>Ga0247819_10000011_pt1 | contig 155888 bp, 157 predicted proteins | sample 13C_Xylose_Day6_FD_193428 | JGI IMG/M metagenome (GOLD analysis project Ga0247819, IMG submission 193428) | Soil microbial communities from agricultural site in Penn Yan, New York, United States - 13C_Xylose_Day6 | ecosystem: Environmental > Terrestrial > Soil > Agricultural land | place... | reverse complement strand
GGCCATTTCTCGTGGGGCAATCATTAAGTCTAGTTCAGCGTGCCTGGCCGGATGCGCGTTCGCGCAGGGCTTTGCTGACTTTCGACTGGATCTCGTAAGCCGGTGCCTCGACCGCATCGAAGTCGCGTGAGTAGCGCCGGGCGAATTCTTCCACGCCCCATTGCTGGTATTGCTGCACGTGATGCAGTTCATGGGCCCAGAGCGCGGCGTTGTCCTGGGCATCGGTCTCGTGGCGAAAGACGATGATGTCGATCAGGGTCACGGCATTGACGTCGGGGTTCTGCAGCAGGGCATTGGCGCTGTCCAGGGCCTGCTGGTCGCCGACTTTGTAGCGCGCCGCATCCAGCACCTGGAAGTCGTAGTACGGCTCAAGCTGGGCGCGGATGTGCAGGGGAATCGGCAGCACCGTGCCGGCCGCCGCCGTGTCGCGCGCCTGTTGCAGGGCCATGGCCAGGGAACTGCTGGCGATGCGTCCGAGATCGTCGAGCACGCTACGGGCCTCGCCCGGATCGATCGGCGAGCAGATGCAACTGCCCAGGCATATTTCGTACTGGCCAGCGGGGCAGGCGGCGAGGGCGTTGAGCGGGGCGAGCAGGGCCAGACCAAGCAACAGCGGTTCAAGGACTCTCATGCAAGGCCCCGGCGAGAAACTCACGGGAGGCCTTGAGCACTTCCTGCTGGCTGGATGGCTTGGCCAGCATGCGCGCGATCACCAGTGCGCCCACGCACTGGCTGAGCAGGGCCCAGGCCAGGTCCGGGTCTTCGAGGGTGTCGGCCCAGGCTTGTTGCAGGGTGCGCAGCCAGTGTTCGGCCTCTTCACGCACCGGCAACGGCGCCTGGGCGATCTCGGCACCCAGGGCCGGGATGGCGCAACCGCCTTCGGGGTTGTGCACGTGGGCCAGGCTCAGGTAATGGTCCAGGCAGCGCTCAAGGCGCTGGCGGTTCATTGGTTGCTGGGCCATGGGGCTCAGAGACAGCTCGCGGCGCACCACTTCGGTGAACAGGTCGTCCTTGGACGGGAAGTGGTTGTAGAACGCCCCGCCAGTGAGGCCGATGGCCTTCATCAGGCCGGCGACGCCAGTGGCATTGAAGCCGCCGCGCTTGGCCAGGGCGCCGCTGCTCTCCAGCAGTTTCTGCCGGGTTTGTTCCTTGTGGGTGGTGGAGTAGCGCACGCCGACCTTCTCCGTAGCACTGACTTGACGAAGCCTGGATCATAGCATAGCGTTCGTTTACTAAATGATCGTTTACCAATGGAGGCGATGGATGACCCAGGGCAAGAAAGTGGTGTTGGTAGTAGGGGCCGGTGATGCCACCGGCGGAGCGATTGCCAAGCGTTTTGCCCGCGAGGGCTATATCGCCTGCGTGACCCGGCGCAGCGCCGACAAGCTGCAGCCGCTGGTGGACGAGATTCGTGCCGCAGGTGGCGAGGCGCATGGCTTTGCCTCCGATGCACGCAAGGAAGAGGAGGTGGCGGCGCTGGTTGAACAGATCGAAACTACCCTCGGCCCGATCGAGGCGTTCGTGTTCAACATTGGCGCCAACGTGCCGTGCAGCATTCTCGACGAGACCGCACGAAAGTACTTCAAGATCTGGGAAATGGCCTGCTTCGCCGGCTTCTTGACCAGTCAGGCCGTGGCCCGGCGCATGGTCACCCGTGAGCGCGGAACCATTCTGTTCACCGGCGCTACCGCCGGCCTGCGCGGCGCTGCCGGTTTTGCTGCGTTCGCCGGGGCCAAACATGGTATTCGCGCCCTGGCGCAGAGCATGGCCCGCGAGCTTGGGCCGCGCAATATTCATGTCGCCCATGTGGTGGTGGACGGCGCCATCGACACCGCGTTCATCCGCGACAGCTTCCCCGAGCGCTATGCGCTCAAGGAACAGGACGGCATCCTTGACCCCGCGCACATTGCCGACAGCTACTGGTTCCTGCACGCACAGCCGCGGGATGCCTGGACCTTCGAACTCGATCTGCGGCCGTGGATGGAACGCTGGTAAGCCTCCGATAACAACAAGGACTCTGAACAATGAGCAAAACCGTCGAATTCTTCTTTGACCTGGGCAGCCCGGCCAGCTATCTGGCCTGGACCCAACTGCCGGCGCTGTGTGCCCGCCACGATGCGCAACTGCGGTACCGGCCGATGCTGCTGGGCGGGGTGTTCCAGGCCACCGGCAATGCTTCGCCAGCAATGGTGCCGGCCAAGGCGCGCTACGTGTTTGCCGATTTTCAGCGCTATGCCAAGCGCTATGGCGTGACCCTGGCGTTCCCGCCGGGCTTTCCGGTCAATACCCTGGGGCTGATGCGCGGCACCATGGCTGTGCAATTGTTTCAACCCGAGCGCTTCGAGGCTTACCTCGCTGCGCTGTTCCCGGCGATGTGGGTGCAGCAACGCAACCTGGGCGATCCGCAGGTGCTGGCAACGGTGTTGCGCGAAGCAGGCTTCGATCCCGAGCAGTATCAAGCCTGGAGCGCAGATCCGCAGGTCAAGGCGGCACTCAAGGAGGCCACGGAAGAGGCCGTGCGCCGTGGCACGTTCGGCGCACCCACGTTCTTTGTCGGTGAGCAGATGTTCTTCGGTCAGGACCGCCTGGAGTTCGTTGAAGCGGTATTGGCTTGAATGGGTACAGTCAAGTGATACGGTATTATTTTCGGTAACTGTATAGTCGGATCGGGTCAGGACTCCGCTAGTGTCAGTGCAGCCCACAAGAAAAAATCTGGATGCCTGCCATGCTCAGCTCAATCGATCTGATAACCGCCTTCGTGCTGTTCGCCTTCGTGTCTTCGATCACCCCGGGGCCCAACAACACCATGTTGCTGGCCTCCGGGGTGAACTTTGGTGTGCGCCGTTCGATTCCGCACGCCTTGGGCATCAGTGTGGGCTTCATGGTCATGGTGCTGGCGGTGGGCTTTGGCCTGGGTGAAGTGTTCAAGGCCTATCCGCCGATCTATACCGTGCTGCGCTATGTCGGCGCGGCCTACCTACTCTACCTGGCGTGGAAAATCGCCACTTCCGGGCCCTTGTCGGTCAGCAACCCCGAGAGCCGTAAACCGCTCGGCTTCTGGGGCGCGGCAGCGTTTCAATGGGTCAACCCCAAGGCCTGGGTCATGGCGGTGGGGGCAATCACTACCTACACGCCAGCCCAGGGCTATGTCACCAACGTGATCGTCATCGCCACCGTGTTCGCCCTGGTCAACCTGCCCAGCGTGTGCGTCTGGGTGATGTTCGGCAGCGCCTTGCGTACGGTATTGCAGAACCCGCGCTGGTTAATGCTGTTCAATGTCCTGATGGCGGCGTTGCTGGTGATATCCCTTTACCCGCTGCTCTTTGTAGAATCGAGTTTTTCCTGAATGAGTGCGCTGGCACATGCAGTTGATTCCCTGGTCCCATGACACAAGTGCCGGCTTTACCTTGCGCGGCTGGCGTTCACCCGCCAGCGGCAAACCCTTGCTGCATTTTCTCCACGGCAACGGCTTTTGCTGTCTGGTCTACCAGCCAATGCTGGCGCGCCTGGCGGAACACTTCGACCTCTGGCTGTGTGATGTCCAGGGCCATGGCGACAGTGACCATGGCGGCCCGTTCCAGGGCTGGAACCGTACCGCAGAGTTGGCTATCGAGGCCTTCGAGGCGGGCCGTGGCGAATACGCCGAGGTGCCGCGCTTTGCCGTCGGCCACAGTTTTGGCGGGGTGCTGACCGGGTTGATGCTGGCGTATCGGCCGCAGTTGTTCCAGCGCGCGGTCCTGCTCGATCCGGTGCTGTTCAGCCGCTCGATGATGGGCATCATGGGCGCCGCTGCGCTGGTTGGCCTGCACCGTCGTCACGCCTTGGCGCGCAAGGCCGCAACCCGCCGCAGTCATTGGCCGGATCGTAGCGCCGCACGCGCCTCGCTGGAGGGGCGGGGGATCTTCAAGGGCTGGAACGAGCATGCGTTGCAGTCGTATATCGAGCATGCCATCGGCGACTGTGGCGAAGGCGTGGTGCTCAAGTGCAGGCCAAGCCGTGAAGTGGAGATTTTCAGTTCATTCCCGCGGCGCATGTGGGCTTCGCTGACCCGGGTGAAGACCCCAAGCCAGGTACTCTACGGCGAAACCACCTATCCCTTCGTGCCGCAGTCGGTGCAGCGCTGGGCGCAGGACAATCGACAGGTCGTTGCCGAGCAAGTGCCGGGCGGACACTGCTTCATGCAGGAAGACCCGGCGGCTTGCAGCGAGCGGGTCACGGCATTCTTGCTGCAGCAATAGGGTGATGTCGATTGCGGGGCCGGTGAGTCAGTCAGGTGATATCACTGGCCTCGAACTCTTTCGCCAGAAAGTCCAGCAAGCTGCGCACGCCCGGCAGCAACCCCCGGCGCGAGGCGAACACCGCGTGCAGCACACCGCACTCCGGTGCCCACTCAGGGGTGACCCTGACCAGTTGGCCGCTATCGAGTTCATCACGCACCACCACCAACGGCACATGAACCACGCCAACGCCAGCCACTGCTGCCTCGCGCAACATCAGCAGATCGTCGGTAACCAGTCGCGGTTGATAGCGCAGGCTGGCGCGAGCGCCATCAGGACCGACCAGCTCCCAGTGATAGTCCCGTTGCGGTTTGCCCCAGTGCAAACTCGGCAGGCTGGCAAGGTCAGCCGGTACCGGACGCGTCGGCAGGCGCTCGCGCAGCTCGGGTGAGGCCACCAGGCACTGGGTGCTGTGGGCGAGGGTTTTCATCACCAGGTCACTGCTTTCCAGCGGCGGCACGCGCACCCGCAAGGCGATGTCGATGCCTTCCTGAATCAGATCGACCTGGCGGTTGGTGCTTTCAATGTGCAACTGCACCAACGGGCACTGGACCATGAAGCGGGTCAGCATGGCACCTACCCAGAAATCCAGCAGGGCAGTCGGGCAGCTCAGGCGCACGATGCCCTGGGGTTCGGCACGGTTGCGCTCGATCAACTCGGCGGCGCCTTCGGCTTCCACCAGCATCGCCACGCAGTGGCGGTAATAGGCCTGACCGATTTCGGTGACCGAAAAATGTCGGGTCGAGCGCTGGATCAGGCGCACACCGAGACGTTCTTCCAGCCCGGCGATACGCCGGCTGAGTTTTGACTTGGGCATGTCCAGGGCACGACCAGCAGGGGCAAAGCCACCGTGATCGACGACCTGGGCAAAGTAGTAAAGGTCGTTGAGGTCTTCCACCAGTGTTCTCCATATGGAACGCTGAAGACAGTTTAACTGATCTACCGCCGATGTCGTTGCGCTCGTATGGTTATAGCCATCCACGAGAGGAGACATCTCATGAAAAAGATCCAAGGCGTCTACAGCAGCCCCAACCCGCACTGGGTCGGCGATGGCTTCCCGGTACGCAGCCTGTTCACCTACGACAACCTGGCCCAGCACATCAGCCCGTTCCTGTTGCTCGACTATGCCGGCCCCCACGACTTCACCCCGACCACGGCGCGTCGCGGTGTCGGCCAGCACCCGCATCGCGGCTTTGAAACCGTGACCATCGTCTACCAGGGCGAACTGGAACACCGCGACTCCACCGGTGCCGGCGGCCTGATCGGTCCGGGCGATGTGCAGTGGATGACCGCGGCCAACGGCATCCTCCATGAAGAGTTCCACTCGCCGGCGTTCGCCGCCAAGGGCGGCACCCTGGAAATGGTCCAGCTGTGGGTCAACCTGCCGGCCAAGGACAAATCGGCAGCAGCCGGTTACCAGACCCTGCTCAGCAGCGACATTCCTGTCGTGCCCCTGGGCGCCGGTAGCGGCAGCCTGCGGGTAATCGCCGGTGAATTCCGTGGCCACCAGGGCCCGGCGCAGACCTTTTCGCCGATGGACGTCTGGGACCTGCAGCTCAAACCTGGCGCACCGGTGCGCCTGCCCAGCGCGGCAGGGCGCAGCACGGCGTTGGTGGTGTTGCGCGGCAAGCTGCTGGTCAATGGCGAGCGGGCCGTCGGCCCGGCGCAGTTGGTGCTGTTCGACCGTGCCGGTGACGAACTGTTGCTGGAAGCGCAGACCGAGGTGTCGGTGCTGCTGCTCAGCGGCGAGCCGCTGGACGAGCCGATCGTCGGTTACGGCCCGTTCGTGATGAACAGCGAGGCCGAGATTGCCGAGGCGTTTGAAGACTTCCGTGCCGGTCGTTTCGGCCAGATGAATGGGTCGGGCGGTTCTCGTCACGACAACTAGTATCAATAACCCGAAGGTCGCCCGACGGGTGGCCTTCGACCCGGCTGCGAGCACAACTTGCAGCCAGACCCCAAGGAGAATGTGTCATGAGTACATTTGCCAACGTTGCCAATTTCAATGGCCAGGTCCCGCGTATCGATCCTGATAATGCCGCGATGCTGCTGATCGACCACCAGAGTGGTCTGTTCCAGACGGTCAAGGACATGCCCATGACTGAACTGCGGGCCAACGCCATTACCCTGGCCAAGGTCGCCAGCCTGGCCAAGATCCCGGTGATTACCACGGCCTCCGTACCGCAAGGTCCCAACGGCCCGCTGATTCCGGAAATCCATGAAGCTGCGCCGCATGCCAAATATGTTGCGCGCAAAGGTGAAATCAACGCCTGGGACAATGAAGAATTCGTCGCGGCAGTCGAGGCCACCGGCAAGAAGCAACTGATCATCGCCGGCACCATCACCAGTGTGTGCATGGCCTTCCCGAGCATCAGCGCGGTCAGTGCCGGTTACCAGGTATTTGCGGTGATCGACGCCAGCGGCACCTATTCGAAGATGGCTCAGGAAATCACCCTGTCGCGCATCATGCAGGCCGGTGTAGTACCGATGGACACCGCTGCGGTGTGCTCGGAAGTCCAGCGCACCTGGAACCGCCCGGACGCACAACAGTGGGCTGAAGCCTACAGTGCAGTGTTCCCGCACTACCAACTGCTGATCGAAAGCTACCTCAAGGCGCAACAGGTCGCCAAAGAAAACGAACAACTGGATTCGGCACGCTGATCCCTCATGCCCGGTGCCACTGGTGCCGGTCTACCCACGCAAGGAGTAATACCATGAGCAAGCCCTATGTTCGTCTGGACAAAAACAACGCCGCTGTTTTGCTGGTCGATCACCAGACCGGTCTGCTGTCGCTGGTGCGCGATATCGACCCGGACAAGTTCAAGAACAACGTGCTGGCCGTTGGTGACCTGGCCAAGTATTTCAACCTGCCAACCATCCTCACCACCAGCTTTGAAACCGGCCCTAACGGCCCGCTGGTACCCGAGCTCAAGGCGCAGTTCCCGGAGGCGCCGTACATCGCCCGTCCTGGCCAGATCAACGCTTGGGACAACGAAGATTTCGTCAAGGCGGTCAAGGCCACCGGCAAGAAACAATTGATCATCGCCGGTGTGGTGACAGAAGTGTGCGTGGCCTTCCCGGCACTCTCGGCCCTGGCCGAAGGTTTTGAGGTATTCGTGGTCACTGACGCTTCGGGTACCTTCAATGCGCTGACCCGCGATTCGGCCTGGGACCGCATGTCGCAAGCCGGCGCCCAGCTGATGACCTGGTTCGGCCTGGCCTGTGAGCTGCACCGCGACTGGCGCAACGATATCGAAGGCCTGGGCACGCTGTTCTCCAACCACATCCCGGACTACCGCAACCTGATCACCAGCTACAACACCCTCACCAACGGCAAGTAACGCCGTTTCACCTGTCAGCGGCCGGGCACTTGCGTTGCCTGGCCGTTGTCGTTTCTGCCTGCTGAAATCGATACTGGCAAAGCCTGCGGCAATCGGGCGATGATCCGCCAATGAATCATGCCCCTGCCATGCACGGTTACCGGCGCAGTTTACGCCCCGACTGTTTGCTGACTTTCTGGCTGAACTACCAGCCGCCTTTGCACTGGCCGTCGCTGCTGGGATTTCTGTCTGCGCGCTGTATTGCCGGTATCGAGACGGTGCAGGCCGGGGTGTATTCGCGCAGTGTCGTCGTGGCCGGTCGCCACGCGGTGATTCAGGTCAGCAGGGCACGCGGGCATCGATTGAAGCTGACGCTTAGCGGTGTGCCGGCAGCGGCGTTACCCGGTTTGATCGCCCGGGTGCGGCGGGTGTTTGACCTGAATGCGCAACCTGCGCGGATCGAGGCGCAACTGGGCACGGATCCGTTGATGGCGAGGCTGATCGCTGTTCGGCCAGGATTGCGTGTGCCCCAGGGTTGGGACGGTTTCGAGCAGGCCATGCGTACCGTATTGGGTCAGCAGATTAGCGTAGCTGGGGCGATGACCCTGGCTGCGCGGATGGTGGTCCGCTATGGTCAGCCGTTGTCGTCGCAGGTCGCTGAAGCAGCAGGGCTGAGCCATGTGTTTCCGGTACCTGCAGCCGTGGTCGATGAGGATCTGAGTGTTCTCGGCATGCCCCGTTCGCGCGCCGCGACATTGTCGACCCTGGCCCGGGCATTGCTCGCTGAACCGAATCTGTTGCGCCCGGGCGCCGACCTGGACAGCTGGGTGCAGCGCCTGTGCCAATTGCGCGGGATCGGCCCGTGGAGCGCTCAGTACCTGGCCTTGCGTCAACTGGGCGCCAGCGATGCCTTGCCGTTGGGTGACGTCGCCTTGGTCAAGGCCTTGCGCTTGCTGGAAGGGCCCGAAGTGCAACTGGCGGATCGCGCCCGGGCCTGGAGCCCATGGCGTGCTTACGCTGCCCAGCACCTGTGGGTGTCATTAAGCTGATTCAACCGGACTGGCGCCATTTAACCTCGGTAATGCCATAACGCTCGGCCAGCGGCTGACTGACTTTCTTCACCTTCTCGCGCCCGTAACGACCGATACGGCCAACCCCGGCGTCGCAACTTGCCCAATGCCAGGCCTCGGCGTTGTCCATCGTTTCGGCGCGGATGATGAATGACTTGTGATCGCCGTGCAGTTGATAGTCGATGACAAAAAGCTTTGCGTTGTTCATAGGGCTAAAAGATCCTTTCAGAACAGTGACCGAGAACATCCCTTCAATGTCTTTAGTGAGTCCTGCAAGGCTGGAAAAATTCCATCGGGTTTCAACCGTTAATGCGTTGCGCTGACGGTCAAGTGACGAGCATCCGCTGTGAATACCACCTGCTCCAGTCGATGAGCGATGCCACAGGCAAGCGAATCGTAGGCCGGGATGACTTTCTCTTCGGCCGACAGGCATTGGAAAATGTCCAGCTTGCGTTCAGCCTGGACGGTTTCCAGTTCGAAGATGCGCACATAGCGCTCCAGGTCGTTGTTCAGGCTCGACAGGTACTCGCGCAGGCGCGAATGGTCCACCGCACTCTGACTGAAGTGCCAGGTCATGGGGTGGATGAGAAAGCGCGAATGGGGCGCGGCGATGCGCTCGGCGGCGGCCAGGTACAGGATGATGCCCATGGATTCGATGTTGCCGGCATTGACCGCACACAGTGGCACCGGCAACGACTTGAGAAAGCTGTAGAGCGAAAAGCCGAAGTTGGTGCTGCCACCGGTCGTCGACAAAAACAGCAGCAACGACGAAGCGCCCTCATCGATGGCTTGCAGGCACCGGTCGCGAAAGCGCTCGGTGGTGTCCTGATCGATCTGGCAGTGAAAATGAATGACGTACTGAGTCATCGCAGGGCCTCAAAACCGACGCACCCTCGGTGCGCCGGTTGTTCGTCCGTCAGCTACGGCCGCCACCACTTGGTTTGCGCGGCTGGTCTTTATCCATATCGGGTTTGCGGGTCTGGCTACCCGCCTGGCCGCCGGAAGCCTGGCCGCCTTTCTTGCCGGCGTCGGAGGCTTTCTGTCTGTCGTTGCTGAAGTTTCCAGGATTCGAAGTGCCTTTATTAGCCATGATTCTCTTCCTCTTTTGAATGTTTGCAAGGCGTGTGCCCTACACAAAATGGGAGATAGGCGTGGCGGGCAAAGTTTGAAAAATTTCAGCGATGCGGGACGAACGGTCGGGGTTTTCCGTTTATCTGCTCCGGGTTTGCTCGGTTGAACTATGCCGCCACAGGCGGCTCATCTGAGGTGGCGCCCTCGGTGATTGTCACACTGCATGGAGGAAACGGCGCCGCATCAGTATTTACAATTGGCAGCGAGGACCTGCTCAGGAGACTCTGAGTGATGGGGCCCTCTGGGCGAGGATCGAGATATGTCACTGATTGGCGTTTCAAATCTTGAATTGTGCCAGCTCATGGAACAGGCATTTTTGCCCGACCGCTGTGTTGTGTCGTGCATAGACGGTGAGCACCTGACCATCCAGTTAGGGCAGGGTGACAGCCTGGATGATTGCCTGACGGTCACCGGCATTTGCGTGCATAGCCTGACCACCTGTCACGAACTGGCGGCCCTGGTCGCACAGGTGCGGGAAGAGCAACGCCTGGGGCGCAGTCACATTCCGTTTCAGCGCCAGGCTACTGCCTGAACTGTTGCTGTTGCCCGGCCTGGACTGGCCGGGCGCTGCTGTATCCGTTCGCCATCAAGGTTGATAGAGCAAGCAATAAGCGAACTCAGGTTTGCAGCAGTTGCAAGGTCCTGGGGTCAGGTTGCGCGTCATAGAACTGCTCCAGCGCGGCCTTGAACAAGGGATGATCGGGTTCGACGCTGGCAAACAAGGTGAGGCACGAGCGCAGCTTCAGATCATCGGGATGACCAAGGATTTGCACAGCGCTTTTGTCCGTGTGCTGCACGATTGCGGCGACACATTGTTCCAGGCGGGCACGTAAAACCTCATGGCGCAGATACGCACGGGCTTCGTCAGCAGATTGCAGGGCATAACGTTCGGCCATTTCGCTGTGACCCAGGCCCTCCAGTTGAGGAAAGATGAACCAGATCCAGTGGCTGGTTTTGCGCCCGGCGTGGAGTTCAGCCAGGACCCGGTCAAGGAAAGGGTCCTGGGCGTCGACGAAGCGCTGGAGGTTGAAGGGGGCTGGCATGCTGGTCTCCTGAGCGCGAGGTCGGGACGGGTTTGGCTATGATCTGCCTCGAAGCGCTGGCCTGCTATTGCAACTCAAGCTGCAACTGCAATCCGCCATCATCACAACGCCGGTGGTAGTGAACGATCCCGCGATAGGTACGACCTTCCCAGACAAACGCCACGCTATGCGAGCGCTCAAGCTTGGCCGGTACTGGCGCCCGGACTTGCATCTGCAGGCCGGGCAGGCCGTTGAGATTCAACGGCGCCACTTGCACCTGGCACTCGGCGCTATGGGCAACAGGGCCGAACAACGTGTCCTGGACAAAATCGAGCTGCAGGCAGGTTGGACACGCCGGACTGACCTTTCTCATGTCAGACAGCTCCTTCAGTTCTTGCGGTGCGCGTTCTGCAGTTGCTTGGCCATTTCCAGGTGGTGCTTCAAGGTCGGCAGCGTGGTCTTGGCAAAGTGACGCAGGTCCTGCGGATCCGAGGTCGATCGGCTTTCCTCGTCGAACAGACGCACCGCCTGCTCATGGGCATCGACCTGGTGGTTGGCGTAGGCGGCATCGAACGACGCGCCTTCCTGCACCTGCAGCATCATCTTGCGCGCCTTGCTGGTCAGGGCGGCATCATCTGGCACACTGAAATCATGCTGCTTGGCCAGATCGAGCAACTGCTGATTACTTTTAGTGTGATCCTTGATCATCTGCTCGGCAAACGCCTTTACCTGTGCTGATTCGGTTTTCTCCAGGGCCAGCTGGCTGGTCTGGATTTCTGCCATACCGGCACTGACCGCTTCATCGATAAAGCTGTTGTTCGAGGCCGCGTGGGCTGCAGCGCTGAGCAGGGCACACAGGCCCAGGGCAAGGCGGGTGGGGAGGCAAGTATTCATCAGCGGCTACTCCTGGCAATGAAACAGACGGCTGTTAGTTTTACGAAAGGCCCGCAGCGCCAGAGTTCAGCTTTTTTGCCCGATCCGCGGCTCTGATCGTCGGTTCCGGCAAACCTTCAGTGTGCGCTGCAGTCACACAGACAAAGAGCCGTTCAATTGCCTGCGGGAGAAGATCATGGCCAGAGCCATCTGGAAAGGTGCCATCAGTTTCGGCCTTGTCCATATTCCGGTGTCCTTGAGTTCCGCCATCAGCAGTGAGCGGATCGATTTCGACTGGCTCGACGAGCGCAGCATGGAACCGGTCGGCTACAAGCGGGTGAACAAGGTCACTGGCAAGGAGATCGCCCGCGAGCATATCGTCAAGGGCGTGGAGTACCAGAAAGGTCGCTATGTGGTGATCAGCGAAGAGGAGATTCGCCAGGCACGCCCGGCAGCGACCCAGACCATCGATATCTTTTCCTTCGTCGACAGCGACGAAATCCCTCTGCAGCAATTTGATACACCGTACTACCTGAGCCCGGATCGCCGCGGCGGCAAAGTCTATGCGTTGCTTCGGGAGACCCTGGAGAGTACCGGCAAGGTCGCTCTGGCCAAGGTAGTGCTGCATACCCAGCAGCACCTGGCATTATTGCGCCCGCTTGAAGACGCGATAGTGATGATTACCCTGCGCTGGCCGCAAGAAGTGCGCAGCCTGGGCAGCCTGGAGCTGGACAGCAGCGTGCGCGAATCAAGCCTCGACAAACGCGAGCTGGAGATGGCCAGGCGTCTGGTCGAGGACATGAGCGGCCACTGGACTGCAGAGGATTATCGCAACGACTTCAAGGACACCATCATGAGTCTGGTCGAAGAGAAAGCCAGCCAGGGCAAGATCGCCACGGTCGAGTCTCAGGACGGTGAAGGTGGGCAGAAAAGCGCCGATATCATCGACCTTACCGAACTGCTCAAGCGCAGCCTGGCCGGGCGTAAGGCACCGGCGAAAAAATCCCCCGCGGCGAAAAAGCCCACGACTACCGGTAAACCGCAGAAAAAGGCCTGACCAGCTACGCACCCTCATTCAAGTCCCAGGCGACGGCGCAGGTCCTTGCTGATCGCTTGTCGCACCTTGCTATAGCCGGCCCAGGGGTCGGCGTCTTCTGCCAGGCGCTCGCCGAGGTTGCGCAGTGTCCATTGGTTGGCGCCTTTGAGCGCGGTCAGCTCTTCACGGCGAATTGGCACAGACACGGGCAAACCCTCGCGCGCCCTGATCGAGTAGGCGCAAACGGTGGTCGCGCCCTTGCTGTTGCGCAGGTAGTCGATAAAGATCCGGCCCACTCGATTCTTCGGCCCGGACACTGCCGACAAGCGCTCGGGAAACAGCCCGGCGAGGTGCTGGACGATGGCCTGGCTGAACGTCTTGACCTCGTCCCAGCTCGCGCGGCGGGTTAACGGCACGACGATATGCATGCCCTTGCCGCCACTGGTCTTGAGAAACGCCTGCAGGCCCAGTTCGTCGAGCAGCGCCAGGGTCAGCTGGGTGGCTTCGAGCATGGCTTTCCACGGCAGCGCCGGGTCCGGGTCGAGGTCGAGGATGAAACGGTCGGGCTTGTCGAAGTCCTTGGCCGTGGCATTCCAGGTGTGCAATTCGAGGGTGTTCATCTGCACCGCGCCGAGCAGGGTGGCAGCCTGGTCAATGATCATCAGCGCCTGGCCGGCTTCGGCCTTGTCGTGGCTTTCCAGGCCAGGGATGTTCAGCTGCGCGGCGTTCTTCTGGAAAAACAGCTCACCGGCCAGGCCATCCGGCGCACGCACCAGGGCCACGGGCCGGCGCTTGAGGTGCGGCAGGATCCACGGCGCAACCAGGGCGTAATACTCGGCCACCTGGCGCTTGCTGATGCCGCTGCTGGCGTCGACGATTCGTGCAGGGTGGGTAAGGTGCAGGGCAGGGGTGTTCACCGGGTTTTTCACGGGTTGCTCCAGACTGATGGATCGAGCCGGCTTGTCATCGCGCAGGCCATGAAACACTGAATGGCGAACCACGCCCTCGCGGGTCATCTGCGCATAGGCAACTTCGGCCAGCAGCTGTGGCTTGAGCCAGTGCACGCCTGTGGCCTCGGCGCCACGCGGTGGATTGCCGAACTGCGCCTTGCGCACTTCCAGCGGCGCCAGGCGTTGGCGGATGTTATTGAGGGTGGTGTTGCTGAATCCTGTGCCGACTTTGCCGGCATAGCGCAGCTCACCACTGTCCGGGTCATGCAGGGCCAGCAGCAGGGCGCCGAAGGCTTCGCGCGAGCCCTTGGGGTCGGTGTAGCCGACAATCACGAACTCCTGGCGCTGCTGGCATTTGAGCTTGATCCAGTCGTTGCTGCGGCGGTTGACGTAAGGGCTGTCCAGGCGTTTGCCAATCAGGCCTTCGATGTCCATTTTGCAGGCGCTGTCGAGCAGCGACTCGACCGGCTCATTGAAGTCGGCGGAAAAACGCAGACATTCGGCATCGGCTTTTTCCAGCACCGCAGCCAGGGCCGTACGCCGTTGTTGCAATGGGCATTGGCGCAGGTCCAGGCCATTGAGAAAGGGCAGGTCGAACAGGTAATAGATGATCTGCTCATCGCGGGTTGCGTCGAAGGCGTTCTGCAGGGCCTGGAAGTCGGCCACCCCCTGTTCATTGGTCACCACCATTTCGCCGTCGAGCCAGGCCGAGCGCAGTTTCAGTCTGGCCAGGGCCTTGGCCTGGCTTGGCAGCCTGGCGGTCCAGTCATGGCCGTTGCGGGTGAACAGCCGCACTTCGCCGTCTTCGATACGGGCGAGGATGCGGTAGCCGTCGAACTTGACCTCGTAGCGCCAGTCGCCCTTGGGAGGCGACTCCACCAGGGTCGCCAGCTGCGGTTTGAGCGTGGCAGGCAGTGTGGCCTTTTGCGCGGCGGTCAATGCTTTGCTCGCGGACCTGGTTTTGCTTGTGCTTGCTTTGGGTTCGTTGCGGGTAATCAGGGTGCGTTCGCTAAGCACACTGTCGGGCTCGGCCTCGAGAATGTCGTAGTCGGCCTGCGCGCGCGCCTGGGCGTCGTCGGATTTTACCAGCAGCCACTGCTCTTTCTTGCCGGCCAGGTGCGTGCGAAACAGGTTCCAGGTTCCTGAAAGCTTCTCGCCCTGCAGGCGAAAGCGTAGCTTGCCCTTGGCGTAGGCCTTGTGCGGGTCATCTTCGGGGATCCACAGGCCACGGTCCCAGACGATCACGTCACCGGCGCCGTAATGGCCTTCGGGGATGTGCCCTTCGAAGTTGGCGTATTCCAGCGGGTGGTCTTCGACATGCACCGCCAGGCGCCGGACGCTGGGATCAAGCGACGGGCCTTTGGGAATCGCCCAGCTCTTCAGGGTGCCGTCCAGCTCCAGGCGAAAGTCATAGTGCAGGTGGCTGGCGTCGTGTTTCTGGATGCAGTACTGCAACGCATGTGCTGTCTGCTTGCCGCGGGAGGGCTTGCCGGCAGGTTCCGGCGTGGCGTCGAAATTGCGCTTGCGCGCGTAGTCCTGCAATGGTTTGGACATGGCGGTGCCCTGCGGCTTTTGTGCTTTTCCTTAGCATTGGGAAAGGCCGCAGGGGTGAGAGTTCAATCAGCTCGATATCCGCCTCTCTCGCTGGCGCAGCGCCGTCACCGTCTCACCGCCGACCCCCCAGTTATCGGTCGGCACTTCCTCGATCACCACAAAGGTCGAGGCCGGTGGCTTGTTCAGCACCTGAAACAACAGCTCGGTAGTTCCCTCGATCAGTGCGCGCTTTTGCTCGGCGCTGACGCCTTCCTGGGTGACTCGAATATGAACATAGGGCATGACTGTTTTCCTCCGATTGATTACCAGACACCTGTAGCCGAACCACCGTCCACCGCCATGACGGTCCCGGTGACGAAACGCGAGTCGCTCAAGTAAAGCACAGCATCGACAACGTCCTGAGGCGTACCGATCTGTCCGGTCGGGGCCAGGGCCTTGAGCGCGTTGCGCACCTGCGGGTCATCGCCATGCAGCGGGGTATCGATGATCCCCGGTGCCACGCCATTGACCTGTACTTGCGCAGACGCCAGTTCCAGCGCCAGAGCGCGTACCGCCTGGTTCAATCCGCCCTTGATCAGTACCGGCAGCAGCGCTGGCACCTTGGTATTGGGTTGCAGGGCGATGGAGGCGGTGATGGCGATGATCTGCCCGGCGCCGTTTTGCGTCATGTGCCTTGCGGCCGCCTGGGCGGGATAAACGAAGCCTTTGAGGTTGGTGTCGACGATGGCCTCGATGTCAGTCGGGGTGTACTCGGCCACCGGCTTGGCGATGAAGATGCCGGCATTGTTGACCAGCACGTCGACCTTGCCGAAGGCTTCAATGGCCTGGGCGAACAGTCTTTCAGCCGTTTGCGGCTGGGAAATGTCGCCTTCCACCAGGAGGAAGTTTGCCGGATTGCCCAATTTATCCGCGGCGTCCTGCAAGCGCGCCAGGGTGCGGGCGTTGCCGACTACATTGTCGCCGCGCTCAAGGTAGGCTTTGGCGATGGCGAAACCCAGGCCGCTGGAAGCGCCGGTGACGATGACGGTTTTGCTGGCTTGCATGATCGATGTCTCCAAAAGGCCGGGCGGTAGGCCCGGTAGGTGGAGCTCACTGTAATTGGCAAACAGCACTTGAAAAATGCTGCGCATGGAACTTGAATAGATACTCCATGTAACTAATTGAGCGACCATGACGCGCCTTTTCGATGATTTTCAACTGGGCAGTATCGAACTGTTCTGTCTGGCGGCTGAAACCAGCAGTTTCACCGGTGCCGCAACCCAGGCCGGGATCACCCCGGCGGCGGTGAGCCGCTCGGTGGCGCGTCTGGAAGAACGGCTGGGCGTGCGTCTGTTCGTGCGCACCACCCGCCAGATGCGCCTGACTGAAGGTGGGCGCCGATACTACGAGCAATGCCGCCAGGCCCTGACGCAACTGGTCGATGCCGAGCGCGAAGTCAGCGGTTCACAGGTGGTACCGTCCGGTTTGTTGCGCATCAGCATGCCGACACCCTACGCCCATTACCGCCTGTTGCCGCGCCTGCCGCTGTTTCGTCAGCGCTATCCGCAGGTGCGGATCGATGTGCACGTCAGCAACCGCAACATCGACTTTGCCGATGAAGGCTATGACCTGGCGATCCGCGGGCGCGAACCTGCCGATTCGAACCTGATCGCCCGCCGCCTGGAGGATGCCGAGCTGGTGGTGGTGGCGACGCCCGACTACCTGCGGCGCGCGGGGACGCCAGGGACGCCGCAGGACTTGCTCGATCATCAATGCATCCAGTTCGAACTGCCCAGCAGCGGACGTCCCAGTACCTGGTCTTTTCGCGTTGACGGTAAACCGATGGAGCTGCAAACCTCAGGCAGCTACACCTGTCTGGAGGACTTTCTGGCAACTGTCACCCTGGTGAAAAGCGGCGCCGGGCTGATGCAGGCCTATCGATTCACCGTGCAACAGGAACTGGACAACGGACAGCTGGTGGAGGTACTCCGCGACTTCGGCGGTGCCTCGCGACCCTTCATGCTTATCTACCCTCATGCCCGGCATGTGCCGTCGCGGGTCAGGGCAATGATCGATTTCCTGCTGCACAACGACGTCACGCATTCATCACGCCCCCAGCCATGAACCGGCAAGCCTGCTTTAATGAATCAGACCTTCGTGCCCCTGACTCACTTCACAGAGCATGCGCCCATGGAACGTCTCACTGCCAAAGACTTTGCCCCTGAACTGCTCGAACTCTATGACTACTACGCCCACGGTCAGATCAACCGCCGTGAGTTTCTCGACCGTGCAGCGGCTTTTACCCTGGCCGGGATGACCGCCAGTGCCTTGTTGGCCTCCTTGAGTCCCAACTACGCGCTGGCCCAACAAGTAGCGGCCAACGATCCGGACATCATCGCCGAATATGTCACTTACCCTTCACCCAGGGGCCATGGTCAGGTCCGTGGTTATCTGGTGCGCCCGGCCAAGGTACAGGGCAAAGTGCCGGGGGTTGTGGTGGTGCATGAAAATCGCGGCCTGAACCCCTATATCGAAGATGTCGCACGGCGTTTGGCCAAAGCCGGTTTTGTTGCCTTGGCGCCCGACGGGCTGACCTCGGTTGGCGGCTATCCGGGCGATGACGACAAGGGCCGCGCACTGCAGGAAAAGGTCGACCCGCAAAAGCTGATGAATGACTTCTTCGCCGCCATCGAATGGTTGATGAAGAACGATCACACCACCGGCAAGGTCGGTATCACCGGCTTCTGCTACGGCGGTGGGGTGGCCAACGCGGCGGCGGTGGCCTATCCGGAGCTGGGGGCGGCGGTGTCTTTCTACGGACGTCAGCCAGACACCAAGGATGTCGCGAAGATCAAGGCACCGGTGTTGTTGCATTACGGCGAGCTGGACACCCGCATCAATGAGGGCTGGCCAGCCTATGAGCGAGCGCTGAAGGCGACGGGCAAGACCTTCGAAGCCTATTTTTATCCCGGCGCCAATCACGGCTTTCACAACGACACCACGCCGCGCTACGACGAAGCGGCGGCGAAGCTGGCCTGGGAGCGGACCCTGGATTGGTTCCGGCGCTACCTGGCATAGCGGCTGGCAGCTACACATCCGGATACAGTCGACGCTTTGCCAAGCCCTCATCGTTCTGCTGGCATGTCTGCCTCAAACAGCAAGCCACGTCAGGAGACAGGCGATGAGAACCATGGTGGTAGGTGCCAGCAAAGGCTTGGGCAAGGCGTTGATCGAGGGCTTGGGAGAGGCGGGCGACACCCTGATCGGTGTGTCGCGCAGCAAGCCGCAAGGGCTCGACGCTCAACCCGGAGTGCAGATCCAATGGATTGCGGCCGACCTGACCCATCCCCGGCAAGCCGCACAGCAACTGGAGCAGGCGGTGGCTGAACAGGGACTGGACACCTTGATCTACAACCTGGGGATCTGGGAACAGCGTGCTTTTGGCCCCGGCTACGACTTTCTCGAAGATGACGAGGAACAGATCGAAGCCATTGTCAGCTGCAACATCACCGCAACCCTGCTGGTCATCAAGCGCCTGCTGCCGACCCTGCTGCAAAGCACCCGCCCGCGCATCATTCTCACCGGCTCAACCTCTGGACTTGCCCGCAGCGGGCGACCGGAAGTCACTTTCGGCGCGTCCAAGTTCGCCCTGCAAGGCATTGCCGATGCCTTGCGCGAGGGCTATCGCCAGCAGCACCTGGGGGTTACCTGCCTGAACCTGGGTTATCTGAACACCGATGACGCCCTGGCTGTCCCGCGTGAGGTGGCTGAGCAGCAGGGTGAGGGGCAATTGATCCCGGTACACGATGTGGTTCAGGTGGTGCGCATGGCCCTCAGTCTGTCGTCAGCCAGTTTTGTCAGGGAACTGACCTTGCCGGCGATACTGGACGAGCGCTTCTGACCTGTGGGATGGGCTAACCACTGATCCGTCCCTGCGCTCGCCAGGGCACGAAGCACTATCATGGATTGTTGCAACGCTACCAACGAGCGGGCCCCCACCTAATGCAGTCATCCCGTGGCGTCGGACACGCTCGCCGCCCACTTTGCGGGAGACTCTGCCATGAAAGTCGTTGTGATCGGCGGTACCGGCCTGATCGGTACCCAGTTGTGCAACAACCTGCGTGCGAAGGGGCATGCGGTGCTTGCCGCATCCCCGCAAACCGGCGTCAATGCCCTGACCGGTGAAGGCCTGGAGCTGGCACTGGAAGGCGCTGATGTGGTGGTGGATGTGGCTAACTCGCCGTCGTTTGAGGACGCTGCAGTGCTACGGTTCTTCGAAACCTGCGGGCGCAATCTGTTTGCCGCCGAAAAGGCCTGCGGGGTGAAGCATCACATTGCACTCTGCGTGGTGGGCACCGAGCGCATGCTGGAAAGCGGGTACTTTCGCGCCAAGATGGCTCAGGAGGAACTGATCAAACACGCCGGTGTGCCCTATACCATCCTGCGGGCCACGCAGTTTTTCGAGTTCATGGGTGCGATTGCCTACTCCGGTGCCGACGGCAACTGTGTGCGTGTCACCACCGCGGCGCTGCAACCGATCGCTTCATCCGACGTTGCCCAGGTCCTGGCCGAGCTGGTCGACAAGCCTGCGGCCAATCGCACCTTCGAGGTAGCGGGGCCTGACCGTCAGCCGCTGGACGAGTTCGTGCGCAGTTATCTGCTGCATCAACAGGACCCCCGCGAAGTGATCGCCGATCCCCAGGCCACTTATTTTGGCGCACCGATCGATGATCGCTCGCTGACGCCTGACGCCGATGCGATCACCGGTGGTCTGCATTTCCAGACGTGGTTGAAAAACACACCTGTCCAACGCTGACACACAAGACCAGGAGAGCCCTATGCGCATCCAGTCATTGCTTGTGCTTGTACCTTTGATGGGCGTTACGGCCGTTCATGGCCAATCCCCGACCACCAGCGCGCCGCCGCCCACCGTTACCCCGGTGATGACCCAGGCGCTGCCCGACTACCCGGGCAAGGAAGTGCTGATCCTGGAAGTGGCCTATCCGCCAGGGGGCGCCGACCCGGTGCACCGTCATGACGCTCACGGTTTTGTCTATGTGCTGGAGGGCTCGGTGGTCATGGGGGTGAAGGGTGGCAAGGAAGTCACCTTGATGCCTGGCCAGGCCTTCCATGAAGGCCCGGCCGATATCCACACGGTCGGGCGCAATGCCAGCCAGGACAAGCCGGCGAAGTTCGTGGTGTTTCTGCTCAAGGATGCCGACAAACCGGCGGTGTTGCCGGCGCAGTAGCATCGCGGGGCAAGCCCGCTCCCACAAGGTTGGGTTAACACTGTGGGAGCGGGCTTGTCCCGCGATCATCTCAACGCCGCCAGCGCTGCAGCAGATAATCCAGGCTCAGTTTCCCCGCGCCATTGAGCATCAGCGGCACCAATGCCACCAGGTAGATCAACGGCAGCTTGTAATTGCCAAAGCCGTGGTCACTGATCGAGTACCCTTGTGCCAGCTCTACCAGTCCCGACCAGTGCGCCGGCCAATGTACCGCGGCAATGGCCACCACGGTGACGATGAACAGCACCAGTGCAGAGAAGCGCGTCGCCAGGCCGATCAACAGCAACAACGCGCACAGCAGTTCTGCCCACATCGACAGCTGCCAGTTGAAGCTGGCCGACAGCTGGTTGAACGGGAAAGGAAAGGCCGACTGGAGCTGTTCGAACCAGTTCTCGCCATTCCACTTTTGCCAGCCTGATTCGAAAAATTCCCAGGCCAGGAACACTCGCAAGGCAAGGTCGGCGCTCCAGGCGCCAAGGCGGTTCAGGGGCGCGAACGGGGTAGTGATAGCGGTCATGACAAGTTCCTCGATCAGGACGCAAAGGCCACTGCTGCGCGGCGCACGCGCAGGGCCAGCTTGGCGGTGAGTTTGAGGGCGATGGCGGCGAACATTGTCGAGAAAGCCAGTACATACCAGGCGCCCATGGGAATGCGTTTGTAGAACGACAGGCAGAACACCAGGGCAATGACCCAGGTACCGACACTGTGCAGTTGCTTCCAGGCCCGCGACCCGAGCAGGCGCATCGGTGCCTTGAACGAGGTCAGGGTCAGCAACAGGATGAACAGGTAACCGAAGGTGCCGGGCAGGCTTGAGGTGAGCGTGCGCCCAGCCCAGAAAAGCGCTGGAAACTGCTGCGAATAGCGGTAGATCAACACCCCGTGCACGGTGTGCGAGAAGGCAAATGCCAGGCCCAGGTAGCGCCGCTCGCGCAGCAGCCGACGCGTCGTGTCACCCGGTAGCAGAATGGCCAGGGACGAGGCCAGGAAGGTCAGCAGGAACAAGGCGAACGAGCTGCGGGCGGTGGCGCGGATAGCGCTGCGCAGGCCGTCCGCGCCCAGCGGCTGGGCGGCCAGGATCAGTGCGGTCATCGCCAGGGTCAACACGGCCAGCAGGCCGAACAGTTTCCAGCCGGAGGGCAAAGGGGGCAGTTTCATCAAGGGCTCCAGAGGCAGAGGGCGCCGTCGGGGTGGCGGCGCCTTATCTGTCCGGGAGTGTTGCAAGGGCAGTTATCTGCAGTGTGTCGGCCACCGCCCGCTATGTATCGCTATGTACTGAAGGCATCAGACGCCCCGTGCGGGCAACTCGATCTGTGCGCACAGACCACCGCCGTCGCGATTGCTCAGGCTCAGGTTGCCGCCGATGGCCTGGGTCAGCTGATGGGCGATGGCCAGGCCCAGGCCGGTGCCGCCGGTGGTGCGGTTGCGCGAGCCTTCGACGCGGTAGAACGGCTTGAGCACCTCTTCAAGTTCATCGGCGGGAATGCCGGGGCCATTGTCCAGCACCCGGATCAGGGTGGAACGGCCCGCACCTGACTCGACTTCCAGCTGCGCGGCGCCGGCGAACTTGAGGGCATTGTCGATCAGGTTGACCAGCACCCGGCGCAAGGCATGCGGGCGGGTGTCGATCACCGCGCCGGTGCTGGCCTCAAGCAACACCTGCTGGCCGCTGTCCTGGTAGTCGAGCACCAGGCTGTCGAGAAAGGCGTCGAGGTTGACCCGGCAACTGGCTTCGGTGCTGCCGTCGATGCTACGGGCATAGGCTACGCCCTCGCGCACCAGGTGTTCCATGGCTTCCAGATCGTTCCAGAGTTTGTCTTTCTCGTGCGACGGGTCCATCACTTCGACCCGCAGCTTCATGCGCGTGATGGGGGTTTGCAGATCATGGGATATCGCCGCCAGCAGCTGCATGCGCTCCTTGAGGTAGGCGGCGATGCGCGCTTGCAATGAGTTGAAGGCCACAGCGGCGTAGCGCACTTCGCGCGGGCCGCTTTCATCCAGCAGCGGGCCCGGTGCATTGGGGTCGAGGCTGTCGACGGCGTGGGCCAGGCGGGTCAGCGGGCTGATCGCGGTCTTCACCGCCAGCCATGTGCATAGCAGCAACAGCGCCAGTTGAATCAGCAACACCACCGGCAACCAGGTCGATAACGGTATCGGTGCCGGCGTGACATCCACCGTCAGCGGTTTGCCGTCGGCCAGGCGCAGATGCACCTGAAAGTGCGGATTCGGGCCGGGGAGGTTGTGGAAAATCAACGGGTACTGATGGCCGATGGCTTTGTCGATGGACTGGGCCGCCATCGGCGCGTCGGCCAATGACAGCGGCTGACCCGGCTGGCCTTCATCGAGCCGGTAACGGTAGGTACGCCGTTCCAGGCGCGGCAGCCAGGCCTCGCGTTCCGCGGCGGGCAGGCGGTCGAGGATGGCTACTGAGGTGGACACGTCCTGCTCCAGGTTACCGAGCATCATCGAACGTGAACTGATGTAGCGCTCGTAGAACTGAAAACTGAACGACAATCCATAGGCCAGCACCAGCCCGGTGAAAAAGATCAGTGCCAGGCGCGAGGCCAGGGTGCGCGGCCAGCGCAGCGGTGCACTCATGACTGCGGCTCGACCAGTTGTACGGGTAGCGAGAATACATAGCCCTCACTGCGCACAGTCTTGATATAGGCCGGCTCGCGGGCGTCGTCCTGCAGGCGTTGGCGCAAGCGGCTGACCAGCAGGTCGATGGAGCGGTCGAAGATGTCTGCTTCGCGGCCCTGGGTGAGGTTGAGCAGCTGCTCGCGGCTGAGTACTCGCTGTGGGTGGTCGAGGAACACCCGTAGCAAACGGTACTCGGCGCCACTGAGGGCCACCAGGGTACCGTCGCCGTCGAGCAGGTGACGGGCGGTGGTGTCCAGACGCCATTGGCCAAACGCGATCAAGCGGCTGCTTTCGCTGAGGGTCAGGTTCGGCGGCAGCATCCGCGTGCGGCGCAACACGGCATTGATGCGTGCCAGCAGTTCGCGGGCCGAGAAGGGTTTGGTCAGGTAGTCGTCGGCGCCCATCTCCAGGCCGATGATGCGGTCGGTCTCGTCGTTGCGCGCGGTCAACATCAGCACCGGGGTGGCCTTGTGTTTACCGGCCCGCAGCTCGCGACACAGCAACAGGCCGTCGTCGCCGGGCATCATGATGTCGAGGACGATCAGGTCGACCACGTTGGATTCCAGAAAGGCGCGCATCTGCCGGCCGTCAGCGACGATGCTGGTGCGCAGCCCGTTCTTCTTCAAGTAGTTGCCTACCAGTTCTCTGATTTCGCGATCGTCGTCGACGATCAGCACATGATCGATATGATCCATGCCCGGCTCCTGTTCAAGCGCTTTGGCCTGAAGTGTACAGAGCCCGGTGGCGCTTGCCTGCCGGGGTTTGTATTGCAGTGTATCTGTTGTGCCGGCAGATACCTGAAGAGGCAATCCGGCGTGATCCAGACACATCGGCGATACCTTGGGCGCCTCAAATAGGTCTCAACGGGGAGGGTCCTTCCTCTCCGGCAGAGGGTGAGATTTTCACCCGGGAGACTCGAGATGACTATCAAGACCCTGGCTCGCATCAGCCTGTTCGCCCTTTTCGGTTTCGGTGCCTTCAGTGCCTTTGCTGACAGCAGCATACCCGTGCAGAACTATCATTACGGCCAGCATCTGGACGTGAAGAAAGTCCTGTCCATCCACGAAAACAACAATGGCGAGGCCTGTGGCGTGGTCACGGCGAAGATGGACTACCTGGACTCCAAAGGCCAGCCGCACAGCGTGCAATACCAGACCTACGCCACCGGTGCCTGCCACGAAGGCGGTTAAGCACCCTCACGGAGAGAGCCGAGCATGTCATTGTTCACATCGCTGGGCGGCGCCTTGCGCCGCCTGAATCCAACACGGCGCAGGGTTGGCATCGCCGCTGCGCTGGCCCTTTCACTGATTGCTTCAGGCCTGGGCGGGCGCTTGCTGGCCGGCCCCTCGCAGCTGGACACCCTGGGGCCCATGCCTGAATTGAGCGGCGCAGTGCAGTGGCTCAACTCGCCACCACTGGATCGCGAAGCGCTCAAGGGCAAGGTGGTGCTGGTGGATTTCTGGACCTACGACTGTATCAATTGCCGGCGTAGCCTGCCGTACGTCAACAACTGGGCCAAGCGCTACGCCGACCAGGGCCTGGTGGTGATCGGCGTGCACACCCCGGAGTACGACTACGAAAACGACATCGACAACGTGCGTGGGCAAGTCGCCAAGCTGGGTATCGAGTACCCGGTGGCCATCGACAACCGTTATGCCATCTGGAATGCCTTCGGCAATCAGTTCTGGCCGGCGCACTACTTTGTCGATGCCCGGGGCCAGGTGCGTTTTGTGCATTTTGGCGAGGGCGCCTATGACACCCAGGAGCAAGTGATCCAGCAGCTGCTGGCAGAGCAGCGCGGGCTTGCCCCTTGATGCCGCTGCGCAATCAGGAGAGGAAACCGCCGTCCACGTTCAATGCCACACCGGTGGTGTAGCTCGAGGCGTCACTGGCCAGGTACAGCACCGCACCGGCCATCTCTTTCGGGTCGGCCACGCGCTTGAGCGGGATCTGCTGCAGCGCGGTGTTGAGGATGGCGTCGTTCTTGACCAGCGCCGAGGCGAATTTGGTGTCGGTCAGGCCAGGCAGCAGGGCGTTGCAGCGAATGCCGAAGGGTGCGCATTCCTTGGCGAAGACCTTGGTCATGTTGATCACCGCTGCCTTGGTCACCGAGTAGATGCCCTGGAACACGCCTGGCGATACCCCGTTGATCGAAGCGACGTTGATGATGCTGCCGCCGCCGTTTTCGCGCATCAGCTTGCCGGCTTCGACCGACATGAAGAAGTAACCGCGAATGTTCACATCGACGGTCTTCTGGAAGGCGCCAAGGTCGGTGTCCAGCACGTTGCAGAACTGCGGGTTGGTCGCGGCGTTGTTGACCAGGATATCCAGGCGCCCGAACTGCTCGCGGATAGCTGCAAACACGGCGTTGATCTGTTCCATCTCGCCAATATGGCAGGCAATCGCCGTGGCCTTGCCGCCGGCGGCGGCGATGGCGTCGGCGACTTGCTGGCAGCCGTCGAGCTTGCGGCTGGAAACGATCACATGGGCGCCTTGCTGGGCCAGCAGGTGGGCAATCGCCTCGCCGATGCCGCGACTGGCACCGGAAACAAAGGCGATCTTGCCGTCGAGGTCGAACAGTTGGGTCTTGGACATGGTCTTTTCCTTGTTGTAGTCGTCAGAGGCTGGACTTGGCGATGACCTGCAGGCTCATATGCTCCAGCAGCTTGTTCATATGAATGAACTGGGCGAAGCGCTTGTCCTGGGTCTGGCCGTGGAAGAAGCGGTAGTAGATCTGCTGGACGATACCGGCCAGACGGAACAGTCCGTAGGTGTAATAGAAGTCGTAGTTGTCGATGCTGATTCCGGCACGTTCGGCGTAGTAGTCGACGAACTGCTGGCGGGTGAGCATGCCCGGGGCGTTGCTTGGCTGACGGCGCATCAGCTGCACCGGTGCCGGGTCGCTGGCTTCGATCCAATAGGCCAGGGTGTTGCCCAGGTCCATCAACGGGTCGCCGATGGTGGTCATTTCCCAGTCGAGCACACCGATGATGCGCATCGGGTTGTCGGCATCGAGGATGACGTTGTCGAAGCGGTAGTCGTTGTGCACGATGGCAGGCTTGGGATGATCGGCCGGCATCTTTTCGCGCAGCCAGGCGATGACCTTTTCCCAGCGCGGCGCATCCGGGGTCAGGGCCTTCTCATAGCGACTGCTCCAGCCCTCGATCTGACGCTGCACGTAACCTTCCGGCTTGCCCAGGTCGCCCAGGCCGCAGGCGTTGTAGTCCACCTGGTGCAGTTCGACCATGCGTTCGATGAAGCTCTTGCACAGCGCCTCGGTGCGTGTGGCATCCAGGCCCAGCTCCGGCGGCAGGTCCGAGCGCAGGATGATGCCCTTGACCCGGTCCATGACATAGAACTCGCCGCCGATCAGCGCCTCGTCGGTGCAATGCACGTAGGCCTTGGGGCAGTAGGGGAAGCCGCTGTTGAGCTGGTTGAGGATGCGGAACTCGCGCCCCATGTCGTGGGCCGACTTGGCCTTGTGGCCGAACGGCGGACGGCGCAGGACGAACTCGCGCTCGGGGTATTGCACCAGGTACGTCAGGTTGGACGCGCCGCCGGGGAACTGACTGATTTGCGGTGTGCCGGAAAGACCGGCAATGTGCGCCTTCAGATAAGGGTCGATGACAGCGGCATCGAGTTCTTCGCCGGGGCGGACCTGGGTGGACTGATCGGTGAGCGTCATGCTTTTCCCTTATGATTGAAGCCAGTGACTATTGGCTAATCTAATTCTCGCGACAGACCCGAACAAGTCTGACACAGCCTTATAGGCCAGCGTGTTGCAGGTCGATCAACGCCCCTGATGGGTGACAGCCAGTGGGAGCGGGCTTGCCCCGCGATCGCGATCTCTCAGTCACATCGCATCGCGGGACAAGCCCGCTCCCACCGAAGAGCAGACGAAAAAAAACCGAAGCCGTTCAAGGCTTCGGTTTTGTCTGGCATCAGCGCAGGGCTCAGGCCGGGAACAGCTCGCTCAGCTTCATCGACAGCATCATGTCGCCTTCAACGCGCAGCTTGCCGCCCATGAATGCTTGCATGCCATCGGTGTCGCCGCTGACGATACCTTTGAGGGTTTCGCTGTCCAGCACCAGGGTGCAGTTGGCGTCGGCGTTTTCGCCTTCCTGGATTTCGCAGGTGCCATCCTTGACGATCAGGGCGTAGTGCTTGTCTTCGTCGGTGATGTTGAAACCGAACACCAGGTCAAGACCGGCAGCAGCGGCTGGGTTGAACTTGGCTTTCATCGCTTCGACGGCTTTTGCTACATCGCTCATGGTGTGTTCCTTATTAAGTGATTACGGCAACCGGTGAAGGCTGCCACGGGCCGGGACTCAACGGTAGGTGATGAGCTCCGGCACCTTCAGCAGCTGCACATGCGCTTGGCTGTTGAAGGAAGCCAGGGCCACCTCGCGGCCACGAAACTTCAGCTGGCTGAGCGAGGTGTTGATGATCTGCCAGTTCAGCTCGAAAGCCTGGCTGGCAGTGATACGGGTAACCAGGTGGAGCAGGGCGGTGATCGTGCCACCCGAGGTGAAAATCGCAATGTTGTCGCCGTTGCCGGCCTGTTGCAGCACCCGCTGCAGGCCTGCGTCGACACGCTCGACAAAACCCTGCCAGGACTCCAGGCAATCGCTTTGGTGCTCACCACCGTGCCAACGCTGGATAAGCAGCGCGAACAGGCGCTGGAACTCGCGGCGATTCTGAGCACCGTTGCGCAGGATATGCTGGGCTTCGGGCTCTTCTGGCAACAAGCCGGGCAACAGACTGCGGATCACGGCGTCGGCATCGAACTCGTTGAAAGCGGCATCGGTTTCCAGCTGCGGCACGTTGCAGCCGGCGTCATGCATGGCTGCCAACGCCAGGCGCGCGGTATCTTGCTGGCGGCGCAAGTCGCCAGCCAGGCAACGATCCAGGCGTACCCCCAGCTGGGCCAGGTGTTCGCCGAGTGCTTCGCTCTGGCGCATGCCCACCGGCGAGAGGACGTCGTAGTCGTCTGCACCGAATGAGGCCTGGCCATGTCGAATCAGGTAGATACTGCCCACGTCGTGCGCCTGCGCTGAGAATGAGGCCGAGGTTAGGATGCCGCTGGCGGGCTGTCAACGAAAAAACATACAAGCGTTTGAAAAGAGCGTTTGAACTGCATTGCTGGAGATTTCCTACGCTGGCAGGGGCAAGGCCGCGTCGGTATGCTTGACTATCGGTTCGCGCCGTTCGGGCGCCGGCATGTTAAGGAGTTACTGTGGAGTTTCTTGCAGAGTACGCAAGCTTTCTCGCCAAGACCGCGACCCTGGTGATCGCGATTCTGGTTGTTCTTTCGGCGATTGCCGGTTTGCGTGGCAAAGGCCGGCGCAAGGCGGGCGGCCAGTTGCAGGTCAACAAGCTCAACGAGTTCTACAAGGACTTGCGCGAGCGCCTGGAAAGCAGCCTGCTGGACAAAGCCCAGCTCAAGGCCCTGCGCAAGCAGCAGGCCAAGGCGCAAAAGCAGCAGAAGAAAACCCCCGAAGACAAACCGCGGGTCTTCGTGCTCGATTTTGACGGTGACATCAAGGCTTCGGCCACTGAAAGCCTGCGTCACGAGATCACCGCCGTGCTGAGCCTGGCGACGCCGCGCGATGAAGTGGTGCTGCGCCTGGAGAGCGGCGGTGGCATGGTTCACAGCTACGGTCTGGCCGCTTCGCAGTTGGCACGTATTCGTCAGGCGGGCATTCCGCTGACCGTCTGTATCGACAAGGTTGCTGCCAGCGGCGGTTACATGATGGCCTGTATTGGCGACAGGATCGTCAGTGCGCCTTTTGCCATTCTCGGTTCGATTGGCGTGGTGGCGCAGTTGCCTAACGTCAACCGCCTGCTGAAAAAGCATGATGTCGACTTTGAAGTGTTCACTGCCGGCGAATACAAGCGCACCGTGACGGTGTTTGGCGAAAACACGGAAAAGGGTCGGGAAAAATTCCAGGAAGACCTGGACGTCACCCACCAGCTGTTCAAGGACTTCGTCTCGCGCTATCGCCCGCAGTTGCATATCGACGATGTGGCCACCGGTGAAGTGTGGTTGGGCGTCGCCGCCCTGAACAAGCAGTTGATTGACGAGCTCAAAACCAGCGACGAGTACCTGGGCGACCGCGCACGTGAGGCGAATCTGTATCACCTGCACTATGCCGAACGCAAAAGCCTGCAAGAGCGGGTAGGGCTGGCGGCCAGCGGTTCGATCGAAAACACGTTGCTCGGGCTCTGGAGCAAGCTTGGCCAATGGCGTTGAGTAATATGTAACACCAAGGCATAGGGGTAACTCGGGTTTCCTGCGGGTCCAACTGACCACGGGAGACCCCCTATGCTGACTTCTCAATCGATCTCGGTCCCTGGCCTGCATGGCCGCTTTTTAGTCGACCGTCTGCCGGACTGGCTCAAGCATGCCACTGTCGCCGACCTCAAGCGCTGGCGCGAAAGCCAGCGTCCGGCCCAGTTGAATCCCTCCGGTTCCAGCGCCTGGTTTTTTGATGCAAGCGAAGACGCCCGTCAGGCGTTGCTCGACGCTCAGCAAAGCAGCCGCCGTTCAGTGCGGGCCTTGGCCACGGCATTGAAAGACTTTCAGGGCTTGGGCGCTTTCGCCGAGCCTTTGCTCAAGGCCAGGCTGAAAGCCGACCTGGATGTCGAACTCGACGTCAACACCACCGAGCTGGTGGAGATTCATCAAGAATCTGTACTGCTGGGTAGCATACTGAGGATCAGACCACGCCAGCAAAGCCTGCTCCAGGCGGCAATGCAGAATTTTGCCGCCGATAGCGAATTCCTGCCGGGCAGTGCCTTGGCCGCCAAGGGAGATTTTCTACTGGAGCTGGCACCTGGGCAGGAAGGTGCTTACCCGCGCTTTCAATACCGCTATACCCGCCAGCTGGACATCGAGCCCGCGCGCTTTGCCACCTTGTGTCATGAGCTGGATCTGGGCGGCAAGTATCAGGCGCACCTGAGCGAAGTGTTCGAGAGTCCTTCGACTCGGGATGCCGTTCGCATGTTGTCGATCAACGCCTACAAGGACAATTTGCGCCTTGTTGCGCAAACAGCGCTGATGAAGGGCGAAATCTCTGCTCCGGTTCAGCAGATGTTCAACGACTTGCTCAAAGGCGAGCGAGCCCCGCTTCTGCATGGCAAGCCTGTGATCTGCCAATCACTGAGCATGTTCCAGTCAGCGCTGGACGGTGTACTGGTGTTCAGTGCCAATCGGGTCGTCAGCGACGAGGTCGAGCCGATTGTCGTCTACTTGCCAGGCGCACCGCTGTACCCGCTCAAAGAATACGCTTCAGTGGCGGCGTTCAAGCAAGACCTGCGCATAAACCTGCTGACGTCTACTTACCTGGAGCTGTTTCGATCTTTTGTGCCCAGGCATGAGCAAGAACATTTCTTCACGCGGCTCGATGAGGCGCTGTATGACCGCAGCCTTGATGCCGGTGGCCAACTCAAACCCGAGGCCAATCTGCACCTGCGTGATGTGGCGATTGAAAGTGAGTTGTTTGGCTATGTACAAGACCAGTTGCTGAAGCGAATCAAGGCCAATGCCCGCGACCTTGCCGTGCCCAGTGCGGAGGTCGATGAGGCGGCGAAGAAGCAACGCCTGGCTTACTGGGAAAACATTGGTTTCAACGCGCTCAATGCCGCTGCGTTCTTTGTGCCTGTGCTCGATGCAGTCATGGCTGCGGTCGCCGCCGGGCAACTGGTCAAGGAAATTGTCGATGGGGCCCATGCCTGGGAGGCCGGCGAGCTGGATGAGGCGTTGGCGCATTTTGAGTCGGTGGCTCTGAATGTCGTCCTGGCTGTCGGCTTGGGTGCCGCAGGCCACGTTGCCGCACCATTGCAGGCAAGCGAGCGTGTGGACAGCCTGGTGCGTGTCACCTTGCCCAACGGCGAGCAGCGCTTGTGGAAGCCTGACCTGACGACTTATGCCCGCAATGTCGAACTGACAGACATCGCCCCGAATGGCATGGGGGTGTACCGCCTTGATGGCAAATCCTACATCCGCATCGACGGCCAGGTCTTTGAAGTGTTCGAAGATGCCAAAGGTGCCTGGTCGATCCGCCACCCGGATGACCCCGATGCTTATCAGCCGGCCCTCAAGCATAACCAGGAGGGCACCTGGCAAGCTGTCGGTGAGCAACCGCTGCAATGGAACCATGAAAAGTTGCTCAGCCGTATTGGTTCGGCGACACACGGATTGCCTGATGAGGTGCTCGAACAGGCAGTACGGATTAGTGGAATCGACGATGATGTACTAAGGCGTATGCACTTGGATCAGTTACCGATACCGCCGCTACTCAGGGACACGTTACAACGCTTTCAGGTTGACCGTCGGGTGACCAGATTGATCCACAGTTTGAGGGTGGGTGCTCCCGATGTGGAAAGCTTGGGGCTGGGGCTGGGGCCTGAGCTGATTCAGGAATTACCGCACTGGCCGCAGCGAGTGTTCGAAGTCTATGAGGAGGGCAATCTGCATAAAGCGCCTGTTCGCTATGGTGCAGATCTCTGGCCCAGTGGGCGGGTCATACGTATATCGACGAAGGAACTGTACGCTAACCAGCTCGCCGACAAAGTGCTCACAGACCTGAACGAGACCGAAGCCCTTGAGCTGTTCGGATCCAGTGTCGAGGCTAATAAACGACGGGAGGTGTTGCGCATTCTTATTGCTGAGCGCGCTGTAAAGCACCGTGCTTATATTTTCAAGATTATATCTGAGCATAATCGTCCGATTCGTTCCGTTGCACAGGCACGCCTGATTCGCGACTTCCCAATGCTTACTGACGCTGCCGCACTGGAGATCGTCAATGCTGCTGACGCCGCTGAACGCCTGCAACTGCAAGCCAGTGATGGTCGTGTACCGATGCGTCTGGCCGAAGAGGCCCGGAAGTATCAACGCCAGATTGTCCTGAGTCGGGCAATACAGGGCGTGCATGAAGCCACCCTGGCAAGTCTGGACAGCGACCGCCTGGCGTTGGGGCTGTTGACTGAACTGCCTGGCTGGACTGGTTCGGTTCGTCTGGAAATGCGCGAGGAGGTGTGGTCCGGTCGCTTGCTGGCCAGCGTCGGCGAACCTGGCGGCGAACTGAAGGTGCTGGTACGCCAGAGAGAGCGTTATACCGTCTATGACGCTCAGGGGGTTGAACTGAGCAAGGATCAGGCGATTATCGTCTCTCTGCTCAAAGCCCTGCCCGATAGCGAGCGAAGGGCGTTGAACCTCGATATCTATGCCACACAGTCGTTGCACACTGCCCTGTATGCGCTTGCTGTTGAGGATCGTGCGAGGGCGGCGAAACTACTTGGCCAGCAGCCAATCAAGCCCTGGTTTCGCTCACCTTTGCGCCTGGCCGATGGACGTGTTGGGTACCCTTTGGGCGGATCAGTGCGAAATTGGGTCCTCAAGGCAAAGCTCAGGGCAATGTTCCCGGAGCTGGAGAACTCGGAACTTGACGAGCTCATTCGGTTCCATCTGCAGCACAATCAGACATTGGAAAATGTTGTTCTCAGGCTAGAGACCGAACGTAGAGTGCTCCAGACAACCCTCGATGAGTGGGTCCGGGCCAGTGAAGGCCCCTTTCAGCATGTTGCTCGCGCAAGAACCAGGGGGCAATTGGTGGACGCCTGGCGTCGACTAGGTGGTGACCGAAGATCGGAGTTGAATCTGCAAGAGCGGGATACTGGGCATCTTCCTGTATTGACGGCGCGCTTCGAGCATATCCGAAGTTTGAACATGAGCCGAATGAACCTGCAGCAAATGCCCACGGTGTTCCTGCAGTGCTTTCCAAGGCTGCAACGCCTGTCGTTGGAAAGTAACCCGTTGAGCATTATTCCGCCTGATATCAGCGCATTGGTTGGCCTACGCTCTTTGAATTTGAGAGAAGTCCCCCTGAACAGCAGCGATACAATGTTTGAGGCGTTGAGGCCATTGGTAAACCTGCGGCGGCTGGAGTTGCAAAGTAACGGACTGGGCAACATCCCGGATGCAGCCCTGGAAACGCTGGCCACATTGCCTGCATTGAGCCATCTGAACTTGCGCTACAACGAGGTGAGTTTGACTAGCGAAGGCTTGGCAACCCTGGCTCGTTTACCCCTGCAGGAGCTGGACTTGAGCAGGACTGGACTGGAGCTGGATGAAGCAGGCGCCCAGGTCTTCTCAAGATTTGGCCGCCTGCAGCGTTTGAGGTTAAGCGGCAACTACTTGAGGCGCTTTCCCGAACTTGGCAACCTGATGCAACTGCGGCATTTGGATCTTGAGGGGTGCGGGTTAAGTGAATGGCCCGCCGAGTTGACCACGCTGATGAACCAGAATCCTTATCAGCTGCGAATAGTCCGCCTCCGTCGCAACCAGATCATTGAGTTGCCGGACCTGGCTGCCACGCGTTTCGGCGCTGGTCTGCGCACCAATTCACATGCTGCGCAGGGGCTGGATCTGTACTTCAACCCGCTGGACGCCGCGAGCATCGCCCGCCTGGAAGTAATCGGGGTAGAGTTCGAGCCTGAAATTGCCGTACAAGTACAGCCTGAAATTGCCGTACCCGTACAACCTGAAGATCCCTGGCTGCAGGGCGTAGATCAGGCGCAACGCGAGCTGTGGAATGGCCTGTTCCAGAATAACGGGCATGCGGCGCTTCGTGACATGCTTGACCGGCTGGCCTCGTCCAGGGAGTTTCAACGCAATGGGGCGGATGTGCGCGAGCGGGTGTGGTCAATGCTCCAGCTTGCCTCGCAGCACTCGCAGCTAAGAGAGGAACTGCTCGAAATTGCCGAAGCGTTTCCGGTCACCTGTGGCGATGCCGGTGCCGATGCTTTCAGCGCCCTGGAAATTGCAGTACTGGTGTTTGAACGAAGCCAGGAAGCCATCACTGCTGAGCGCGGTGCCGAGTTGCTGGCTTTGTACAAACAGTTGTTCCGTCGCCATGAAGTCCAGCGCATGGCCGATGTACTGTCATTGGCCCGCAAGCAGCGGCGTCAAGCCTTGAGGGCGAACAGTGCACTGACCCCATTGGATCCGCTGGATGACATCACTGATGCCCTGTTGAGGCGTAACGAAGTCGACGACATCGAAATTCGACTGACCTTGCGCCAAGAACTGGCGAGTGAGCTGGATTATCCGGAGCCTTCCAGCGGCATGCTTTATCAGGCCACTGCCAATCTGTCACCGCAGACGGCACAGCGGGTTAAAAGTGCAGTCTTGGCGCGTGATACGGTCGCCAACCGGCAGGCATGGATGGTCGAGGACATCAATTGGACGCGTTACCTGGAGCAGCACTATGCGCCGCAATTCGATAGCTTCCGCCAGATGTGGGCCGAGGGGCAGGAGTACCTGGACTTCTGCGTTGGTGTGTTCAACGAGGGACCTGAAGCGCTCGATAGCGAGGTGTTGACGTTCTTGCGCACTGTGTTGGGCGCAGACCCCATGAACGCTGAGGGTACGTTGCGCAAGATTGAAATCAACGATGGGCAGTACCAGCAGGCGAGCGACGCTCTGAAAAGCGCCAGGAAAGTTGCTGAGGACGCGCTGATGCTGAGGTTGACGCAGGCTGCAGAGGTTGATCAACAGGTGTGACAAAAAACAAGGCCCCGCATGCGGGGCCTCGTTTGTTCAACGGCGACGGAACAGCGGTTGCGGTTCGTCGGTTGCGGCCTGGTAGGTCACCGAGAAGTCCTTGAGACTTTCCAGCGCTTCAACCGGGTCTTTGTCGGCCCGCAGGGCGAAGGCGTCGAAACCGCAGCGTTTCATGTAGAACAGCTGGTCGCGCAGCACGTCGCCAATGGCGCGCAGCTCACCGGTGAACTTGTAGCGATCACGCAGCAGACGCGCATTGGAGTAGTTGCGCCCGTCAGTGAAAGCCGGGAAGTTCAGGGCGATAACCTGGAACTCGTTGGCGACGTGACCGATCTCTTCAGCCTCTTCGTCGGCATCCAGCCATACGCCCAGACCGCCGTCGCGGGCCTTGAGCATATGGCCGTGTTCACGCCACAACTGCAATGGCACGATGTAGTCGTCGCAGTTGGTCACTTCGTCGATGTTGAAGTCCTTGGGCAGCAGGTGCCAGGTTTCGTCGACGATTTCGTTGTTTTTAATGATTCGCTGCATAGACGCGTTCCTTGAAAGGGTCGATGCCAATACGCTGGTAGGTGTCGATGAAGCGCTCGTCTTCGGTACGTTTTTCAACGTAGACGTCAATCAGCTTCTCGATCACATCCGGCATGGCGTCCTGGGCAAAGGAAGGGCCGAGGATCTTGCCCAGGCTGGCGTCGCGGCTGGCGCTGCCACCGAGGGAGACCTGGTAGAACTCTTCGCCTTTCTTGTCCACCCCGAGAATACCGATGTGGCCGACGTGGTGGTGACCACAGGCGTTCATGCAGCCGGAGATGTTCAGGTCCAGTTCGCCGATGTCGAACAGGTAGTCCAGGTCGTCGAAACGGCGCTGGATGGCTTCGGCAATCGGGATCGACTTGGCGTTGGCCAGCGAGCAGAAATCGCCACCCGGGCAGCAGATGATGTCGGTCAGCAGGCCAATGTTCGGCGTGGCGAAACCGTTTTCACGCAGCTCCAGCCACAGGGCGTGCAGCTGGCTCTGCTCGACATCGGCGAGGATGATGTTCTGCTCGTGAGAGGTACGCAGCTGGCCGAAGCTGTAGCGCTCGGCAAGATCGGCGACGGCATCGAGCTGTTTGTCGGTCAGGTCGCCAGGGGCGACGCCGGTAGGCTTGAGCGACAGGGTCACGGCAACGTAGCCCGGCTTTTTGTGCGCCAGGACGTTGCGGGTGCGCCAGCGGGCGAAGCCTGGGTGCTGTTGCTCGAGTTCGCTGAAGTCGAGGTTGTCCAGCGCCTTGTAGTCCGGGTCGACGAAGTGCTTGGCCACGCGCTGCACTTCGGCTTCGGTCAGCGTGGTGCTGCCGCCGCGCAGGTGGACCATTTCGGCCTCGACCTTCTCGGCGAAGACTTCAGGCGTGAGCGCTTTGACCAGGATCTTGATCCGCGCCTTGTACTTGTTGTCGCGACGGCCGTAGCGGTTGTAAACCCGCAGGATCGCGTCCAGGTAGCTGAGCAGGTCCTGCCACGGCAGGAACTCATTGATGAAGGCGCCGACCACCGGGGTGCGGCCCAGGCCGCCACCGACCAGGACACGGAAACCCAGCTCGCCGGCAGCGTTGTACACCGGCTCCAGGCCGATATCGTGCACTTCGATGGCCGCACGGTCGCTGCTCGAGCCGTTGATCGCAATTTTGAACTTGCGTGGCAGGTAAGCGAATTCGGGGTGGAAGGTGGTCCACTGGCGAACGATCTCACACCATGGGCGTGGGTCGATCACTTCATCGGCAGCGACACCGGCGAACTGGTCGGTGGTGACGTTGCGCAGGCAGTTGCCGCTGGTCTGGATCGCGTGCATCTGCACGGTGGCCAGCTCAGCCAGAATTTCCGGGATGTCTTCCAGGGCAGGCCAGTTGTACTGCACGTTCTGCCGGGTGCTGATGTGGGCATAGCCCTTGTCGTAGTCGCGCGCGATCTTCGCCAGCATCCGAGTCTGGCGCGAAGTCAGCTGGCCATAAGGCACGGCGACCCGCAACATCGGGGCAAAACGTTGGATATAGAGGCCATTTTGCAGGCGCAGGGGGCGGAACTCTTCTTCGCTCAGCTCACCGGCCAGATAGCGGCGGGTCTGATCACGGAACTGCTTTACGCGGTCCTCGATGATCCGCTGATCGTACTCGTCGTATACGTACATAGGGGTCCTGTTCTCAAGCTGCTTGCAGCTAATCGCGCGCACGGCCGCGCACTCCCTAAACGGAGCGAAGGAAAGATAGCAGTTTGCGTTTATGCGCAAAAGTGATGTTTTTGCATATGAAAAGAACCATTCGGACTAAGTGAGACTGACTGGCATTTCGCCGTTCGACCCTCTGCAGTGTTTATAATCAATGGTTTGAATAGCAGGAGCGAATCCGCATGCTCAAGGCCTTGTGCCAAAGCCTGTGCCTGAGTCTGCCGCTGGCTGCCAGCGCGCAGGCCGCGTCGGTGGTTTTTCTCAATCCGGGCTATTCCAACGAAACCTTCTGGGTCAGCTATTCGAACTTCATGCAGGCCGCCGCCAAGGATCTGGGCATGCAGTTGCGCATCGAATACAGTGAGCGGCAACCGCAACTGGCGCTGAATCAGGCGCGGCAAGTGCTTGAAGGCAAGCAGCGTCCTGATTATCTGGTGCTGGTCAATGAGCAGTACGTGGCCCCCGAAATCATTCGCCTATCACGGGGGGGCGGGGTCAAGCTGTTTCTGGTCAATAACGGTCTGACCCAAGACCAGGCCGAGTTGATTCGCGCTAACCCGGACAAGTACCCGCCAATGCTTGGCACGTTGGTGGGTAACGATGAACAGGCCGGCTACCAGATGCTCAAGGAGCTGATTGCCCTGCACCTGCGCGACGGCTCGCAGCGACCGATCGAGCTGCTGGCGTTTTCCGGCCTCAAGACCACTCCCGCCGCGCAGTTGCGCGAGCAGGGTATGCGCCGGGCCCTGGCCGAACATCCGCAAGTACGCTTGCGCCAGGTGGTGTATGGCGGCTGGGGTCAGCAACGGGCTTATGAGCAGGCGCAGCAATTGTTGAAGCGCTACCCGAAGATCGAACTGGTCTGGTCGGCCAACGACGAGATGGCCTTTGGTGCCATGCAGGCGTTTGTCGAAGCTGGCCGCACGCCCGGCAAGGATGTCCTGTTCAGTGCCGTCAACAGCTCCCCGCAAGCACTGCAGGCGCGAATCGACGGCCGTCTCAGCGTGCTGATGGGCGGGCACTTCTCTCTGGGGGGCTGGGCCATGGTGTTGCTGCACGATGATGCGCTGAATCTGCCAATTGATCGGGATGGACAGCGCGATCACCAGGTGCCGGTGCTGCAGTTGATTGATCCGCTGCGTGCCCGGCGCTGGTTGAGTCTTCATGGCCAGGCCGACTACGGGCTGGACTTCAACCGTTTCAGCGCTCAGGGCCATCCTGCCGAGTACCGCTATCCATTCCTGAGTGCGCCGGTCAAATATTGAAATAGCCCTGCTTGAGCAAAGGGCATTGCTGGACTTAACTGCTACGGGTGACATGCATTCCCATAACCACCAATAAGAGGCAATGCAATGGGAAACTCGACCAAAGCGGGTAAGAGTGACAGCAGTGTCGATGCCTGGGCGATACTCTGTCTGATCGTCCTGGTTGTTGTGACCGCGGTGTATTGGGTCAGCCACCAGTAATATCACGCGATGGGTAATCATGAACCGCCCGCAGAATGGACATCTGCGGGCGGATTGCGTTTCAGCGCGCGGTGAGGTGCATGGCCAGTTGCACCAGCCCCACCAGTACCAGAATGAAGATCAAGGTGAAGACGGTGCCCAGCGCAATGAAATGGCTGGCCTTGCCGTAGGTGAAGTCGCGGGCGCGGTTCTTGCCGCTTTGCACGCCGAACGCCGCCGCCAGAATGCTTTGCAGCATCTGCCAGAAAGTTGGGGGTTTGCCTTGGGCTGGGTCGTCCATGAGGGGCTCCTGGGTATAGGCCATCCCCACTAGTGTAGACCGTACTGGCCCCATCGCCGGCCTTGCCGGCGATGATGCCTGCGCTACTTAATTGTCATACCCAAGATTAGGCGCCAACCAGCGCTCACTCACGCTCAGGTCCTGGCCTTTGCGCGCGGTGTAGCTCTGCACCTGATCCTTGTCGACCTTGCCCACGGCAAAGTACTGCGCCTGCGGATGCGCAAAGTACCAGCCGCTGACCGCCGCCGCCGGGAACATGGCGAAGTGCTCGGTGAGGAACACGCCGCTGGGGCCGGTTTCGCCGATGGCGGTGCCGTCGAGCAGGCGGAACAGGGTTTCCTTCTCGGTGTGGTCCGGGCAGGCCGGGTAGCCCGGGGCAGGGCGGATACCCGAGTACTGCTCCTTGATCAGCGCTTCGTTGTCCAGGTGCTCGTCCTTGGCGTAACCCCAGTAGTCTTTACGCACCTGCTCGTGCAGCCATTCGGCGCAGGCTTCGGCCAGGCGGTCGGCGAGGGCTTTGACCATGATCGAGTTGTAGTCGTCGCCCTTGTCCTGGTAAGCCTTGGCCACTTCTTCGGCACCGATGCCTGCGGTGGTGATGAAACCGCCGACATAATCGGTGATGCCGGTTTCCTTTGGCGCGACGAAGTCGGCCAGGGAGAAGTTCGGCTTGTTGTCCGGTTTGATGGTCTGCTGGCGCAGATGGTGGAGCTGGGCCAGCGGCTGGCCGTCGGCAGCATAGACTTCGATGTCGTCGTGGTTGACCTGGTTGGCCGGCCAGAAACCGAACACCGCCCGGGCGCTGATCAGCTTCTCGTCGATCAGTTTGGCGAGCATTTCCTGGGCATCCTTGAACAGCGCAGTGGCCGCTTCGCCGACCACTTCGTCGGTGAGGATGCGCGGGTATTTACCAGCCAGGTCCCAGGAGATGAAGAACGGCGTCCAGTCGATGTATTCGGCCAGCACTTTCAGGTCGATGTTCTCCAGGACCTTGACCCCGGTAAAGCTCGGCACTGCCGGCTGATAACCGGCCCAGTCATATTTCGGCTTGGCGGCAATCGACTGCTCGTAGCTCAGGCGTTCGGTGCGGGCGCTGCGGTTGGCAGTGCGTTCGCGTACTTCGATGTAGTCCAGGCGGGTTTTCTCGACAAAGCCCGGCTTGAGTTCCTTGGACAGCAATTGCGTGGCCACGCCCACTGCACGCGAGGCGTCAGTGACGTAGACCACCGCGTCATTGCTGTACTTGGGCTCGATTTTCACTGCCGTGTGCGCCTTGGAAGTGGTCGCGCCACCGATCATCAGCGGCAGGTGGAAGTCCTGGCGCTGCATTTCACGGGCGACGTGGACCATCTCGTCCAGCGACGGGGTGATCAGGCCGGACAGGCCAATGATGTCGCACTTCTGCTCGCGGGCGGTCTGCAGGATCTTCTCGGCCGGGACCATTACGCCGAGGTCGACGATGTCGTATCCGTTGCAACCGAGCACCACGCCGACGATGTTCTTGCCGATGTCGTGCACGTCGCCTTTGACCGTGGCCATGAGGATCTTGCCCTTGGCTTCGGGCTTGTCGCCTTTTTCCGCTTCGATGAAGGGAATCAGGTGGGCTACCGCCTGCTTCATCACCCGCGCCGATTTCACCACCTGCGGGAGGAACATCTTGCCGGCGCCGAACAGGTCACCGACCACGTTCATGCCGCTCATCAGCGGGCCTTCGATGACTTCGATCGGGCGTGCGCACTGCTGGCGGCACTCCTCGGTGTCTTCGACGATAAAGGCGGTGATGCCTTTGACCAGCGCATGTTCCAGGCGCTTGCCGACCGGCAGCGAACGCCACTCTTCGTTCTCGACTTCCTTGACTGCGCCGCCGCCCTTGTAGTCGTCGGCAATCGCCAGCAGGGCATCGGTGCCTTCCGGGGTGCGGTTGAGTACCACGTCCTCGACCTTCTCGCGCAGGGCCGGCGGGATCTCGTCGTAGATCTCCAGCTGGCCGGCGTTGACGATACCCATGGTCAGGCCATTCTGGATCGCGTGGTAGAGGAATACCGAGTGAATCGCCTCGCGCACCGGGTTGTTGCCGCGGAACGAGAACGACACGTTGGACACCCCGCCCGAACTCAGCGCATAGGGCAGGTGATCGCGAATGTAGGCGCAGGCTTCGATGAAGTCGACGGCGTAGTTGTTGTGCTCTTCGATGCCGGTGGCCACGGCGAAGATGTTCGGGTCGAAGATGATGTCTTCCGGCGGGAAGCCCACTTCATTGACCAGGATGTCGTAGCTGCGTTTGCAGATCTCGCGCTTGCGCGCGGCGGTATCGGCCTGGCCGACTTCGTCGAAGGCCATTACCACCACCGCGGCGCCGTAGCGCTTGCACAGTTTGGCGTGATGCTTGAAGGCCTCGACGCCTTCTTTCATCGAGATCGAGTTGACGATGCCCTTGCCCTGGATGCACTTGAGGCCCGCTTCGATCACTTCCCACTTGGAGGAGTCGATCATGATCGGTACGCGCGAGATATCCGGCTCACCGGCAATCAGGTTGAGGAACTTGACCATGGCCGCCTGGGAATCGAGCATCCCTTCGTCCATGTTGATGTCGATCACCTGGGCGCCGGCCTCGACCTGCTGCAGGGCGACTTCCAGCGCTTCGGTGTAGTTCTCTTCGCGGATCAGCCTGGCGAACTTGGCGGAACCGGTGATGTTGGTGCGCTCGCCGACGTTGACGAACAGCGAGTTGCGATCGATGGTGAACGGCTCAAGACCCGACAGGCGACAGGCCTTGGGGATGTCCGGAATCGCCCGTGGCGGGTGCTTGGCCACCGCTTCGGCAATCGCCTGGATATGCCCCGGGGTGGTACCGCAGCAACCGCCGATGATGTTGAGGAAGCCGCTGGCGGCGAACTCCTCGACTACCACGGCCATCTCGGCCGGGGTTTCATCGTATTCACCGAAGGCGTTCGGCAGGCCGGCGTTCGGGTGCGCGGACACATGGGTGCCGGCCTTGTCCGACAACTCTTCCAGGTAAGGTCGCAGATCCTTGGCGCCGAGCGCACAGTTCAGGCCCACCGAGATCGGGTTGGCATGGCGCACCGAGTTCCAGAAGGCTTCGGTGGTCTGCCCGGACAGGGTGCGGCCGGAGGCGTCGGTGATGGTCCCGGAAATCATGATCGGCAATTCGACGCCGTCTTCCTCGAACACCTGCTGCACGGCAAAGATCGCCGCCTTGGCGTTGAGGGTGTCGAAGATGGTCTCGATCAGGATCAGGTCGGCGCCGCCCTCGATCAGGCCGCGGGTGGCCTCGATGTAGTTTTCTACCAGCAGGTCGAAAGTGACGTTGCGGTAGCCGGGGTCGTTGACGTCCGGAGAGATCGAGCAGGTACGGCTGGTCGGGCCGAGCACGCCGGCAACGAAGCGCGGCTTGTCCGGAGTTTCCAGAGTCTTGGCATCGGCGACCTGGCGGGCGATGCGCGCGCCTTGCACGTTCAGCTCATACACCAGCGCTTCCATGCCGTAGTCGGCCTGGGAAATCTGCGTGGCGTTGAAGGTGTTGGTTTCAAGAATATCGGCGCCAGCGTCCAGATAGGCCTTCTCGATGGCGGCAATGACATCCGGACGCGAGAGCAGCAGCAGGTCGTTGTTGCCTTTGACATCGCTTGGCCAGTCGGCGAAGCGCGTGCCACGATAGTCGTGTTCCTCTAGGCGGTAGCTTTGGATCATAGTACCCATGCCGCCATCGAGAATCAGGATGCGCTCTTTGAGTGCTTGCTGAAGTGCTTGGAAACGAGCGCTGCGGTCAGACATAGGACTACCTGGTCGGGCGAAAACAAAAGTTGCGGAATAATAACAAAGCTGCGCGGTTTTTAGACGTGTCGAGCATTTACATGAATTTCATTCATGTTGGCGCGCCGCCAGCACCGGTAGAATCGTGAAGCTATCAATACCCAGGACATTCGGCACATGGTGCATCGCTTACTTGCCGGCGCTTTCGCTCTGTTCATCAGCGGCGTGGCGTTGGGGCAAGCCCCTCAATCGAGCTCGGCTATTTCGTATACCCGGGACATCCAACCGATCTTCACCGAGAAATGCGTGGCCTGCCACGCCTGCAACGACGCGGCCTGCCAGCTGAACCTGGGCAGTGCCGAGGGCGCTTCGCGGGGCGCTTCCAAGGTGCCGGTGTACCAAGGTGATCGCAGCAAGGCCGTGGCCCCGACCCGCTTGTTCTACGACGCCACCAGCACCGAGGCCTGGCAGCGCAAAGGCTTTTACTCGGTACTCGACAATCAGGGCAGCCAGGCAGCGCTGATGGCGCGGATGCTTGAACTGGGCCACAAGACGCCGCTGACACCCAACGCCAAGTTGCCTGAAGAAATCGTGCTGGGCCTGAACCGCAACAACCTGTGCCCGTTGCCCGGCGAATTCGATGCCTATGCCGGCGCACACCCCAAAGAGGGCATGCCGCTGGCGGTCACCGGCCTCACCGATGCCGAGTACCAGACCCTGCAACGCTGGCTCGCCGCCGGTGCGCCGGTGGAGCACAACCCGATCCAGCCGAGCGCCACGGAAGCTGCGCAGATCGCCGACTGGGAAGCGCTGCTCAACCGTCCGGGCTCGACCGAGGCGCTGGTCGGGCGCTGGCTGTACGAGCACCTGTTCCTTGCGCATATCCATTTTGTCGGCGGCGAACAGGGTCACTTTTTCCAGTGGGTACGTTCGCGTACGCCCAGTGGCCAGCCGATCGACCTGATCGCGACGCGTCGCCCCAACGATCCACCGGGTACCGACTTCTATTACCGGTTGATGCCGGTGCAGGGCGCGATCGTGCATAAAACCCACATCACTTACCCGATGGGCCCGCAGAAGCTCAAGCGCGTCAAGCAGCTGTTCTACAGCGGCGACTGGCATGCCAAGGCGCTGCCAGGCTACGGTCCGCGCCACCGCGCCAACCCTTTCGAAACCTTCGAAGCGATCCCGGCCGTGGCCCGTTACCAGTTCATGCTGGATAACGCCGAGTACTTTGTACGGACATTCATCCGCGGCCCGGTGTGCCGCGGTCAGATCGCCACCGACGTGATCCGCGACAACTTCTGGGCGCTGTTCCAGGAGCCGGCTCACGACCGCTACCTGACCGATGCCGAGTACCGCGGCCAGGCCACGCCGTTGCTGGCCATGCCCGGGCAGATCGATGACGTGGGCAGCATCCTGAGCCTGTGGCATGCCTACCGCGACAAGCGCAACGAGTACGAAAGCCTGCGCCGCGAAGCCTATGCCGACATGCCGGCACCGAGCTGGTCGACCCTGTGGGCCGGTAACGACAACGCATTGCTGACCATCTTCCGCCACTTCGACAGCGCCTCGGTAACCAAGGGCCTGATCGGCGACGTGCCGAAAACCATGTGGCTGTTCGACTACCCGCTATTCGAGCGCACCTACTATCAGCTGGCGGTCAACTTCGATGTCTACGGCAATGTCTCGCATCAGGCGCAGACGCGCTTGTACTTCGACCTGATCCGCAATGGCGCCGAGGTCAACTTCCTGCGCCTGATGCCGGCCGAGCAGCGCGGGGCGATCCTCAGCGACTGGTACCAGAACAGCGGCAAGGTGAAGATGTGGATGGACTACGAGGAGATCGACACCGATACCCCGAGCGCATTGCAACTGGCCGCCAATGACCCCAAACGCGATTTCGGCCTCAAGCTGATCCAGCGCACCGGAAGCCTCAATGCCGCGCCCGACCCGATCAACCGTTGCCAGGGCGCCTATTGCTCGCGTCCGCAGATGAACGAAGAGTTTCGTGACGTCGAGCAGACCCTGAGCCGTCTGGTGTCGCGTCCGGCTGCGGGGCTGAAGGTCATCAGCCAGTTGCCTGAAGCGACCATGCTGCGGATCGAAGGGCAGGGCGGCCAGCGTCAGGTCTACAGCCTGTTGCGCAACCGGGCGCACAGCAACGTGGCCTTCATGCTCGGCGAGGCGTATCGCTACCAGCCGGGTCTGGACACCCTGACCCTGGTCCCTGGCGTGCTCAGCAGCTACCCGAACTTCATGTTCAACGTCCCCGCAGCCGATGTTCCGGAGTTCGTCGAAGACCTGGAAGCGGCCCGCGATGACCCTGACCGCTTTGAACGCGTGGTGATGCGTTGGGGCGTGCGGCGCAGCCATCCGCAGTTCTGGCAGTACTTCCACGACCTCAACAGCTACATCAAGGAAACCGATGCGGTGGAGGCGGGCGTGCTTGACATGAACCGCTACGAAAACCTCTGAGCCGGGTCGCCGGGAGGGTCGCCTGACCTTTCCCGGCGCTGCCAGGCTTTCCCGACAGAATTACTAGGACTTTGTTCGGCGGCCAGGTTGGCGTAAACTGCCGACAAGTCTGTGAGGAACTTCCATGAGCGCCATAACTATTACCGACGCCGCGCATGATTACCTGGCTGATCTGCTGTCCAAGCAGAACACCCCGGGTATTGGCATTCGCATCTTTATCACCCAGCCGGGCACCACTTACGCCGAAACCTGCATTGCCTACTGCAAGCCGGGCGAAGAAAAGCCGGAAGACACTGCTGTGGGTCTGGCCAGTTTTACTGCCTACCTGGACGCGGTCAGTGTGCCGTTTCTTGAAGATGCAGTCGTCGACTACGCCACCGACCGCATGGGTGGCCAGCTGACCATCAAGGCGCCGAACGCCAAAGTGCCGATGGTCAACGAAGACAGCCCGATCAACGAGCGCATCAACTACTACCTGCAAACCGAGATCAACCCGGGACTGGCCAGCCACGGCGGCCAGGTCAGCCTGATCGAAGTGGTTGAAGACGGTATCGCCGTACTGCAGTTCGGTGGCGGCTGCCAGGGTTGCGGCCAGGCCGACGTGACCTTGAAGGAAGGCATCGAGCGGACCTTGCTTGAGCGTATTCCTGAGCTCAAGGGTGTGCGTGACGTGACTGACCACAGTCAGAAAGAGAACGCCTACTACTAAGGCGTTTTATCGCGGGGCAAGCCCGTTCCTACAAATCATCTGTAGGAGCGGGCTTGCCCCGCGATTCATTTCAGTACCAGGACGCACCAGGTAAACGCCCGCATCACTGTCCAGTTGCCATTCTGGCAACGCCCGCTGCAGGTTGCCGCAGTCCAGGCTCTTCATCATCCAGTCGCCGCCGGCGATGATGCCTACGCCCGCCCGGGCTACGCCAAGCAACGCTTCGTTATCGTTGCTCTGCATCGAACTCTGCACCTTTGATGGTCTGCAACTCATCCTGGCGATACAAATGCCACTGCGGATAAGAACGCAAGATCATGTTCAGTACCTCAGATCAGTTGTAGGTGGCTGCGAGGATATTTACTGATGGCATGATCAACAATTACCTGAAAAGGCAGATCAGTGCTGCATGCAGTGCAGCAATGCTGGTTGGCCCGCTATGTGCTTTACCCCCTTGAACTGCATGTTTACAGGGATCCGCTGCATGACGCTTGCTCAACCACTCGACCTCGCTGCCCGCGATACCGGCTGGAGTGCCGAGTTGAGACTGCGCTTTGTCCGCCGTGCAGCGAAGACCTGTATTGGTGCGCGGCGGCATTTCGGTCCTCTTTTGGTGCAGCGGCCGTTCTACCCCGAAGGCGCGCCGTGTCACGTCTATGTGCTGCATCCGCCCGGTGGCGTGGTCGGCGGCGACAAATTGGTGCTCGATGTGCACCTGGAAGCAGGCAGTCATGCGCTGCTGACCATGCCCGGGGCGACCAAGTTTTACCGCAGCGGCGGCGACACCTCGACCCTGACCCAACACTTTCACCTGGCACCCGACAGCGTGCTGGAATGGTTGCCCCAGGGCAGCATCTGTTTTCCCGGTGCCCGTGTTCGCCTGGAAAACCGCTTCAGCCTGTCGCCGGGTGCGCGCCTGCTGGCCTGGGAAACCCTGTGCCTGGGGCGGCCGGTGATGAACGAGATGTTCAGCCATGGCGCGCTGGACAGCCGCCTGCAGATCGATGTGCCCGATGACCCCGGCCTGCACGAACGCCTGCGCATCGAAGGTGGCCAGTTGCAGAAGCTCGGCGGCTACCCGTTGCAAGCCACTTTCTGCGCCTACCCGGCCAGCGAAGCACTGCTCGAACAAACCCGCGCCCTGATCGACGACTCGAGCGTACCCGCCGCAGCGACCCTGCTCGGCCAACTGCTGGTAGTGCGTCTGCTCGATGACGACAACCAACGCCTGCAATCCACCCTGCAGCGGCTATGGCATGCCTTGCGACCGGCCGTGGTCGGCCTGGCGCCATGCCCGCCGCGTATCTGGGCTACCTGAGAGAACGCCATGGAGCTGACCCCGAGAGAGAAAGACAAACTGCTGCTGTTCACCGCCGCGCTGCTTGCCGAGCGCCGCTTGGCCCGTGGCCTGAAGCTCAACTACCCGGAAGCGGTCGCGCTGATCAGCGCCACGGTGATGGAAGGTGCGCGTGACGGACGCACCGTTGCTGAGCTGATGAACCTGGGCCGTGAAGTGCTCAGCCGCGAGCAGGTGATGGAAGGCGTGAGCGAAATGATTCCCGACGTGCAGGTCGAAGCGACGTTTCCCGACGGCACCAAGCTGGTGACCGTGCACGATCCGATTGTCTAGGAGCCCAGGATGATTCCCGGAGAAGTACAGGTCGCCGAGGGCGACATCGAACTCAATGCCGGCTGCCCGCGCCTCTGTGTCACGGTGGCCAACCATGGCGACCGGCCGGTGCAGGTCGGCTCGCATTATCACTTCTATGAGGTCAACAACGCCCTGGTGTTCGAGCGCGAGCCCACCCGCGGCATGCGCCTGGACATCGCCGCCGGCACTGCCGTGCGCTTCGAACCGGGCCAGGCGCGCACCGTGACCCTGGTGCCGTATGCCGGCAAGCGCGAGGTCTATGGCTTCCAGGGGCGGGTGATGGGCAAGCTGGAGGCGCAAGGATGAGCCGGATTTCCCGCAGGGCCTACGCCGATATGTTCGGCCCCACTGTCGGTGACCGTGTGCGCCTGGCCGACACCGAGTTGTGGGTCGAGGTGGAAAAGGACTTCACGATCTACGGCGAAGAGGTCAAGTTCGGTGGCGGCAAGGTGATCCGCGACGGCATGGGCCAGGGCCAGATGCTCGCCGCCGAGGCCATGGACCTGGTGTTGACCAACGCGTTGATCATCGACCACTGGGGCATCGTCAAGGCGGACATCGGCATCAAGAACGGACGCATCCATGGCGTCGGCAAAGCCGGTAATCCCGATGTGCAGCCCGGGGTGACCCTGCCTGTCGGCGCGGGCACCGAGGTGATCGCCGCCGAAGGCAAGATCGTCACCGCTGGCGGCATCGACTCGCACATCCACTTCATCTGCCCGCAGCAGGTGGAGGAGGCGCTGACCTCGGGCATCACCACCTTCATCGGTGGCGGCACCGGGCCTGCCACCGGCACCAACGCCACGACCTGCACCTCCGGGCCCTGGTACCTGGCGCGCATGCTTCAGGCGGCCGATGAGTTGCCGATCAACATCGGCCTGCTGGGCAAGGGCAACGCCTCGCAACCACAAGCCTTGCGCGAGCAGATTCATGCCGGCGCCGTGGGCCTCAAGCTGCATGAGGACTGGGGCTCGACCCCGGCAGCCATCGACTGTTGCCTGACGGTGGCCGAAGAGCTCGATGTGCAGGTGGCCATTCACACCGACACCCTCAACGAGTCCGGCTGTGTCGAGGACACCCTGGCGGCCATCGGTGACCGCACCATCCATACCTTCCACACCGAAGGGGCGGGCGGCGGGCATGCCCCGGACATCATCCGCGCGGCGGCCTTTGCCAACGTGCTGCCATCGTCGACCAACCCGACCTTGCCCTACACCATCAACACCGTGGATGAGCACCTGGACATGCTCATGGTCTGCCATCACCTGGACCCGAGCATTGCTGAAGACGTGGCCTTCGCCGAATCGCGCATTCGCCGCGAAACCATCGCCGCCGAAGACATCCTGCATGACATCGGAGCGTTCTCCATGACCTCGTCCGACTCGCAGGCCATGGGCCGGGTCGGTGAAGTGGTACTGCGCACCTGGCAGGTCGCCGACCAGATGAAGCGCCGCCGTGGCCCGCTGGCGCCAGACAGCAGCTACAGCGACAACTTCCGGGTCAAACGCTACATCGCCAAATACACCATCAATCCGGCGCTGACCCATGGCATCGCCCATGAAGTCGGTTCGGTAGAGGCAGGCAAGCTTGCCGACCTGGTGCTCTGGGCCCCGGCCTTTTTTGGGGTCAAGCCAGCGTTGGTGATCAAGGGCGGGATGATCGCCATGGCACCGATGGGCGATATCAACGGCTCGATCCCGACCCCGCAGCCGGTGCATTACCGGCCGATGTTCGGCGCCCTGGGCGCGGCGCGCAATGCCACGCGCATGACCTTCCTGTCGCAGTCGGCGCATGAACGCGGCGTCCATCAACAGTTGGGCTTGCGCAGCCTGATCGGCGTGGTCGATGGCTGTCGCACGGTGCGCAAGGGCGACATGGTGCATAACGGCCTGCTGCCGCTGATCGAAGTGGATTCGCAAACCTACGAAGTGCGTGCCAACGGCGAGCTGCTGGTGTGTGAACCAGCCACGGTGCTGCCGATGGCGCAACGTTATTTTCTGTTCTGAAGGAGCGAGCATGATTGTCTTCACGCGTCGGCTGAATGAAGCCGAGCAGGTAAGCACCACGGTGACCCTCAGCCTGGACACCCGGATCAAGAGCCGGGTGCGCGTCACCCTCGACGACGGTCGCGAGGCCGGCCTGATGCTCGAACGCGGCCAGTTGTTGCGCGGCGGTGAGCTGTTGAGTGATGAGCTGGGGGCTGAAGTTGTTCGCGTGGTGGCGGCGACCGAGCAGGTTTCCACCGTGCGCTGCGATAACCCGCTGCTGTTGGCGCGCGCCAGCTACCACCTGGGCAATCGCCATGTGCCGTTGCAGATCGAAGGCGGCTTTTTGCGCTATCAGCATGATCACGTACTGGACGAGATGGTTCGCGGCCTCGGTTTGCAGGTGGCGGTGGAGCAAGCGCCGTTCGAGCCTGAAGCCGGTGCCTACCAGAGCGCGCCGCATAGCCATGCGCATAGCGACCATCTCTTTGTACGTGTGGCACAGCACTGATTTTTGATAAGGAGCATCACCATGAAAAACACCCTGGCCCTCGTTTTGTTGCTGGTTGCCGTACCGGCTTTCGCTCACCCCGGGCACGATGCCAATCCGCTGCAGGATGGCCTGCTGCATCCGCTGACCGGCCTGGATCACCTGTTGATGCTGCTCGGTACCGGTGTCCTCGCGGCCTTGACCGGGCGCACCCTGGCGCTGCCGCTGCTGACCCTCTGCGCCATGTTCGGCGGGGCGCTGCTCGGGCATCTGTTCGGCAGTGTGATCGGTATGGAGCAGATGATCATCGGCTCGCTGTTGGTCGCCGCTGCCGCCTTGTTGTTGCCTGCTCGGCAACTGATGCTGGCCTTGGCCATGCCGCTGTTCGCGCTGTTCCACGGTTGGGCCCATGGTGTTGAAGCCAGCCCCGGCGCGTTCTGGATGTTCAGCGCAGGCTTTGTCACGGTCAGCGGTCTGTTGCTGTTGGCAGGCTTTGCCGCAGGCTGCCTGCTGCGCCGGCACCGAGGCCTGCAACAAGCCTTCGGCGGCGGCCTGCTGGCAGGTGCCGCAGTGATGCTGGCCGGTTGATGAGCAGCGATCTCAAGCTGTTGCGCCTGCTGCAGCTGGCCAGCCCGAACCTGCCGGTGGGTGGTTTCACCTACTCGCAGGGGCTGGAATGGGCGGTGGAAGCCGGCTGGGTGCAAGGCGCCGAAGGCTTTCGCAACTGGCAGCGTCAGCAGCTGGAAGACACTCTCGGCTACCTCGACTGGCCATTGTTGGCGCGCCTGTACCAGGCGTGCCGCGACGATGATGGCGAAGCGTTCGCGCGCTGGAGCCAGTTCTTGCTGGCCAACCGCGAAACTGCCGAGCTGCGCCTGGAAGAACGCCAGCGTGGCATGGCCCTGGCGCGGTTGCTGGACGGCTGGCAGTTGTGCCAGGCGCCCGAGTGGCGAGCCAGCCTGGGTTTGAGTCAGTTGGGCGGCATGGCCTGGCTAGGCGTGCATTGGGATATCCCGCTGCGCGATCTGGCGCTGGGCCATGGCTTCGCCTGGCTCGAAGGCGCAGTGATGGCCGGGGTCAAGCTGGTGCCCTTTGGTCAGCAGGCGGCCCAGAGTCTGCTGCGCGATCTGTGTGAAGCACTGCCCGAGGTGCTGCAACGTGCCCTGCAACTGCCCGACGAGCAGTTGGGCGGTGGCTTGCCGCTGCTGGCGATTGCCTCGGCCCGCCACGAAACCCAATACACCCGATTATTCCGATCCTGAGGAACGCTCCATGCAAAGCTATCAGCAACCCCTGCGCGTCGGTGTCGGCGGCCCGGTCGGCTCCGGCAAGACCGCGCTGCTCGAAGCCCTGTGCAAGGCCATGCGCGATCACTATGAAATCGCCGTGGTGACCAACGACATCTACACCAAGGAAGACCAGCGCATCCTCACCGAAGCCGGGGCCCTGGCCCCCGAGCGCATCGTCGGTGTGGAAACCGGCGGCTGCCCACACACCGCCATACGCGAAGACGCCTCGATGAACCTGGCGGCGGTGGAGGATCTGGCACGCAAGTTCGGTAACCTCGAAGTGATCTTCGTCGAGAGCGGCGGCGATAACCTCAGCGCCACCTTCAGCCCCGAACTGGCCGACCTGACGGTCTATGTGATCGATGTGGCCGAAGGCGAGAAAATCCCGCGCAAGGGCGGGCCGGGAATCACCAAGTCGGATTTTCTGGTGATCAACAAGATTGACCTGGCGCCCTATGTGGGGGCGTCACTGGAGGTGATGGAGAAGGACACCCAGCGCATGCGTCCCGAGCGGCCCTGGACCTTTACCAACCTCAAGACCGGGCAGGGCTTGCAGCGGGTGATCGATTTCATTGTCGAGCGCGGGATGTTGGGCGCAGGGCACAGATAACGTCACCACACTGATGCCTGTAGGAGCGGATTCAGCTGTCACCGAAATGTACTGCCAGCCATACGGTCAGCAGTACACTGTCAGTCCACTCGACCCGGTGCCGACAATGGGCCGGGATCTCGACAAAATCCCCGGGCCGCAGCACCCGTTCACTACTTTCATGCGCAAACCGCAGTCCGGCCGAGCCACTCAATACCACCACCCATTCCCCCTGCGGCTGGTCATACCAGAAGTCCGCCGGGCTCGCCTGACCCTGCGAGACAATACGTTCGATACGCACGCCCGGACGCGCCAGCAGTTCGTCGAAGTGTTCCTGTGTCTTGTCCACAGGAAGGGGACTAAACAGATTGTTGAGCATCGCTGTAAGACCCTCGTCTGGCACCAGATTGTGGTTTAAGGTGACGTCTGCCACTCATGATAGGGAATCATCATGAAACACCCGCTTTTGCAGCCCCTGTGTGTCGCGATGCTGATGAGCACTTGCCTGCCTGCCTTGGCCGCATTGCCCAGCGCGCCGTCCTACATCGATGATAGCGGCTACCCGGCGGCGGCCAAGCAGCGCATCCTGCCGCCGATGTTCGAGCAGACCCTGGCCAGCACCCGCTACATCGCCAAGGCAGACAACCCGCTGATCACCCAGGCCGAAGCCAGCGGCTTCAACCAGACCAGCGATTACCAGCAGACGCGCGATTACCTGAGCAAGCTGGTTGCGGCGTCCGGGGGCAGTATCGTGCTTCACGATTTGCCGGAGAAAAGCGCCGAAGGCCACCCGATGGTCATGGCCATTGCTTCGCTGGAAGTCGACAAGTCGCCGGCAGGCCTGAACGAGTCGGGCAAGCCGACAATCTTCGTCGAGGCCGAGATTCATCCCGGCGAGGCCAACGGCAAAGACGCCATGTTCATGCTGCTGCGCGACATGACCACCGGCGACAAGCCGCTGGCCAGCGTGCTGGAGAAGGTCAACATCCTCTTCATTCCCACCGTCAACATCGATGGCGACCTGCGTCGCAGCGCCTACGGGCGGATCAACCAGAACGGTCCGCAGGAGACCGGTTGGCGGGTCAACGGCCTGAACTACAACCTTAACCGTGATTTCACCAAGCTCGACAGCGCCGAGATCCGCAACGTCGCTTGGGTATTCAACACCTACGAGCTGAGCTTTTTCGCCGACACCCATTCCACCGATGGCGCCATGTACCCCTACGACAGCTCCTATTGCCACAACGGCAACGGCTGGTCGCCAGCCAGCAGCGCGTGGATGGATAACGTCATGCGTGGGCCGGTGTACAAGGCGCTGGAGGCCGACGGGCATGTGGTGCATGAGTGCATCAGCCTCAACGACAACCAGGACCCGAGCAAGGGCTACTACCCGTACCGCACTGACTACGCGCGGTTTTCCAACCAGTACGGTGACATTCGCAACGTCCCCTCGATTCTCATCGAACAACACGCCTTGCATCCCTACCAGACCCAGGTGCTGGGTAACTATGTGATGCTCAAAAGCATGTTCCAGGTGATTGGCGAGCAATCGGCATCGCTCAAGGAGGCGATCCGTCAGGACCGTGAGCGGCTGGAAAACCAGCAGGAGGTGGTCCTCACCTGGAAGCCGGGCAAGGCCCAGACCACCCCGTTCAGTGTCGGCGACTACCGTTATGAACAGTCGCCGATCACCGGTGCCAAGACCATTGTCTGGAGCAACAAACCCAAGCAGCTGACAGTTCCGGTGACCGGCAATACCGAGCCGGACCTGGTGACCAAGCGTCCGCAGCAGTACGTCGTGCCCGGCCAGTGGCGCGAGGTCATCGCCCGGCTCAAGGCCCACGGCATCCAGATGACCACTCTGGACAAGCCCAAGGCGATAGCGGTCACCCTGTACCGCATGGACGAGGTCAAGGTGGCGGGCGGATTCGAGCCTGATCGAGCGCAAACCAACCAGATCCCTGGCTATGAAGGCCGTCTGCTGGTCAGCGGGGTAGCCAGGCCATTCGAACGCTTGCAGACCTTCCCGGCAGGTTCGGTGGTAATCGACCTTGATCAACCGTTGGGTGTGCTGGCGGTCAACTTGCTGTACCCCGAAAGCCCTGATTCGTTCTGGGCCTGGGGATTCTTCAACTCGACCCTGGTGGTGGCGGAAGAGCCTGAGGAGTACGTGATGGAGCCCATGGCGCGCAAGATGCTCGCCGAGAGCCCTGAACTGAAGGCCGAGTTCGACAAGAAGCTCAAGGCCGACAAGGCCTTTGCCGCCAGCCCCAGTGCGCGCTTGCAATGGTTTTACCAGCGTACGCCGTTCTATGACGTGAATGCCTTTGTTTATCCGGTGGGGGCGGTGTTCTGAAGCCGGGCGCGGGACAAACATAATGATAAGAGAGGAAACGATGGTCGCGGTTCAAGCAAATGGCGCACAGGTGTCGATAGCAACGCTCGAAGCGTTCAATCAGTGTGTTCTGCAGTTGGCTAGCCTGGCCCGTGAGCAAGGCAGCTCGCATTTCATCGCCGACGGCTTGCAGGCCTTCCGTCAACTGGTGCCATTCGCCTCGGCCTGGTGGGGGGAAATGTCTGCGAGCGTTTCCAGTGCGCCACTGCAGAGCTGGATGCACGGGCGCATCGACCTGCCGGCATCCTTTGCTACCGAGTGGCGTCACGTCGCAGGACTGGACAGCTTCGCCCACGACACCCTGGCCAAGCCGGGCAGGGTGATTCGCGACAGCGAGTTCACCGATCCGGTCGAGGCGGTCAACGACTTTGCCCGGCGCTACGACCTCTATCACCTGATGTGCATCACCTTCGAACTGCCGGAGAGCGGTCTGAGCTTTTTCGTCTGCTTGTACCGGGGCGAGAATGAGCAAGCGTTCAACGCCAGTGAGGAGGGGTTGTTTGCCGCCTTCTGCGCTCACTTGCTGCAATTGTGGCGTTTCCAGGTACAGGACATGATCCGCCTCGACACCGGCAACGGTGCCAGCGATTTCGGTGTCGCCCGTCTGGATGGCAGCCTGCTGTACGTCGGGGCACGGCTGTGCGCGGCGATACAGCGTGAGGTGCCGGGCTGGAGCGGCTCGGTGTTGCCCGCCGAAGTCACCGCGCAGTTGCACCAGGTGCCCTGTGTGATGCGCCTGGGGCGCTGTGCGCTGACCCTGAGCCCCAATGCCGAGCATGTGATCCTGTCACTTGAAGCGCCGCCTCCTGGCGTGGTGCTTGCGCCCCGCGAACGCACGGCGGCGATGCTGTTCGCCGCAGGCCATTCCTACAAGGAAATCGCCCGGATGCTGTCGCTGAGCCCGGCCACGGTGCGTACCTACCTGCGTAATTGCTATGCGCAACTGGGGGTCAAGAGCAAGGTGGAACTGGGCTCGGCCTTGCGTTCGGCAGCACCGGTGGTGGAAAAAATCGTCTGACCCTCCTCATTTGCGGAGGTCCGTTCTTTTGTTGCGCGCTATAGGGTGTGCCCAGAGCCGATAAAAACAAGAGAGCGTTCCGATGCAACGAGTGATCCCCAACCTGTTGGCCGCGACCCTGGCCTTTTCTTCCTGGCAGGCCATGGCCGCCGCTGACCTCGTGCTGGTCAACGGCAAGGTGTACACCGCCGAGCCCGGCCAGGCCCTGATGCAAGCGGTGGCGGTCAAGGATGGCAAGATTGTGCAAGTGGGCACTGACGCGCAGATCAATGCGCTGGCCGATGCCCACACGCAACGTATCGACCTGGCCGGCAAGGTGCTGATGCCGGGCATGATCGACACCCACAGTCATCCGGTAGCGGGCGCCTTCGCCACGCTGGGGGCTAACCTTGAGGATCAGGTCAAACCGCTGGCGGAACTGGAGCAATGGATACTTGCCGAGGTCAAGGACGGGCGCGGGCGTGCCGCTGATGTCATCAGTATCGCCAACGTGAGTTCGGCCTATTGGGAGAAAAGTCGCGAACTGGGCCAGCTGTTCAACCAGGGCCGCTGGGCGGATCAGCCGTTGGTGCTTAACGGCATCGACGGCCACACCGGCTGGGCCAACAACGCCATGCTCAAGCGGCTGAAGATTGACGCCGCACGGGTCAAGGGCATGTCAGAACAAGACCGCAGCTATGTCGGTCACGAGGCTGACTTCACGCCGAACGGCTATTTTTCCGAATCGCAATGGGACCAGGTGCGCAGTCAGATTCCCGCTGCCAGTGAAGAGGTCATGCTCAAGGCCGTCCGTGAAGCGGTGCGGATCAACAATCAGTACGGTGTGACCGCCTGGATGGACGCCGCCGCCAACGCTGGCAGTGACGATTCGCTGTTTGATTTCAAAGCCACCGAGCAGAGCTACGGCGTGCTGCCGCTTTATCGCACGCTGGCTGAGAAGGGCGAGCTTAGCGCGCATGTTGCCGCCTTGATGATTGCCAACCCCAAGAGCCGGCCTGCGGACCTTGAGGTATTGGCCAGCGTGATGAACAAGTTTCAGGGCGTGCCCAACTTGAGCTTTCCGGGGATCAAGGTCTTCGTTGACGGTGTGCTGGAGTATCCCGGGCAGACTGCCGCGGTGCTTGCGCCCTACAAGAACAGCCAGAAAAACGGCCAGTTGCTGATCGAGCCCGAACACTTTGGGGAACTGGTGGCTGCGGCGGAACAGCGCGACTGGATCGTGCATATGCACGCCGTTGGCGACCGGGCGGTGCGCGAGTCACTGAACGGTGTCGAGTACGCGCGCAAGCTCAACAGCAGCGCCAAGGCGCACAGCATCAGTCACCTGCAACTGGTCGACCCCAAGGACTTCCCACGTTTCAAACAACTGGGGGTGATCGCCTCGATGCAGCTGCTTTGGGCCACGGGGGAGAGCTACACCGTGGAGCTGGTCAAACCCTACATCAGTGCATCGGCGTACAGCTATCAGTACCCGGCCAACTCCCTGCAACACGCCGGGGCAATGATTGCCGGCGCCAGCGACTGGCCAGTGTCCAGCCCCAACCCGTGGAACGCCATTGCCCAGGCGGTTACCCGCAAAGGGCCGTTGGGGGTGCTCAACGCCAAGGAAAGTGTCGACCGTCAGGTCATGTTCCAGGCCTATACCCTCAATGCCGCCAAGACCCTGCGCCTGGATCAGCAGATCGGCTCATTGGCGCCCGGCAAGCAGGCTGACCTGATCGTCCTCGATCGGGATGTGTTCAAGGTCAGCAACGATGAGTTGTTCGACACCCAAGTGCTGAAGACTTTCTTCGCCGGCAAACAGGTCTACGCCCCCGCGTCCTGACCGCTCTCTTTGACGAAGCCTGGTTCCTTGCGCCGCGAGGGGCCCGGTTTCGCCTGCACGAATCTACCCGCACACCGATAACAACAAGGGTTTTGTATGAACGCACGTGCCATTTTTTCCCTCGCCAGCTTGTTGCTGACCCCTTTGAGCAGTCAGGCGCTGACGCTGAGCGAAGACTTCTCCCTGGAGGTGGAACTCACCGTTGCCAGCGACTATCGCAGCCGGGGTGTCTCGCAAACTCTTGGTGATCCGGCCCTGCAGGGCGGCGCTACGCTGATCCACAGCAGTGGTTTGTACCTGGGGGCCTGGACTTCGAACGTGGATTTCGGCTTTGACTTCAAGACCCGGCAGGAGCTGGAGTACTACGCCGGTTGGTACTGGCAGGCGAGCGATGCCATTAGCCTTGATCTGGGGTACATCAAATATGCCTATCCCAAGGAGGGCCAGTTCAACCTGAGCGAGGTTTACGCCATCCTCGATGTTTACGGGGTGCAACTGGGGGCCTATTACTCCGATGACACGCCGAATGTCTTTGGTGAGGATCAGGACACGCTCTACACCTATCTCGGTTATACCTTTGCGCTGCCGGGTGAGGTGGGGCTGGCGTTGCGGGCAGGGCGCAACGATGTGAAAGATCCGGCGTTCTGGTCGGCCAGTGGCGATGACCGTAAGGCTTATTACGAGTGGGAGGCGAAGCTTAGCCGTGAGTTTGTCGGGGTTACCTGGGGGGTGAGCTATGTCGACACTGATCTGTCGAAAAGCGAGTGCTTTGGGTGGTACGGGTATGATGATTTGTGCTCGGCGACGGTGGTGGTCAGTGCCAGCAAGACGTTTTGATGGCTGAAGGGGGGGGCTGTGGGAGCGGGCTTGCCCCGCGATGCGGCCTTCGATTGGCCCGCATTTTTTGAACATATCCATTTGCCAAGGTGGCGCTGAGTCACCTTTCCGCCCTTACGGCGGGTCACTTTTGGCAAACGCCCCAAAAGTAACCAAAAGGTCTCGCCCCACCAGGGGCCCTACGCTGCGCTTCGGGTTCCCTCCTTCCGGTGTCGCTACGGGGCATTGCGAGCTACGAGTTGCAAGCAACTCTACGCTTCGCAACTTCGGCTAACGCCGAAGGCGCTGCGCGCTAGCCCCTCCACGACACCTCCACTCGGCCCTACTGGTTAACGGGGCCGGTGGATCAAGATCAAAAGCAGATCAAAAGCAGATCAAGATCAAGGGCACAATTCGCTTCGCTCTTGCTGTTCGTGGGCGACCGTAATAGCGGCTTTAATCATGTATTGTTCAGAGCCACCGCTTTTAGAAGGCTGTTCATGCCCCTCAACCACGATCGCAGCCCTTTGCAGGTCTTTCTGGTTTTCCTGCGCCTGGGTTTGACCTCTTTTGGTGGGCCGGTTGCCCATCTTGGCTACTTTCGCGATGAATTCGTCTGCCGTCGCGGCTGGTTGAGTGAGCGCAGTTATGCCGATCTGGTGACGCTCTGCCAGTTTCTGCCCGGCCCGGCCAGCAGTCAGGTCGGTATGGCGCTGGGGCTGGCGCGCGCGGGTTACCCTGGCGCGCTGGCGGCCTGGCTTGGCTTCACTTTGCCTTCGGCCCTGGCGCTGATGCTCTTTGCCCTGGGTATCGCTAGCTTCGGTGCGGCCATGCCTGAGGGTATTTTGCATGGGCTGAAAGTGGTGGCGGTGGCGATTGTGGCGCAAGCAGTCTGGGGCATGGCGCGTAACCTTTGTCCGGATGCACCAAGGGTGACGCTGATGGCTATTGCAGCCTGCTTGGTGCTGCTGGTGCCCTCGGCCTGGGCGCAGGTGGGGGTGATTGTGGTGGCCGGTATTGCTGGCCTGTTCATGTTCGAACCGGCGAAGACCCTTGAGCATGATCCGCTGCCGATCACCGTCAGCCATCGCGCAGGCGTGTGCTGGCTGACGCTGTTTTTTCTTCTGCTGCTGGGCTTGCCGCTGCTGGCTGAACTCTGGCCCAGCCAGACCTTGAATATGCTGGACGCCTTCTACCGCACAGGGTCGCTGGTGTTTGGCGGCGGCCATGTCATCCTGCCTTTGCTCCAGGCTGAGGTCGTGCCCTCGGGCTGGGTCAGCAACGAGACGTTTCTGGCCGGCTACGGCGCTACCCAGGCCATGCCGGGCCCCTTGTTCACGTTCGCGGCTTTTCTCGGTGCATCACTGCACGGGCCGCAGTCCGGCTGGCTCGGCGGTGTGCTGGGGCTGATCGCGATCTTCGCGCCGTCGTTCCTGCTGGTGTTTGCCGCGCTGCCATTCTGGGAGCAATTGCGGCGCAATGTGCGCATGCAAGCGGCCATGCTCGGCATCAACGCGGCGGTGGTTGGCCTGTTGCTGGCGGCGCTGTATCGACCGGTATGGACCAGCGCCATCTTGCAGCCAATGGACTTCGCCTTGGCACTGGTAGCGCTTGTGGCGTTGATGGTCTGGAAGCTGCCGCCGTGGCTGGTGGTGATCGGGTGTGGTGCTGCCGGCTGGTTGCTGTAGGCACGGGCTTGCCCCGCGATAAGGCTGCCGGCAGCGTTGGCCCGTACGAGCGCTAGCGATCCTGCGCCAGTAACCGCTCGATCTGTGCCATCTCCCAGGTGCTGAGCAGGCTGACCGGGTTGGTGCCATAGCGTTGCCAGGTGTCCAGCGAGCCCTCTCGGCCATCCGGGTGCCTGCAGTGTTCGCAGTGGTGCAGGCGGTTCCCTTCAAAATCCAGCAGCAGTTGCCAGCCATCGATATCGACCCATAACTGTCCGTCGAGCTGATGCTGTTGCACAAGCTGCAGGGAGCGTACGCCGAGGGCGGCGTCGCGCAATTGTTGGTAGACCTCGCGAGAGTGCAGGGTGGGCATCGGTATCAGCTCGGTAAATGCCAAGTGTAGCGTGGCAGCCCTTCAGGCATCACGCAGCAAATCCTGGGCATCCAGCAGCCGGTAGGCGATCTGTGGCTGACGCTCCAGCGCCCGGCGGATGGCGGCAGGGATACTCTGCCGGGTCTTGCGGCACAGGCCTGGCAGTTCTTCGATTTGGATGTTGAAGCCACGCATGGTCCGCACTTCGTTGTCGCTGGGGCTGATCTGCAGGCGAATGCCGAGGTTCTCAAAGAGCTTGCGCTGCATGTGCTCCAGGTCTGCCAGGCTCTGCAGATTCTCCAGGCGCTCGAGCAGGCGTTTTTCTTCCTCGCGGGTCAGCAGCAGGATGCGCATGTCCTGCAGCGTTTCACGGCCGCAATTGCAGGCGCCGGGCGGGCAGGGGGAGCGGGTTGGCAGGGAGGCGTTCATGACCTCCAGCATAGCGACGCCAACAGGCTTTTGCCCAGAGGCGAGCCGCAGCCTGTCGTCGGGCGGCTCGCCTGCTGTCGCTTAATCCTGCTTGAGCTTCCAGGTGCCCGGCAATGACAGGTCACCGGAGCTGATGTCCCACACACTGCTGACGCACAGCAGCGGGTTGTGCAGGTCGGCGTTGACCTTCAGCGCTGCGGTTACACCGTCGTAATTGAAACTCTGCGGAAAGCCAACCGCCGCCAGCGGTACGCTGATCTGTGCAGCGTTCTTGTCGACGCTCAGTGCGTAACCGGGAGAGTCGATGTAGATCGGCGCACCCGGCCAGGTGGCGGGCAATTTCGGTTTTGCCCCTTTGGGTATATCACGCACCTTGAGCCCGCTCGGGCCGCAGCTTTCATCTTTGCTCAACACCACCCAGTGGGAGTGCCACAGGCCACCGTCGTTGTCGGTTTTGCCATCGCGGTTTTCATCGAGCTGCGGGGTGTCATCGAAGTCCGGGTGCGAGGTCAGGGCCAGGGCCAGAATACCGGCCTTGGCTTCGAAGCCGACGCTGCTGCTGTCCAGGCTGGTGGGCCAGACATAGCTGTAGACCTCGGCCCCGGCAAACGAGCCCTTGGCGCTCGGCAGGCGGCTGCCGGCCTTGCCGTCGACCAGTTGTTCGAACACCAGATTGTCGCCTTGCTTGAAGACGCGGGTCTGGATCAGGTCGAAGGCGGCTTCGGCATTGCCTTTGGCACTGCTGATGCCAGGGTTTTCATGGGCCCAGACCTGGGTGGCGAACAGGCTGAGGGTGAAGGCCAGGGTACGTTTCATCGGATGCTCCTGCTGGGCTTATGGTTTCGAATCGATACCAAATAGCCTAAGCTCATCCTGGCCTTTGTCAATATAGTTTTTATTCGATACTATCTATCGACGTGATCAACCGAGGCTAAACACCGTGCTATTCGACCTGTTGGAAAGGCTGTCGAGCCTGACCCGCGTGTGGTTTCGCCAGCACCCGTTGTTGGCCGATCTGCAGCCGATTCAGCTCAGCGCCTTGCTGTACCTGGCGCGCTGCAACCGTTATTCCAATACCCCGCTGGCGGTAACCGAGTACCTGGGACTGACCAAGGGCACGGTCTCGCAATCGCTCAAGGCCCTGGAGACCAAGGGCTTGATCGTCAAGACCCAGGATGCTGCGGACAAACGCAGCGTGCACCTGAGCCTGACCGAACCCGCCCGGGCCTTGCTCGATGCGGTGATGCCGCCGGATTTTCTCGCTGCGGCCAGTGCGCGCATGGGCACGCGTGCCCAGGATCTGGAAAACCTGCTGGCTGACCTGCTGCGTACGGTCCAGCGCAACGAAAACGTGCCGGGATTCGGCCTGTGCAAGACCTGCCGGTTTCATCGCAAGACTGCCAGCGGCGGCTTTTGTGAGCTGACCCAGGAGCCGCTGACTACAGGCGAGCGCGATCTGATTTGCCGCGAGCATCAACTCGCCGAACTGACGGAGTAATGCCGATGAAGCTTGAAGCTGTTTTGACCGGTAAGGCCGTACCCTTCACCCGGCCAGGTTCCAGTAGTGCTATTGCCAAACAGCCACGCAACGGCGAACTGGCCGTGACAGAGCTCGGCCTGGCTGGCGACGAACAGGGTGATCTGCGGGTGCATGGCGGCAAGGAAAAAGCGATTCATCATTACCCGCGCGAGCACTATGCGCTGTGGGCTGAAGAGCTGGGCGAGCACCCGTTGCTACAGGCGCCCGGTGCTTTTGGCGAGAACCTCAGCACCTACGGCTGGACCGAGCAGAGCGTGTGTCTGGGCGATCGTTTGCGGGTGGGCACGGCGGTGCTGGAAGTTTCCCAGGGGCGTATGCCGTGCTGGAAGCTCAATGATCGCTTCGGGGTCAAGGACATGTCGTTGCGCGTCCAGCAAAGCGGTCGTACCGGTTGGTATTACCGGGTGCTGGAGGAGGGCGTGCTGGCAGCGGGGATGGCCTTCGAACTGCTCGAACGGCCTCATCCGCAGTGGTCGGTAGCGCGGCTGTCGTCAGTGTTGTTCGACAAGCGCGTGGACCGTGAAATCATTCGCCAGTGTCTGGAATTGCCGCTGGTGCCGAACTGGCAGCGAACCCTGGCGCGGCGCCTGGAACAGGCTGAAGTGGAGGACTGGGCCCCGCGTCTGCAGGGGCCACAGGTGTAAAATTCTTCGCGGGGCAAGCCCGCTCCCACCAGGATTGTGATAGCCCGGTGGGAGCGGGCTTGCCCCGCGAAAAGACTCAAGGCGTAATCGCGACTTTCATCACCCCGTCGCGCTGATGCGCAAACAGCTCATAGGCGGCCTCGATATCGTCCAGCTTGAAGCGGTGGGTGACCAGCGGCTTGAGATCGACGCTGCCACTGCCGACCACTTCCATCAACCGGCGCATACGCTCCTTGCCACCGGGGCACAGGGTGCTGACGATGCTGTAGTCGCCCAGGCCTGCGGCAAACGCCGACAGCGGGATGGTCAGGTCAGACGAATACACGCCCAGGCTCGACAAGGTGCCGCCCGGACGCAGGATGCGCAGGGCCGATTCGAAGGTTGACTGGGTGCCGAGCGCTTCGATGGCGACATCTACACCGCGGCCATGGGTCAGGGCCATGATCTGCTCCACCACATTGCCCTGCTTGAAATCGACCACATGCGTGGCCCCCAGCTGACGTGCAACGGTCAGTCGCGCAGCAACGGTGTCGACACCGATGATAGTGGTTGCGCCCATCAGCCGGGCACCTGCCACGGCGCACAGGCCGATAGGCCCGAGGGCGAACACCGCGACCGTGTCACCGATCCGCACGCCACCGCGTTCGGCGCCGGAAAAGCCGGTGGACATGATGTCCGGGCACATCAGCACCTGTTCATCACTCAGGCCGTCGGGGATTGGTGACAGGTTGGCCATGGCGTCTGGCACCAGCACATACTCGGCCTGGCAGCCATCGATGGTATTGCCAAACTTCCAGCCGCCTGCGGGGCGAAAGCCGTGTGGCGTGCCTGGACCGTCCTGGGACGCGCAGCCGCACAGGCAGGCGTAACTGTGGCCGCTGGGGGTGATCGCACCGGCGATGACCCGTTGGCCCTCAGTGAAGCCTTGGACCTGGCTGCCGAGCTTTTCAATGATGCCAACCGGCTCGTGACCGATGGTCAGGCCTTTGGCGACCGGGTACTCGCCGCGCAGGATGTGCACGTCGGTGCCGCAGATTGTCGTGGTGGTTACGCGCACCAGCGCGTCGGAAGGCCCCACTTCGGGGATGGGTTTTTCATCCAGAGCAATGCGGTTCTTTTCAACGAAGATTGCCGCTTTCATGCGGGACATGGCCATTTCTCCTGAACAGGTGTGCGTGGCTGGGGCGTGCAGTCTGCGTTCAGGGTGCGCGTTTGGCGGGCGTAAGGCCAGTGATCAGGATCAATAGGAGGGTGAACCTGTGGGAGCCGGCCTTGCCGGCGATGGGGCGCGAAGCGTCCCTGGCCCGGCTATGCCGGGCATCGCCAGCAAGGCTGGCTCCCACTGGATCAGGCCGCCGAGCTCAGTTTGTTGCCACCATGAGCCTTGACCATCTGCTTGCGGCAGGCGTCGCCAAAGGCCTGGAACATCTTCACCGAATCCGGGTTCTTCGCTGCTTGCCATTCCGGGTGCCATTGCACGGCGAACAGGAAGGGCGACAGGCTTGGCGCGTGGATGGCCTCTACCAGGCCATCTTCAGCGTGGGCCAGCGGCTCGATGCCTTTGCCGAGGTTTTTCAGGCCCTGGCCGTGCAGCGAGTTGACGCGGATCTCGTCGCTTTGCAGCAGCTTCTGCAACCAGCTGCCTTGCGCCAGACGCACGCTGTGCACCGCGCTGTACTGCACGTCCACCGGATCTTCGGGGTTTTCCCGGTGATCGTTGAAGCCGGCTTCTGCGTAGACCTTCTGGTAGATGTCGCCACCCAGGGCTACGTTGATTTCCTGCATGCCACGGCAGATGCCGAAGATCGGCAGGCCACGGGCGATGGCGGCTTTCACCAGGGGCAGGTCGAACAGGTCGCGGTCACGATCCTGGGCTTTGCCCGGGGTCTGGTTTTCCTGGCCGTAGAGCGCTGGGTCGATGTTGCTGCCAGCACCGGTGAGGTAAACACCGTCAGCCATGTCCAGGTAGGTTTCGAGGTCTTCGATACCGCAGCAGGTCGGTACCAGGACGGGTACGCAACCGGCATGTTCAACCAGCGGCACGATGTATTTGTGAGTCATGACCTGATAGTCGTGACCTTTGCGCTCCTGGGCGCCCATGGTCATCAGGACGACGGGTTTGCGAAGGGTTTGTTTCTTATTGCCAATGTTGCTGTTGGGCATATGTCACCTTGGGACAGGCGCGGCCTGTCATTATTGTGCAGGCGCGCTGCTGAAACCTTTGCGCTACCTGAGGTTTCGAGCACTGCCGGAAGGGCGCTTTGGGCCCGTATTTCCGGTCGAAACCTGTCATACAGCTTGCCAGAGCCGTTTAATATGTCAAACGACTTCAGATTGCGCGGGCGAAGCTTGTCATTGCTTCGGTGCAATTATCGCTGTGCATGCCTTGCCAGCCGGCACTGTGGGCGTTTTTTGCGGTTAATTATATTTGACAGCCAAGCGGCCACTGGCCACCTATACTTGATGCCATCGGCAACAGCCTGCTGTCGTTGACCGGGTCAAGACGCCTCTGATCCTGTGGTCGTGCCTTTGTAGTCGGCGGATGCGAGTCGTCCTCTCTCAACGCTGCAAGGGGTACAGATCATGGATATCGTCAGTCTGGTGGTTCAGATCATTGCCGGGGTAGTGGGCGGCAATGCTGTCGGCATGAGCAAACAAAGCATGGGGCCTGGGCTCAACTCGATCGTCGGGGGTATCGGCGGGGTCGTGCTCGGGCAGATTATCGCGGCGGTAACCGGTGAGCCTGCGGCTGCGGCCGCCGGTGGCGGAGTGGACCTGGCAGCGCTGATCAGCAGCATTATCGGCGGCGGTGCCGGGGGCGCGGTGCTGACCTTCATCATCGGCTTGATCAAGTCGAAGATGCATCCGCAATAAAGGTGAATCTATCGCGGGGCAAGCCCGCTCCCACCGGGTCATCACAGTCCCGGTGGGAGCGGCGGTGCGACGACTCGACTTGCCCCGCGATTGCGTCAGTGCAAAATCTGCGCGAGAAAGCCCTTGGCCCGCGCAGTCTGCGGGTTATTGAAAAACGCCTCGGGGCTGGCATCTTCAATAATCTGCCCGCCATCAAGAAACAGCACCCGCTCTGCCACCTGACGGGCAAAGCCCATTTCGTGGGTGACGCAGAGCATGGTCATGCCGGTGTCCGCCAGTTTCACCAGCACATCCAGCACTTCGGCGACCATTTCCGGGTCGAGCGCCGAGGTCGGCTCGTCGAACAGCATGATCTTCGGCTTCATGCACAGCGCCCGGGCAATCGCCACACGCTGTTGCTGGCCGCCAGAGAGCTGGCTGGGGTATTTGTTGGCCTGGCTCTCGATACCCACCTTGTTCAGGTAGAAGCGCGCACGTTCCTCCGCGTCCTTGCGCGACAGGCCGCGCACGCTCATCGGTGCCAGGGTGCAGTTGTCCAGCACGCTCATGTGCGGGAACAGGTTGAAGTGCTGGAACACCATGCCGATTTCACTGCGCACATCGGCGGCCTGGCGGGTGGTCAGGGCCAGGTCAGTGTCGTTGACGCGGATGTGGCCCTTCTCGGCGATTTCCAGGCGGTTGATGCAGCGGATCAGCGTGGACTTTCCCGAACCCGAAGGCCCGCACAGGACAATACGCTCGCCCTCGCGCACATTCAGGTTGATGTCGCGCAGCACATGATAGGCGCCGTAGTGTTTGTTCAAACCCTCGATGCTGACCACGATCTTGCGCGGGTCGGCGTGCGGGGCAGGGCTGGTTGCTGCAAGGCTCAGTGAAGCGGTCATATTGTTATTCTCCCGCGATCAATTGAAGCGTGCCGCGCTGTAGGGCGCAGGGTCGGTAAAGGTCGCCTCGCCGGTGATCATCTCGGCCAGCAGGCGGCCACTGACCGGCCCCAGCGTCAGACCATGATGGGCGTGGCCGAAGTTGAACCACAGGCCCTTGTGCCGTGCCGCCGGGCCGATCACCGGGCGCATGTCCGGCAGGCATGGGCGGCGCCCCAGCCACGGCTGGGCGTCGAGGCGCTGGCCAAGGGGGAAGATCTTGCGCGCCAGGGCTTCACAGCGCTTGAGCTGAATCTCGTTGGCCGCGTCGCCGCTGGCCGCGAACTCGATGCCGGTGGTCAGGCGGATACCCTGGGCCATCGGTGCGAGTACATAGCCGCCCTGGCCATCGCAGATCGAATGCTTGAGTTCGGCACCGTCACGGCCCTGGTAATGCATGTGGTAGCCGCGTTTGATTTCCAGCGGAATGCGATAACCCAGCGGCTTGAACAGGTCAGCCGATTGCGGGCCGAGGGCAATTACCACTTCAGCTGCGGTGATCGGGCCCTGGCGGCTGTCGACCTGCCATTCGCTGGCGATCTGGCGTAGGGTGCGTGCATCGCCATGGATGAACTGGCCGCCACGTTTGACGAACAGGGCGGCGTAGCCACGGGTCAGGCCGCCGGGGTTGGTGACGGTCTTGGGGTCGAGCCAGTGGATGCCGCCGACCACGTGGTCGCTAAGGTCGGTTTCGCGTTGATGCAGTTGCTGGCGATCAAGCACCTCGTAGCTCAGGCCGTAGGGCGCCAGGGCATGGGCATCGGCTTTAGCCTTGCTGAACGCGGCGTCGTTGCGAAACACCTCGATCCAGCCATTGGCCTTGACCAGATCGCCAAGCCCGGCGGCATCGATCAGGGCGTCGTGTTCTTCCACGCAACGCTGCACCAGCGGCAGCATGGCCTGGGTGGCAACCTGCAGACCGGCGGCCGAGGAGTTTTGCCAGTACTTGAACAGCCAGGGCGCGATCTTCGGTACGTGGGTCAGGCTGTAGCGCACGTCGGACTGGCGATTGAGGCCGTAGCGCAGCAGGCTCGACAGCTCCCGCGGAAAGGCATAGGGAATCACGCTGGAACGCTCGATCAGACCGGCGTTGCCATGACTGGTGCCGCTGCCGGGCTCGTCGCGGTCGATGAGGATGACCTTGCGACCGCGGGCCTGCAGGTGAAGGGCCGTGCTGACGCCGACGATACCGGCGCCCAGAACGATGGTTTGACAATGCATTGGAACGGTCCTCACAGCAGGCTATCAGTGCAGATGGCGGCCCAGTCGGGCTTCTATGTGTTTCAGGCTGCGGCGCACGATCTCGACGATCAGCAGGTAGAGCACGGCGGCCCACAGGTAGATCTGGAAATCGAAACTGCGCGAGAAGGCCAGTTTGGTCACGCCCATCAGGTCGTAGATGGTCACCAGCGAGGCAATCGCGCTGGCCTTGATCATCAGGATCAGTTCGTTGCCCAGCGGGCCGATGGCGACGATCATCGATTGCGGCAGGATCACCTTGAAGAAGGTGGTCGAGCGCTTCAGGCTCAGGGCCTTGGCCGCTTCATACTGGCCGGGGGCGACTGCCAGCAGGGCACCACGGAAAATCTCTGCCTGGTAGGCCGCGGTGTTGAGGACGAAGGCCAGCAGCGTGCAGTACCAGGCTTCGCGGAAGAACCACCACATTCCCACGTCCTGCCAGAAGCCCTTGAGCGAACCCAGGCCGTAGTACAGCAAGAACAGCTGGGCCAGCAGTGGCGAGCCGCGGAAGAAGTAGATGTAACCGGCGCTCAGGCGTTGCAACAGCAGGCTGTTGGACAGCCGCGCCAAGGCCAGCAGCATGCCGAGCAGGGCGCCGAGGGTGAAGGAAATTGCCACCAGCTTGCCGGTGACCAGCAGGCCGTCGATAAAACGCGGGCCGTAGCGTTCCAGCAGGTCGGGATCGAGGACCAGTGCCAGCAATTGATCGAAACTCATGTCCGGGCACTCCGCAGGTGGCGACTGAAGTACTGCTCGATAAACACGAAGACCCGTCCCGACAACGCCGAGAACAGCAGGTAACCGAGGCAGGCCACGCCATAGAAGAACATCGGTTCCTTGGTCACGCTGACCGCGAGGTTGGTCTGGCGCATCAGGTCGACCAGGGAGATGGTCGAGACCAGGGAGGTGTCCTTGAGCAGCGACAGCCAGTTGTTCGACAGGCCCGGCATGGCAATGCGCACCAGTTGCGGGAAGATCACCTTGCGAAAGGTCGTGGCCTTGCTCAGGCCCAGGGCCTGGGAGGCTTCGTACTGACCCTTGGCGACGGTTTTGAACGCGCCCAGCCAGATTTCGCTGGAGAACGCGGCAAATACCAGGCTGAAGGCGATCATTGCGGCGAGGAAGGTGTTGATCAGGACTTCGCCTTCATAGCCCATGGCGGCGAGGATTTTCTGCGCGGCGATCTGGCAACCGTAGTAGATGATCAACAGTGTCAGCAGTTCAGGCAGACCGCGAAACACCGTAGAAAAGACGGTGGCCACGGCGCGGGGAAAGCGCTTGCGCGAGCGCGCCATCAAGGCCACGCCCAGACCGAGGGGCAAACCGATGGGCAGGCAGGCCAGGGCCAGGGAAATGGTCACCAGCGCGCCGGCCAGCAGGGCCTGGCCCCAGCCGCCGCTGGCGAAGGATAACAGGGACAGTTGTTCGAGCATGGGCGAACCCTCTTGCAGAAACAGCAGGCGACAGCGGGCTACCTGTGGGAGCCGGCGTTGCCGGCGATAGCATCAACGCGGTGTCATTCAGTGCGCGTTGCCTGCATCGCTGGCAAGGCCAGCTCCCACAGGTACCCTGGGCCAGGATTACTGGTAGATATCGAAGTCGAAGTAACGACTGGCGATCTTCTGGTAGGTGCCGTTGGCGACGATCTCGTCCAGCGCTTTGTTCAGGCGCTCGCGCAACGCCTGGTCTTCCTTGCGCACGGCAATCGAAGCATCGGCCTTGGTGCCGTTGACGTCGCCAAGGATCTTGCAGCAGTCCTTGCCGGCCTTGCCCAGCCATTCGGTCAACGGGAATTTGTCGGCAATCACGCCGTCCAGACGGCCGGCGGCGAGGTCGGCGTTGGCTTCATCGAGGGTCGGATAGAGTTTGACGTCGGCACCGGCCTTGCCGTAGACGTCCTCGGCGTAGATTGCCTGGGTCGAAGAGGCCTGGGCGCCAACCGTGAAGCCTTTGAAGTCAGTCTGTGCGTCGGTGATCTCGCTGTCTTTAGGCACGGCCACCGACAGTGGGGTCTTGTAGTAGTGGTTGGTGAAGGCGATTTTCTTGCGGCGCTCTTCGGTGTTGATCATCGACGCCACTACCGCGTCGTATTTCTTCGCCATCAAGGCCGGGATGATGCCTTCCCAGTCCTGGGCCACCAGGGTGCATTCGACCTTCATCTGTTCGCACAGGGCTTTGCTGATGTCCACATCAAAGCCGTGCAGCTGGTTATCCGAATCGACATAGTTGAACGGCGGGTAAGCGCCTTCGGTAGCAATTTTCAGGGTTTCGGCCTGAGCCATGGTTGCACCGGCCAGCAGCAGGGCGCACGCACCTGCAAAGCGGATAACGGGTTTCATGTCACACCTCGATCTGTTGTTTGCACTCTTGCTATTGTTTGCTCGCTGACGTGTAGCCAACGAATTCATTGTGTAGAGCGGCAGTTGCTTCCAAGCGTTTTTCAACATCCGGTCCAAGCTTCTTGCAGACCTCGTTGACCATCAGGTGTACCCACGACAGCATCGTCGCGGTGGACTCCCAGAACAGATTGAATTCGGTGGGGATGCGAAACACCTCGTCGGCGTTGGCGTCGGCCCAGTCACAGAACGTGTCGGTTACCAGTGTTACCGGGATGCCCGCTTCGTGCGCTTTGTGGCACAGGGTCAGGGCATGGCGTGAATAACGGCGGGCTTCGAACACCACCAGGGCGCAGTCGGCCGGGTCGCTGAGCAACACCTCGCCGAAATGCCCGGCGCTGCCATCGACCACCTGCACACCGTCGCGCAGGTACTGCAGTAGATGAGCCATGCACTGGGCGATGCCGCGTTCGGTCTGAAACCCTGCGACAAACACCTTGCGCCGCCGGGCCAGGCGCTGGCTGACCACTTCCCAGGCCGGTGTGCGGCTGTATTCGTAGACCCGCACCAGCGCCCCGACTTCCTGTTCGAGGCTGCGCGCCAGGCCAGCGGCATCTTTACCATGCTGTTGGCGGAATTCTTGCAAACGATCACCGACCAGCCAGGGCCCGTCGCCGAGGTCGTCCTTGAGATCGTGTTTGAGTGCCTTGAGGTGTTCATAGCCCAGGGCCCGGCAGAAGCGCCCGACACTGGATTCGCTGACGCCGATTTTCGCCGCCAGGCTTGCCGAGGTTTCGAACGGCAGGTCGGTGAGGTTGGCGAGCATGTAGCTGGCGATCTTGCGCCCGGAAGCCGCGGCACTGTGCAGGCTGTTTTCCAGGCGTTGTTTGATCGGTTGGCTCACGGCGATTCTCGAAGGCGGTTGCACGTTGAAGCAGAAAATGAATGTTTTCTGTCATCAAGTCAACATTTGACAGTTTGCTGTCACAAGAGGAAAGTTTCGCCATTGCTCATCGCTGTTGCCCATTCCAAATCCAATAAGGGAGCTTCAGATGTCCGCACGCCCCGACACCGCTGTCGCGCACATTGCTTTTGCCGAGCTGCAGGCCCTGTTGCAGCGTATTTTCATCCGTCATGGCACCAGTGAAGCGGTGGCCTGCGCCCTGGCCTTCAACTGCGCCAGTGCCCAGCGCGACGGCGCCCATAGCCATGGTGTGTTCCGTATTCCCGGTTATGTGTCGACCCTGGCCAGTGGCTGGGTCGACGGCAAGGCCGTGCCTGAAGTGACCGATATTGCCAGTGGTTACCTGCGGGTTGACGCCAAAGGTGGCTTTGCCCAACCAGCTCTGGCCGCCGCCCGTGAGCTGCTGGTGGAAAAGGCCCGCGGTGCCGGGATCGCCGTGCTGGCAATCCATAACTCGCACCATTTCGCGGCCCTGTGGCCGGACGTCGAGCCGTTCGCCGATGAAGGCCTGGTGGCCTTGAGTGTGGTCAACAGCATGACCTGCGTGGTGCCGCATGGTGCTCGCCAGCCGTTGTTCGGCACCAACCCGATCGCTTTTGCCGCGCCGTGCGCCGGGACTGATCCTATCGTCTTCGACATGGCCACCAGCGCCATGGCCCATGGTGATGTGCAGATCGCGGCGCGCAAAGGCGAGCAACTGCCCGATGGCATCGGTGTCGACAGCCAGGGTGAGCCGACCCGCGATCCGCAGAAGATTCTCGACGGCGGCGCGCTGCTGCCGTTCGGCGGGCACAAGGGCTCGGCCCTGTCGATGATGGTCGAGTTGCTGGCAGCGGCGCTGACCGGAGGCAATTTCTCCTGGGAGTTCGACTGGTCGCAGCACCCGGGCGCGAAAACCCCCTGGACCGGGCAGTTGATTATCGTGATCGACCCGAGCAAGGCTGAAGGTGGCCGCTTTGCCGAGCGCAGCTATGAACTGGTACGGCAGATGCAGTCGGTGGGCCTGCAGCGGATGCCGGGCGAGCGGCGTTATCGTGAGCGCGAGTTGTCGGCGCGCCAGGGCGTGACGTTGACGGTACAGGAGCTGGAACAGTTGCAGTCCATGGCATAAGCACCCAGGCCCCATCGCCAGCCAGGCTGACGATGGGGCTTGTCGTTACAGGCCTTTAGGTTTCCAGGTACTGGTGTTGCTTTGCCCATCCGTCAGCGGTTGGCGGTAATGATTGCAAAAGCCCTCGTTATTGGTCGAAGCAGCAAAGCCGGCGGCGTTCTGTACCACTTCGTAACTGTTGGTACCGGTCCAGGTGACAATCCAGGGGATGCGCACATTGCAGTCGAAGTCTCGCTTGTGACGCTGCAACGGGTTGAGCGAAGCGCAGAACTGCTGCAGCGTCGCCAGGTCCATGAACATCACGGTGTTGGGGTACTGATGATCGAACTCTTCGACCCTTGCTTGCAGGGTGATGCCCGCACGGTGTGTCACCGCCTCTCGGGTGTTGTCGATCTTCTCGTTAAGAATGCGCATCGCCTCTGCAGGAACTTCAAGATCGCGTTCTATCAATTGGTTGTAGAGGTCGTCAGGTCGGCGCTGGCCAAGGATGCGCACGTGTTTGACCAGAAAGTCGGATGTGCAGTTACACATATCGGTGTCCTCGCGGCAGCCCTTGCGGGCTGCGTTGTGCAGATTGATTGATCAGGCGCTTGTCAGTGCTGGAGGTCTTTGGCCGAGGTCTTGCCCGGCCATACGCCTGTCATCTGGATCTCTCGGCTTCCGGTCAGCCACTGGCCCAGCGGGCTCGGCCAGCTGAAGCTGTAGTTGTCGTTGTTCATCATCCCTTTGAACGACACCTGGGCGGTGATGTTGGTGGCATTGAGCGGGATGTTGCCTACGGTTTTCGACAGGCCGCCACTGAGACTGAACGACTGATGCTGCTTGCCCGAGGGCGTGTCGTAGTCCAGCGTGATGCTGGTGATGTAGGTGCAGCCGGGCTGGTTATTGAACAGAATCTCCAGCCCGCCCAGGCGGTTGATCCAGTTCGGGATCAGTAGCTCACCATCGAACGAGGCAAAGGTGTAGGCAATCGGAATCGACTGACTGGCCAGGGTGCCGGCCTTGTCCGGCCACAGGTGCTGGTCGACACTTTTGGTCTGATTGGTCGACACGTAGGAACCCTTGGCGTCGGCACTGGCCAGCAGGTCTTGAACCCCGCCCACTGAGCCGGTGATGGAGAACGACGAACTGTTGTCCTGCGAGCCGACGTTCAGGCCGCTGGTGGCGTAGATCACACTGGTGACCACGCCAAAGCCCTGGGCGATACCGTTGCTTGACGCCATGCTGACACGGTTGGCCTGGTCTTTGAGCCATTGCAGGGTCTGTGGTTGGGTGAGCACCGTCAGGTCAGCCAGGTAGGACTCCGAGGCAATACCGAACTCCGAGGCGATCGAGCCTGTCGAGGCAAAATCCCACTTCACTTCGGTGCCTGCAGTGATCTTGGTGCCGGTTTCCGGGTCGGTGGCCGAGCCGTCCAGGGCGACGCTGCTCTGGCTGCGCTTTACATTGCTTGAGGACAGCTTCCATTGGTTGGGTGCGTTGCGCGTGCTGACGGTCAGCCCCGGCGCCTGCTCCTGGACCAGCGTGAAGTCACCACTGTCGGGGGAGACAAAGCCGACACTGCCGACCTTGAGTTTCTGGTCGAGGGTCCAGTTGCCCCAGTAAGCGGCACGGCCATTGCGGATCAGATCAGTAAACGAGCGGTTCCAGTTCATGATGTGCATTCCTTTTCCATTGAGCGTTCGAGTGGGCCGAACAGCGACTCGCAGCGACATTCCCTGCCGCCGACTACCGGGTTGAATAACGTCGGCGGCTGAATCGTCTCTCTGTCGTGGGTGCAGGAACATTCGGCAAATGCGGTATGCAAAAGGGCGTTTGACCGCGACTTGACAGGGGGAGGTCAGCTCCTAGGCTTGGCTTTCAGGTGCGGGCATGCCGTCGCGCAACTGCGAACCGTTCAGGGAACGAACATGCCATTGAGTGATCGGGAAACCGTGGTGCTTTCGTTGGTTGCACGTGGCCTGACTGATCGGGAAGTCGCCCGGCAGCTGTCCGTCGCTTTGTCGACTGCGCGCAAGCACCGCGAAAACATTCTCGAAAAACTCAAGGTCGGCAGGTCCAGTGCGCTGGTGGGGATCTACCTGTGCCTGGGCGCAGTGCCGACCTGGAAGGCGGGCAGCAAAGGTCGACAGCGCCGTTGTCGGCACGCGAGCGGCAGGTACTTGGCTGTCTGGCCCAAGGCTTGAGCGACAAGCAGGTTGCCCGGGCGCTGGCGATCAGCGACCAGACTGCGCGTACGCATCGGCGCAACATGCTCAGCAAGACGGCAAGCGCAAATGTCTGTGCGCTGTTGTACCTGGCCTTCACTCAAGGCTGGCTGCCCTGGCCGGTTAGTGCGCAAGGCATGCACCGATGCACAGAATAGTTGCATCAAAGGTCATGTTGCTTAGGCGCGGCTACAGGTATCCTCGCCACAGTCTTTTCCGATTTGCCCAGACCCAAGGAGCTGCACGCTGTGTTCAAACATGTCGATGCCTATGCCGGCGATCCGATTCTCTCCCTGATGGAAACCTTCAAGGCCGACCCGCGCGCCAACAAGGTCAACCTGAGTATCGGTCTGTATTACGACGCCGCAGGCGTGGTGCCGCAACTGGCCGCGGTCGGCGAAGCCGAGACGCGCATGGCCGGCCAACCGCATGAAGCGTCGCTGTACCTGCCGATGGAAGGTCTGAGCAGCTATCGCCAGGCAATCCAGGCGCTGCTGTTCGGTGCCGATCATCCGGCAGTGCAGGGCGGCCGTGTAGCCACCGTGCAGACCGTGGGTGGCTCTGGCGCGCTGAAAGTCGGTGCCGACTTCCTCAAGCGTTACTTCCCCGAATCGCAGGTATGGGTCAGCAATCCGACCTGGGACAACCACCGGGCGATCTTTGAAGGTGCCGGGTTCAAGGTCAACACCTACCCGTACTTCGACCAGAACACCCGTGGCCTGGACTTCGACGGCATGCTCGCGACCCTGCAGGGCCTGGCGGCCAACAGCATCGTGCTGCTGCACCCGTGCTGCCACAACCCGACCGGTGTCGACCTGAGCCAGGCGCAGTGGCAACAGGTGATCGAGGTGGTCAAGGCGCGCAACCTGATCCCGTTCCTCGATATCGCCTATCAAGGCTTTGGCGAAGGTCTGGTCGAGGATGCCTATGCCATCCGCGAAGCGGCCCGTGCCGGTGTGCCGTGCCTGGTAAGCAACTCGTTCTCGAAGATCTTCTCGCTGTATGGCGAGCGGGTAGGGGGCCTGTCGGTGGTCTGCGACGACGCCGACACCGCGCAAAGCGTACTCGGCCAGCTCAAGGCCACGGTGCGCCGCAACTACTCCAGCCCACCGGCCTTCGGTGCGCAACTGGTGGCCGCAGTGCTGGGCGATGCGCTGCTCAATGCGCAGTGGGCGGCTGAAGTGGAGCAGATGCGTCTGCGCATCCTCGACATGCGTCAGGGGCTGGTCGATGCCCTGGCGGTGCTGCTACCGGGCCAGGACTTCTCGTTTTTCCTGAGCCAGCGCGGGATGTTCAGTTACACCGGTTTGAGCGTCGCGCAGGTGCGTCGCCTGCGTGACGAGTTCGGCGTGTACCTGATCGACAGCGGCCGGGTGTGCATGTCCGGGCTGCGTCCGGACAACCTGCAGCAGGTGGCTGAGGCGATTGCCGCGGTTCAGGAACGCGCTTGATTCGATAAAGGGTAAACCCAATCGCCGGCAACGCCGGCTCCCACAGGCAGCAGTGACTGTTGCCCTTGTGGGAGCCGGCGTTGCCGGCGATGCCTTTTGTAAAAGGTGCAACCGCTCCGTCGGACAGGACTTCTCAAGTGCAACCAATCGGCGCACAATCGCGCCCCTCTTTATATGGTTGAGGGGCGGTGATGCGTCTGTTTCGCCACTCTCAGCCCTGTTGCAGTCTTGCGAGTGGAGTTGCACCCGGATGAATGAGCAGGCCCCGAGCGTTGAACAACGCTTCGAATCGACCCCAGCCGCCCTCGGCAGCTGGTCCCGTCAGGACACCACCTGGATGCTGGGCCTGTTTGGCACGGCCATCGGCGCCGGAACCCTGTTCCTGCCGATCAATGCCGGGCTGGGTGGCTTCTGGCCTCTGCTGATCCTGGCGTTGCTGGCGTTCCCGATGACGTACTACGCCCACCGTGGGCTGACCCGCTTTGTACTGTCCGGGCGCGATGGCGCCGACATCACCGACGTGGTCGAAGAGCACTTCGGCATCCAGGCCGGTGCCCTGATCACCTTGCTGTACTTCTTCGCCATCTTCCCGATCCTGCTGATCTACAGCGTGGCCCTGACCAACACGGTCGGCAGCTTCATGGAGCACCAGCTGCACATCGAGCCGCCACCGCGCGCGGTGTTGTCGTTCGTGCTCATTCTCGGCTTGCTGGCCATTGTGCGCTGCGGCGAGCAGGCCACGGTCAAGGTCATGAGCCTGCTGGTATACCCGTTCATCGTGGCCCTGGCGTTCCTGGCGGTGTTCCTGATTCCGCACTGGAGCGGCGGTATTCTCGCCACTGCCACTGAAGTACCTTCGGGTTCGGCCTTCCTGCACACCCTGTGGCTGGCGATTCCGGTGATGGTGTTCTCGTTCAACCATTCGCCAATCATCTCGGCCTTTGCCGTTGACCAGAAGCGCCAGTACGGCGTGCACGCCGACGAGCGCAGCGGGCAGATTCTGCGCCGCGCCCACCTGCTGATGGTGGCGATGGTGATGTTCTTCGTGTTCAGCTGCGTGCTGACCCTGACCCCGGCGCAACTGGCCGAAGCCAAGGCGCAGAACCTGTCGATCCTGTCGTACCTGGCCAACCACTTCAGCAACCCGACCATCGCTTTTGCCGCACCGCTGATTGCCTTCATCGCCATTGCCAAGTCGTTCCTCGGCCACTACATCGGTGCCAGCGAAGGTCTCAAGGGCTTGATCGTCAAGACCGGCAAACGCCCTGGCGCCAAGGCGCTGGACCGCATGACCGCAGCCTTCATGCTGGTGATCTGCTGGATCGTCGCCACCCTCAACCCGAGCATCCTCGGCATGATCGAGACCCTCGGCGGCCCGGTGATCGCGGCGATTCTGTTCCTGATGCCGATGTACGCCATCCGCAAGGTCCCGGCCATGCGTAAATACAGCGGGCAGATGTCCAACGTCTTCGTCGTGGCCGTCGGCCTGGTGGCGATCTCGGCGCTGGTTTACTCGCTGCTGAGCTGATGGATTGACCGGCCACCCGCAAGCAGGATTGTCTGCTTTCGAGTGGCCGCTTTGTCCACAATAATTGACTGGCAATACAACAATTTGTTGCTCCCCCATAGGTGCCCGGGCACTTTCATGATTAACTCTGGTCCTTTACCACTCACCCCGCAAAAGGACTCAGCTCATGGCTCAAGTGACTCTCAAAGGCAATCCTGTTCAGGTCAACGGCGAACTGCCGAAGGTCGGCTCGAAAGCGCCAGCGTTTTCCCTGGTTGGTGCAGGCCTGGCTGACGTGACCCTGGCCAGCCTGGCCGGCAAGCGCAAAGTGCTGAACATCTTCCCAAGCGTCGACACCCCGACCTGCGCTACCTCGGTGCGTACCTTCAACAAGAAGGCCAACGAACTGAACAACACCGTAGTGCTGTGCATTTCTGCTGACCTGCCGTTCGCGCAAGCACGCTTCTGTGGCGCTGAAGGCCTGGAAAACGTCCAGAATCTGTCGACCCTGCGTGGCCGCGAGTTCATCGAGAACTACGGCGTTGCCATCGCCGACGGCCCGCTGGCCGGCCTGACCGCCCGTGCCGTAGTGGTGCTGGATGAAAATGACAACGTGCTGCACAGCGAGCTGGTTGGCGAAATCGCCGACGAGCCGAACTACGATGCTGCACTGGCTGTCTTGAAGTAACAGCGGCGCAGTCAATCGCTGGCAAGGCCAGCTCCCACAGGGCAACTTATTGCCGATCCAGTGTGGGAGCCGGCCTTGTCGGCGATGAAGGCGATGCAATAATTGCTAAGAGTTGTTACGGCCTGGACATAGTCCAGGCCGTTTTTATTTATAGTTCATTGCCTTAGCAACGTAAGCTCAAGGTAAATTGCCGGTAAAGGCGCTTTGCTTATCCCGCCACAGTGCTTATCGTTCAGCCTCCTCAAAAGAATTCTTTCCAGTCCAATGGTCGATCAACCGATGCTTTCTCGTTCCCGTTCCCCTCGTCGCTGGCTTGTCGGCCTGCTGATCCTGCTGCTGGTTGCCGGCCTGTGCTGGTGGCTGTGGCCGTCTCCAGCGGCGCACAAGGCTGCCGGCGCAGCCGGTGGCAAGGGCGGGCGACCAGGCTTTGGGGCCTTTGCCGGGCCGGTGCCGGTGCGCGTCGAGCCGGCTACCGTCGGCAACTTCCCGGTCTACCTCAAGGCCCTGGGCACGGTGACCGCGACCAATACCGTGAACGTGCGCAGCCGGGTAGGTGGTGAGCTGGTCAAGGTCAACTTCCAGGAAGGGCAGAAGGTCAAGGCCGGCGACCTGCTCGCCGAGATCGACCCGCGCAGCTACCAGATCGCCCTGCAGCAGGCCGAAGGCACCCTGGCACAGAACCTGGCCCAGCTGAAAAACGCCCAGATCGACCTGGAACGCTATAAAGGCCTGTACGCCGAAGACAGTATCGCCAAACAGACTCTCGACACTCAGGTGGCGCTGGTCGGCCAGTTCCAGGGCACCATCAAGACCAACCAGGCGGCGGTTGGCGATGCCAAGCTGAACCTGGATTTCACCCGTATCCGCGCCCCGATCACCGGCCGCCTGGGCCTGCGTCAGCTCGACGTCGGCAACCTGGTGGCAGCCAACGACACCACAGCACTGGTGGTGATTACCCAGACCCAGCCGATCACCGTGGCCTTTACTTTGCCCGAGTCGGAGCTCAGCACCGTGCTGGCCCGCTACCGCAGCGGCGCCAAGTTGCCGGTTGAAGCCTGGGACCGCGGCGACCTCAAACAGCAGGCCGTCGGCGAGTTGCGCAGCCTCGACAACCAGATCGACACCACCACTGGCACCCTGAAGTTCAAGGCGTTCTTCGAGAACCAGAACGAAGTGCTGTTCCCCAACCAGTTCGTCAACGTGCGCCTGCTGGCCGATACCTTGACCAACGTGGTGCTGGCGCCTTCGGCCGCCATCCAGTTCGGCACCGACGGCTCCTTTGTGTATGTCATGGAAGGCGACAACAAGGTGCGCATCCGCAAACTCACCCTCGGCGCCAGCGACGGCGACCACACCGTGGTCACCGCAGGCCTGGCCAAGGGCGAGCGGGTGGTGCTTGAAGGTACCGACCGCTTGCGTGACGGTAGTGAAGTGGAAGTGGTCAACGACAGCTCGCAAGTCCCGGAAACCCCCGGCCAGCACCTGCAGGGTCAGGACGGCAAAGATGCCTCCGCTGCCGCGGACCGCAAGGACAAGGCCGGCGCATGAACCTCTCGCGGCTGTTCATCCTGCGCCCGGTGGCGACCACCCTGAGCATGCTGGCCATTGTCCTGGCCGGCCTGATCGCCTACACCTTGCTGCCTGTGGCGGCGTTGCCGCAGGTCGATTACCCGACCATCCGGGTCATGACCCTGTATCCGGGCGCCAGCCCGCAAGTCATGACCAGCGCAGTCACTGCGCCGCTGGAACGCCAGTTCGGGCAGATGCCGGGCCTGACCCAGATGGCCTCGACCAGCTCCGGCGGCGCTTCGGTGCTGACCTTGCGCTTCAGCCTGGACATGAACATGGACGTTGCCGAGCAGCAGGTCCAGGCGGCGATCAACGCCGCCAGCAACCTGTTGCCCAGCGACCTGCCAGCACCGCCGGTGTACAACAAGGTCAACCCGGCCGACACCCCGGTGCTGACCCTGGCCATCTCGTCGAAAACCATGCCGCTGCCCAAGCTCAACGACCTGGTCGACACCCGCGTGGCGCAGAAAATAGCGCAGATCAGCGGCGTCGGCATGGTCAGCATCGCCGGCGGTCAGCGCCAGGCGGTGCGGATCAAGGTCAACCCTGATGCCCTGGCGTCTGCCGGACTGAACCTGGCGGATGTGCGCACCCTGATCGGTGCCTCCAACGTCAACCAGCCGAAAGGCAACTTTGACGGCCCGACCCGGGTGTCGATGCTCGACGCCAACGACCAGCTGCGCTCCCCCGAGGAATACGCCAACCTGATCCTGGCGTACAACAACGGTGCGCCGCTGCGCCTGAAGGACGTCGCCGAGATTGTCGACGGTGCCGAAAACGAACGCCTGGCGGCCTGGGCCAACCAGAACCAGGCAGTGCTGTTGAACATCCAGCGTCAGCCGGGCGCAAACGTTATCGAGGTGGTTGACCGGATCAAGACCCTGCTGCCGTCGATCACCGACAACTTGCCGGCCGGCCTTGATGTCAGCGTACTCACCGACCGCACCCAGACCATCCGCGCCTCGGTCAAGGATGTTCAGCACGAACTGCTGCTGGCCATCGCCCTGGTAGTGATGGTGACCTTCGTGTTCCTGCGCCGCTTCAGCGCGACGATCATTCCGTCGGTGGCCGTGCCGCTATCGCTGATCGGCACCTTTGCGGTGATGCACCTGGCCGGGTTCTCGATCAACAACCTGACCCTGATGGCGCTGACCATCGCCACCGGTTTTGTCGTCGACGATGCGATTGTCATGCTGGAGAACATTTCCCGGCACATCGAGGAAGGCGAAAGCCCCATGCAGGCGGCGCTCAAGGGCGCCCGGCAAATTGGCTTCACGCTGATCTCGCTGACTTTCTCGCTGATCGCGGTGTTGATCCCGCTGCTGTTCATGGCCGATGTGGTAGGGCGCCTGTTCCGTGAATTCGCCATCACCCTGGCGGTGGCGATCCTGATTTCCCTGGTGGTGTCGCTGACCTTGACGCCGATGATGTGCGCGCGCCTGCTCAAGCGCGAGCCCACCGAGCAGGAACAGGGGCGTTTCTACCGTGCCAGCGGCGCCTGGATCGACTGGATGATCGCCTGGTATGGCCGTGGCCTGCAGTGGGTGCTCAAGCGCCAGCCGCTGACCTTGCTGGTAGCGGTGGCGACCCTGGCCCTGACCGTGCTGTTGTACCTGATGGTGCCCAAGGGCTTCTTCCCGGCACAGGACACCGGGGTGATCCAGGGTATTTCCGAAGCGCCGCAGTCGGTGTCTTTTGCCGCCATGAGCGAGCGCCAGCAACAGCTCAGTGCGGTGATCCTCCAGGATCCGGCGGTGCAGAGCCTGTCGTCCTACATTGGCGTCGACGGTGACAACGCCACGCTCAACAGCGGGCGCCTGCTGATCAACCTCAAGCCCCATGGCGAACGCGACCTGACCGCCGCCCAGGTGATCGCCCGGCTGCAGCCGCAGGTCGACAAGCTGGTCGGTATCCGGCTGTTCATGCAGCCGGTGCAAGACCTGAGCATCGAAGACCGGGTCAGCCGTACCCAGTACCAGTTCAGCCTGTCGTCCCCGGACGCCGAACTGTTGGCGCTGTGGAGCGGCAAGCTGGTCGATGCCCTGCAGCAGCGCCCGGAACTCACCGATGTCGCCAGCGATCTGCAGGACAAGGGCCTGCAAGTATTCCTGGTGATCGACCGGGATGCCGCCAGCCGCCTGGGCATCAACGTCGCCGACATCACCAATGCCCTGTACGACGCCTTCGGCCAGCGCCAGATCTCGACCATCTACACCCAGGCCAGCCAGTACCGCGTGGTGCTGCAGGCCGAGGCCGCCTCCAGCCTGGGGCCGCAGGTGCTGGAACAGATCCACGTGAAAGCCACCGATGGCGGCCAGGTGCGGCTGTCGAGCCTGGCGCGCATCGAACAGCGTCAGGCGCAGCTGGCAATTGCCCATATCGGCCAGTTCCCGGCGGTGATGATGTCGTTCAACCTGGGGCAGGGCGTGGCCCTCGGTGAGGCGGTCAAGGCAATCGAGCAGGTGCAGCAGGAGATCGGCATGCCGGTCGGCGTGCAGACCCGCTTCCAGGGCGCGGCCGAAGCGTTCCAGAACTCGCTGTCGAGCACCTTGCTGCTGATTCTGGCGGCGGTGGTGACCATGTACATCGTGCTTGGCGTGCTCTACGAGAGCTACATCCACCCGGTCACCATCCTCTCGACCCTGCCGTCGGCGGCGGTGGGCGCCTTGCTGGCGCTGATCCTGTCCGGCAACGACCTGGGCATGATCGCCATCATCGGCATCATTCTGCTGATCGGTATCGTCAAAAAGAACGCGATCATGATGATCGACTTCGCCCTCGAGGCCGAGCGCAACCAGGGCATGGCGCCGGAAGCGGCGATCTATCAAGCGGCGCTGCTGCGCTTCCGGCCGATCCTGATGACCACTCTGGCGGCCCTGTTCGGCGCCATCCCGCTGATGCTCGCCACCGGTTCCGGCGCCGAGCTGCGCCAGCCGCTGGGTCTGGTGATGGTCGGCGGGCTGCTGGTCAGCCAGGTGCTGACGCTGTTCACCACGCCGGTCATCTACCTGTACTTCGACCGGCTGGCGCGGCGCATGCGCCCGCAGCCTGACACCGCGGTGCAGGACCTGCCATGAACCTCTCCGCGCCCTTTATCCGCCGCCCGGTAGCGACCATGCTCCTGAGCCTGGCGATCATGCTGCTGGGTGGCGTCAGCTTCGGCCTGTTGCCGGTGGCGCCGCTGCCGCAGATCGAGTTCCCGGTGATCGTGGTCCAGGCCAACCTGCCGGGGGCCAGCCCCGAGGTGATGGCCTCAACCGTGGCGACCCCGCTGGAGCGCTCCATGGGCGCGATATCCGGGGTCACCACGCTCACCAGCAATTCCAGCCAGGGCTCGACCCGGGTGATTCTCGGCTTTGACCAGGGCCGAGATATCGATGCGGCCGCGCGCGAAGTGCAGGCGGCGATCAACGCCTCGCGCAACCTGTTGCCCAGCGGTATGCGCAGCATGCCGACCTACAAGAAGTTCAATCCGTCCCAGGCGCCGATCATGGTCCTGGCGCTGACCTCCAGCGTGCTGCAGAAGGGTCAGCTCTACGACCTGGCCTCGACCATCCTGTCGCAGAGCCTGTCCCAGGTGCCGGGGGTAGGCGAGGTGCAGATCGGCGGCAGTTCGCTGCCGGCGGTGCGCATTGAACTCGAACCGCAATTGCTCAATCAGTACGGCGTGGCGCTGGACGATGTGCGCCAGACCATTGCCAACGCCAACCAGCGCCGGCCCAAGGGTTTTATCGAAGACCCTCAGCGCAGCTGGCAGGTGCAGGCCAACGACCAGCTGGAAAAGGCCAAGGACTACGAGCCACTGGTGATCCGTTACCAGGACGGTGCGGTATTGCGCCTGAGCCATGTGGCCAAGGTCACCGACGCGGTGGAGAACCGCTACAACAGTGGCTTCTTCAATGACCAGGACGCGGTGCTGCTGGTGATCAACCGCCAGACTGGCGCCAACATCATCGAGACCGTGAACAAGATCAAGGAGCAGCTGCCGGCCCTGGAGTCGCTGATGCCGGCCAGCGTCAAGCTGGACGTGGCCATGGATCGCTCGCCAGTGATCAAGGCGACCCTCAAGGAAGCCGAGCACACCCTGATCATCGCCGTGGTGCTGGTGATCCTCGTGGTGTTCCTGTTCCTCGGCAACCTGCGGGCCTCGCTGATCCCGACCCTGGCGGTGCCGGTGTCGCTGGTCGGCACCTTCGCGGCCATGTACCTGTGCGGCTTCTCGTTGAACAACATGTCGCTGATGGCGCTGATTCTCGCCACCGGCCTGGTGGTGGACGATGCCATCGTGGTGCTGGAGAACATCTCCCGGCATATCGACGAAGGCGTGCCGCCGATGCGCGCTGCCTACCTGGGCTCCAAGGAAGTCGGCTTCACCCTGCTGTCGATGAACCTGTCGCTGGTGGTGGTGTTCGTCTCGATCCTGTTCATGGGCGGTATCGTTGGCTCGTTGTTCCGCGAGTTCTCCATCACCCTGGCGGTGGCGATCATTGTCTCGCTGGTGGTTTCCCTGACCCTGACGCCGATGCTCTGCGCGCGCTGGCTCAAGCCCCAGGCACCAGAAGGGCAGACGCGCCTGCAGCGCTGGAGCGAGCACTTGCACCAGCGCATGATGGCCAGCTATGGGCGCAGCCTCGACTGGGTCCTGCGCCATCGACGCCTGACCCTGGCCAGCCTGCTGGTGACCATTGCGGTCAATATCGCCCTGTACGTGGTGGTACCCAAGACCTTCCTGCCGCAGCAGGACACCGGTCAGTTGATGGGCTTTGTCCGCGGTGATGACGGCCTGTCGTTCCAGGTCATGCAGCCGAAGATGGAAATCTACCGCCAGGCCCTGCTCAAGGACCCGGCGGTGGAAAGCGTTGCCGGCTTTATCGGTGGCAACAGCGGCACCAACAACGCCATGGTGCTGGTGCGCCTCAAGCCGATCAGCGAGCGCAAGATATCCGCGCAGAAGATCATCGAGCGTTTGCGCAAGGAAATGCCCAAGGTACCCGGTGGACGCCTGTTCCTCATGGCTGACCAGGACCTGCAGTTCGGCGGTGGCCGCGACCAGAGCACCTCGCAGTTTCTCTACACCTTGCAGAGCAGCGAGCTGTCCGCCTTGCGCGAGTGGTATCCGAAAGTGGTCGCGGCGTTCAAGGCCCTGCCGGAACTCACTGCCATCGATGCTCGCGAAGGTGGCGGCACCCAGCAGGTCACCCTGGTGGTCGATCGCGAACAGGCCAAGCGCCTGGGGATCGACATGAGCATGGTCACCTCGGTGCTGAACAACGCCTACAGCCAGCGGCAGATCTCGACCATCTACGACAGCCTCAACCAGTATCAGGTGGTGATGGAGATCAACCCCAAGTACGCCCAGGACCCGCGTAGCCTGGAGCAGGTCCAGGTGATCACCGCTGACGGCGCCCGGGTTCCGTTGGCGACCTTCGCTCACTACGAAAACAGCCTGGCCGATGACCGGGTCAGCCACGAAGGCCAGTTCGCCTCTGAAAGCATCAACTTCGACATCGCCGAAGGCTACAGTCAGGACCAGGCGCTGGCTGCAGTTGAGCGGGCAGTGGCCAAGGTCGGCCTGCCCGAGGATGTGATCGCCAAACTCGGCGGCACCGGCGATGCCTTTGCCGAAAGCCAGAAGGGCCAGCCGTTCATGATCCTCGGGGCGCTGCTGGCGGTGTATCTGGTGCTGGGGATTCTCTATGAGAGCTACATTCACCCGCTGACCATTCTCTCGACCTTGCCGTCGGCCGGGGTAGGGGCCTTGCTCACCCTGTATGTGGTGGGTAGCGAGTTCAGCCTGATTTCGCTGCTCGGCCTGTTCCTGTTGATCGGCGTGGTGAAGAAGAACGCCATCATGATGATCGACCTGGCCTTGCAGCTGGAACGCCATGAACAGCTGAGCCCGGAGCAATCGATCCGCCGTGCCTGTCTGCTGCGTCTGCGACCGATCCTGATGACCACCATCGCCGCCATTCTCGGCGCCTTGCCGTTGCTGCTCAGCCATGCCGAGGGTTCGGAGATGCGCCAGCCGCTGGGCCTGACCATCATTGGCGGGCTGGTCTTCAGCCAGGTCCTCACGCTTTACACCACCCCGGTGGTTTACCTCTATCTGGACCGCTTGCGCCATCGTTTCAACCACTGGCGCGGCGTGCGCACCGACGCTGCTTTGGAAACCCCGCTATGACCCGACGTCCGTTTCTCTCCGACCGCTCCCTGCAGCAACTGCTGGGCGCCCGTGGCTCGCGCCTGCTGGCCTCCAGCCTGTGCCTGGCGATGCTCAGCGCCTGCACCCTGAGCCCGGACTACCAGCGCCCGCAAGCGCCGGAACCGGTGGCGTTCAAGCATGCTGCTGGCTGGACCCAGGCCAATCCTTCCGACGCCCTGGCCCGTGGTGCCTGGTGGCAGCTGTACGGTGATGCCCAACTGAACGACCTGGTCGAACAGCTCAACGCCAGCAACCAGACCGTCGCCCAGTACGAAGCCCAGTACCGTCAGGCCCAGGCGCTGGTGCGCAGCGCCCGTGGTGCGTTGTTCCCCAGCGTCGACCTGAGCGCCGGCAAGAACCGCTCCAGCCAGGGCACCGGCAGTTCCAGCTCAAGCCTGAGTAACTCCAGCAGCGGCATTCGCGACACTTACAGCACCAGCCTGGGGGTCAGCTGGGAGGCCGACCTGTGGGGCAAGCTGCGTGACGGCCTGGCCGCCAATCAAGCCAGTGCCGAGGCAAGCCTGGCTGACATGGCGGCGATTCGCCTGAGCCTGCAATCGGAACTGGTGCAGAACTACCTGCAACTGCGGGTGATGGACGAGCAGAAACGCCTGCTCGAAGCCACGGTCGCGGCCTATCAGCGCTCGCTGACCATGACCGAGAACCAGTACCGCGCCGGGGTGTCTGGCAAGGATGCGGTAGCCCAGGCGCAAACCCAGCTGAAAAGTACCCAGGCCGACCTGATCGACCTGGTCTGGCAGCGCGCCCAGCTGGAAAACGCCATTGCCGTACTGCTGGGTAAGGCACCGGCCGATTTTGCCCTGGCCGACAGCAAAGACATCCCGGCATTGCCCCAGGTGCCGGTGGCCTTGCCTTCGCAACTGCTGGAGCGTCGCCCGGACATTGCCTCGGCCGAGCGCAAGGTGATGTCGGCCAACGCCAGCATCGGCGTGGCCCGTGCCGCGTACTTCCCCGACCTGACCCTGAGCATGAGCGGTGGCTACAGCAGTAGCAGCTTCAGCGACTGGATCAGCCTGCCCAACCGCTTCTGGTCGGTAGGCCCGCAACTGGCCATGACCCTGTTCGACGGCGGCCAGCGCTCGGCAGAAGTCGACCGTACCGTAGCGGTCTATGACCAGACCGTGGCGCAGTACCGTCAGGCGGTACTCGATGGCTTCAAGGAAGTGGAAAACTACCTGGTGCAGCTCGACGTCTACGAGGATGAAGCCAAGGTACGCAGCGAAGCCCTGGACGCCGCACGCGAATCGCTGCGCCTGACCAGCAACCAGTACAAGGCGGGGCTGATCGCCTACCTGGATGTGGTCAATGTGCAGACCACCGCGCTGAGCAACGAGCGCAGTGTGCTGACCTTGCTGCAGGGGCGGCTGGTGGCCAGCGTGCAGTTGATAGCGGCACTGGGCGGCGGCTGGGATGCGCAGGCGGCGTTTGCTGAGTCGCCTTGAGTTATCTTGTAAAAAAATGAATAAAAACATGTAGTTGCATGACATTGTTAATGCTTGTTGTTGCTTTATGAATGTGTTGCTGCAAATTGCATGAATAAGCAATGTCAGGCATTAGATTTGTTATGTAAATGCATGATTTATAACGATATTTGTTGTTTCAATATTGGGCTTTTGGCAATTCAGTTGTCATTGCTAAATGCCATCGAAAACTCCGTGCGTTTCGCCAAAGGTTGAGTACAATCATCGGCTTTTACCCGGGCCGCACCAGTGCCCGGTTCCAAGGGTTGTGGAAGGCCAAATGCTGATCGGTAGTTACTCTTCTTCGTTGGTGTTGATTTCGCTCTGTGTGGCCATTCTTGCTTCCTATACCGCACTCGACCTGACCGGACGCATCGCCACCGCCAAGGGCCGGGCGGTGTACCTGTGGATCAGCGGTGGCGCACTGGCGATGGGGTTCGGCATCTGGTCGATGCACTTCATCGGCATGCTCGCCTTCAGCTTGCCGATCCCGTTGGGCTACGACCTGACCCTGACGCTGTTGTCGCTGCTGATCGCCGGGTTGTCTTCCGGTTTTGCCCTGTGGCTGGTCAGCCAGCCGAGCCTGCCCTGGACCCAGTTGGGCCTGGGGGCGCTGATCATGGGCGCGGGTATCAGCAGCATGCATTACACCGGCATGGCCGCGCTGTTGATGCAGCCGGGCATCGACTACGACCCGATGCTGTTCGGCCTGTCGTTGGTGATTGCCGTGGGCGCTTCGGCGGCGGCCTTGTGGATTGCCTTCCGCCTGCGTCAGCAAACCCTGTATGTCCGACAGATCCGTGGCGCTGCGGCGGTAGTGATGGGCGTGGCGATTGTCGGCATGCACTACACCGCGATGGCAGCGGCCAACTTCCCTGAAGGCAGCTTCTGTGGCGCGCTGGGCGCTGGCCTGAGTGGCAACGGCCTGGATTACCTGGTGCTGATCACCACCCTGGCCGTATTGGCGGTGGCGCTGCTGACCTCGGTGCTCGACGCCCGCCTGGAAGCGCGCACGGCGGAACTGGCGCGCTCGTTGACCCGCGCCAACCAGGAGCTTACCCAACTGGCCCTGCACGACACCCTGACCGGTTTGCCCAACCGCACGCTGCTGGCCGATCGCATCGACCAGGCGATCAACAAGGTGGCGGAGCAGGGTGGCTGTTTCGCCCTGATGTTCATCGACCTGGACGGCTTCAAACCGGTCAACGACGCCTTTGGCCACCATATGGGCGACCTGCTGCTCAAGGAAGTGGCACTGCGCCTGCGCGGCCATCTGCACAGCCAGGACACCCTGGCCCGTATTGGCGGCGACGAGTTCGTGCTGCTGGTGGAATTGCAGGAGCCTGACGACGCCCTGGGCGTAGCGGCCAAGCAGGTCAACCTGATTTCCCGTGCCTTCCGCGTGGCGGAGCAGAGCCTGCAGATCTCGGCGAGTATCGGCATCGTCCTCTACCCGGGCAATGGCATCGACCAGCATGAACTGCTGCGCAACGCCGATGCGGCGATGTATCACGCCAAAAGTGCCGGTAAAAACGGTTACAGCTTCTTCGACGTATCGATGAACAGCAATGCGCGCCTGCAACTGCAACTGCTCCAGGACCTGCGGGTAGCGCTCGAGCAAAAGCAGTTCCGCCTGTTCTACCAGCCCAAGTTCGATGCCCAGGATTGCCAGCCCATCGGTGCCGAAGCGCTGTTGCGCTGGGAGCACCCGCAGCATGGCCTGCTGCTGCCGGATCGCTTTATCGCCCTGGCAGAGAAAACCGGGCTGATCATTCCGATTGGCGAATGGGTGCTGGATGAAGCCTGCCGGCAGATGCGCGCCTCGATTGATCAGGGCTACAGCGACTGGCGGATAGCGGTCAACCTCTCGGCCATCCAGTTCTGCCACAGCGGGCTGGTCGACAGCGTTGCCAAGGTGCTGGCGCGTCATCAGTTGCCGGCCAACAGCCTGACCCTGGAAATCACCGAAACCACCGCCATGCACGATGCCGACGCGAGCATGGCGGTGCTGCAGCAGCTTTCGGACATGGGCGTGGACCTGTCCATCGACGATTTTGGCACCGGCTATTCGAGCCTGATGTACCTCAAGCGCCTGCCGGCCAACGAGTTGAAGATCGACCGCGGTTTTGTCCGCGACCTGGAGCAGGACAGCGATGATGCCGCGATTGTCTCGGCGATTGTCGCGCTGGGCCAGGCCCTGGGTTTGCGCATCGTTGCCGAAGGGGTGGAAACCGACCGCCAGCAGAACTTCCTCACCCGCCTGGGGTGCGACTCGCTACAGGGTTACCTGCTCGGCCAGCCGTTGCCGGCCGAGCGGTTTATCGTCGATATCGAGCGCGCCCGCCAGTCACTGGCGCTCAACTGAGCTCAGCCTGCGGCGCGCAGGTTGCAGGACGGCTCGAAAGCTTCGAGCTCGGCCTCGACGGCTTCGATGATCCGTTCGACATCGGCAGCGGGCATCAGGGTAGCGCAGGGAATTCCGGCGATGGCCAGCAGGGTTTCACCGGTGGCCCGGTCAAACAGGCGAGCGACCATGCTGCGCGGGGCATCCATGCTGGCCTCGAAGCCCAGCGGATGAAAATACCAGCGCATCACCTGGCAGGCGTTGGGAAACGTCAGTTTGTTCATTCCGGCCTCCATGTAGGGGTGAACAACAGGGCGAGCGGAGCAAGCTGTGCTTCAAGACTTGGCGAACATTCAAGAAACCTAAACATAGCACCGCTACCGTGAATGTCCGCCCGCAGTCATGACAGTTTTCCGATTCTTTCAAGCTGACCTTTAGCGACTGCAAAATCCCCTGAAAACAAAGACCGAAACGGCAAACGTTTGCCGGCAACATTTCCCCGCTGCGGGCAATGGCGCTCTGCTATTTTTACCGGCAGTCGGCTGGGATGCCTGCCTGGGATTTTCGGACCAATGGCTCCCCCGGGTTCAGTCAAGGAGACCGCCATGCGTTATTCCACGCTCACCCAACGTATCGCCGGTGACGGTGCTGCTGCCTGGAACATCCACTACCGCGCGCTGGAACTGCAGGGGCAGGGGCGCGAAATTTTCCTGCTGTCGATCGGCGACCCGGATTTCGATACGCCGCAGCCTGTTGTCGAGGCCGCCGTAAACAGTCTGCGTGCCGGTAATACGCACTACTCCGACGTGCGTGGCAGCCTTGGCTTGCGCCAGGCCATTGCTCGCCAGCAATCGCGTCAAAGTGGCCAGCGGGTCGATGCGCAGGAAGTGGTGGTGCTGGCCGGTGCGCAATGTGCCTTGTATGGCGTGGCCCAGTGCCTGCTCGATGCCGGTGACGAGGTCATCGTCGCCGAGCCGATGTATGTCACCTACGAGGCTGTGTTCGGTGCCTGCGCAGCGAAGGTGGTACCGGTGCCGGTACGTCCCGAGCAAGGCTTTCGCGTCGATCCGGCCGACGTCGCCGCGCGGGTTACCTCACGCACACGGGCGTTGCTGCTCAACAGCCCGCACAATCCTTCCGGAGCCAGCTTGCCCAGGCACAGCTGGGAGCGTCTGGCGCAGATCTGTATCGAGCATGACTTGTGGCTGATCTCTGATGAGGTCTATAGCGAGCTGCTGTATGAGGGCGTGCATTTCAGCCCGGCTAGCCTGCCGGGCATGGCCGTGCGCTGTGCGACCATCAACAGTTTGTCCAAGTCCCACGCCATGTCGGGCTGGCGGGTCGGTTGGGTCATTGCTCCGCAGACGTTGTGCGATCACTTGAGCAACCTGGCGCTGTGCATGCTCTATGGCCTGCCTGACTTCATTCTCGATGCCGCCCAGGTGGCCCTGGAGCAAGATCTACCGCAGGTGCGGCAGATGCGTGACAGCTACCGCGAGCGGCGTGACCGGGTGTGTGCCTGCCTCGCCGATTGCCCGGGTATCAGCGTGCACAAGCCGGACGGCGGGATGTTCGTGATGGTTGATATTCGCGCCACCGGCCTGGGGGCGCAGGCTTTTGCCGAACGTTTGCTGGAAGAACACGGGGTGGCGGTGCTTGCCGGTGATGCTTTTGGTCCCAGTGCGGCGGGGCATTTGCGGGTTGGTCTGGTGATGGACAGTGAGCACCTGGAGCAGGCTTGCCGACGCATTGCCCTGTGCGCCGAACAAGTGCTCGAGGGGCAGCCTTCAGTTGATCAGCGTGGCGGCCATGTTGATGGTGAAACCCAGAATGGCGGTGTTGAAGACAAAACCTACCAGTGAATGGGCCAGTACCACTCGGCGCATGGTCCGCCCGGCCACGCCGACATCGGAGGTTTGTACTGCGACGCTGAGGGTGTAGGAGAAGTAGTGGAAGTCCCAATAGTCGGGGTGTCGTTCGCCATCGCTGAAGCGTAGCAGCGGCGTGTGCGCTTGGGCGGTGTAGAACAGGTGGGCATAGTGCAGGCTGAAAATCGCACCGATCAGCAGCCAGGAGCCGGCGACGGTGAAGCCGGTGAACGCCAGCTGTTGCGCCGTCGGCCCGCCTGAGAGTTTGGCGCCGGCCGCCAGTTGCAGCACCACCGCAACCAGGCTGGCGATGGCCGCGATGCTGATGGTGAACAGCACCAGGCCGGCGTTCTCGTCCTCAATGCTGGCAACCTTGCGAACCTTTTGTGCATCGGCGCCCAGTGTCAGCCACAGAATCAGCAGCAGGTAGAGCCAGACGCCGCTGTTCCAGCCGATCAGCACATGCTCGACCCAATCGTTCGCCGGCAGTAGCCAACCGCTCAGGAGCCCGACGAGGGCGGCGATACTCAAGCGCGGGTGGCTGCGGGTCAGTCGATGAAAAGCCATGTTGTCTCGGGGCTATGGGGACCTTGAGCAACTGTAGCCGCAAGCCGCGGGCAGGGCACGCCATGATATTGCCTTCAATCGATCCCGAAGGGCCGGATGAGGTACTATCGGCATCCGTACCGGGTGTAAATGGCTTGCCAATCAATGACCTGGTCATGACATGGGGCATCTGCCCCGAGCTTCGTTCTACAGGATTCCCGGTTTGTCCGATTCACTGCAAAACCCCCTGCTGCAATACCTCGCCCGCCTGGCGCCTTCCAGTCAGCTGACCATGAAGTACATCCTCCAGGATGCCGCCGACCGTTTGGGTTTCGAGGATTGCGACATCCGCGAGGTGCCGTGGCACCAGCTTGAACCAGGCCATGTCACTGCCCTGGTGGCGGCCTTGCGCGCCGACGGTTACGCGCCCAACACCTCGTCGCTGTACGTCAATGCGGTGCGTGGGGTGATGAACGAGGCCTGGCGTCTGGGCTTGATCAGCCAGGATCAGCTGCTGCGCATCCGCAGCGTCAAGCCGACCCAGGGCACACGCCTGGCCAGCGGGCGCAACCTCAAGCGCAGCCTGATCCGGGAACTGATGGACGCCTGCGCGGCCGACCCGCGCCCGCAGGGGCTACGCGATGCGGCGGTGATCGCCTTGCTCTATGGCACCGGCATGCGCAAATCCGAGTCGGTCAACCTCGACCTGAGCCAGGTCGATTTCCACGAGCGCAGCCTGCAGGTGCTGGGCAAGGGCAACAAGCAACTGATCAAGTACGCGCCGACCTGGGCCTTCGACAAACTCAACGCCTGGCTGGCCTTTCGGCGCGAGCAGCTGCCAGAAGGCCAGGCCGATGACGACTTCCTGTTCAATCGCATTCGTCGCGGCAGCCACATCACCCGCGAGCGCATCACCAAGCATGCGATCTACTACATTGCCCGCCAGCGCGGCACCCAGGTCGGGGTAAAGATCATGCCCCATGACTTCCGTCGCTCGTTCATCACCCGGGTGATCGAAGAGCACGACCTGTCGATTGCGCAGAAACTCGCACACCACAGCAACATCCAGACCACCGCCAACTACGACATGCGTGACGACAACGAGCGGCGCCGGGCAGTAGATCGGTATGATTACTAGCCCCCCCGCCTGGGAGGGGCGCTGAAGGCTTACGAGTCGATATGTTGAAGGTCCGTAGCGCTGCTGCGGACATTATCAACCTATTCGTTCGAGGTTTTTGCCCATGCCTGTAAAGGCCCACCGTCCGCGCCGCGAAGACTTTCGACGCGCCTATACCCTCGGCACGCGCTGGGGCGACCATGATTCTTATGGTCATGTACAGAACGTCGTTTACTACTCGTTCTTCGATTCGGCGATCAGCCAGTTCCTGGTCGAGCAGGGGACGCTGGATATCGACAGCAGCCCGGTCATCGGCCTGATCGTCGAATCGAGCTGCACCTTCTTTTCGTCGATCACCTTTCCCGATCAGGTGACCGTGGGCCTGCGTATTGCGCACCTGGGGAGTAGCAGTGCCCGGTATGAACTGGGGATCTTCCGCAATGACGAGACTGAAGTGTCGGCGCTTGGTTACGTTGTCTATGTGTATGTAGACCGGGCCAGCAACAAGTCGACTGCCATTCCTGAATTGGTGCGGGCTGAATTGCGTAAGTTGACTGATTAGCTGCGTCATCGCGGGGCAAGCCCGCTCCCACAGGGCTACCACCCCCCGGTGGGAGCGGGCTTGCCCCGCGATGCTTTAAAGCGGATTCAACTCTCTATTCTCAAGGGCATCGAGCAAAGCCTCAGCGAGCCCTTTGGCCATCTCCACCGAATGCAGGGTGGACCAAAGAAAGCCCTTGGATGACTCATCGATACCATCGAAAGCCTTGTTGCCCGTGTCATACGCACAACGCAGGTACAGCGAGATATGCACCAGGGCATCGTGCGGGGCGAGGCCGGCGTTGACGGAGAACAATTGCGGGTGACCGGCGGGGCAGTCGCCGAACGGTTTTTCGAGGGTGGGATAGAGCGAGGGTATTGGTGGATCGGGGACGATTTTTTTCATGGCAAGCCCATTCAATAAGGGCTGCAACCCGTCGTTTCCACACTAAGGGTGGCAGCTGTACGCGGGGTGGAAAACCGAGCGAACGGGTAAGCCCGGCAGGCCAGACGGCCTCCCGCGCACAGCTACCATAACGGCAACCCATTCGAACTGTTCAGGTTTCCACACCCGATCGCTGAACTGACAGCGACCCGAGGAGACTAGAAGGACTGGTTTCCCAAGGCAATCAGAAGGGCATCGACAGACCGCGTAGGTTATTTCCTAGGACCTGAAATGACCAGATTTAAAATCTTTCGAAGCAATTTGACACCCCGCGCACCCAAAGCAAGAGCGCAGCGAATTGTGCTCTTGATCTTGATCTACCGGCCCCGTTAACCAGTAGGGCTGAGTGGAGGTGTCGTGGAGGGGCTAGCGCGCAGCGCCTTCGGCGTAGCCGAAGTTGCGAAGCGTAGAGTTGCTTGCAACTCGTAGCTCGCAATGCCCCGTAGCGGCACCGGAGCGAAGGGACCCGAAGCGCAGCGTAGGGCCCCTGGTGGGGCGAGCCCTTTGTGTTCCTTTGGGGCGTTTGCCAAAGGGACCCGCCGTAAGGGCGGAAAGGTGACTTAGCGCCACCACCGCTAATGGATATGCTCACAAATCCGAGGGCCTCATCGCGGGGCAAGCCCGCTCCCACCGGTCCTGCCTGGCTCAATCAAGACAGTTGCCCAAAGCTTAAGCCGCATCCAACCCCATCTGCCAAAAATCCGCTTCCAGCCGCGAAGCCTGGGCAAACACCTTGACCAGCTCAGCAAACCGCCGCTCAGTCATCGTCCGCGCGGCCAGATCATCCAGGTGCGCCCGCGCTGCCCTGGCAACACCCTGATACCCAGCCCCGGCATACTCGGCAATCCAGTCCCGATACGGATGATCCCCCAGCGCATCGACCCCTTGCGGCGTCAGGTTACGCCCAATCTCGGCATACCCGATCACACAGGGCGCCAACGCCACATGCAGATCCAGCAGATCCCCGGCCGCCCCGCAGTCCAGCACAAAGCGCGTATAGGCAACCGTCGCCTGATGCTCAGGCGTCGCAGCCAGGTCCTCAGGCGCCAACCCCCAACGTTGGCACAAACGCACATGCAGCTCGGTCTCATCGAGAATCGCCGCCAACCCCGCCTGCGCCGCGCGGATATCGTCCAGCGTGCGGCTCTTGTAGGCGGCCAGCGCCCAGGAACGGGCGAACTGGATCAGGAACAGGTAATCCTGCACCAGGTATTTGCGAAACGCCGGCTGGGCGAGGGTGCCCGCGCCCATCTGACGGACGAAGTCGTGGTCGACGTAACTGTTCCAGTCGGCAGCGGCGGCCTGTTTCAGGCGGTCAAAGATGTCCATGGCTTATCCCTTGATATCGTAAGCAGCGTCGAAAAAGGCGTGCTCCAGCGCAACTGCACGCAGGAAGAAATCGGTACTGATCTGCGCTTGCGTCGGCCCCACCCGGTCCAGTTCCGCACGTAGAAATGCCACGAAGCTCTGGAAGTCCGGATTGTCGTGCAGGGTGATCCACTCGGCATGTTCGAAACGCGGAGGCAGCTGCTTTGGCGCACGCAGGGCCCAATCCAGATACATGCCTTCGGCAACGTTCAGCACCGCCAGGGCTGCGGCATAGGAACGGGTGGCCGCTGCCTCGCGCATGATCGCCTTGAAGCCCGCGGTCGGCACCGAATCGGGTGCCTCAAGGCGTTGCGCCTCAGTGACCCCGAGTGCCTCGAAGGCGCGCAAGAAGTAGGTGTTCTCCTCACCCGAAATCACCCCGGTGAAGCGCCCCAGGCGGATGCGCGCCTCGAAGGTGTCGGCAGTGGCGATGGCCGCGCCGAGCAAGGTCAGGAAGGCGTCAATGAAGCGGTGGTCCTGGATCAGGTAATTGACCAGCACCGCATCGTCGAGGGTGCCGTCGAGCAGTTCGTTAACGAAACGGTGCTCGATCGATTGCGTCCAGCTCGGCTCGCTCTGGCGGCGAAGGGTATCGGTGAAGCGTTCGGTCATTGGGCTGTCCTCAAAAATGGCGACAGCGAGACCGGGTAAAACTGACATGGGCGGCCTCGCAGTGAGACCGGCAAAAAGGCAGGTTGGCAATCCCCATCCCTTCGCCGGCATGATCCGGATCAGGTTCGAAGGGTCACCGCGCTGCAGCTGTCAGCGGTTTCTCAGCCCGTTGCCGGGCTCCCCTTGGTGGTCGAATCTATACAGCAAGCCGGCAGGATTGTCACGTTGGCTGCTAGTGAATGCTGGAAGCCAACTCAAAGATCGGCATGTACATCAGGATCACGATCAAGCCGATCAACAGGCCGATGAAGGTCATCAGCAAGGGTTCGAACAGACGCACGAACCACTCGATCCAGCGGCTGATTTCTTCGTCGTAGAAGTCGGCGCTGCGCTCCATCATCTGCCCGAGATTGCCCGATTGCTCGCCAGCCCGCAGCAAGCGCAGGGACACCGGCGTGACCAGTTGCCCGGCCTCCAGCGCCGCCGACAATGACAGGCCTTCGCGCACCCGCTCACAGGCATGTTCCAGGCGTTGCTTGGCCGCGACACCGAGCAGGCCGCGGGCCATTTCCATGGCGGTGAGAATCGGGATGCCGCCTTGCAGCAGGATCCCCAGCGAGCGGTAGAAACGCGCCAGTTCATACATCACCAGGCGCCGGTGCAGGGCAGGCAGGCGCTCCATCTGGCGGTTCAGCCAGCGCCGCACCCGGGGATCACGGCGCAGTACAAACGAGCCCACCATCACGCCAAGAAAGCCCAGGCCCAGCGGAGCCTGGTGGGCATGCAGGAACATCCCGGCTTGCATCAGCCAGCGCGACAGCCACGGCAGTTCGGTGCCCAGGCCTTCGAACACCAGGCTGAAGCGCGGCACCACATAGCCGAGCAGAAACAGCACCACGCCACCACCGACCAGCAACAGCAGCAATGGATAGATCGAGGCGCTGACAATCTTTTGCCGCACTTCGTCCATGCGCTTGCGATAAGCGACGTAGCGCCCCAGGGCATCCCCCAGCGCGCCGGTCTTTTCGCTCGACTGCACCAGGGCGATATACAGCGCCGGGAACACGCTGGGTAATTGCCCCAAAGCCTGGGAGAAGGATTTGCCTTCATAGAGCAGGCGCACCAACTCGCCGAGGGTTTTGCGCGCCTGTGGCGCCGACTCTTTTTCCGCCAGGCTTTCCAGCGCGTCAATCAGCGGCAGGCCGGCATTGAGCAGGGTGGTCAGCTCCTGGCTGAACAGCACCAGGTCGAAGGTTTCTGCGCGGCGCCAACGCAACTTCGTAAAGCGCTCGCAGTTACGCACGCTGACCACCCGCAAGCCTTGTTGCTCGGCCTGCAGGCGGGCCTGGCCGGCGTCCTGGGCGTCCAGCGTGAGCAGGACCACGCCGGATTTGCCCAATGCCTTGAGCTCGTAGCGCATGTGTCGATCCTCCGCTTACTGCCAGCTGGTGATCTCGGCGTTCTCGCCGTCGCCGCCAGGCTGGCCGTCCTTGCCCATGGAGAGCAGATCGTACTCGCCGTTTTCACCGGGTTGGCGGTAGATGTAATTGCGCCCCCAAGGGTCCTGAGGGACTTTTTTCTGCAGGTAAGGGCCAGACCAGCGGCTCTCGTCGCTGGGCGCGATGACCAGCGCTTGCAGGCCTTGCTCGGAATTGGGGTAATGCCCCACTTCCAGGCGATACAGGTCCAGCGCCTTGCTCAAGCCTTCAATCTGCGCCCTGGCCACCTTGGCCTCCGAACGTCCCAACTGACTGAAGTACTTGGGGGCAACGATGCCGGCAAGCAGACCCAGTACCACCAACACCACCAGCAGTTCGAGCAGGGTGAACCCTTGTTGCGAGTACTTTTTTTTGTTCATGACAAGGCCCTCCGTAGTGCGCCTGCAAGGGCTTATGCAATTGCCGTGCGCGTCTGCGCCGAGCCTTTGCGCCACGGGGCCGGCAAGGCGGCACAGTGCTTGCGTCAGTGGATAAAAGCCTCGGCAATCGGGGCATATCCCCCACTTTTCGGGGAACGCAACGGGGAGGGCGTGACGATGCACTGGCTCACAGCAGGACTCTTTGTATGGCTGGCGTGGACCCACCAGGTCCAGGCCGATGTGTATATCTCCATCAAGACCGACGGCAGCTACGTGCTGTCCAACGTTCACCGACCGGGTCGCACCTATCAACGGGTGATCAGCGAACCTGGCGTGAGCCTGGCCAGCAGCGGCCAGGCGCAACTGATCACCGGTATGCCCTATGCCGAGCTGGTGGCGGCGGCGGCCGAGGCCAACGACTTGCCGGCGGCACTGCTGCATGCGGTGATCCAGGCCGAGTCGCGCTACAACCCCAATGCGCGCTCACCCAGTGGCGCGGTCGGGCTGATGCAGCTGATGCCTGACACTGCGCGGGAATTAGGGGTGAAGAACTCGCTGGACCCGGCCTCGAACCTGCAGGGTGGGGCACGCTACCTCAAACGCATGCTGAACCTCTTCGATAACGACATCACCCTCGCTGTGGCCGCCTATAACGCTGGCCCTGATGCGGTGATGCGTCGTGGGCGGGTGGTGCCGCCTTATGCCGAGACCCAGCGTTATGTGCCGAAAGTGCTGCGTCAGTACCGGCGCTTGCAGGGCCTGGCCATGGACGCGCCGTTGTGAACCTGTGGCACCCCCGAATAGTGGGGAATAGCGGGGGATAACCCCCAATTGAGATTCATTCAGTAGTTTAAGTGACTGAAAAACAACAATAAAAAACAATGGCACGAGGCTTGCTCCAGCCTCTCCAGAGTCCACTTGCACCACCCGAGGCACGCCATGATGACTCCGATCAAAGGCTCAGTCCTGACTTCACTGCTGATCACCGCCGCCACCTTTGGCTGGCACACCGTCAGCGAAGCCGCCGTGCGCTGCGAGCGCAATCTGGTGGCCAACGTGGTGGCGCTCGATCAGCCACTGATGTTCAACCGCCTCGGTGCGCAAAATGCCAACGGCATGATGTTTGCCCTGCGCCGTGATGTGGTCGACGTTAATCAGGTGTCGCTGGACAACGGCGGCGCCGCGGTGCCGGGCAAGGTCACCCTGCGCCCGGACAAGCGGCCGCGGCCGATCGTGCTGCGGGTAGCGGCCGGTGACTGTCTTACCGTGAACCTGCAGAACCTGCTGGCCTACCAGGCCAACCCGAACAAGCACGGTATCGATCATGAAGAAGAAATCGAAGGCGAGGAGAATGAGGCCGAGGAGAACGAAGGCGCCGAAGGTAATGAAGCCGGTGGCGAGCACGGTTTCGTGGTCGATGACCAGGTCACCGACCGCCATGTCGGTTTTCAGGTCAATGGCATGCAGGCGGTCAACAGCATCGGCGACATTGCCGCCAACACCGGCCGTAACGGCAACTTTCTGATCGCTCCCGGCGGCACCCGCAGCTACACCTTGTACGCCGAGCGCGAAGGCGCGTTCGCCGCCACCAGCCAGGGCGCTACCTTCGGTGGCCAGGGCGGTGCCGGCAACGTCGCCAACGGCTTGTTTGGCCAGGTGGTGGTGCTGCCGAAATATGCCCGCACCTACCGCAACACCCTGACCGAAGAAGAGATGCGCCTGGCCACCACCGGCCGTGCACCGACCGGTCAGCCGGTCGTCGATTACCAGGCGCGCTATCCACAGCGCGAACCCTGGATCCGCGAAGGCAAGGCCGGTTCGCCTATCATTGCCATGGTCGATGGCAACGAGATCATCAACAGCGAAACCGACGCCGTGGTCATGGGCCCGAATGCCGATGGCAGTTTCCCGCCCTCGACTTACCCGCTGGAAAGCATCGGCAAACGCAACCCGGCGATACCCAATCGCCTGGAGCCGTTCCGCGACTTTGCCGCGCAGTTCACCGATGAGGCCGCCGCCACCCAGGCGTTCCCCGGTTATTGGGCTGACCCGGTAATGGGGCATGTGCTGGAGCCGACCCGCGACTCGTTCATGATCAACTACGGTTCTGGTGGTATGGGCGCTGAAGTGGTGGCCAACCGCCTGGGCGTGGGCCCGATGCACGACTGCCTGTCGTGCGCCTACGAAGAGTTTTTCCTCAGTTCGCACACGGTGGGCGACGTGGCCATGCTGGTGGACGTGCCAGCCAACGTCGGCCTGGAGAATATTCGCCCAGGGCAAACGCCGAGCGCCGACCAGGTCGGGGTCAAGGCCAGCATGGCGCTGTTCCCGGCGGAACCTGCCAACGTCAACCACAGCTACATCGGTGACTTCGTCAAATTCCGCAACACCCACAACGGTCATGAACAGCACATCTTCCACCTGCACGGGCACCAGTGGCTGTTCAACCCCAACGACGACAACTCCGACTATGTCGATGCCCAGGGCATTGGCCCAGGCGTCGGCTACACCTATGAAATCGCCAACGGCGGCTCGGGCAACCGCAACCGCGTAGCGGGCGATGCGATCTATCACTGCCACTTCTATCCGCACTTCGCCCAGGGCATGTGGAGCATGTGGCGGGTGCATGACGTGTTCGAAGAGGGCACCCGGCTTGAAGTCTCAAACCAGGGCGCGGACGGTTATCACACCGAGCCGTATGCCCTGCGTAGCGGCAAACCCGCCGCTGGCGCTCGTGCCTTGCCGGACGGCGAAATCATCACCGGCACGCCGATTCCGGCAATTGTTCCGCTGCCAGGCAAGGCCATGGCGCCGATGCCCGGTAAAGTTGCGGTGATTCCGAAACTGGCCGAAACCCTGGTCGCTGCAAACGATGATGACGACGAGGAGGAAGGCGATGACGATTCCGGCCAGCCTGATGCTGCACCTCGCGCGGTAGGTTCGGTGGCATTGGTTGACCGTACCGACGCCAACCGTAACCTCGATGGCAGCCTGAAAAACCCCGGCTATCCGTTCTGGATTGGCGGCATTGAAAGCACCGTGGGCCAACGTCCGCCGACCCCGCCGCTGGATATGCTCGACCCGGACAAGGCACGAGAGCTGAAAAAAACCGGCAAGGCCCTGTGGGCCAACCTTGATCCGGCCCAGGTCGGCGGTTGGGACGGCGGCTTGCCACGCCATGCCCTGGACGGTATCTCGGCCGGTGGTGAAGCTGACGTGACCACCACCGCGCTGGACTTCACCAAGCAGATCACCAAGGCCAAAGCGGTGTTCCTGCCGGAAGAGGGCACCGATGTCGAACAGGCCGCGATGAGCTTCCATTCCAAGCTCGAACACCCCAGCTACGCGGTATTGCCGGGCAACCAGACCGTGGCGCGCAACTTCCGCACCAATGGCGCGGCGCCTACTGCCGGCGCGCCGTTCTTCGAACCGTGCATGGATGACCGTGCCAAGCGCCTGACCCTGGCCGCCGGCGTCGGCGAGTTCAACAGCGGCGAGCGCCTCGATGGCATGAGCTTCACCGGCTCCTCGACCTTTACCGCCGACCGCCCACGGATCTACAAGGGCGCCAACATCCAGTTCGACGCGGTCTACAACAAGGTCGGCTACCACTTCCCGCAGGCGCGCATCATTGCCCTCTGGGAAGACGCCTGGCCGGTGATCAACAAGCAGCGCCCACCAGAGCCACTGGTGATGCGCATGAACACCTTTGACTGTGTGATGTACCAGCACACCAACCTGATTCCATCGTTCTACGAGATGGATGACTATCAGGTGCGCACGCCGACCGATGTCATCGGCCAGCATATCCACCTGCCAAAATGGGACCTGACTGCGGCGGATGGTTCGGCCAACGGCTGGAACTACGAAGACGGCATTCTCTCGCCCGGCACCGTGGTCGAACGCATCCACGCCATTCGCGAGTACAACAAATGCTCCAGCGGTGACCTGCGCGAAGGCAGCGCCGAGTGCCCGGTGGCCAAACCGCATCCGTACTTCGGCCGCTACGGGCGCGCCGACTGGATGGGCGCACGCACTGCGATGCAACGCTGGTTCGCCGACCCTGTGGTCAATGTGCACAACGTCGACCGTGGCCTGGGGACCATTTTCACCCACGACCACCTCGGCCCATCGACGCACCAGCAACTGGGCCTGTACGCCACCGTACTGGCCGAGCCAGCCGGTTCGACCTGGTTCCACGCCGAGACCGGCGAGCAACTGTACAACCCGGCGCTGCGTGAAGACGGCGGTCCGACCTCGTGGCAAGCAGTGGTGAAAACCGGCGACCATGACGGTGACGGTCGCAACGACAGTTATCGCGAGTTCTTCCTGGAGTACAGCGACTTCCAGCATGCCTATGAGGCCGGGGTGTATGTCGGTGCCGGCCCTGACGGTATTCCCAATGGCCAGGCTTTCCCGGCAACCGCCGATACCTTCCGCTACGCGATCAACCCGCCTGTGCGGCAGAAAGCCTCGAACCTGCTAGAAGCGGTGGTCGAGTCCCGCGGTGGCCTGTTCCCTGGATGCCCGTCGCGGCCTTGCCCGCAAGCGATCTCGGTGGATGACCCGGGCATGTTCGTCGTCAACTACCGTAACGAACCGCTGGCCCTGCGCGTATACGACCCCTACAAGGTTGCACCGGACGGCAAGCGTGGCATGCAGGCCGACGGCTACGGTGGTGACCTGGCGTTCGCCATGCAAAGCCGTACCGACCGTGCCATCCCGGCGATGAACATGTCGCCAGCGGCAATCACCTCGGCGGTTGGCCCCACTGGCGGCACTACGCTGTTCCCGCCGCACATCAACAAGGCGGGCGCCGAACCTGGGGATCCGTTCACGCCGATGTTGCGCACTTACTCCGGTGACAACGTGCGTCTGCGCATGCATGCCGGTGGTCATGAAGAGGAACACAACGTGACCCTGCATGGCGTCAAATGGCTGCAGAACGGCTCGGGCTTCGGCAACAGCTCCAACTCGGGGTGGAAAGCCTCGCAGATGGTGGGTATTTCCGAGCAGCTGGGCTTCATGGCGCCGGTATCGATGATCTCCAGTTCGGCGGCGCCCAACGGTGATTACCTGTACTCGCTCGATGCCGCCCACGAAGGCTACTGGAACGGTATCTGGGGGGTGATGCGCAACTACACCAGCAGCCGCAACGACCTGTTCGCCTTGCCGAACAACCCGATGCCCATGGCGGCGCGCAACACCGTGGCGTTTGACGGTATCTGCCCGCGCTACACCACCAACGCCAACGGTATTGGCACCCGGCCAACCGTGCAGCGCAGCTATGAAATAGTCGCGGCCCTGGCCAACGACATCCTCGGCAATCCGCTTGGAGTGAGCATCAATGACCCAAGTGGCGTTGGTCAGCACGTCGGTGGCCCGCTGAAGGCCAATGGCGGCACCCTGGTCTACAACAGCCGGAATACCAGCATCCCGCAGGTGACGGTGACCGACCCCGAAGATGGCGAGACTTTCACCATCGGTGGCCACGCCGGTCCGCTGCATGACCCGACCGCGATCCTTTATGTGCGCAAGGCCGACCTCGACCCGGTCAGCGGCAAACTCAAGCCCGGCGTGCCGATCGAGCCGCTGGTACTGCGGGCCGCTGCCGGCGACTGCCTGAAAGTCACCCTGGAAAACCGCCTGCCAATGGTGATGCCGGACCTGCCGAGCACTGCGGTGATGCAGAACGTGGTCAAGCGTGACCGTCAGGGCAGCGAAGGTTCGACCGCCTTCAACAACAACCTGATGCGTCCGTCCAGCCATGTCGGCCTGCATACGCAACTGCTGGCCTATGACATCACCAAGTCGGACGGCGTCAACGTCGGCCAGAACCCGGTGCAGACCGTACCGCCACGCACCGGCAGCAGCGGTGCGTACCCGAGCAAGGTGTTCCAGTACTACGCCGGGCACCTGGAGCGTGAAGGCAAGCCGGTGATGCAGATGGGACGTTCGGTGGACAACATCAACACCACGGCCATCGAGTTCGGCGGCCTCAACATCACTCCGGCCGACGTCATCAAACAGGGGCAGAAGGGCCTGATCGGTGGCATGAGCATCCTGCCGCAGACCGCTACCTGGACCGAAGACAGCGCCAGCCGTGCCTCGGCCACCGTGCAGGTGCCCGGGCAGCCGGCCTATCGCGACTTCGCCACCCTCTGGCAGCGGGCGCTGAACATGCGCTGGGCCGATGGCCGGCCGGTGGAAGGTATCGCCACTGAAGGCAATGGCGTACCGGGGGACCCGAAAGACAACTCCAACATGGCCATCAACTACAAGACCGAGCCACTGTGGTTCCGCTTCGGCCTGGCCCCGGATGCACCGTTCGGGCATGCCGATGGCAACGGCTGGGCGGATGTACCCAACGCCCACATGGCTTACAGCAACGCCCTGGTTGGCGGCGACCCGCAAACCCCGGTGCTGTGGGCCAAACCGGGCCAGCCGTTCCGTAACCATGTGCTGATGCCTACCGGTGGCAGCCGCGGCATTACGTACCAGCTCGATGGCCACCTGTGGCCGCTGCATAACTACCAGGCTGAGAAGTCTGACGCCAGCGGCTACCCTTTGAACTTGCCAGGTATCGGCTCGGTGCGCTTCGGCTACAACCCGCAGGCGATGTTCATCGGCGCCCAGGAAAGCGTACTGCCGGCTGCGCACTTCAGCTTCATGGTGCCCAGTGCCGGGGGCAGCAACGCCGTGCCCGGTGACTACCTGTTCCGCGACTATGCTGCCTACGGCAACGCCTCGGGACTGTGGGGGCTGCTGCGGGTCAGCGAAGAAGCACCACCGACTACACCGCCAGCGCAGTAAGGGAAAGGGGAGAGGTCATGAACAAGAAAAATAGACCGTTGTACCTGGGCCTGATGGCAGGTTTGACTCTCATCGGCCTGGGGGTCAGTTACGAGAGCTTGTGGTGCGACCCGCGCAGCGAGTTGGGCGCCGTGGCCGAGAGCGATCCGCAGGCACTGCACCGGCTCAGCCGCGACGGTGTCACCGTCGAGTTCGAAGCCCGGCCATTGGGCAGCGATGAGGTGCTTACCGAGGGGGCGTTTGCCAGTGTGCGTTTCAAAGTCACCGACCAGAACAGTGGCCAGCCGCTGTCGGGCGTGTCCCCTGGCGCCTGGCTGGACCCGGCGCTGACCGGCGACGCCGCCAAGGACCGCAACAAAAGCTGCAAGGCACGGGTGGCGCTGTTTCTCAAAAGCAGCATCGGCGCGCGGCCGTTGCTCGACCTCAACAGCTACTTCCTGCTGGTGCTGAACAAGGATGCCAGCCTGACCGTGATCGATCCGTCGGTCTCGGTCGGCGGGGTCACCAGCACCCTGGCGCGCATCGAACTGCCTGGCGTGCCCATGGACTGGGTGGCCAGCAACGACGACAAACAGGTGTTCGTGTCGATGCCTGAGCGCGATGAAGTAGCGTTGATCGACACCGAGACCTTCCAGCGTGTGGGCAACATCGCTGCCGGCAAGCAGCCGTTGCGGGTGGCCTTGCAACCGGACCAGCGCCTGCTGTGGGTCGGCAACAACGCCAGCGATCCGGCACACAGTGGCGTCACGGTGATTGATGTCAGCAGCCGCAAGGCCATGAAGTTCTTCGCCACCGGTAGCGGTCATCACGAGATTGCCTTCAGTGCCGACTCGCGCTACGCCTTTGTCAGCAACCGCGACAGCGGCACCCTGAGTGTGATCGATGCCAGCGAAATGCGTCTGGTGAAAACCCTCAAGGTCGGCTCGCATCCACTGTCAGTGGCCTATTCGGCGCTGTCGCAGGCGGTTTACGTGGCCGATGGGCGCGATGGCAGCATCAGTGTGATCGATGCGCGCAACCATGAGCTGCGTCACCGGATCGAGGGCAAGCAGGGCCTGGGGCCGATGCGCTTCAGCAGCGACGGGCGCTTCGGCATCGTCCTCAACACCCTGGAAAGCCAGGCACTGGTGATCGACGCCAGTACCGACCGGCTGATCCACAGCCTGCCGGTGGCCGCCGAACCCTACCAGCTGACCTTTACCAAGGCTTATGCCTACATCCGCGGGCTGGCTTCGCCGAAGGTCACCATGGTTAACCTGAGCAGCCTCGGCGAGGGCCGCCAGCCGATCGTCCAGGGCTTCGAGGCCGGCGCGGCCGCACCGCGCCAGGCGGGCGACCTGCCGCTGGCGCAGGGGCTGACCGTGGCCCGTGACGAGAACTCGGTGTTCGTGGTCAACCCGGTGGACAACACTACTTACTTCTATGCCGAGGGCATGAACGCACCGATGTCCGGTTACGCCAACCGCGGCCACAATGCCCGCGCGGCCCTGGTCGTCGACCGCAGCCTGCGCGAAGTGGCGCCGGGGGTCTACAGCTCGACCATCAAACTGCCTGCTGCCGGCACCTTCGATGTGGCTTTCCTGCTCAACCAGCCGCAGATCATTCACTGCTTCAGCACCGAGGTGGCCGCTTCATCCACCGCACCGCACCGGTTGCTGCCGCAGGTGGAGTTCATGCTTGAACCCAAGGTGGTGGTGCAGGGCAGCCCGTTCACCGCGCGCTTTCGGATCGTCGAAGGCAATGGCAGCCCGCGCAACGGCATCAAGGATCTGAGTGTGCGCTACTTCCTCGCACCGTCATCACGGGCCCGTGACAGCCGCGTGCATGAGGTTGGCGATGGCGTCTATGAGGCACCGCTGGAGCTGGCCGAGGCTGGTGCCTGGTATCTGCATGTGCAGGCGCCGTCGCTGGGCAGTGCCTTTGCCGAGAAAAACTACACCAGTCTGCGGGTACTGCCTGCCGCGGCTCAACAAGCGTCCGATTCGGGATCAAGGAGTGTGCGATGAAAATGCTCGATCGCTGCAGACTGTTCAGCCTCTGCCTGTTGGCCGCCGGTTGTGGTTTCGCCCAGGCCCATGGCGGTGTCGATCACAGTGGCCATGACGACCACAGTGGCCATACCGCACCCGCCGCTCACCAGGAAAAGACCTCGGTGCGCTTTGCCGATGTCCAGCTGCTGGACCAGAACGGCATGCCGGTACGCCTGGAGAAGGACCTGGTGGCCGACCGCCTGGTCGTCATGGGCTTTATCTACACCAGTTGCACCACGGTGTGCCCGGTGGTGTCCTCGATCATGGCCAAGGTGCAAAAACAATTGGGCGGGCGGGTCGGCGATGAAGTGCAGTTGGTGTCGATCAGCGTTGACCCGCAGCGCGACGACTCCAAGCGCCTGCAGGACTACGCCAAGGCCTTCCAGGTCGGGCCGGGCTGGAGCTGGCTGACTGGCTCGCCGTACGCGGTCAATGAAACCCTCAAGGGCCTGGGCAGTTTCAGCGCCAACCTCAGCGAGCATCCGCCGCTGATTCTGGTCGGCGACGGCCGTAGCGGCAAGTGGACGCGGTTCTACGGCTTTACCGATCCGGCGCTGCTGGTCAGCGAAATCGACCGTCTCAGTGCCCGTCGGGTGCATGCCAAGCACACGGCCATCGCCCAGGAGGTGCAACCATGAGCGCCGCTACTGCACGCAAATCGCCGATGCGCTCGGTCGACTGGCTGGCACTGGTGGCCTGCCTGTGGATCTTGAGCTCGGTGGCGTTTGCCCATGAAGGGCATGCACCTCAGGCCAGCCCAAGCCCCAGTCCCAGCCCTGGCGCCAGCGCCGTCACACCGACCGCTGGCACCCATGACGCCCAGACCTATTTCACCGACAGCCTGGTACAAGACCAGAACGGTCGCACCTTGCGCTTCTACAGCGATGTGCTGAAGGACCGGGTGGTGCTGCTCAATGTCATCTTCACCCACTGCAACGATGCCTGCCCATTGATCACCCGCAAGCTGCGCGAGGTGCGCGAAGCCATGGGGGAGGAGGCGGCGAGCAAAGTGACCTTCGTATCCTTGAGCAGCGACCCTACCAACGACACACCGCAAGTGCTCAAGGCATTCGCCGAAAAGCAGGGTGTTGACGGCCCCAACTGGCTGTTCCTGACCGGTGACAAGGCGCAGATGGACCTGGTGCTGATGCGCCTTGGTCACTTGATCCCCAGCCCCGAGCAACATTCCACTCAACTGATCGCTGGTGACGTGGCCAACAAACGCTGGAGCAAGATCCGCCCTGACGCACCGCCCGTGGCCATTGCCCAGCGCCTGCAACTGCTGTCTGAACCGATGGCCGGGCGTTGAACATCATGACGAGTGCCCTGCGTACCGGGACCGTGCTGCTGATGCTGATCGCCAGCAGCCTTGCCCAGGCCCTGGAGCTGACACCGGCGGAACTGGCAGGCAAACGTTTGTACCGCGAGGGCCTGTCGAGCAGCGACGCCCAGGTGTCGGCGCGGGTCGGTGCCGCCGACATGCTGGTGCCGGCCAGCGTTGTGCCCTGTGGCAGTTGTCACGGTGCCGATGGATTGGGGCGCGCCGAGGGCGGGGTACGTCCACCGCCGCTGAACTGGCAACGCCTGGCGCTCGGGCAGGGATTACGCAGCAGCAATGGCCGGACCTATCCGGCCTACACCGAGTCGAGCCTGGCACGAGCGATTCAGCAAGGCCGCGACCCGGCGGGCAACCGTCTGGATCCAGCGATGCCACGCTTCGTTTTGAGCATGGCCGACCAACGCAACCTCACGGCCTACCTCAAGCGTCTGGCCGATGAACGCGATCCGGGCGTGGAGGCGCAGACCCTGCGCCTGGGTACGTTGCTGCCGGGCGAAGGTGCCCTGGCAGGGCCTGCACGGGTGGTGGCGGCAGTGCTTGAGGACCAGATCAAGCAACTCAACCAGCAAGGCGGTATTCATGGCCGTCAGTTGCAGTTGATCAACGTCGATCCCGGGCCCGATCTGGCCAGCGCCGAGCGGGCGCTCACACAGATGCTCGAACAGGAGCAGGTGTTCGCCTTGATTGCGCCGCTGGCACCTGCGCTGGATGCGACGCTGGCCTCCCGCCTGGAGCAGGCACGCATGCCGATGATTGGTACGGCGCCGCTACTGACCGGCAGTACCCAGATCTTCGACCCGTTACCGGGGCTGGATGATCAATTGCTCAGCCTGGCCGACTATGCCCAGAGCAACCTGATGCTGCAGCAGGCCAGCACGCAGATAGTCTATGCCGACCCGGCTCAGGCGAGCTTCGCCCGGCACCTTGAGCAGCAACTGCAAAACCGCGGCTGGCGTGAGGTCAAAGCCCAGGCCCTGAGCGAGCAGGCGCCAGAGGGGCAGGCGTTGTTCTTTCTTGGCCAGGGCGAAGACTTCGCCCGCCTGACCACTCAGCTGCAACAGGTCGGTCGCACGCCCTACCTGTTTGCTGCCGCCAATCAGGTCTCCAGCCAGTTGCCGCAAGTGCCTGAGGCCTGGTCGCGGCGGGTGTTCCTGGCCTATCCCTTCGTACCCGATGACTGGACACCAACGGGGCGCCAAACGCTCAGCGACATGCGCCGACGCCAAGGGCTGGACGGCCGTCAGGGCGTTTTACAGGTCAGCACCTGGTGTGCCGTGCAACTGCTCGGTGACGCGCTCAAGCGCGTCGGCCGCGATGCCAGTCGCGAAAAGCTGATCCAGGCGCTGGAGGGCCTGCACGATGTGCAGACTGGCCTCACACCGCCCCTGAGCTTTGGTCCAGGCCGTCGCCAGGGGCTGGCCGGGGCTCATGTGGTGACCCTGGAAATGCCCGGCCCGGTGTTTTATCCGGTGGCTGCCTATCGTCCTGTCGCGGAGGTGATTGCGCCATGAAGCTGCTCACTCTATTGCTCTGTCTGGTAGCGCTGCAGGTGCAGGCCCAGGAGGGACCGCCGGCAGCCCAGGTCAACGGTGTGGCGATCAGCCAGATGCGTCTGGAGCGCTATTTTACCGACTACCTGCAAGCCCAGGGCCGGGCCCTGACCAGCATACGCAACCCCAGCGTGTACAAACGCTTGCGTGAGCAGGCGCTCAATGACCTGATCGACAAGGAACTGCTCTGGCAGGAAGCCCAGCGCCAGGGCATCAAGATCAGTGACAGTGAGGTGGACGCGCAGATCGATCAACTGCGCCAGGCGCTGGGTACAGGCAAAAGCTTTGAGCAGCGCCTGGCCGATGCCGGTTTCGACAGCAACAGCTTTGCCGACTACACCCGCCATGAACTGGCTGCGCAGCAGGTATTCATGCAGGCCTCCCAGGTGCCGGAGCCCGATACGGCCGAAGTCCGCGCTTTCTACCTGGCAAATGCGAATTCTTTTCAACAGGCACAGAACCAAAGTGCTACTACCTCTGTCGAAGATGAGCAGGGGCTGGAACTGGCAAAACGTCTACTGATCGATCAGCAACAGTCGCAAGCGCGTCACGCCTTGCTGCAGCGTCTGCGTGACGCCGGGCAGGTGCAGCGACTTGACTGACGACTCATCTGCCCCCCAATGTTGGGGATACCAGTGGAGGCAAAACGCCAGCCGGCCCCCAGGATTGGGGGAGGGGCCATGGCCCATTTGCGTCTACTCTTAAAGAATCAACGACATAGCACATTGATAAGCGGTGTCTCGGGTCTGGCACGAAGCATGCGTAAGCCTATACAAGGTCGCACTTCGCCAGACCGGGAAACCGGGCCTGTGGTGCTTGAAGGAGTCGATCTTGGTTAACACAGTATTGGTAGTCGATGACGAACAGACCCTTGCGGGCAATATCCAGGCTTACCTGGATGCGCAAGGCCTGAACGTCCATGTTGCCTACGACGGAGTCAGTGCCATCGGTGAAGCCGAGCGCACCCAGCCCGACGTGATAGTGCTCGATTATCGCTTGCCCGACATGGAGGGGTTTCAGGTACTGGAGGCTGTGCGCAAGAACAGGAACTGTCATTTCGTGCTGATCACTGCCCACCCGACCGCCGAGGTCCGTGAGCGTGCCAACCAGCTGGGCGTCAGTCATATCCTGTTCAAGCCTTTTCCGCTGGCGGAACTGGCCCGTGCAGTCAACGACCTGATGGGCATCAAGCGAGAGACCGGGAGCGAGGGCAACACGGACACAGGGTTCGTCGAACGGCGCCAGAGCAGGAGTGAGAGTTTCCCCCTGCAGTTGTTCGACGGTAGTTGGGTCCTGGCAGATCGCCGACGTAAAGGCGAGAGGCAGGCGGAACCAGACGACGATCAACTGCTCACCGGGGAATAACGCGCGAGCAAACCTGAACATGGCTTGCCGCGCCCCGCGCTGGAGAGCAAGTCATGGAAACCTTGTCGCTCGCTGTTGTCTCCACCCAGGAATGCGTCCCCGCAGCCCTCGGGCGTGAATTGCTGGCCCAGGCACGCGCCACCGCCGAACAGAGCGCAGAGCGCCTGCTCGATACCCTGCAACGTTTGAGTGGCCTGAGCCCTGCCGAGTTTGTCTGCCGTCTGGGCGCCACCCTGCATTACCCCGTACTGGACAGCCAGGCGCTGTTCGCCGCCACGCCGCTGTTCGACCGGGTCAGCCTGGCCCAGTGCCTGAAGCGCGAATTCCTCTTCCTCGAACATGACGGCCAGGCCCTGGGCGTGTTCGCCGACCCCTTCGACACTGCCCGCCTGGCCTGGATCGATGAGTGCCTGCAAGGTGCACCGCTGTACCTGGTCGAGGCCGCCGACCTGGCCGGCTTCCTTGCCCGTCACGAAGAAAGCTTTAACGCCGTCGATTCGCTGGACACCGAAAGCGAGGCCGTCAACGAACTCGACACCCTGCAAAGCCTGTCGCTGGCCAGCATCAGCGAAGACCAGAGCCGGGTGGTCAAGCTGGTCAACTCGACCCTCTATGACGCCCTGAAGATGCACGCCAGCGACATCCACCTGGGGGTGACCGGCACTGGCCTGGTGATCAAATACCGCATCGACGGTGTGCTCAACAGCATCAGCAAGGTCAGCGGCAGCGAGTTCGCCGAACAGGTGATCTCGCGGATCAAGGTCATGGCCGAGCTGGACATCGGTGAGAAGCGCGTCCCTCAGGACGGTCGCTTCAAGATCGGTATCAGCGCCCGCCAGATCGACTTTCGTGTATCGATCATGCCGAGCATTTTCGGCGAAGACGCGGTGCTGCGGGTGCTCGACAAACAGGACCTGGCCGATCGCGTCAGCGGCGTCCAGCTGCAAGCCCTGGGCTTTGAGGATCAGACCCTGCGCAGCCTGCGCCGCCTGGCCAACGAGCCCTACGGCATGATCCTGGTCACCGGCCCCACCGGCAGCGGCAAGACCACCACCCTCTACGCCATGATCAGCGAGATCAACCACGGCGTGGACAAGATCATCACCATCGAAGACCCGGTTGAATATCAACTGCCGGGGGTGCTGCAGATTCCGGTCAACGAGAAAAAAGGCCTGACCTTCGCCCGCGGCCTGCGCTCGATCCTGCGCCATGACCCGGACAAGATCATGGTCGGCGAGATCCGTGACCCGGACACCGCACAGATCGCCGTGCAGTCGGCACTGACCGGGCACCTGGTGTTCACCACCATCCACGCCAACAACGTCTTCGATGTGATCGGCCGCTTCAGCCAGATGCAGGTCGACCCCTACAGCTTCGTCTCCGCCCTCAACGCGGTGCTGGCCCAGCGCCTGATTCGTCTGGTCTGCCCACACTGCGCCAGCCCCCACCAGCCCACTGATGAAGAACTCAGCCTTTCCGGCCTGGAAGCGGGGCAGGTGGACCACTACCGGTTCGTCCACGGCAGCGGTTGCGGCCAGTGCCGTGGCAGCGGTTATCGCGGACGTACGGCGATTGCCGAACTGCTGCACCTGGACGATGAACTGCGGCAAATGATTGTTGAACGTCGGCCCCTGGCGCAGATCAGGGCCCTGGCCTGTCAACGCGGCCTGCGCCTGCTGCGCAGCTCGGCACTGGAACTGGTGCGCGATGGCCGGACCACTCTGGAGGAGATCAATCGTGTCACATTTGTCGCCTGATCGTTTCATCGCCGTGCTCGGCGCCCAGGGGGTAGGCTTGTGCCAACGCCTGGGAACGGAACAACACTGGCTGGGCAGCCTGGGCTTTATCGCCGAACGCAGCCAGGCCGCCACCCTGGCCCTGGATACGCTGCGCAACCTGCTGGCTGACCATTCGTGCAAGGGCGGCGAACTGCAGCTGTTGCTGTCGGCGCAGTACTGCCGCTTCTGCCTGGTGCCCTGGAGCGCTGCCATCGGCCGCCCTGATGAGCTGCACCACTACGCCCGTGCCTGCTTCGAGGCCCACTACGGGCAGAGCCTGGACGGCTGGCGTCTGGTGGTGTCGCCGGAGGCCGCCGGCGCTGCGCGGATCGCCACGGCGGTGCCGGAAGCGTTGTTGCAACGGCTGCATGAGCACTGCCGTGAGCTTGGTTTGCGCCTGCGCTCGGTACGTCCGTATCTGATGGCGGCCTACAACCGCTTTGCCGAACAACTGGGGCAGAGCGACTTCCTCTTCGTGCTCGCCGAGCCTCAGCGCACCGTGTGCCTGCTGGCCCAGAACGGTGTCTGGCAACAGATCAGTACCCAGGGTGGCTGTGACAGTGACGCCGCCCTGCAAGCACTGATCGCCCGCCAGTGCGAGCTCAATGCCCAGGACCGCGAACTGCCGGTGTTCCTGCATGCGCCGGGCCGTCAGGAACAACCGCCGGCACTGGACGGTGTGCACTTGTGCGAGCTGGGCGGCGACACAGCCGATGTGCTGTGCCGCATGACCCGGGCGGTGGCCTGAAATGCGCCGCCTGGAGCTGGACTTTCAGCCACGGCGCACGGCGCTCTCGGCCTGGGTGCTGCTGGCGGCCGGTGTCGGCCTGCTGGCTGGCGCCCTGGTCCTGGCACAAGGTTTCGGCCAGCAGCAGGCGGCGCTCGATCAACAACTGGAGGCGTTCGAGCGGCAACTGGGCAAGCGCCCTGAGCACGTCGCGTCGCTGACCCCGGCGCAGAGCCGCGAGCAAGCCGAGAAGCTGGCGCAGATGCGCAGTGTCTCGCAGCAACTGCAGCGGCCCTGGGAACGTCTGTTCGACATGCTTGAAGCCCTGCCGCAGGACGACGTGGCGCTACTGACCCTGACCCCCGATGCACGTAAGGGCCAGGTCCGCATCAGCGCCGAGGCCCGCGACCTGGAAGCCATGCTGACCTTCCACAAGCGCCTGGAAGCCAGCGGCGAGCTGCGCGATGTGTCGTTGCTCAATCACGAAATCATGGCCAAGCAGGCCGAGCATCCTGTGCAGTTCAACCTGTCCGCCACCTGGGAGATCGGCAATGCGCATCCATAGCCTGATTCTTCATGAGCGTGCACGGCAGCTGGGTGTGGTTGGCCTGGCGGGCGGTGCGCTGGTCCTGCTGGCCTTGCTGTATGGCGCGGCGGTGCTGCTGCCGCAATGGCAACAGTTGCAACAGCAGCAGCTGCGTAGCGAAGACGCCCAGGCGCAGTTGCAGCAGTTCAAACGTGGTGACCTGAAACTGCCGCAGGTGCCTCAGCGTGAACTGGAAGACTTCCATAAACAGCTGCCGGCCCAGCCTCAGGCCACCGTGGCCATCGACCGCATCTACAGCCTGGCCAAGGCCGAGCGCATCAGCCTGGCCCGCGGCGAGTACGCCCTGGGCGTCGACCCGAAAACCCAGCTGGCGCGCTACCAGATTCTCTTGCCGGTACGCGGCAGCTACCCGCAGATCCGCCGCTTCGTGCATGCCTTGCTCGGCCAGTTGCCGGCCCTGGTGCTTGAAGACGTCGACCTGCAGCGCAAGAAGATCGGCGACAGCGAGCTGACCGGTCGCCTGCGTATGACCCTTTATCTGTCGAGGTCATGATGAATACTCAACGCCGTCTGGCCTGGCTGGCCTTTCTCGGAGCTGCCGCCGTACTGGCCTGGGCACCGGGATACTTCTTCGACGACGAGTCGGCCGACAGCCAAACCGCGGTCGCCGCCGCCGACAAGACCGCCGTCGCCGCCAGCGAAGCCGCTGCCCAGGCGGCCAAGCCTTCGGCACTCAAGCTGCGCGACCTGTTCCCGAGCAAGAGCTGGAAGCCGGCGGCACAGATGGCCACGGTCACCGAACAACCCGTTGCCGTCGCGCCAGTGGCCTTGCCTCCAGCCGCACCGGCGCTGCCTTTTCAGTTTGTTGGCCGTCTGGACGATCGCGACGATCAACAAGTGTTCCTGCAAAGCGGCGAGAAACTCTACGTCGTGCGCCGCGGCGACGTGATTGATGACATTTACCGGATCGAGCACATCTCCGCCACGGAGCTGAGCCTGGTCTACCTGCCGTTGCACTTGTCCCAGACATTGTCTGTAGGGAGCGCACCATGATTTCGTCCAGGCACTGCAACAAGGCGCCATACCTGATGCTTGCACTTTGCGTTGCCCTGGCCGGTTGCGGCACCAGTGGCGTGCGCAAGGATGGCCAGGCGTTGATCGCTGAAGGGCAATACGAGGCAGGTATCTCCATGCTCGAGGAGGCACTCAAGGAGAATCCACGCGACACCGAGCTGAACATTGCCGTGATCCAGGGCCGTCGTCAGTCGGTTGAAGCGTTGTTGACCCAGGCCGACAGCGACCGCAGCCGCCATGACTTTCAGGGCGCGCGGATGGGCTATGGGCGGGTGCTGACCCTGGAACCCAACAACCGCCGCGCCCAGGAAGCGGTACGCCAGATCGAACAGATCGGCAACATCAATGAGCGCGTGGCCCTCGGCCAGGCGGCGCTGCGTCAAGGCGATCTGTTCGGCGCCGAGCGGCACATGCGCGAAGTGCTCCTGCTTGATCCGCAGAACCAGGATGGCCTGGCCCTGCGCAAGGACATCGAGCTGGTACAGAGCCGCACCGCGCAGCCCAACCCGCAACTGCGGACCAAGATGGAACGCCCGGTAACCCTGGAATTTCGTGACGCCAACCTGAAAACCATCTTCGAGGTGCTGTCGCAGGTGGCCGGGCTCAACTTCATCTTCGACAAGGACATGCGTCCGGACATGAAGGCCACCATCTTCGTGCGCGATGTGCGCATTGAAGATGCCGTGGCGCTGTTGCTGGAGCAGAACCAGCTGCACCAGAAAGTGGTGAACGACAACACCTTGCTGATCTACCCGGACTCGCCGCAGAAGACCAAGGATTACCAGGAACTGGTGATGCGCACCTTCTACCTGACCAGTATCGATTCCAACACCGCGCTGAACTTGGTCAAGACCATGCTCAAGACCCGCGACGTGTTCGTCGATGAGCGCCTCAATACCCTGACCATGCGCGATACCCCCGACGCTGTGCGCATGGCCGAGAAACTGCTGCAGTCGCAGGATCAGTCCAACCCGGAAGTGGTGCTGGAAGTGGAAGTGATGGAGGTGGCCCGCTCGCGGATCCTCGAGCTTGGCCTGCAGTGGCCCAACACGTTCGGGGTGCTCACCGAAGACGGCAAGTCAGTGGAAACCCTTGATCAATTGCGCGGTATCGACTCCTCACGGATCACTATCTCGCCATCGCCGCAGGCCAAGATCAACGCCCAGGACAACGACATCAACACCCTGGCCAGCCCGGTGATCCGCGTCAGCAACCGCGAGCAGGCGCGTATCCACATCGGTCAGCGGGTGCCAATCGTCAGCGCCACGTCGGTGCCTTCTACGCAAGGACCGGTGATCACCGAGAGCATCACCTACCTGGATGTCGGTCTCAAACTCGAAGTCACCCCGGTGGTGCACCTGAACAACGAAGTGGCGATCAAGGTGTCCCTGGAAGTCAGCAACGCCAAACCACTGGAACCGACTCGCCAGGGCACCATTCCGGTTCAGGTCGACACCCGCAACGCCCAGACCAGCCTGCGTCTGCATGACGGTGAAACCCAGGTGCTGGCGGGGCTGGTACGCAATGACGACGGTGCCAGCGGCAACAAGATTCCGTTGCTCGGCGACATCCCCGGGCTGGGCCGGCTGTTTGGCAGCAACCGTAATGACAAGAGCCAGTCGGAGCTGGTGCTGTCGATTACCCCGCGCATCGTGCGCAACCTGCCGTACCAGAGCCCGTCGGACATGGAGTTCCCATCCGGCACCGAAACCAGCATGCAGATCCGCAACCTCAATCGCCCGATCGAGGTCGACGACGAGCAGCCGCTGGCCGCTGCGCCTACCGCGGTGAGGCCTTAAATCATGAAACGCTCGATGGCAGGTTTCAGCCTGATCGAAGTGATGCTGACCCTGGCGCTGCTCGGGTTGCTCGCCTCGATTGCCGCACCACTGACCGAAACCCTGGTACGCCGGGGCAAGGAGCAGGAGCTGAAAACCGCGCTGTATCAGCTCCGCGATGCCATCGACGCCTACAAACGCGCCTTCGACGCCGGCTACATCGAGAAATCGCTGAATGCCACAGGTTACCCACCCAGCCTGCAGGTGCTGGTGGACGGTGTGCGCGATGTGCGTAGCGCCAAAGGTGCCAAGTTCTATTTCCTGCGGCGCATCCCCCACGACCCGTTGCTCAGCCACAAAAAAGACGACGAAGGGGGTTGGGGGCTGCGTGCTTACGACAGTTCGGCGCAAAGCCCGCGTGAAGGGGAGGACGTCTTCGACGTTTACTCCAAGGCACCGGGCAAGGGCCTTAACGGCATCGCCTACGGACAATGGTGACCAGCATGCGACGCAACCAAGGCTTTACCCTGATCGAGTTGCTGGTGGTGATGGCGATCATCGCCACGCTGATGACCATTGCCATGCCGCGCTACTTCCAGAGCCTGGAAACCTCGCGCGAGGCCACCCTGCGTCAAAGCCTGGCGGTGATGCGCGAAGCCCTGGATCACTACTACGGCGACACCGGGCGATATCCCGAGTCGCTGGAGCAACTGGTCGAACAGCGCTACCTGCGCAACGCCCCGCTGGACCCGATCACCGAGCGCCGTGACGGCTGGCAGGTGGTAGCGCCGCCGGAAGGTGTGGGCGGTTCGGTGGCTGATATCAAGAGCGGTGCAACCGGGAGGGCGCGTGATGGCAGCTTATATGCCGAGTGGTAGCGCCGCCGAGGCGGGCTTCACTTACCTGGGAGTGCTGTTGCTGATTGCTGTGACCGGCATCGCGCTGGGCTCGACCGTCACCCTGTGGTCGACCCAGGCCCTGCGCGAACGTGAACGCGACCTGCTCTGGGTCGGCACCCAGTATGCCCAGGCGCTGCGCAGCTACTATCGCGATTCGCCAGGCCTGGCCCAGTACCCACAGACCCTGGACGAGCTGCTTGAGGACCCGCGCTATCCCAACCTCAAGCGCCACCTGCGCCGCCTGTACCCCGATCCGGTCACTGGCAGCGACGACTGGGGATTGCTGCGCTCCATCGACGGGCGTATCACCGGGGTGTACAGCCAGTCTGATCTGACGCCGCTGAAACAGACCGGCTTTGCCGCTCAGTGGTCGGACTTTGAAGGCCTGGAACACTATTCCGACTGGCAGTTCGTGGCTGAGAAAGCCTTCTCCGAATCCGCCGCCGGTGGTCGCAAGGGCCTGACCCAGGGAGCAGCGCAATGAACCGCCAACTGACCGCCTGCGCCCTGGCTCTGGTGCTGCTGGCCGGCACTGCCCGGGGCGGCGCTGAGGACGAGATGATGGGCTTTATCGTCGACAACACCATCTCGCACATCGGCCACGACTTCTATTACAGCTTTGCCGAGCGGCTGCGTGCCACCAGCCGTCTGGATTTCAACCTGGTGGTACGGGAACGGCCGGACGCACGCTGGGGCAGCCTGGTAACGGTCGAGTACGAGCAACGTGTGATCTACCGGCGCTTTCTGCCACCCAACACCACAGAGCTGAAGGACGCCGCTTATGAGGCGGCTGACCTGGTCAAGGAGCAGATCATCCAGCGCAAGCTGCAGATGCTGCTGCAGGACACCACCGATCTTGAGAGGGACGAGCTATGAATAACAACAATACCCGCCGGCTGGCCTCCCTGGTCCTGCTGACTGCCCTGGGCAGCCAGGCCGGTGCCACCGAACTTGTGTACACCCCCATCAACCCCGCGTTTGGCGGCAACCCGTTGAACGGCACCTGGTTGCTCAACAACGCCCAGGCACAGAACGACCACGAAGACCCGGCGATCAAGGACCGTGCCTCGGCACTGGCGGGCACTTCGGCCCTGGAGCGCTTCACCAGCCAGCTCGAGTCGCGGCTGCTGTCGCAATTGCTCAACAACATCAATAACGGCACCACCGGCAGCCTGCAGACAGACGCCTTCATTATCAACGTGCTCGATGATTCCGGGGCCTTGACCATCGAGATCACCGACCGTGCAACAGGCGAAATTTCAGAAGTTCTGGTGAACGGCCTGAACCCTTGAAGGGGCGGGTAATGGGGAGTGACAATCATGAAAAGAATTCTGACCGCACTGCTGATCTTTGCCGTCCTGCAAGGCTGCAACCTGCGCAAACCGATGCCGGCCGAGCAGGACGGCGAAAGCCCGACGCTGACCCCGCGGGCTTCGACCTACTACGACCTGCTCAACATGCCGCGGCCCAAAGGCCGGCTGATGGCGGTGGTGTATGGTTTCCGCGACCAGACCGGGCAATACAAGCCAACCCCGGCCAGCTCGTTCTCGACCAGCGTCACCCAGGGCGCGGCGAGCATGCTGATGGACGCCCTGCAGGCCAGCGGCTGGTTTGTGGTGCTGGAGCGCGAAGGGCTGCAGAACCTGCTGACCGAGCGCAAGATCATCCGTGCGTCGCAGAAAAAACCGGACACGCCGGTGAACATCCAGGGCGAATTGCCACCGCTGCAGGCGGCCAACCTGATGCTTGAAGGCGGTATCATCGCCTACGACACCAACGTACGCAGTGGTGGCGAGGGGGCGCGCTACCTGGGTATCGATATCTCCCGCGAGTACCGGGTCGATCAGGTGTCGGTCAACCTGCGGGCCGTGGATGTGCGCAGCGGTCAGGTGCTGGCCAACGTGATGACCAGCAAGACCATCTACTCGGTCGGCCGCAGTGCCGGAGTGTTCAAGTTCATCGAGTTCAAGAAACTGCTTGAAGCCGAGGTCGGCTACACCACCAACGAACCGGCGCAGCTGTGTGTGCTGTCGGCCATCGAATCGGCGGTGGGGCATCTGCTGGCCCAAGGCATCGAGCGGCGCTTGTGGCAGGTGGCGGGCGATAGCAGCGGCGACAATGCGACCCTGGACAAGTACCTGAGCCAAAATCAAAACCCATGAGGTCTGCGTTGCACCCCATCGCCGGCAAGGCCGGCTCCCACAACGTTCTGGTGCACACCGATCCTGTGGGAGCTGGCATTGCCAGCGATGCAAGGCGCAAGCCTTGCCAAATACAGCCAACCTAGTGCGTTGCGCAGCCTTGTTCCTTGACGATCCGCGTGGTCGACGCCGGATACTTCGCCAGCTTCGCCGCCGCCCGTGGCGGTCGCTTCACCAGCTCACCACCACAGTTGGGGCACTGGCCCTTGAGTTGACGCTCATTGCAGTCCTTGCAAAACGTGCATTCGAACGAGCAGATCAGTGCATCCTGGCTGTCGCCGGGCAGGTCACCGCCGCAGCATTCACAGTTGGGGCGCAATTCGAGCATGGTCAGGTCCTCTGTCAGGGGCGATAGAGATGGGCATGGCTGGCGCGGTACAGCGCCGACTCGGAAAAGCTGTCACTGGCCAGTACCCGGCCGACCAGGATCAGTGCGGTACGGCGAAAACCCTTGGCCTGTACCTGCTGGACAATACCATCAAGGGTATCCAGCACCCAGTCCTGGTCCGGCCAGGTAGCGCGATGGACCACCGCAATCGGGCAATCCCCGCCGTAATGCGGGCGCAGTTCCTCGACGATCTTCTGCAGATGCTTGACCCCCAGGTGAATCGCCAGGGTGCTGCGATGGCGGGCGAGGTCGGCCAGTTGTTCACCTGCGGGCATCGGTGATTTGTCACCGTAGCGGGTGAGAATCACGGTCTGGGCGATGTCCGGCAGCGTCAGTTCGCAGCCGAGCAGGGCGGCGCTGGCGGCCACGGCGGTAACACCCGGGATGATCTCGTAGGGAATACCCAGTTCGCGCAGGTAGCGGATCTGTTCACCGATGGCGCCGTACAGGCTGGGGTCGCCGCTGTGGACCCGGGCCACATCCTGGCCCCGCTCGTGCGCCTGCTTGATTGCCTCGATGATCTCGGCCAGATGCAGCTCGGCACTGTTGATGACTGTCTCGGCACGATGCCCTTCGAGCACCGCCGCCGGTACCAGGGAGCCGGCATAGATGATTACCGGGCAGCGATGGATCAGGCGCTGGCCCTTGACGGTGATCAGCTCGGGATCGCCGGGGCCGGCACCGATGAAATAGACGGTCATGCGGAGTCCTTGAAGAGAAAGCGCGGATTATCCGCCAAAGCCTGTGGTTGTAGCCAATGCCAGGCTGGCGTCGGCCAGCAGGGTACGGGTAACGCGCAGCTGTGCCGGGCCTGCGAGGTGTTCGGCCAGTGCCAGCGCCGCGCTTTCGGCGACGCCATAGCAACCGCTGTGCTGGTAGGCGACGGCCGAGCGATGGCTCAGGCGCGGCTCGAAGGCGGCCAGTTGTGTGGCGGAAAAAAATAGCAGAGACACCTTGAGGCGCCGGGCCAGTTGTTGCAGCCCGGGTTCATCGTGCTTGAGGTCGATACTGGCAAGGCCCGCGACTGCGCTCAGCGGCAAGTCGTGGGCCTTGAGGGTCTGTTCCAGCAGGTGGCCCAGGGTGTCGGCGGGGCAACCCCGTCGGCAACCCAGGCCGACGAACACTTGCATGTCAGGCCTGGTTCGGGCGACGGAACAGCCAGGCACTGATCAGGCCCAGGGCCAACCAGAACGCGGCGTTGGTCACTAGGGAAGCGATCTTGAACTCGGCTTCCAGCGCTTCTGGGGCAAGCATTTCGTGCACTTCAGGTTGTGGTGCACCAATCACATGAGGTACCACCAGCAGTACCACGCCCAGCGCTTTAAGCAGCCAGTTGTGGGCGAACACGATCAAGCCAAGCCCGACGGCGGTGGCCGCTGCGGTACCTACCCACCAGGTCTGGCGCTGGGCCAGATCGGCTGCGGCGGTACCTGGCAGTTCTGGTGGCAGGCCCAGAGTAGGTGCCAGGCAGAATACGGCAAAGCCACCCAGGCCCCACAGTGCGCCACTGACCACGCTGTTTGGCGCGCGCAGGGTATACAGCGCAGCGAGGATCAGGGCAAAGCCGACGGCGACTACCAGGTTACCGCCCGTGGTCGACAGTACCCGCTGCCAGCCGTCCTCCGGTGCCCAGGCTTCGCTGTCGTGGTGGTGATCGGCAGCCACACCAGGGGCGTGTTCATGCGCTTCAACCGCAGGCGCTGCGCTTTCATAGGTTTCCGCCTGGAGAATCAGCGGCGCGACCCAGAAGCTTTGCAGCAGGGTCAACAGCAGGGCGGCCAGCAGGCCGGCAAACCCTGCGGTACTGGCAATACGCTTGATCATCGCAGGGCACTCAGTGGCAAGGGAAGGCGGCGCTGTGGCGGGTATCGTGGGCGGCATTGTGCACCGCTTCGATGTGCGAGAAACCGGCGAAGTACACCAGGCACAGGCCCAGCAGCGAGGCACCGACGGCAACCAGCAGACGCTGACTGAGGCTTGACGGGGTAACGGCGGAGTGACTGGCGGTACTGATAGGCATGGCGCTTTCCTCTTGGTGTTGTTCGGCAACAGGCAAGCGCAAGAAACCCCTGCACGGAACTCGCCCAGGGGTTACAACAGCGCCCGCCCACCGCGGGTTTGTCAGATCAGTGTCGGGCCGGTCTCCGGGCTGGTGAGGGCTGAAAAACTGCTCAGCCAAAGGCGTCACCTTCCCATGCCGGACTACGGGCACAGTGGTTCTGACGCTTTTCTCACTTACCGTTGCGGGGGCAGCACCGGAATTGTCGTACACCTCTGATAAAAGATGTATGACGCACCGGTTTCCCAGTTTCACCCTGTCAAGGGCACCCAAACGAATGGCGCTAGCAAATCACGGGTGAGGGCAGGCGTCAATCGTGACAGCAGTTGACCGCTCACCGGGCACTGCGTAGCCTAGCCGCTTCGAGGTTCTTCGGCGCTGGCCGAAGCTAAGACGGGAACGCGGTTCAAGCCGCGGCTGCCCCCGCAACTGTAAGCATTGAACAGTTCGACACAGCCACTGCGTCCCTGCGGGAAGGCGTCGTTCGACTGGCCTCTGGCCGGTGCAATGCAAGCCAGGAGACCTGCCTCGAACAGTTTCCGACATAAACCGGGCGGGGTGATCCGGTGGCGAACGCGCCCAGGTAGTGATACCTGTGGCTCTCGTCCCGCATGCCCGCCATCCTGCCAAGGGCATCGACATGAAAACACTGGCCAAACTCCCCGTCACCATCGTTACCGGCTTCCTCGGCTCGGGCAAAACCACGCTGCTGCGGCATATGCTCGACAACGCTCAGGGGCGGCGCATCGCGGTGATCGTCAACGAGTTCGGCGAGCTGGGCATCGACGGCGAGATCCTCAAGCAATGCAGCATCGGTTGCACTGAAGAAGAGGCCAGCGGCCGCGTCTATGAACTGGCCAACGGCTGCCTGTGCTGCACCGTGCAGGAAGAGTTCTTCCCGGTGATGCGTGAGCTGGTTGCCCGTCGCGGCGATCTCGATCATATCCTCATCGAAACCAGCGGCCTGGCCCTGCCCAAGCCACTGGTGCAAGCCTTCCAGTGGCCAGAGATCCGCAACGCCTGCACGGTTGACGCGGTGATCACCGTGGTTGACAGCCCGGCCGTGGCCGCAGGCACCTTTGCCGCCTACCCGGACCAGGTCGATGCCCAGCGCAAACTCGACCCGAACCTGGATCACGAGTCGCCGCTGCACGAACTGTTCGCCGACCAGTTGGCCAGTGCCGACCTGGTGGTGTTGAACAAGGCTGACCTGATCGCCGCCGATGACCTGGCCAAGGTCCGCGCCGAAGTGCAGGAAGAGCTGCCGCCAGCGGTCAAGGTGATCGAAGCCAGCAGCGGCCGTCTGCCACTGGAAGTGCTGCTGGGCCTGGGCGCTGAATCGGAAGCGCATATCGATGGCCGGCGTACTCACCACGACTCGCACCATGACGGCGATGACCACGACGATCATGATCACGATGCCTTCGACTCGATCTCCATCGAGCTGCCGGAAGCCGACGAAAGCCTGCTGCTCGACGCCTTGACCCAACTGGTGGTGCAGCACGGCATCCTGCGGGTCAAAGGCTTTGCGGCGATCCCCGGCAAGCCGATGCGTTTGCTGATTCAGGGCGTGGGCACCCGCTTCGACAAACACTTCGACCGCGCCTGGCGCAGTGAAGAGCCGCGCACCACGCGCCTGGTGCTGATCGGCCAGGAACTGGATGCGGCCCAACTGGAAGCGGGCCTGCGCGCCGCCTTGAGCGTCTGATCCATGCACCTGCTGCGGACCCAGCCCGGTGGTTTTGTACCGGACGACAGTATTGCCGATCTCGGCCAGACCCCGGCCGAGCTGGTCATTCTCTGCAGCGGTGACTCACACCTGGCGCTGCTGGCCGAAACCGCCCAGCAGCTGCCCGAGGATTTCCCCAGCCTGCGTCTGGCCAACCCGATGCAGGTGCAGAACCATGCCTCGGTCGACCTGTATGTCGACGAGGTATTACGCCACGCCAAGGTGATTCTGGTGTCGCTGCACGGTGGCGTCGGCTATTGGCGCTACGGTGTCGAGCAACTGCTGGAGCTGGCGGCCCGTGGCGTGCAGCTGATCCTGGTGCCGGGTGATGATCGCCCCGACCCGGAACTTACCAGCCTGAGTACCGTGTCGGCAGAGCAGGCCGAGCGGCTCTGGCACTTCTTGCGCCAGGGCGGCAAGGCCAATGCCCTGAACCTGTTCAATTGCCTGGCCAGCCAGTGGCTGCAGCGCGATTACCCCTGGAGCGAGCCGCAACAGCTGCCACGCACGGCGGTGTATCACCCGCGCAAAGCCAGTGCCGATCTGGCTGACTGGTTTTCCGCGTGGCAGGTCGAACAGCCGGTGGTGCCGATCCTGTTCTATCGCTCGCACCTGCAGGCGGCCAACACTGCCTTTATCGATACCTTCTGCGAGCGCTTGCAACTGGCCGGGCTCAATCCTTTGCCGATTGCAGTGGCCAGCCTTAAAGAGGCCGGTTGCCTGAGTCAGGTCGAAGACTGGCTCGATCAGGTCGACGCCGCATTGATCATCAATACCACCGGCTTTGCCCAGTCCAGCCCCGAGCAGCCGCACTTGCGCCCGTTTCGCCAGGATATTCCGGTGCTGCAGGCGATCTGCGCCCAGGACAACGAGCCGGGCTGGCAGGCCAGCGAGCAAGGCCTGGGCGCCCGCGACCTGGCCATGCACATCGTCTTGCCGGAGCTGGACGGGCGCATCATTACCCGGCCGATCAGCTTCAAGGACCTGGCCTGGCGCAGCGAGCGCAGCCAGTCGGATGTAGTCTGTTATCGCCCGCATGCCGAGCGCATGGACTTTGTCGCTGAACTGGCGCGGCGCTGGTGCGCGCTGGCGCAGTTGCCCAACCAGGACAAGCGCGTCGCCCTGATCCTGGCCAACTACCCGACCCGTGACGGGCGCATCGGCAACGGCGTCGGTCTGGACACGCCAGCGGCAGCCTTGAACATTCTTCGCGCCCTGCAAGCCCAAGGCTATCCGCTGAGCGCCTTGCCCGACAGCGGCACGGCGCTGATCCAGGCGCTGCTCGGCGGCGTCAGCAACGATCTGGACAGCCTGGACCAGCGCCCCTGCCTGCAAAGCATGGCGCTGGAAGACTATCGTGCCGCCTTTGCCGCCTTGCCCCAGGCCAATCAGGACGCCGTGCGCGAGCGTTGGGGCGAGCCGGAGCAGGACCCGATGTTCCGCAGCGGGCGGATGATGGTCGCCGGTCTGCGCTTTGGCCTGACCTTTGTCGGCATCCAGCCGGCCCGTGGCTATCAACTGGATCAGAGCGCGGTGTACCACGATCCCGATCTGGTGCCGCCGCACGGCTACCTGGCGTTCTATTTCTGGCTGCGCCACGGCTTTGCCGCCGACGCCTTGATCCATGTCGGCAAGCACGGCAACCTCGAGTGGCTGCCGGGCAAGGGCGTCGGCTTGTCCGCCAGTTGCTGGCCGGACGCGTTGCTCGGGCCGCTGCCCAATGTCTATCCGTTCATCGTCAACGACCCGGGTGAGGGCGCCCAGGCCAAGCGTCGGACCCAGGCGGTGATTATCGATCATCTGATGCCGCCGCTGACCCGCGCTGAAACCTACGGGCCGTTGCGTCACCTTGAAGCACTGGCTGACGAATATTACGAAGCGCAATTGCTCGATCCACGTCGAGCCCGCGAGTTGCAGCGGGATATTCTTGAGCTGGTGCGCGACAACCATATTGACCGCGAGCTGCAACTGGAAGGCGCACTGGACGATGCTGCCGTCTGGTTGCCGCGTCTGGACACCTACTTGTGCGACCTCAAGGAATCGCAGATCCGCGATGGCCTGCATGTATTTGGCGAGTCGCCGAGCGGGCGCTTGCGCATCGATACCTTGCTGGCACTGTTGCGGGTCGAGCGTGGTGATGGCCGCGGTGCCAATGCCAGTCTGCTGCGGGCCCTGGCCAGAGCGCTGGCGCTGGGGTTCGATCCACTCGATTGCGACCTTGGCGAGCCCTGGAGAGGCCCGCGCCCGGCATTGTTGCAGGCGCAGGATGAGGCGCTGTGGCGTACCACGGGAGATACCCGTGAACGCCTGGAACTGCTCGCCGGGCATTTCATTGCACACACGCTGGCTGGTAGCGCTCAGGTGCCGCAGGAGTCGCAGTGGTCAGACGTGCGCGCCGTGCTCGAGGCGCTGCAGCAAACCGTGGCGCCGCAACTGGATGCCTGTGGCCCGGCTGAACTGCAAGGGCTGCTGGCCGCCTTGCAAGGCCGCTTCGTTCCGGCCGGCCCCAGTGGCGCCCCCAGTCGCGGGCGCCTTGATGTGCTGCCGACCGGGCGCAACTTCTATACCGTCGATGTGCGTAACCTGCCGACCACCACGGCGTGGCGTATCGGTTTTGCCTCGGCCAACCTGATCCTCGAACGTCACCTGCAGGACCACGGCGATCACTTGCGCCAGCTCGGCCTGTCGGTGTGGGGCACGGCGACCATGCGTACCGGCGGCGACGATATCGCCCAGGCCATGGCCCTGCTCGGCGTGCGCCCGGTATGGGCCAGCGGCAGCCAGCGGGTCGACGACTTCGAGATCCTGCCGTTGAGCCTGCTGGATCGGCCACGGGTGGATGTGACCTTGCGTGTGTCGGGGTTCTTCCGCGATGCCTTCGGCAACCTCATCAAGCTGTTCGATGCGGCGGTGCAGGCGGTGGCCGCGCTGGACGAACCTGATGACCTCAACCCGCTCGCCGCCAGGGTGCGCAGCGAGCGTGCCGAATTCGAGCGTCAGGGCATGAGCCAGGAGCAGGCGGCGCGGCAGGCCGGCTGGCGGATTTTCGGCGCCAAGCCCGGGGCCTATGGCGCCGGCGTGCAGAACGCAATCGACGGGCTCTTGTGGCATGAGCGCAAGGACCTCGCCGAGGTTTACCTCAACCACGGCGGTTATGCCTACGGCGCCGCAGATGAAGGCACACCGGCGCGCGCCGACTTTGCCCGGCGCTTGAGCCAGGTGCAGGCGGTGATTCAGAACCAGGATAATCACGAGCACGACTTGCTCGATTCCAACGATTATTACCAGTTTCAAGGTGGCATGCTGGCGGCGGTGGAAAGCCTGGGCGGCAAGCCAGCGGCGAGCTACCACGGTGACCACAGTCAGCCGGACCGCCCGCGTATCCGCACCTTGAAAGAAGAGCTCAACCGGGTAATCCGCGCCCGTGCGCTCAATCCGAAATGGATAGGCGGGGTCAAGCGTCACGGCTACAAAGGTGCCTTCGAGCTGGCGGCCACCGTCGATAACCTGTTCGCCTTCGATGCCACCACGCACCTGATTGACGATCACCATTACCAGTCGCTGGCCGAGGCCTATGTACTCGATGCTGCGACCCGCGACTTTATCCGTCAGCACAACCCCCAGGCCCTGCGCGACATCACCGAGCGCCTGCTCGAAGCTCAGCAGCGCGGCCTGTGGGAGCAACCGGGGGACTACCGAGAGGCCCTCGAAGAGCAATTGCTGGACGGTGAAGAAGAGACTTGAGATGACTGAACCTGCACATTTTCCGCTGTCTGCGGTGGTCGGCGCCGAAGCGTTGAAGCTCGCGCTGTGCCTGACCGCCATCGATCCGAAAATCGGTGGCGTATTGATCGAAGGCCCGCGCGGTATGGCCAAGAGTACGCTGGCTCGCGGCCTGGCCGATCTGCTCGGTGAAGGGCCGTTCGTGACCTTGCCATTGGGCGCCAGTGAAGAGCGCCTGATCGGTACGCTTGACCTGGACGCCGCGCTGGCCCAGGGCAAGGCGCAGTTCTCTCCAGGCGTACTGGCCAAGGCCGATGGTGGTGTGCTGTATGTCGATGAGGTCAACCTGCTGGCCGATCACCTGGTCGACCTGCTGCTGGACGTTGCGGCCAGCGGTACCAACCGGGTCGAGCGCGATGGCATCTCCCACCGCCACAGTGCACGGTTCGTGCTGATCGGCACAATGAACCCGGAAGAGGGCGAACTGCGCCCGCAGTTGCTCGATCGCTTTGGTCTGAACGTCGCCCTCGACGGCCAACCGGCGCCCGAGGCCCGTGGGCAGATTATCCGCCGGCGGCTGGACTTCGACGCCGACCCTGAGGCTTTTTGCCTGCAGTGGGCCGAAGCGCAAGCGCAATTGCGCGCCCGTTGTCAGGCCGCCCGTGAGCAGTTGACGCAGATTGCCCTGGACGATCAGGCCCTGGCGCAGATCACCGAGCGCTGCTTTGCTGCCGGGGTCGATGGCTTGCGCGCCGACCTGGTGTGGCTGCGCGCCGCCCGCGCGCATGCCGCCTGGCGCGGTGCCGGGCAGATCGAGGCAGAGGATATAGAGGCAGTGGCCGAGTTTGCCTTGCGCCATCGCCGTCGCGAGGCGCCACAACCGCCTGTGCACAGCCCTGCGCCGGAACCTCAAGGTGGCCACGGCTCGAACACCCGGCAAGGGCAGGGCGCCTGGGGCGAAATGCCGCCGCAAGCGACAGCGACCGGTGCCCGCCGCGAGGTGCCGAACTGGGCAAAAAAGCCCTGAGCATCCGTCGCCCCCGGACGGCGGATGCCAAGCCCCGCCCGGGTGCGATCAAGCAAGGACCACGCGGGCGTGTCCGCGAGGCCGCACAGGGCACAACCGTGGCCTGGCCGGCTACCTTGCTCAAAGGCCGTCCGCGTCAACGCCGTGACCTGTGCTGGCAGCAACGCACGGCCAGTGCTCATGAGCTGTGGTTGGTGATTGTCGATGCTTCGGCCTCGACCCGGCGGTATCAGGCCTTGAGCCAGGCCAAGGGCCTGCTGGCCGGATTGTTCGATCAGGCTTACCGGCAACGTGCGCGCCTGACCCTGCTCACTGCCAGTGGCCATGCGCCACGCTGGCAGCGCCATGGCCTGAAAGCCTCGGCGGCTTTGCAGCCTTGGCTCGACAGCCTCGGTGCAGGGGGCGGGACGCCCTTGCTGGCCGCTTTGGAGCAGGCGCGGCACTGGCTACAGGCACGCCAGCGTCAGTATCCGCATGAACAGCAGCGCTGCCTGGTGCTGACCGACGGTCGGCTTAACGCCTGGGAGCCGTTGCAACCGTTGCCATGCCCGAGCCTGTTAGTGGATATCGAGCGTTCGCCAGTGCGTTTGGGACGCGCGCGTTTATTGGCGCAGCAGTTACAGGCCGACTACCGGTCGATTGAAAGTTTCAAGGTGCTTGGATAAATAAGGCGCGTACAGAAACTGTACGGAAGTGTCGCTGCGACTTGATGTCGCAGTATAACTTTTGAAACAGTTAACTTGCTTGCCGCGCATCATGAAGATGCGCGGCCATCATAGTAAGCAGGTACCGCTGATACTTACTTCGGCATCGACCAGGGTTGCAGGTGGCAACCTTGTTTTTGCAACTCGGCGCGCATCTCTTCAATCAGGCTGGCCAGTTGGTCGGGGTCGGAATAGGTGCTGCACGGCACCTGCTTGCCACCAATGCGGGTGCTGGTCCGGTCGATCACTGCCAGGCTCAGTTCACCTGTACCGTTAGGCGAATCCCAGGCAACACACTGGAAGGGTTCGAAGGCGTGGTCGGCAATCAGCAGTGCTTCGTTGACACGGAGCGGGGCGTTCATGGGTTCGGTCTCTCTGTGGGCCCAAACAAGATAATAAACAACCGCATTAGCGGTGAGTTACTTGTACTGATGCACGCAGTACAGGGTTGAGTCACACGCATTTTGAAGTTTTTTTTATTGAGTGCAAAAAAAGCGCTGACAAGTGCCGGGTGAGACGCTGAAAGTTCAAGGAAATTCCCTGGCGCGTCCGAGTCTTGACACTTTGCGGACAGACGGTAGTGGGCGTTTGACGCATCGTTGCTACTGTTACAGACGGGCCCGCCAACTTGCTGTTTCTACATAAATTTCCAACAATTGGCGCCAAGGAAAGGTCATGCTTGAACCTGCATCCAACCGCCGCCTGCTGATCGTCGATCCTTGCGATGATTGTCACCGTTTGTTGCCTGGCCTGCGTAATGTTGGCTGGGACGTTCACAGTTGTACCTTGTCTTCGGCCCCGGAACATCCTTGTGATGTCGGCCTGCTTCGCCTGCAGGCCATGCACCTGCAGCGCCCGGATGCGGTCAAAGACCTCATCAGCCGCAGCAATACCGAATGGATTGCGGTGCTCAGTCCCGAAGAGCTGCGCATGCAGAATGTCGGTGACTTTGTCTGCGAATGGTTTTTCGATTTCCATACCCTGCCGTTCGATGTCTCGCGGGTGCAGGTCACCATTGGCCGGGCCTTCGGTATGGCGCGCCTGCGTGGCAAGGGCAACGTTCATGCAGCTGAACTTGCGCACGAGTTGCTGGGTGACAGCCGTCCGATTCGCGAGTTGCGCAAACTGCTCAGCAAACTGGCGCCCACCGAGTCGCCGGTGCTGATTCGTGGCGAGAGTGGCACAGGCAAGGAGCTGGTGGCGCGAACCCTGCACCGCCAGTCACAGCGCCATGACAAACCTTTTGTGCCGATCAACTGCGGGGCGATTCCAGAGCACCTGATACAGTCCGAGCTGTTCGGTCATGAAAAGGGCGCGTTTACCGGGGCGCACCAGCGCAAGATAGGCCGCATCGAGGCTGCCAACGGCGGCACCCTGTTTCTCGACGAAATTGGTGACCTGCCACTGGAGTTGCAGGCCAACCTGCTGCGTTTCCTCCAGGAAAAACACATTGAACGGGTCGGCGGCGGCCAGCCGATCAGCGTCGATGTGCGGGTACTGGCGGCAACCCACGTCGACCTGGAAAACGCTATCGCCCGCGGGCGCTTTCGTGAGGACCTGTATTACCGGCTCAATGTCCTGCAAGTGGTCACTGCGCCATTGCGTGACCGGCATGGCGACCTGTCGATGCTGGCCAACCACTTTGCCCATTTCTACAGCCTGGAAACCGGACGACGCCCGCGCAGTTTCAGCGAGGACGCCCTGGTGGCGATGGGCAAACACGACTGGCCAGGCAATGTGCGCGAACTGGCCAACCGCGTCAGGCGTGGCCTGGTGCTGGCCGAAGGCCGGCAGATCGAGGCGCAGGATCTGGGGTTGCTCAGCCAGCATGCTTTCACCTCGAGCATGGGTACCCTCGAGGATTACAAACATCGGGCCGAGCACCAGGCGTTATGCGATGTGCTCAATCGGCACAGCGATAACCTGAGTATTGCCGCCAAAGTACTCGGGATTTCCCGGCCTACCTTCTACCGCTTGCTGCATAAGCATCAGATTCGCTGAGCAGCACCGGCCCACAATGCATCAAGCCCGCCGAAGCGGGCTTTTTCATGGGCGCCAACATCAGAAGTAGTACGGAAACTTCAGGCTGAAGGAGAAGTCTGGCGAGTCTTCGGTCAGGCCAATGGCGAGGTTCGGGACGATTGTCAGGTTGTCGGTGGCGGCAAGGGTCATGCCGATGTTGAAGTTCGCCGAGTTGTAGTCGCTGTTGGTGATCGACTGCCAGTCGCCACCATCGGGCTTGATTTTGCTTTTGCTGGCAAATTGGTCGGTGAACGAAAACGACATACTCATCTTCTCGTTCAAGGCAAATGCAATACCGGCCCCGACCTGCCAGGAGTTGCCGAGCTTTACGTCACCTGGCACTTTGCTGTTGACCGTAGGACTGATATCGCTGAACGAATCTTCCATGTTGTAGGTGTACGACAGGCTGCCGAAAAGCACGGCGGGGTCAAAGGTCTTGACCAGCGAGATACCCGGTGTGATCGCCCAGACACCATTGCCGGTAGGCAGATCTTCGGGTACCGACAGGTTGTCGTTGCTGGGGTCATTGACCAGCTTGATGCCATAGGGGTCATCACCGGTCGGGGCCTTGACCCGCAACGTGACGACTGCGTCAGGCAGGTTCTCCGATTCATCGAGGAATTTGTAGGCGACACCGACGTTGATATCGCCGATGGTCGGGTCGCGGGTGACGGTAGCGTCGGAGGTGACCGGGCCGGCGCCACCAGCGCCGCCAGAGGAGTAGGTGGATTGACGGTAGACCACCGGGACGTTGATATCGAACTGCCAGCGTTGGTCAAGGTTGTAGCGGGCCGTCAGGTCCAGGGTCCAGTTATCGGCCTTGATCCGGTCGAGGTTGATGTTACCGAGGAAGATCGAATCCAGGGCCAGGAAGCCGTTGAGTACCAAGGCACGGGTATCGTAGTGGGTATAGGTCAGGCCGGTTTCGACGCTGAACTTGCCGCCACCGAAGAAGCCGCTGGCTTCGTCATACAGGTTGGAAACGCTTTGTGCCGGTTCCGAATCTTCTTTCAGCGATTGGCCGTAGGAACTGCCAGTGGTTCCTGGCGCGCCTGCGGCCACTGTCTGGCCGCCCCTGACGGTTTCGGCGGGGGATTTGGTCAGGCGTTTGGGAGCCGGTGTCACGGGTGTTTCTTCGACCTGGCGCACACGCTGCTCAAGTACCATCAGCGCTTGTTGTTGTGCTTCGTAACGCTGTTTCAACTCCATGAGTTCTTGTTTTAATGCTTCGACCTGAGGGTCCGGGGCTGCGTAGAGCAATGTCGCCGGGGTCAGGCTACTCAAACAGACGATAGCTCTGAACGTTAACGATCGGTGCATGGGGTTAGCCGTCCCTTCTGACTACATTTGATGAGACTGAGCGTAGATCAGAATCCGAGAGTGCGAATTCCTTTGAGCTGGTCCAGGCTGCCGTTCAGCGACTCGGCTGTCGGCACGTTGTCACGCAGCACGACATTGAGGGAGGTGAGGTTTCTGACCTGATTGCCACCGCCGAGCAACGTCGTGTTCTGCATCAGCCCACCCTGGGCCAGGCGTTGCACAGTGCTGCCCTGGTTGTTGTTGGCCATGATGTTCAGTTGTACACCAGTACCGGTCGAGGAAACGCTCAGCGAGCCTGCACCATTGGCGCCGACTAACGTCGAACCTGCGGCCAGTGCCTCGCCCCGTTGTTGTGTAGCTGGCGCCTGGTTGGCCTTGGTGACGTTTATATCCACGGCATTGTAGGCAGTGTTGTTGTCGCCAGCGGCCCGCACCACTTGTGTGACGCCTTCGGTGCTGTTGAGACCGCTGCCACCGGTGACAGTGCCGGTGCCGGGTGTTTGCGAACGCGCCGTGCCGCTGCCTTTTTCGTCGATCATCGACACATAGAACTGGGGCTTGATGGTCGATTGTTGAATCTGCATCGAGGAGGTTGCCCCGATCACTTCACCATTGGCATTTTGCCAGGTGCTGGTCATGACAACGCCGAAACTGATGATCCGCCCCGGCATGACATAGCGGCCGCGCAGGTTCGCCAGTTCCTGATCCTTAAGTTCGATGGGTTTGAAAGTCTGGGCCTGGCTCGGCAGGCTGGCGGCCAGACAAACCACGACTAGCCAGATTGGAGTCTTCATTGGATGCTCCTGGAGCCTCGTGCTCCTTTATCATTAGAAGAGTCATTAGAAGAGTCATTAGAAGAAGTCGCTTTGGATGAAGCCGAAATCCATCAACTCTGTGTCTTGCACTGGGCTGAAGCCGTTGATGCGGTTCTTGGCGGTCAGCGGCATGGGGGGATCGAGCAGGGCATTGGTTTTGTCGTAACCCTTGCCGATAACGGCGAAGATGATGCCGTTCCAGCCTTTGATAAAGTCGTCGACTTTGTAGCGTTTATGACCGAGCACTGGATCACCGACGTACGCCCAGCCTTTGTCGACGCGTTGCAAGACCACAAAATGTTTGTAGCCACGCACGTCCATCAGTACCACCACCGGAATGCGGATACTGTGCAAGGTCTCGGGGGCCACCCGGTAACCGCGGGCACGCATGCCCAGGCTTTCCACGTAACGCTTCATGTCGAGCATGGAAAAGCCCTGGACCCGCACAAGGTCCTGATCGGCGTGTGCCAGCATGCCTTCGATGATCTGTTCTTCATTCACGTCCAGCCAGTAGGCCTGACGCAATATCGTTGCCAGCGACGCAGCGCCGCAACTGAAGTCGGTTTTCTGTTGCACCAGGTCGGCGAACTTGCGCTCACGTACACTCTGGATCGGCTTGAATATCACCGCACCACCCGGTAACACGGCAAGTGGCATCTGGGCCGCTTCACTCTGGCTGGCCAGGCAAAGCAAAAACGCCAAGGCGATGATGCGCATAGTTGGACGCCTTCTGGTTCGGTTGAGAAAAGGCCCCCCGAAGGGGGCCTCCAGGCCACAACAATCAGAACGATTGGTTGGAGATGGCCAGCGAGTTGCTTTGTTGGTTGCCGACACCGGCAGCCACGTTGACGCCGAGGTTGCCGCTGTTGCCATTCACCGAACCATTGAGGGTTGCAGTGTTGGTCACAGGGTTAGCCCAGCCAGTTGGGGTCAGCACCTGGAACGAGATGCTGTTGCTCAGCTCAAACGAGTCGGCTTCGCTGTAGCTTTTCGAAATGCTGTCCGAAGACTCGGAAGCAGATTCTTTGGCTTTTTCATACGAGGCGGAGGCCGATTTTTCGAACGAAGATTCGAAAGACTTGTCCCACGCCGATTCGCGCGACTTGTCGTAGGCAGACTCGCGCGATTTGTCGTACGAAGACTCGCGAGACTTGTCGAACGAGACGTCCAGCGACCGATCAAACGAAGAGTCGCGGGTCCTGTCGTACGAAGAGTTCGACGAGGATTCGTGCGATTTATCGATTGATGCATCCAGGCTTGCAGTAAGAGAAGCGTCCGCACTCCGGCTGCGGGTGAACTCGTTATCGTTGAAGGTACGGGTAGAGGACTGGTTGGCTTCTACAGAAGCGTCCAGCGAAGCGCTCAGCGTGGTGTTCGAGCTAGAGCTGTGATCGCGGCTGTTGGTGCCACTTGCAGACGAGCTGTTAGTACCACTGGCAGACGCGCTGAGAGAAGCGCTGGAAGACGAGCTGTTGGAGCCGCTGGCCGACGAGCTGTTGGAACCACTGGCAGATGAGCTTTTGGATCCGCTGGCATTCCAGCTGTTGGAACCACTGGCATCAGCGCTCCACGAGCCGCTTTCGCTTGAGCTCGCAGAAGAGCTCTTATCTATGCTTGCGTCAAAGGTCCCTTCACGGGAGGACGACCCGCTCTTGGTGGTGGTGAACGTCAGTGTATCGATACGATAGGTCCGATCGGCACTGTTGACCACTTCCAGGCCAGGGCCGTTCTGGTTGGCAGAGGCGGTGGCGGTTGCGTTACCCAGCGGAGCATTGGTGTTGGCAATTGCCATGGTGTTTTTCTGCTGGTTGAGGTCGCCACCAGCAATGTTGATGCCCATGTTGCCGCTACCTTCGCTACCCGATCCGTTCATTACCGCAGAGTTCTGGGTGCCGAAGTTGTAGACCTTGTTGTTGTTGCTGTACTGGTTGACTCTGGCGGTAGCTTCGGATGTGCCGAACACGAAGCTGTTGTCGATGGCACTGGAGTCAGCGCCGGCGTTGGCGATGGCGGCCGCGTTGTCTTGCTGGTTGCCTGCACCGGCAGCCACGTTGACGCCGACGTTGCCGCTGGTGCCGGAAGCGGACTCGTTCATTTCGGCTTCGTTGATAGTACCTTCGTTACGGATTTTGTTACCGGTGCTGGTTTGCCTGTCGTGCGCATTGGCAGTGGCGTCGACATAGAACGCTTTTGGAGGAGGGGTGTGGTTGCTGCCACCGTGGTGGTGGCCATTGCCACGCCGATCATTTTGATCAGCTTGTACAGCAACAGCCATGACCGCAGCAATTGCGAAAACCAGAGGCTTTAGTGCCATCGAGGGTTTCATGGTGATTCTCCGTACTTTATTTTAGGTTAAGTGTTGTTCTTACCTGTTTGGGTCAGTCCACGACCCGTACGCTCAGGGTGTTGGCCATTCGGTTTCCCACCCCGGCGCTCTGATTCAACTGAATCACCCCACGGCTACCGGTGAATGCCTGGTCACTGGTAGTGACCTGGCGATGGCCGGGTGCAGAGTCAGTTGGATCGGAGCCATTGATCAGCGTCACGTTCTGTTGCATGAGGACGCTGTCGTCGAGACTTTGCGGCTGAGTACTGAGGCTGATACGCAGTGCGTTGGCTTGCTGGTTGCTGGTGCCGGTGCTCTGGTTGACGCCCAGCGCACCGTTGCCGTTGCTGAAGGCGTCGCCCTGGATGCTGGAGTGGGCATCGATGGCGGGGTCGACACGGGTGCGCAGGCGTTGGCGAACCTCGGTGGTCGCGCTGGCGCCATGGCCAACGGCGAAGGCCCGCACGTTGACCTGTTGCTGTAGATCACCGGCAGCCTGGTTGACGCTGAGGTTGCCCTGGTACTGCTTGCCGGAGCTGTCGATGGTGGCGTTGTCGATCACTGGGGATTGGGCGAAGGCCGGTGCACTGCAAAAGGTGGCCAGAATCAGCAGCGAGTGCCTCATCTCACTTGCCTCCTGTCAGGATTTGCAGGGGCGCCAGGCCTTTCTGGACACTTGAGTTGACCATGTTGGAGATGCCGTTGCCGCCGCCTGTGGAACGTCCACCGGCGAGATTGGGCAATTGAGTCTGGTTGCTGATATGACCGCCCAGGTTGTTGGTCTGTTGCGTGACCAGTGAGCTAATGCCTGCGCCGCTGCTGATGCCGGCGAAATCACCATCGCTCAACTCGTTTGTTTGCTTGAGGATATGGGCGGATGGGTTGGTGTTGACGGTGACCGGGTTAGGATCGGGAACCAGCGGTGCGCGGATTGCCATGCGCGGCTGCACATCTCGGGTAATGACGACGATCCCGTTCTCGGCCTGAACAGGCAGGCTGAAGCTTGATCCCAGCGCGCACCCGAGCAGCAGGATGCGATACATGCCTTTATTGAATTTCTCCACGGCGGCAATTCCTTCTTCTGTGTGCTGGCGCTTTTCAGCGTTGCGTGGAAGACAGCAGAAGGTGTGCCGGTTTTTGTTATTGATTAGGAATCAACAGGTTGAAGGCGTAATCGGCGCGCGTCGGAATTTTGCTGTATCAATCATGAGACACAAGCTTGCCAATCGCTCGCTTGGCAGGCCGCTGGCTGCGCCGGAAGGGTTTTTCGTGGGTTGTATCAGCGGATTAACACCACCACCGATTTTGGGGGATGTCGCGCAAATACGGGGCATTTGACCCAGTGGGGTGTATCAGTGCTCTAACACTCGGTGGCGCATGCCGGGGGTTTGCCACTGAGTAAATGATGCACGGCATTGAGGGCTGCCGCGCTGCGCTGGGCCCAGTCACCGCCAATGACCTGCACAGGCTGGCGATTGCGCTGCAGCCAATCGAGGCTGTCAGCAAAAAATCCCTGACGTTGTTCCAGGGCGGGTTGGCAGCGCTGACCATCGCCGACCCAGCTGACACCGGCAGGGTCGAGCAGCAAGTGTAGGTCATAGTGGCGCGCAAGCAGGGCCTGTTCGATCCAGGCCGGGCAATCACCGAACAGTACCCGGCTCCAGAGCAGGTTGCTCAACAGGTGGGTGTCGAGGATCAACAGCTCGGGCTGGCGGGCACGGGCGGCGTCTTCCCAGGCCAGCTGGCCGCGAGCGATTGCCGGAATATCGGCATAACAGGTGTCGCGGCGCTGTTCGTCGATAAAGTGACGAACATACTCACTGACCAGTTCCCCACCGAAGTGGGCCTGGATTTCATGGCTCAACCAGCTCTTGCCGCTGGACTCGGGACCGCTCAGGACCAGGACCTTCATGCGTTGACCAGCGCCGGATCGCGGCGCCATTCACGCCAGCCCTGCACGGCGATCAAGGTGAACAGGGCATAGAGGGCCGCAGTCAGGTAGAGCGCTTTGTAGAGGAACAGGCCGACGAAGATCACGTCCAGCACGATCCATAGCGGCCAGCACTGCACGCGCTTCTGTGCCATCCACAGCTGCGCGACCAGGCTGAAGCCGGTCAGCGCCGCATCCAGCCAGGGTTGCGCGGCATCGGTCCAGCTGGCCATGGCTGCGCCCAGCGCCAGACTGCCCAGCAACCCCAGGCCGAGGCCGAAAAGTACCGCCTGGGTATCCAGGTGGGTTACCTGACGGGCTTCGCGCTGGCTGTCCGGGCGCGTCCATTGCCACCAGCCATAGAGCTGCAGCACGGCATAGACCAGTTGCAGGAGCATGTCCGAGTACAGGCGCACTTCAAAGAAGATCCAGCTGTAGAGCAGCACCATCACCAGACCGATAGGCCAGCACCAGGGGTTCTGTTTGGTCGTGAGCCACACGGCGATGACGCCGAGCACAGCGGCGAACAGTTCGAGGCCGGACATCGGCGTTCCTTGGCAGGTTCGGGAGGAGGGCGGGGATTGTACCTTGTGGCACGGCAGATGCCACAGCTCTGGCAGTGGGAGGGGACTTACGGTGGGAGCGGGCTTGCCCCGCGATGCGATGTACCTGACAGATCGCAATCGCGGGGCAAGCCCGCTCCCACTGGTTTGCATTACACCCGGAACTGCCCCAGCAACCGGTCCAGCTGCTCACGCAACTGGTTCAGCGCCACCCCGGCGCTGCTCGACTGCTGCGCCGCTGTTGCGGTCTGGCGCGACAGGTCAGCAGTTTCAGTGACGTTGCGGTTGATCTCTTCGACCACATGCGACTGCTGCAGGGTGGCACTGGCAATCGAGGCGTTGAGGGCGGTGAGGTTGTGCAGGGCCTGGCTGATAGCATCCAGACTGACACCTGCCTCATTGGCCTGTTCGATGGTCTGGCGTGAAGCCGTGCTGCTGGCATCGATAGCCTTGACCGCCGCCTCCGACTGCCCCTGCAAATGCTCGATCATGCTCTGGATTTCGGCTGTCGACTGCTGGGTGCGCTGGGCAAGAAGGCGTACTTCATCGGCCACCACGGCAAAGCCACGGCCTTGTTCGCCGGCGCGGGCTGCCTCGATGGCCGCGTTCAGGGCCAGCAAATTGGTCTGTTCGGCAATCGAACGAATCACTTCGAGGACGCTGCCGATCCGGGTGCTCTGGCTGGCCAGGGTCTGGATCACCCTGACCGCTTCATCAATGGTGCCTGACAGCTGATCGATCTGCTGCAGGCTGCCATGGATACTTTGCTGGCCCTGTTCGGCACGGTGCTGGGCGTCGCGCATTTCGTTGGAGGCCTGTTCGGCATTCCTGGCGACATCCTGCACGGCGTAGGTCACTTCATTGATTGCAGTGGCTACTTGCTCCATCTGCGCAGACTGCTGTTCGCTGTGCTGTTGAGCCTGGTTGGCGTTGCTGCCGACATCCACAGCCGATTGCCCCAAGGCATGCGCTGCGCCCTGCAGTTGGCCGATCACTCCCTGCAACTTGCCGGTAAAGCGGTTGAAGTGTTCGCCCAGCTGGGTCACTTCATCGCGGCCATGGGTGTCCAGCCGGCGGGTCAGGTCGCTCTCGCCGCTGGCGATCATGGCCATGGCGTCCACCGCTTCCTGCAAAGGACGAGCGATGCTGCGGGCAATCAGCAGCACCAGCAGGGTCATGACCAGGGCAATGCCAAGCCCCAGCAGCGAGGCATCGCGCAACTGGCGCATGAATTCGCTTTGCATGTCATCGATATAGATCCCCGAGCCAATCACCCAGCCCCAAGGTTTGAACAACTGGATGTAGGAAGTTTTCTCGACCGGCTCGCTGGCACCGGGCTTGGGCCAGCGGTAGTCGATGTTGCCAGCCCCGCGGGCTTTGGCCAGCGCGGCCATTTCGTTGAAAACGGCAAAGCCGTCCGGATCACGGATCGCGGAGAGGTCCTGGCCATCGAGTTTGGGGTTGGTCGGATGCATGATCATCCTCGGCCCCAGGTCGTTGATCCAGAAGTAGTCGTTCTGGTCGTAGCGCAAGCTGCGCACGGCGCTCAAGGCTTGCTGCTGGGCAGCTTCGCGGGTCAGGGTGCCGGCCGCCTCGAGGCCTTGATAGTAGGCCAGTACGCCCGCGGCGGTTTCTACCACATGTTGGGTCTTTTCGGCCTTGGCCTGATACAGGTCGCCGTGGATCTGCCTGAGCATCAGCAAGCCCAAGGTCAGCAACATCACCACGGCCAGTACCAGAATCAGCCACAAGCGGCGGCTGATAGACATATTTCGTAGAGTCTTCATGCAACGGTCACCCCGGATTCTTTTTATTGTCTAGCGCATCCCAGCATGCTTTTTGCCAACCACCTACTCGACCAAGGACTAAGTGCCTTGTCCAGCAAGGTGTGTAGTGCCAACCAGCAGCGTTTATACAAGAGGTCTGATAGGATTTCGGCCCGGTCGGGACATTCCTGAAGGGTGACTGAACTTTTCTGTCGACTGCGCCACCAACTGTCGCGGTAAAACCACCGGGCATTCGAATCGGCTCTGGCTTATGCAAACTACAACGGGGGCATGCCATCGGCATCGCTTCGTGGGGGAATAATGGATCTTTGGACTGGCTTGCAGGCCGTCATTTTGGGTGTTATCGAAGGCTTGACCGAGTTCTTGCCGATTTCCAGTACCGGTCACCAGATCATTGTCGCGGACCTGATCAACTTCGGTGGTGAGCGGGCGATGGCCTTCAACATCATCATTCAGCTGGGCGCGATCCTTGCCGTGGTCTGGGAGTTTCGCCGCAAGATCTTCGACGTAGTGCTGGGCTTGCCCAAAGAGCAGCAAGCGCAACGCTTTACGGTCAATCTGTTGATCGCCTTTACTCCGGCGGTGGTCTTGGGGGTGCTGTTTGCCGACCTGATTCACCATTACCTGTTCAACCCCATCACCGTAGCTGCCGCCTTGGTAGTGGGTGGGGTGATCATGCTTTGGGCCGAGCGCCGTCAGCATGTGATCAAGGTCGACCAGGTCGATGACATGCGCTGGTCCGACGCGCTGAAGATCGGTTTTGTCCAGTGCCTGGCGATGATCCCGGGGACTTCGCGTTCCGGTTCGACGATCATTGGCGGCCTGCTGTTCGGTTTGTCGCGCAAAGCCGCGACCGAGTTCTCGTTCTTCCTGGCCATGCCGACCATGGTCGGTGCAGCGGTGTATTCGGGCTACAAGTATCACGAGCTGTTCCAGCCTGGCGACTTTCCGGTATTTGCCATTGGCTTCGTGGTCTCGTTCATCTTCGCCATGATCGCTGTACGCGCATTGCTGCGTTTCATTGCCAACCATAGCTATGCCATGTTCGCCTGGTACCGGATTGTCTTCGGCCTGATCATCCTGGCGACCTGGCAGTTCGGCTGGGTCGACTGGGCCACGGCGCAAGGTTGAGCCCGATGAGCCGCTCACAACCCACCGTCCGGCGTGCGAGTAGCGCAAGTTCCACTGTCCAGCACCGGCGTAGCAAACTGTTGGTCTTCGTCGGTCTGTGCCTGTTGCCACTGGGTGGGGCGTTGCAGATGCTGATCAGTGGGCAGTCCTGGCTGCCTGCGGTGGCTTATCCTCTGGCCAGCCTGGTGAGTTTTGCGCTGTACTGGCGTGACAAGCAGCAGGCACGCACTCAGGGCTGGCGCACCCCGGAAAAGGTGCTGCATGCCAGCGAGTTGTGCGGCGGCTGGCCCGGAGCACTGCTGGCTCAGCAGGCTTTTCGGCATAAAACCCGCAAACTGTCGTTTCAGCTGAGTTTCTGGGCCATTGTCGCCTTGCATCAGTTGTTCTGGGTTGACCACCTGTTGCTCGGTGGTCGTTGGCTGGGCAGCGCCCTGGCGCCGCTGCTCAGATAAGCAGGCCTGGCTGCAGGCGCTTTGGCAGGCGCCTGACTACCAGTTGGTGGGAGCGCTGCAGCAGGTCGCAGAGTTCCTCGCGGCCCATAGGGTAGGGGGGCGTCATACTGATCCAGTGAGCCCTCGCCAGGTACGGCGCCGGGCGCACGCCGGGGCGGTCGGCGTAACCAAGGAACAGGTCACTGTCGACTTTGAATGACAAGCCGGCGCCGGCCAGATCCAGTACCGCAAACATCTTGTTGCCGGCGATCGAGAACACCCGCACACCGCCCCATTTGTAGTCTTCCCGTGCACCGGGCAGGCTCAGGCAAAAGTCCGCCACCTGCGCTTCACTCATCTTGCCCTTAGACATAACGTTCCCCACAGTCGGCAAACGCCGCCACCAGATGGTCGATCCATACCCGCACAGCAGGCAGCAGGCCGCGCCGATGAGGATAGACCGCTTGCAGATAGCCCCCGGGCAGTGACCAGTCTGGCAGCAGCCGCACCAGCTCGCCACGGGCCAGTTCCTCCTCACAGTGCATGATCGGCAGGGCGGTAAAGCCCAGGCCAGCCACTGCTGCCGCCTTGCGCACGAGAAAGTCGTCAATCGCCAGGCGTGCTTCCATGGCCAGTTCGTGCTTGTGGCCACGGCTGTCGAGCAGGCGCAGGTGAACCAGGCGGTCGGCGTCCACGGCACCGAGCATCGGCAGGCCGCTGAGGTCTTCGGGTGTAACCGGGGCATGGCGAGCGGCAAACGCCGGCGCTGCCACCAGGTACATTTGTGCCTGGCGCAGGCGGCGGGTGACCAGGGCCGGGTCTTCATCGCCCAGGTCGCGTACACGCAGGGCCACGTCGATGCCTTCGGTGATCAGGTCAACGCGGCGATTGAGCAGGACCATGTCCAGTTGCACCTGCGGATACAGCTCGAGAAATTCGCTGATCACCTGCGGCAAAAGCGAGTGCGCCAAACCCACCGGGCACGACACCCGCAGGCGGCCTCGGGGTTCGCTGGTCATGCTGGCTACCGCCTCGTCGGCCATCTCCGCTTCCAGCAGCATGGCCTGACAATGACGCAGGTAGCGCTCGCCCACCGCCGTCAACTTGAGCTGGCGGGTGGTGCGCTGCAGCAGGCGCGTGCCCAGGCGTTCTTCCAGCTCGGCGATACGCCGTGACAGCCGCGATTTGGGGATCCCGAGCAAGCGTCCGGCGGCGGCAAAACCACCGGCTTCGACCACCCTGGCGAAGTAGAAGAGATCGTTGAGGTCTTGCATGGCGAGCACCATTGTCCTGTCAGTAGGACAAACTAACGCATTTTTGCTGACTTATCAGCTATTCGCCGCCCAGGTAGGATTCTCCCCATCGTGATCGCCCAGATGCGGTCTTCAATCAGGAGAGTCCCATGAAACTGTTGCATATCGATTCGAGCATCCTGGGCGACAATTCCGCCTCCCGTCAGCTGAGCCGCAGCGTGGTTGACGCCTGGAAAGCCGCCGATCCATCGCTGGAAGTGGTTTACCGTGATCTGGCTGCCGACGCCATCAGCCACTTCTCTGCCGCCACCCTGGTTGCTGCCGGTACCCCGGAAGCACTGCGTGATGCTGCACAGCAGCACGAAGCCCAGCTGAGTAGCGAAACCCTGCAGGAGTTTCTGGCTGCCGACGCAGTGGTGATTGCTGCGCCGATGTACAACTTCACCGTCCCGACTCAGCTCAAGGCCTGGATCGACCGCGTTGCGGTAGCCGGTCAGACCTTCCGCTACACCGAAGCCGGCCCTGAAGGCCTGTGCGGCGACAAGAAGGTGATCCTGGTGTCCACTGCCGGTGGTCTGCACGCAGGTCAACCGACCGGTGCTGGTCACGAAGACTTCCTCAAGGTGTTCCTCGGCTTCATCGGTATCACCGACCTGGAAATCGTGCGTGCCCACGGCCTGGCCTACGGCGAAGAGCATCGCGCCAATGCCCTGAGCGCCGCCCAGGCACAGATCAGCAACGAGCTGTTCGCTGCCGCCTGATCAGTACCAGCGCGTGACCCGAACCGACAGCAGGCTAAGTCTGCTGTCGGTTTTTTCATTGAGCTTTCATCCGCGCCGTCATGCCTCGCTCTATGCTGGATCGGTACCTGGCAGTTGACCCGCCGGGAAGGGTGAAAGCAGATGGGCAAAATCGCGCTGTTGTGGCTGCTGTGCTGGCTTGGCATTGCAGGCATGGCGCAGGCTGAACCAGCGCAACACTGGAGTGTCGGCTTGCACCGTCTGGTCTTCGCCGACCCGCTGGATGGGCGGGCGATGCACGCACTGGCGTTCTATCCTTCCCGCGGCCCGGAGCGCATCAGCCGCATTGATGGCTATCGGGTTGATGGCAATGAAGGTGCGCCGATTGCCATTGGCCGCTACCCACTGTTGATGCTGTCTCACGGCAATACCGGTACGCCGCTGGCCTTGCATGACCTGGCCAGCGCACTGGCGCGTCGCGGTTTTGTAGTGGTGGCGGTCACCCATCCGGGCGACAACGCCCACGATCACAGCCGCCTGGGCACCTTGAGCAACCTTTATGGGCGACCGCTGCAAATCAGTGCCGCGATTACCGCAAGCCTTGCCGATCCTTTGCTGGCTCCCTATGTCAGTGGCGACCAGGTGGGCATGATCGGTTACTCGGCGGGGGGTGAAACCGCCTTGATACTGTCCGGCGCCCAGCCCGATCTTGAGCGCCTGCGCCGTTATTGCCTGGAGCGGCCGCTGGACGCCGATGCCTGCAAGACCAACGGTGTGCTGATCGCCGACCGCGCCGACCTGAGCGCCGAGGCCGACCCGCGCATCCATGCATTGTTGCTGATGGCACCGTTGAGCTTGATGTTCGGCCGTCATGCCCTGGCCCAGGTGAAGGTCCCTGCATTGATCTACAGTGGCGACAAAGACCAGCTGCTGGCCATCGACAAGAATGCCCAGGCACTGGCGCGCAAACTACCGGTGACACCCAACTACCGGCTGTTGGCCGGGGCCGGGCATTTCGTCTTCATGGCACCGTGCGACGACGAACAGCGTGAGCACATGGCAGCGCTGTGCAATGACCCCGACGGCGTCGACCGTGAAGGTATTCACTTGTCATTGCAGGCTGAAGCCGCGCGCTTCTTCAGCCACACCCTGGGTCGTGCCGGCCGGGCAGGCCTCAGTACTGCCGATCAGTAACTGTGGGCACGACGTGACAGCACCAGCGTCAGGCCGACCCCGGCCAGTGACAGCAGGGCGGCGATGCAGAAAATCCAGGCATAGCCCAGGTGCAGGGCCACCGCGCCCATCAACGGTCCGGCGATGGCCAGGGCCAGGTCGAAGAACACCGCATAGGCACCCAGGCCTGCACCGCGGCTGGCCACCGGCACTTGCTTGATGGCTTCCACGCCCAGTGCCGGATACACCAGCGACAGACCGAAGCCGGTCAGCCCGGCGCCGACCAGTGCCAACGACGGGCTGGGCGCCAGCCACAGCAAGGTCAGGCCGAGGGCTTCGGTGCTCATGCAGACAATTGCCACCTGATAGCCGCCGAAGCGATTAACCGCATTGACGAACAACAGCCGCGAGAGAATGAAGCACAGGCCAAAGGCGCTCAGACACCAGGCCGCGCCGTACCAGCCTTGCTCCAGGTAGAACAGGGTGACAAAGGTGGTCAGCGTGCCGTAGCCGATCGAAGCCAGGGTCAGGCCCATGCCGCAAGGCGCGACCCGGCCGAATGCCGCCCAGAATGGCAGGCGCTCGCCACGCACCACCGGCATGGAGGGCTTGTTGCGGATCACCAGCAGGGCCAGGGAAGCCAGTACCGTCAGCATCAGGCCGAGGGTGGCAAAGTTGACCTGGTCCACCAGCATCACACCCAGCGGCGCGCCGATGGCAATCGCGCCGTAAGAGGCAATGCCGTTCCAGGAAATCACCCGGGCCGTATGCTCGGCGCCCACCGCGCCGATGCCCCAGCTCAAGGTGGCGACACCGATCAGGCCTTGGGCAATTCCCAGAAACAGACGCCCGCCGAGCAAGGCCAGCAGGCTCAACAGTGGCACATTGACTGCCAGCGCCGAGGCGAAGGTCAGCACGCCGCTGACCGCAATACCGAGCAAACCGTAGATGATTGCCTGGCGGGTGCCTTTACTGTCAGCCACACGCCCGGCGAACGGACGGCTGAGCAACGTCGCCAGATACTGCAGGCCAATGGTCAGGCCGGCAATGACGGCGCTAAAGCCCAGTTGGTCATGCACGTAACCCGGCAACACCGCAATCGGCAGGCCGATACAGAGGAAGGCAATAAAGGTGTAGAAGACGATCGCAAGGATTTGCAGGGTGATCGAGAGGGTACTGGCAGGCGCGGGTGCTGACGCGGACATTGGCTCGTTCGCTGGCGGGCGGTGGGAGAGGGCCCATGATCGCTGGCGGCGAGGATAAAAGGAAGCAGGCTAACGGATTTTCCAGGCATCGCGGGGCAAGCCCGCTCCCACAGGAGTAGTCACCATCCCTGTGGGAGCGGACTTGCCCCGCGATTGCTTTAAACCACTACACCCTGACTGCGCAGGTAGTCATCGTAGGTGCCGCTGAAGTCCACTACACCGCTCGGGCTCAGCTCGATGATGCGCGTGGCCAGCGACGATACGAACTCACGGTCGTGGCTGACGAACACCAGCGTGCCCGGGTAGTTCTCCAGCGCCAGGTTCAGCGCTTCGATCGATTCCATGTCCAGGTGGTTGGTCGGTTCGTCCATGATCAGCACGTTAGGCTTTTGCAGGATCAGCTTGCCGAACAGCATACGGCCTTGCTCACCACCGGAAATCACCTTGACCGACTTGAGGATCTCGTCGTTGGAGAACAGCATGCGCCCCAGGGTGCCACGGATCATCTGCTCGCCCTGGGTCCACTGACCCATCCAGTCGAACAGGCTGACGTCTTCTTCGAAGTCGTGGGCGTGGTCCTGAGCGTAGTAGCCAAGCTCAGCGCTTTCGGTCCATTTGACCGCACCGGCGTCCGGGCTCAGCTCGCCGACCAGGGTGCGCAGCAGGGTGGTTTTACCGATGCCGTTAGGACCGATGATCGCCACGCGCTCGCCGGCTTCGACGGTGAAGCTGAAGTTCTGGAACAGGGTCTTGCCTTCGAAGCCTTTGGACAGCTTCTCGATGGTCACGGCCTGACGGTGCAGCTTTTTGTTCTGCTCGAAGCGGATGAACGGGCTGACCCGGCTCGACGGCTTGACCTCGGCCAGCTGGATCTTGTCGATCTGCTTGGCACGCGAAGTGGCCTGCTTGGCTTTCGAGGCGTTGGCCGAGAAGCGGCTGACGAAGGTCTGCAGTTCGGCGATCTGGGCTTTCTTCTTGGCGTTGTCCGACAGCAGCTGCTCGCGCGATTGGGTCGCAGCGGTCATGTATTCGTCGTAGTTGCCCGGGAACAGACGCAGCTCGCCGTAGTCCAGGTCAGCCATGTGGGTGCACACGCTGTTAAGGAAGTGACGGTCGTGGGAAATGATGATCATGGTGCTGTTACGCGCCGTGAGAATGCTTTCCAGCCAGCGGATGGTGTTGATGTCCAGGTGGTTGGTTGGTTCGTCGAGCAGCAGCACTTCAGGATCGGAGAACAGCGCCTGGGCCAGCAGCACACGCAGCTTCCAGCCCGGTGCGACTTCGGTCATCGGACCGAAATGCTGTTCCAGCGGGATACCCAGGCCCAGCAGCAGCTCACCGGCGCGGGATTCGGCGGTGTAGCCGTCCATTTCGGCGAACTCGGTTTCCAGTTCGGCAACGGCCATGCCGTCTTCTTCGGTCATTTCCGGCAGCGAGTAGATGCGGTCGCGCTCGGCCTTGACCCGCCACAGCTCCTCGTGGCCCATGATCACGGTGTCGATCACGGTGAATTCTTCGTAAGCGAACTGGTCCTGGCGCAGTTTACCCAGGCGCACGTTCGGCTCGAGCATGACTTGGCCGGCAGAAGGCTCCAGGTCGTTGCCGAGGATTTTCATGAAGGTCGACTTGCCGCAGCCGTTGGCGCCGATCAGGCCGTAGCGGTTGCCGTTGTTGAACTTGACCGAGACGTTCTCGAACAACGGTTTGGCGCCGAACTGCATGGTGATGTTAGCGGTAGAAATCAAGTGCTTATCCTGCGGGGGTTCCAGAGGTGTGTTTAGGTGCCGTCGTCTGTATTAGGCCAATTCCGGGCCAATCAGACGCTAGCCGGCAGCTTCTCCAGCTCCCTCCAATCCGAGGAGGAGCTGATCCATTTTGCGTAAGTAGAGAGCAACATCTCGACGCTATGGCCGAGCTGGTTCGCGATGAACGTGGGGTTCATCCCAGCCATAAGGCACATGGTTGCGTAGGTGTGGCGCGTGTCGTACTGACGACGTTCACGGATGCTCAGCGCTGTGAGCGCGAGCTTGAAGGGCGCGATTGTACCACTTGGCGCAATGATCCACATCCCGCCTTTTCCCGGTTAAAACATAAAAGGACTGCTCGGGGTGGCGAACATTGCTTGAAAGACTGCCGGTATGGCCCCGGCGCAGTAGAGCGGCGCCGGGAGTCCAGCGCCACGATTCGCGCATGCGCCGTTTCGTGGCGCGGATATCTCGCTTCGTTGGCTTGCCTTAACTGGTGCACCAACTGAATTCAGCGTTCATCTCTCTGCATTGTTCTTCTGCTTCTGCCTTGCTCGGATAGCTCGGTTTGAGTCGCAGCTTCTTGGTATTGTCGTAGATGTCAAAACCGCCCGATACGGTTGTGGCGTAGAAGCGTACCCCCAATCGGAAAGATTGTTCTTCGATGGGCACAGCCGGAACGATAACAAATCTTGACTGCATATTTCGTACCTCCCCAGGTAAGACTTTAGTAGTAGCTACTTGTTTGGATGGCTGCAACAAGGCATTCAGCGAAGCGACCGGTGGTATCGAGTGTCGCGTCCTCGATGGCTCGGGCGCTGAAATGGTGAAGGTCGTCGACCACCTGGATGCAGGGCTGATCAAGGCTCTGGATGTTGCCAAGGCTGTGGATTGATCTGTCAGTACCAGCTACTTTGAGGTTTCGCGCAAGGAGTTCGGACATGGCAGATAAATATGTTGGAAAAATAGTTGGAGTTGGCACGGATAACGTGAACTACGTGATCAACATCTATCAGGACGAGACTGTTGAGCGCTCGTCAAACGGCATGATTCGACATGAAGGCCTGAAGCATTTCGAGATGCAATCTGGTGGTGACGTGAAAAAAATTTCCGAGACTGAGTACGAGATCGTGGCTACGGGCGTAAGGGTCACTGTGCATGATGGTCAAGGCTAAAAGGCCCGGACTTTCAATGGAATTTTTCGCGCCAATGGGTTATTACGGATTACCGGCATTGGGCCGGGTCCAGGAGGTCGTTGTGAGCTTGAATCAAGCGCAAGTCGATGCAGTAGAACACCTTCTAATGGCTTTCCTGAAGCGGTCCGAGAGCGCCCAGATTGTGGCGAAGGTCTATGAGGATGCTTATTCCTCAATCATGGGCAGCGAGGGCCCGGCCAGCATAGAGGAGAAGGAGGCCGCGCTTGAGCATTTGAACAACCTCCGGTTGCAGCTCAAGTAATCAGCTTTCCAGGCAGATCCGCAGTGCTGTGTGTTCTCGCAAACGGACCTCAGCATTGGCGCCCATGGCCAGCGTGCACTAGCGTTCACCTAATATCCGGCGGCTACCGAGCTGGACTACCGGGTTTCGCTGTTAGCCACGTACCGACCATGCGGAGCAAACAAACACATGCCGGATCTGCGCCCAATTCCGACGCTGAGCCTGGAGTATCGTGCCGAGCGCCCGATATTCCACGACTTTGTGCACCAGGCAGAACGCTCGCCTGATGCCACGGCCATCATTGCCCAGGACGTTACCTGCAGTTATCGCCAGCTTGAACAGATCAGTCAGGGTATCGCTGCGAGGCTGATCGCCAGCGGCGCCAGCCGATCCGGGCGGGTGGTGATTGTTTCGAGCCGCTGTGCGGGTCTGGTGTATGCCATGCTCGGTGCGTTGCGCGCCGGATTGACCTTCACCATTGCCGACGTCGCCTATCCGCCTGCCCGTGTCAGCCAGATCATCGCCACACTTGATCCTGCCTTTGTATTGCTGTGCGGGGACGCCAGGGCCGGGTTCAATCTCGCGCACCCGGCGCCGGGTGCAGGGCATGCGGCGCCGCAGGTCGTCAGGGTGGCGGAAGCGCCCGACGAAGCGCTGCAGCAATTCGCTTGTGGACAAACCGTGCTGCCCGAAATCGATCCCGGCGAGCCGGCCTACATTACCTTCACTTCAGGCAGCACCGGCGAACCCAAGGGGATCGTGACCCATCACGCGCCACTGGTGCATTTCATCGAATGGCATGTCAGCCGTCATGGTTTTACCCGCGACGACGGCTTTTCCCTGCTTTCGGGGTTGGGACATGATCCGGTGTACCGGGATGTGTTCACGCCGCTGTCGATCGGCGCGAAGATCATCTGTCCCAGCCAGGCGACCCTGACCAACCCTTCGGCCCTGGCAGAATGGATACAGCGCCATGCGGTATCGGTCATCCACCTCACGCCGCCGCTGGGCAAACTGATTGAAACCGGTGCGCGGATGAACGCTCTGGCATTCAATCACCTGCGCTATCTGTTCTGGGGCGGCGATGCACTCAGTCAGACACTGTACGAACAGATGCGCGCGATTGCTCCGGATGCCGTCAGTGTGAACTTCTACGGCACCACGGAAACCCCACAGGCCATGGCGTTCCATCAGGTCGATGAGCACGCCGACAACGCCCGAATCCCGCTGGGCAAGGGCATCGATGGCGCGCAATTGCTGATCGTTAATGATGCCAATCAACTGGTCAGTGAAGGCGAAGTCGGGGAAATCCTGATCCGTAGCCCCTATCTGTCACTGGGCTACTGGGGGGATGCAGCGCTGACCGGGGAAAAATTCGTGGTCAACCCGTTTACCGGTGCCGCGAACGACATCTGTTACCGGACCGGCGATCTTGGCACCTACCTTGCCGATGGCAGTGTCAGTTTTCTGGGGCGCGCTGACAGTCAGGTGAAGATCCGCGGCCACCGGATCGAACTGGCTGAAATCGAAAACGCCATCGTCCGCCATCCGCAGATCAAGCAATGCGTTGTGCTGGCCAACCATGACAGTGCGATGGTGAGGCTGGTCGCCTATTGCCTGTCAGAACAGCCCGTGTCGACGGCTCAATTGCGTGAGGCGCTCGCGGGCCAACTGCCGGACTATATGGTGCCGGCGTTGTTCGTTTTCCTTGAGGCCATACCGCTGACGCCCAACGGCAAGATCGACAAGCGGGCCTTGCCTGCGCCGTTCGATAACGTGTCTGCAAGCGCCGCCAGTGCCCGTCAGGACCTGTCCCCGCTGACGCTGAAGCTGACCGAGGCCTGGGCGCAGATACTCCAGGTACGGGATGTCGATGCCAACCTCAGCTTCGTCGAACTGGGGGGGGACTCTCTGTCCTTTGTCCAGGCTTCGATGGTGCTGGAAGAGCTGATCGGCCATTTGCCGGATCGCTGGGAGGTCACCCCTGTACGGGAGTTCGCCGAACTGGCCAACCAACCCAGGCCTTCGAAGTGGTCACTGCGGGCCATGGAAGTTCCGGTGTTCCTGCGGGTGACCTCGATCATCCTGATTGTCGTCGGGCATTTGCATGTGTTTTCCAATTGGCTGATCAGCGGCGAGACGACGGTGCTGTTCCTGATTTCCGGCATCAGCCTGGCACGGTTTCAGTTCCAGGCCATCGAGGAACGCGGTGACGCGCGCATGCTGCTCAAATCCGTTGCCAGCATCGCGGTGCCGACCATTCTCTACACCGTGCTGATCCAGGTGCTGTTCGACAAGCTGCGCTGGCAATCGCTGTTGCTGATTTCCAACTGGTTTCCAACGGATCGTGTCGGCATCTTTCACTATTGGTACATCGAAGTGCTGGTGCAGATGATCCTGATCATCGGGCTGGTGCTGTCGTTCAAACGTGTGCGCGCAATAATCAGCGCCGATCCGTTTCGTTGCCTGGTCGTCGCCGCATGCACTCTGCTGGCGGCGGATGCGCTGCTCAAACTGTTCGTATTCGACGCCGCGCCGTTGTACAACCGGGTGCCACAGCACTACCTGGCGGTTATGGTGCTCGGCATGGCCGTTCACTACGCCGAGACAACGGCGCAGAAGTGGGGCGCCAGTGTGATGGCGGTTCTGATCGTCGGCGGGCTGGAGCTGATGACTGTCGCCGAACTTGGCTGGGACGAATTTATGCTCAGAAAGCACATTGATATCGCCCTGCCTGCGGTCCTCGCGCTGATCTGGCTCAGGTCCGTTCCCGTGCCTGGCACTATCGCGCGAGCGGGCGCAGTGATCGCCTCGTCAACCCTGTACATCTATCTCACGCATTTCCAGTTCCACTCCGTGGCCCGGCGCATCAGCGATCAGCCGGTGGTCGCGGTGGTTCTCGCTATCGTAGGTGGCGTCGTGGTGGCCTATTGCTGGAACAAGGTCGTTCAGATCGTGCTGATGCGCTGGAACAGAGGGCGCAAGAAAGGCGCGGTGGATACGCTCGAGCGTGTTGCGTAATGAGGAGCGCTTGCCTGCGACCGTGATCTTTTATGACTTACAGCCATCCGAATAGATCTGAGTGATGTCATTATGATATCACTTTGGGCATCTAGCCGTTGTGGACCTTGTTAGGGAGTAAGTCATGCAGTTGCGGAACTTGAAAATAGGCATGCGAGCGGGATGTACATTCATATTTCTGGCAGTGCTGGTTGTGATCATGGGGATGGTCGCGCTGTTTCAGGCCAGGCAAATGGACGCCGCCACCGATGGCATCCGGGAAGACTGGCTGCCGGCGATCATTGCCCTTGGGGACGTCGGTACCAGCCTGGGCAGAGCGCGAGCGCTCACCTTGCGCAGTGTGTTGCGCAATGACGCCAGTGTGCGCCAGCGCACCCTCGATCTGCTTGAAGCAGTGAACAAGACGCTGCCCGATCAGCTGAGTGCTTACGAAAAAACCATTACGCTGACGCAAGACCGCGAACTCTATGATCATTTCTTCGCCCAGTACCAACGCTACTCCGCTCTGCAGGCACAGATCGTCACTGCTGTAGCAAAGGGGGAGCTGGAGGAGGCTGATCGCCTGGTCAACGGCCCGCTAGCCGAACATGCCGATACGATGCTGAACGCGCTGACAGCGTTGATCCACTTCAACTCGGAAGGTGCCTATGCCGCCGCGCAACACAGTAGCGAAGCGTTCACCGAGGCAGTGACGGTAGTGCTGGCCGTGCTGGTGATCATTCTGCTGCTGATGACGATCATAGCCATCCTGCTGACCCGCAGCATCGTCGCCCCCATGGCCGAGGCGGTTGAGGTGGCCAAGCGCGTAGCAGCGGGGGAGCTGACCCAGGAAATCCATGTTACCGGCCACGACGAACCGGCCATGCTCCTGAGTTCGCTGCGCACGATGCAGCACAGCCTGCGCGACACGATCCGGCAGATATCCAGCGCGTCTGACCAGTTGGCCTCGGCGTCGGAAGAACTGCACGCAGTGACCGAAGACACCAGCCGCGGCCTGCACCAGCAGAGCGCCGAGATCGATCAGGCGGCGACGGCGGTGAACCAGATGACTGCCGCCGTTGAAGAGGTGGCGAGCAACGCGTCGAGCACCGCCGATGCTTCCCAGACGGCCGATCAGACCACCCTGCAGGGCCGCGATCAGGTCAAACAGGCGCTGGAGTCGATCCGCCTGCTGGCCGGCGATGTGACGGTCACCTCGCAAGAGATTGAACAGTTGGCCAGCCAGGTCAACGAGATTGGCCAGGTGCTGGATGTGATTGGCGCGATTGCCGATCAAACCAACCTGTTGGCCCTCAACGCTGCCATCGAGGCCGCCCGCGCCGGCGATGCCGGGCGTGGCTTTGCGGTGGTCGCCGATGAAGTGCGCGCCCTGGCCCATCGGACCCAGGAGTCGACCAAGGAAATCGGCCAGATGATCGGCGGCATACAGTCCGGCTCGGAGCGCGCGGTCGGTGCCATACACAGCAGCCAGAACCGTGCCAACAATACCCTGCAGGTGGCTCAGGCCGCAGGTGACGCACTGGAAGTGATCGCCAGTTCGATCTCCTCGATCAACGAGCGCAACCTGGTGATCGCCTCGGCTTCCGAAGAGCAGGCCCAGGTCGCCCGGGAAGTGGATCGTAACCTGGTGAACATACGCGACCTTTCGACCCAGACATCGGCAGGTGCCAACCAGACCAGCGCCGCCAGCCAGGATCTTTCGCGCCTGGCGGTGGAGCTCAATGCGATGGTGTCGAAGTTCAGGACTTGAATTGCGCGACTTCTGACGGGCAGTGAAGGGCAGCCTTGCACCGTGGGACGTGATACGTCCCGCGGTTTGCAAAGGTGCATCGGCACGCTGACTTGCTCCGTCCTACCTTGAGGATCCTGAGCGCACGCTTTGCCGAGGAATTGCACTGGGCCTCGTCCCCGTCTTTCTGCGCTTGCCTGGCGCCGCGGACAAGCTGCTACGCAGCCAGGGTCAGACGAAAGCCTGACCGTGAAAGCCGCGGGGCAGGCGCTGTAGTCCGGGCAGGGCGCTCAGGCGTTCGATCCAGGCGCTGCGCCAGTCGTTGGCGGCATGTTGCGTCTTGGCCTTGCGCGCGGCGCGGCGAGCGGCGTTGCGTTGCTCGCGACGGGCGTCCTTGTAGGCATCGGTGTTGCGACAGCTGCGGCACTTGACGCGATTGAGTTCGCGGGTCGAAATCAGGTTATTGCCGTGGTGGCCGCAAGCCAGGTGGCCGGCGACCTTGTAGTGAGTGACCATTGGAATCATCCTCTGCACAGTTCACACAGGTTCAGACTGTCAGGCGAGCCGATCAGTTCAGGACGAAGTCTGGCGCTGTACGCCAAACTGCTTGCGGAACCACTCTTCGAGCATGGCTTTTTCCGCATACAGCCGGTCGCTGGTGGCACTACGGCCTGGACGCTGCAGGTAGAACTTGTCCGTCAGGTGCGCATCGGCCTGGTTGAGCAGCTGACCTTGTTGCGAGAGTGCGTAGTGCAGGTCAATACTGGGCCAGGTGATGTCGCGCATGAAACGTATCGTGTACGCCTGGGCGTGCCAGGGTTCGTAGCGGCCGGCCAGGTCGATGTCGCGGATGTCGATGCGCAGGGTCTGGCCGGGTGGCAGATAGCGCTTGCCCAGTGTCTGCAGATAACTGCGCAGCTCTTTCATGACATGCTCGTCGGCGCCGCGTTCATAGCCATTGGAGTCGAGGCTGGCATCACGAAAGTGTTCGGGTTTGTCGTAGTTGACCTCGACCGAGGCGGCCGGTGGCGTTTGAGCCAGGCTGCTTGAAGCCAGCAGGCTCAGGGCGACAAAGGTCAGGGCAGGGCGCATGATTCACCTCCAGGTGCAGGTGTCTGCACAGCTTTTATTGTACCCCTGCCAAGGCTGGCGGGTCAGGAGAGAACAGCTTGAGCAGGGTTGAGCGGTTTGCCATCAACAAGCGGGGACGCGATTATGCCGTGGGTGATATTCACGGTCATTTCCAGCGTCTGCAGGCACAACTGGCGGCCATCGGTTTCGATCCCGCCGTCGATCGCTTGTTCAGCGTCGGCGACCTGGTGGACCGCGGCCCGGAGTGCCCGCAGGCGTTGCACTGGCTGGAACAGCCCTGGTTTCACGCGGTGCAAGGCAACCACGAGGCGCTGGCGGTGACGCATGTCAGCGGTGGCTGGCTGGATTACGGTCAGTACCGGGCGGCGGGCGGCGGCTGGTTTCTTGACCTGCCCGCCAGCGAGCAGGCACGTTTCGCCGAGCGCTTTGCGCGCATGCCGTTGGCGCTGCAGGTCGAGACGTCCGCCGGGCTGGTCGGTCTGGTACACGCCGATTGTCCGTGTGCCAGCTGGTCCGAGTTGTGCGAGCAACTGCAGACGCAGCCAGCGTTCGAGCTTCAGGACTATTGCCAGTGGTCGCGGCGTCGGCTGCAAGTGGATGATGAGCGGCCAATTGCCGGCCTGCGCGCGTTGATCGTGGGGCACACCCCGCTGCAAGCAATGCGGGTGCTGGGCAATATCTGGCATATCGATACCGGCGGCTGGTCCCGTGGCCATTTCAGTCTGTTGGCGCTGGACACGCTCAGCCTGGTCAACGCCACAACAGGTGAATGATCACCGTTACGGCCGATGCAATCAGTCACAGGCGGGTTTGCTCCTGGCCTGTATCGCTGAACAGGCTGCTGCCCTGGTTGGGGTGGGTTG
>Ga0247819_10000010_pt1 | contig 156454 bp, 235 predicted proteins | sample 13C_Xylose_Day6_FD_193428 | JGI IMG/M metagenome (GOLD analysis project Ga0247819, IMG submission 193428) | Soil microbial communities from agricultural site in Penn Yan, New York, United States - 13C_Xylose_Day6 | ecosystem: Environmental > Terrestrial > Soil > Agricultural land | place... | reverse complement strand
GCATTCTTGGCCGGGGCCGGGGCCGGGGCCGGTGTAGGGTCCACCCAGACTGGTTCTTGGATCTCCCCAGCTTCAACGCGCAGCTTTTGCAGCTTGAGAAAAGCTTCGATGTAAGGACGAACGAGCCCCCCGCGAAACCCCTTTTCCGAGGTGTTAAAACCTGAAGTGCCAGCTGGGTTTGCGATGTAATAGGCCTTGTTCACTTTGATAAGCTGGACCAGCCCCGCGGCGTAGCATTCCTCTACCTTCTTGACCACTACGTCCATATTACTCAGCTGCCGCGCAGCATTGTCATACCAAATCTTCAGCACTCTCCGGGCTTCCAAAATGGCATCTTGTAGTGGGTCAGTACCCGTCCACTCAAGCAGCATCTTGCGAGATGCACCGTTTGCTGCAGGGAGCTTCACGCCAGTCACTTCGCAGAAGACCTTCTTGCCGGTCACGTTCAGTCCGTTCGTGATGAACTCCAAACGGTAAAAGCTGCGATCGAGGATTGCCTTGGCGTACTCAACGTGCCACTCCTGAACAGTGTCTGAATGGCTGCTCACCCTCTCTTTCATTCGCGTCATATAGAGGTGGGCGATTGCCATTTCAAGTTCTTCCCGAGGAAGGCCCGAGTCGATCAGGGGAACGATTACATTGGATTGTGCTTGTGACATGGCAGCCTCGAAATATTGAAGTGAGGTGCACACTTTCCGACCTTGTGAAGGGTGCCAGAAGCGGCATTTGCAGGGAAATACGCGTCACCTGTATACACCCAAAGCTGGGATTCGAACTCGTCCAGGTATGACGGTGGGGGACAGGCCCAACGCGATCTTTGTACGAAGCATTCCGCGGTAATGAAGTTCGGCAGCGCCGGCGACACCTTCTCCCTTTTATGGGCTCAACCTGGCGTTTATTGGTTCCTCAAGTTACCGCATACTCCAGCGGCCGCCGGCACAGCGTGATCAATCTCATCATCGACTATGGAAATTTTCCACCAATGGATAACGACTACATCTACCGCCTGGATGGGACTTTCAAGTTGCAGTCTTTTCCGGATGGATGCCATCGTGCGCCTCGTTGGCCTCAGGGCTCCAATCCGTTCCCGCATAAGCTGTTGAAAAGCAGGTTGTCATTGCTAGCCTCGACCCAAGGTATCTACCGGATCTGTTTTTTTGTGAACTTGGCTGACGCCCAAGCAGCTCGCCTGACTTACATAAACAAAGGCGCAACCACAACGCTTGCTCGATGCCGAAAGGTTGACGTGCTGCTGGCGGGTTTTACGGATAGCTGGGATGACGGATTCAAACCAGGTATTGCCCATCTCTTCTGGATCGAGGAGGACCTCACCGCCCACAACGGCACTTTGTCCGCCGCATCGATTCCTTTCGATCGCTTCGAAGCACTGGTGAATGGTGTTTGGGTGCCGTTGGCAACGCATCTGGCCCCAGCGACACCTCCATCGCTACCGGCTTCGCCAGTTACCGCGCCGGCCAAGCGTAGTTTTGTGTCCCGAATCTTGTCCGCACTCCGCTTCAAGCAGTCAACTTGATTGAAGTTGACGCAAGGCCCTGCGAGCTTTGAGCCTTTCCTGGATGCGCTGCCTGGCTGCTTCCTGTTCTTCACCGCTGGTGGGGAGCGCTAAGCCTAAATGATGAAAGCGTGCGCACTCTGCGTCGGATAGCCAGTCCATCACGCTAAACGGGGTGCCGCACATTTGGTGCCCACGCGCGCCCCCTAGCCCTGTTCTGTCACCGTCTTGATAACGTCGCATCCCAGTGTCGGTAATTAGTTGCCGCTCCGCCCGCATCTCGTCAAACGTCATTTCAGCGCGTATGGCCGTGGCAGCACGTTCATCGCAAGTATCGCCCATGATGCCCTGGAAAGCCGGTGCATGGGCCTTGGTGAACTCGAAGTTTAGTTGCGACTGCATGCGAGACCTCCTCAGTAGATGCCTCTATTGAAACGTCAACGCATGCGTGGCAGTAGCCCTGGTAGGTAGGAAGACATATGCGGCCGAGTTATAGGAAGAACTGCTTCCCAAAGATGGCAAACCAAGCCACTACTAATATGGCGATGACGATGCTGCGGGGAGGGTGGAACACCAATTGAGCGATAGGGTGTGCAGCCAGCGCTTCCATGAAATTTCGAGGGGGATGCCCTCGATGATCGCTGGCCTGGTTTTGAGGGGGTACTGGGCCGATGTCATTGAAACCCGGGGTCGAAGTGTTAGCGGCTGCTCCCGGGGCGGGGGCCGAGCTACGCTCATTTGGTAGACTATTTGTGGCCATCCTGTATGCCGCTAGGCCTGCATCGTACTGAGCGCGTGCCTCTGTGTCCGAAAGTACTTCATAGGCGCGAGTAATGATTTTGAAGACGCGCTCTGCCTCCACAAGTTTGTCCGGATTTCGATCCGGGTGCCATTTCTGCGATAACGCTTTGTATGCGCCTTTGATGACCTCTGGGCCGGCTGTCTCGACCACCTGCAAATTGGAGTAGTGCGTGTGCATAATCGGATCTATTTAAAAGGCTACAGGATGCGCTGAAGTGGATGGTGACCGCTTTAGTGTCCTCCGATTACCGGCAGGATCACCCACTGATAAATGCCATTGAGGTTAGTCCCAAGAAAGCATACCTGTAGCGCGACCAGCCATTTTGCACGGATGAGGCGGGCATGTCCTAGCAGCATGAGACTGCTGAGCAGGAACAGTACATAGCCATAACGGGAATACTCGATGTTGGCCGACAGCAGCAAAGCTCCTGTGATGCCCGCAACGGTGCCAACCATCTCGAACAAGCGAACAAGGTTTTTCATGGCAATCCACCCCAATTAGTTGATGAACCAATTGTCGATGGGCGACACCCGTGCCACCACCCAAAGTGCGCCCCATTTTTCCTTGTGTTTATCGTGGCTGACCTGCCACGGGCTGCGCTTTGATGATGGTTTAATTGAACGGTCCATGCCTGCACGTGAGAAACGCGATGTCGTCGGTTGCCAACATGGGGGCCGAACCCGTAGATGGCAAACCAGGACCTTGCCCGGATCATAGGCCTGGATTCGTAGGGAGGGTGCCGGATTCAAGCCGCTGGCGTGATTGTGAAGCCCGCATCGTTGATTGCACCCACTGCGCGGCCGATTGAACATCGGACCTCAGCTTTGTACGCGTCTAGGATTACTTCCAGCTCGCATAGTGGATCAACCGGATTTTGATCGCCGGTATACTGCCGCCTCTGAACGGTCAGGATTTTGCGGGACTGGTCGATCAGGTAAACCCAATCCGCATCCTCGCCGTTATCCAGCGGGTCTTCGTCTATGTCGACAGTAACACCCCGGCCGCCGACGACTGCTCCATAGGCCTGCATGAAGTCCCCCACACAAGCACCTGGCGCGCTGTGGGCGTTATGTAGCCAGTTGGGTAAGTGATTCAGGACAAAGGACGGGTAACCATCGCTTTCTTGATAGAACAATACTGAGCCGGTGCCGCCGGTGATTTGAATGGATGCTGTGGTGGACATTGCAGCTCCTGGTGCTGATTTGTTTTTGCTGAAAGCGATTTTCCTGTGGAGTAAGGAGCTTTCACCCGCTTTGCTTGCTTAGTGAGGAGGGCATCCAAGTGCGCCACTGGAATGCCCAGCCACGTAGTTAAGCCCGGGTTTGGCGGCGCGATATCAGCTGATGGATTCTGGAACAGTCTCGATGCGGTAAAAGGCCTGGCCGCCGATGATCATCTGATGGCTTACATACTCATCGCAAAGGGTGCGCAGATGATCTTGCTGACCGGCGACGACCATCTTGATGAGTTCGGCCTCTGGGATTTTCACGATGATTTCGCTGAAGTCGTCCTCTTGATCAAGATCCAGGCAGGTGGCCAGAGCCTTGCTCAGCGCCTCGTTGTCGCGAATGCGTGGCACAAAATATTCAGCGAAACGTTGCATGGCGGCGCGCTCATCCTTGAAAAACTTAGGTCCGATCAGTGCATCTTCAACGCTGGTTCCTTCTGGAGCGTCGGCAAAGACCAGTACCACGGCCGGTGATGGCGCTGGGGTGGATGCGAGACCGAGTAGCCCGTCGACGATACTCAGCAGCTTGTCGAAGTCCGCGTTGAAGGTTTCAGCCGGGATAGGTCCAGTGCGGTAATAAAGCTTGTGCGGGGTCTGCATTTCCGTAAAGGGGATGTGGCCGACGACATTCCACTTCAGTTCGCTGGTGCTGAGAATCTCGATGCGGGCATAACTCTGAAAGTCGCAGCTGTCCGAGCGGATCATGGTGCGAACTTTAGCTGGGCCACGTTCGAAGATGTAGATAGCGTTGACGTCTTGCCGGCCGCGGGCGATGTCGTGTTGGATGAAATGGGTTGGGCGTTGTGGCTTCTTCATGGCGGATGTCCTAAATGGTTTGGCGATGCTGCGAATGGCGTTAGTGGTTATTCAGCCCGAAAGGGTTATTCGTCAGCGTCGAGTTCCAGCAGACCCATGGCGTCAAGCAAGGCTTTGAGCTCAGCCATCGCGACACCAATGTCTTGGATGCTTTGCCCTTCATCACTGCGAAGCACCACCTCACGGGCTGCGCTGCCGAGTTCTGCGAGTTTGTCGCGCAGTTTGTTTGGTGTTAGGACTGGCGTTGCACTGCCCGGAACTTCGATTTGGATTGCATCTACGTCCGCTTCCCGCCAAACCGCTTCGTATTCAAGGCATTCATCGGCGTTGTCGTTGGTCAGAAAACCAATTCCGTTACTCTTCTGTTCCTCCGCAGCGTTCCAACACATGCTTGTCTCCGGAGCTTCTTCAACCTCCAGTACGCCGTTGATTCTTGAAATGTCGCGATGAACTGCGCCAGGGACGAAGTCGATGGTTGCCGTGAGACGGTTGCCGGTGACCGGGTGAAAGGGAAAGAGTTGATTCGACATGGGTAGCTCCATCGCTTGATTTGGTGGACACATTGTTGAGCCTCACCCCGCGTGCCAGCAGCGGCTGTGCATCTTTTTCCAACAAAATCGGGACATCGAAATCGCCACAGGTAGAATGCGAGATCGGGAATTAAATGCCAGGAGTGTGGAGTGGAGCAGCGCGATGAGGGTGAGGTGCCGGTGGGCAGCATCGGCGGGATTGTCCGCAGTTTTGTAGCGTCCAAGGCGTATGGCTTTATTGCCGGCGACGACGGTGAACGCTATTTCGTGCACCAGAATGAAGTGCAAGGTGGTGAGCCGCTCGTCAGCGATCAACGCGTCACCTTCATTCCGAAACCCACTCCAAAGGGGTCAAAGGCCACCCACGTGATTCCCGGGTTGGGGCCGACGGCGATCTATGAAGAACCGAGCCACTTTATTGTGACCAATGCGCCACAACCGCTCGATGTCGAGGTGATCCTGGTGGTGCGTGAGGGATGGGCTGAGTCAAACGACCCCAATCGTGCGCGGCAGGATCTCATCGATCTGGCCAAGAGTTGGGGGGCGAATGCCATCATTAACTCAAATATGACCCGCTATACCAAAAGCGACTCTTGCTCCAATTACAAGTACACAATGCACAAGTTTTCTGGGCAGTTCGCGGTGGTGAAAGCTATCGGTTACAGCTCTGATCCTGACGCCATTGCCGAGGCTGAGCGACAAATGCAGGCGCTCAATGATTGGTGGGAGAAGCAAAATGCTCCTGCATCGGAACCCGAGCCCAGGGAGCCATTGAACATCTCCAGTTTGGTGCCTCCGGCCAAGGTTAAACAGGTCGCGCTGATCATTTGGAGTTGGACGTTAACCATCTGCAAGATTTTGTATTTGACCGGCGCTCATCTCGCGAGGAAAGGTATCGAGTGGTACAAAGGCCGGAACAAGCAGGTTTAACCCGAACGGCCCGGCGGGTGAGAGCCTGAGAGCCCGCTACGCGGACTCAGCAGCTTGAGGGTTGCACTTGGGGCACGGGATGTCACCGCCGACCAGCAATGGGCCGCCTGGCTCGTCACAGCTATCCTCATCCCAGAGGAACCCGTCGGAACACTGCGCATCAGGATAGATGGCACCGAAATGAGATCCGCGGTAATTGCAGCCGAGGATCTTCCCCGACGGCAGCACATCTACGCTGGCCGTCGCGCCATCCCACCAATCGTCACAGTCGACCCAAAACTCATCAACAATACGAGCCAGCAGTTTCTGCTCTACGGTGTGGTGTTCGTCAGTCTCGCGAATGCGCTCTTCATACAACTGGTGAAGCGCTGACCAGGGGATCTGCTTTGCCTCCCCATCGACGGTGTAGAAGAGGGGGGCGTCGCCATTTCCTTCATCGATAACAGAACCGGTCATTGTGATTTGCATGCGATTTTCCTCAGTAAAGGCGCTCACGCCCTTGATCCTATGGTTTTGAGAAATACAGTTGGCTCTTACGTTGAGCTGCGGAACTTAGGCGGCTAGGTAATCGAACTTGCTGATGAAGACTCGCAAGTGAGCCGCCCGGCAAGCTAGGGTAAAACCCTCACCTTCACCCTTGTAGTTGCACAGTTCCACAAAGTGAAGTTGATCCACGACGGCGTCTGCATCTGTTTGAGTCATTCCCGGCTTGAGGATCTCAGGCTCTAGAACGGATTCGTCCCAGCGGTCGAACTCCTCAAAGTCCTCGTCTTCTAGCAGCGCCGGGGCTTCCACGCCCTTGCATGATTCCGGGCGGTAGATGGGCTCCATCAAAAACTGCACCAGCTGATCACGCGGATAGACGCCATCAGCGACAGTGAAGGGCGTCGCGCATTTGAATGACTCCGCGTACAGGGCTTCGCATCGCGCGAACGAGCTTTCGTCCTGAATCATCGCGGATAGAACAGTTGCAAGCGAGCCGATCATCAAGAATTCCTCGAAACAGTATGCGGGCCATAAATCCGGTCGGGAGCCACTTTCGTAAGCAGCTCCGCTAGTAAGGCAATCTTCCGCCTGGGGATTGCGTGCCACCACCATAGGCACGATGTGTTGAACCTAATGGCTTCGTTATTCAGGTTGAATTCGAAGCAAAAAAAACCGGACGCCTGAATGGGGACAGGGTCCGGACTAAAGGCCTTACCAACCACAAGGAGGGAAGTGGCGGGCGAGGTTACTGCACTGTGATACCTATCGGAGCGCTTTAGACCATAACGCCAATTCCGGGTTTACCAACTCAAGACGCCAGACGCTCAGCACTTTGGATGACGCGAGCAGCAAGATCCTGGATCGGGTGCCATAAGCGAATTCGCGAAGGTCGAGATGTCGACCCTATTGATGAATTGCTCGGCCGGCGGCCTGATTAAAAATCAGCGCTATTTTCTCGCCCAGTTCAGGATATGTCTCTGCAGCGACCTGGCTCTCTTCTTCATTGAGCAGGGTATCGCCGCTGTTGAGACGGTCACCGGTGGCAACAGTCAGGTGTGCCTCGCATGCTTGAAGGCAGATCCTGAACTCTGCGTGTACCTGTACACCGCTCGGTGACGCCGCGGCCTTGCCGCCGACATAGGCGGTGATCTTGTTGCTACCACGGTTTTTGATCTCATCGAGCTGTGGCGTCATGTCCAGGCGAAACACATGGCCCTCTGGCAACATGAGCTTCTCTTCCAGGGCCAGCGCGAGATCCACGGCAACCCATTTCGCATGATCGGAAATGTTTGAGCGGATAACGGCCAACAAGTTTTCTTTGCTGAAACGTCCTTCGAAGCTGGCCACGGTCATGTTGTTGCAAATGGCTTTGGTGAAACGACCATCTTGGACAAAGCTAACACCGGCGGCGCTGTATGGTTTGTCAGCGCACTTCAGGGCATCGAACATGGCTTCGGCGTGCATGATGGCCAAGATTTCACGCTCGCGAGCGGTTAATGGCTCTGGGATTTTTTGTGTAGTTGGGTTGCAAGCAGTAGGCATGAATGGTTCCTCAATATTGGTATTCGATAGACGAATCATCACGAGGAAGCATGCGTGCCAGAACCGTTGCGAAAAAAAAGGCCCGCACCTGTTGGGGTGCGGGCCTATAGGGTATGCACGAATGCTATCCAGTCACCTGCGACTAGCGCGGAGCTTGAAGCCGATGAGTGCGGTGCCTAACCCAAGAGGCAAACCATTTGAACACCCATTGGAATAGGCGAAAAGCCAAAGTATGGGCCGAAATTCCGGCCAGGTGATTCAGTTCGCTCATGGTTCATCGATTTATATTTTGGGTTGATGGCTTCGGAAAAAAATCGCGGATATCAGCGAATCCCGCTCCCATAAACGTACCGGTGAATGCGAACTCTACATCCTTCAAATTCAACTGGGTCACGTGGCTATCTTCTGGCTCGATGTCGGTATTACAGAAATATGGGCTGTCGGCCATGTTGAACATGAGCCGGCAGGCCATCGGCCTGGCGGAGTAAATCGAGCATTTACCACCCACTAGAAATGGGCATGGTTGGCGGTGGTAGTGCTCGATTTCTTCCCGCGACTGCCGCGCAGTTGCCTTGCGTGGTGCTTTACCGATGAAATCCCCGATCAACTGAGCCTCTAGCGTGCTGATGGCAATCGGTGTGTGGCAACAGTAGCTGCACCCGTGCCGACATGCAGAGTAGGGCACCACCTCCGCGGCGAATTGATCTGCGACCTTGAGTGCCCGATTCATTCGCCCCTTAAGGGCAATGGGCATTTGGAGAGTGCGAAGGAAATCGGCCCGAAGAGCTCCCACCCTCGAATGGCCATTCATTCTGCTCAGATTCTGCAATGCCTGCTGGTCGACCTCGGCCGGCGTCAGCGGCAGCTCAATCGCGGCAATGCGATGGGGATTGTCATTGCTCATAGTTTACCTGGGATGTCGTTTACTGAGCGCCGCCGAGCGCAGAGCACCGACAGTGAATGATAGTTGTACCGTCATGGGCGTTGGCCTGAAGATCGCTGCACACCTGGCAATACCTTAACAACGGCAACTGGTCTACTGGATGCCCGAGGAGCTCCCGTAAGGATGGCTCCCGGAATCTGGAAACGTCCTCTCTGCTTTTGCAGACAACATTTACCGGTGACCATTTGGGTGATGTGCCTTTGGCATCAAGCACGTATCGGCCGGAGACAATTGAAAGGACCTCTTGGTCAAACACTGGGGGGCGTTTTTGGAGCAAAACGAATCCCACCCCGATTTCTGTCTGCGGCTTGATGTCAGATACTCCCCAGGTATCCTGGACACGATCCTTGCGAAATGCGGAATCCGCCAGGGAAGGAAATGCCTCTTTCAAGAGTGGACTTGGGTAAATCCAGATCCAAGACGGCGCTTGCTGTATGAAGTCGTCAACGGTGATTGGCTGCTCATCGTCGAACATCGTCTTTGTACGCATCAGTTGGAGATTGTCACTGATTGACATCGCCGGCAGTAAGGGGAGCTGATGTGTAGCGATCGCCGCGCTGGCGAGGGGGGACTGCTCGCCCTCATTCTTGTTGATGATCCGGAAAATCATTGCCCGGCTGTGGTCGTACTTAGGGTCGTAAAGCACCCTCAAAGCCTGGACCCTTAACGGGTAATGATGCGTCAAAAGATCAATGATGAGCTGGGTGATGTCCCGGGACCTTTCTTCAGGCTGGCCCAACAACTTGGTAATGCGGTCGCATAACAGATCTTGGTGAAACTGTGGCTGTGCGCCGAAGTAATGCCGCGTGTTGAATGCTTCGAAAGGGAGACCATATTCAGCTACTGATTCATGAGACCAGAAGCCATACGCTGCCGATATCAGCTGGTAGCTAATCGTCGGTTTGAGGGCGATATCACGCTTGCGCAGCTCGCTGATCAGGAGTTTGGACGCAGGCTTGAGAATTTCTTTTTCAGACATGACTAATCCTCTGGCCAATGCAGATAAGTCGCTTTAGAACCGCCTTCTACGACCTGCATTGATTGAGATGATTAATCACAACAAGGGCAAATCATGCTTCACTTTGTGGCGGTGGTCGGTGGGAAGCCCAGCAACCATACCAAGAAAATTGGCGGGGCTAAACCCCCGGCGTTCGTAATTGGGTATGGCTGCCGCCGACTGCTTTGAGTTACAAAACTGGGGCTTCTTCTGGGTGCTTGGCCAAGTGCAAGTCGAGCGCCGCCATAACCATGACGCTGAGCTCTTCCATAGGAAGAACACCTGCACCGACTGCCATGACTGGCCGCAGGATGTAAGTCCCCTTTTTGTCTTGCCAATCAACCACGACAAAATGAAGTCCAGGGATTTTGTTGAGATCTGGTTTGATCTCCCACGAGCGTGTGCATCGTGCATAAGTGATTAAGGCAGCGAACAACTGCGCTCGCAGTTCCAGATCATCGGCCGGTCCATTGGCGGCGTCGTACAGAGCAAGCGCCGAATTTAAAACATCCCAGGGGGCGCGTTCCACGGGCTGTTGGAGGGCAGCACTACTTAGGACACCTTCGCGATAGGCGTTCAGAGAAAGCTGCCCGAACAGCCGTGGGCCCTTTTTTGGATTAACGGAATAAAGCCATACCGGTACTGGGGTTTCAGTTTCGGCAATTGGGGGGAGATGTGCACGCCATCCGGCCGAGTTGGCTTGCTGCTCGAACCGCTTTTGCATTTGACGTTTGATGTCGTCCATTTTGAACCTCAGTAATGGGCAATCGCCCTAAGTGGTGAGGTCATTTGAGCGTGTAGGAGGTCGTGCCAGAATCGGTCAACGGATAAAAGCGGGGGCTTTTGAAGGGTTTTTTTCAAGTTCGAGCATCGCGATCTCCGTCGTGAGGATAAACAGAAAACGGCCATCAAACTCCGCGGGGTTTGGTTCCTCAAGGCAACGAAAGTTCAGCAGTTTGCCAGGGCCGGCGGGCGCCCAGTCCCATGCGATAAAGTGAAGCCCTGTGGTGCCTTCCTGGTAGTTTCGTTCCCAAGACTGGGTGGTGAGCGCAAGGTCTATAAGGCTTTTTGAAAGGCAAATATCCAAGACCGGCAAAAACAGAGGATCTTTACGATCAAACGTGTCGGCTATGTCAGCGTAGATGTCTCCAGGCGATGCATCTGCCTGCGCGCGGCGCCTTTGTGATTCCTCGACGAAACCACGCCGAACCTGAGTGATAGACCTCAAGCCAATGTCAGCACTGATCGAGTAGAACCAGATAGGCAGCAGATCATCATGCGCCGGTGCTAGGGCTCGAGCCTCCTCGATCTCCGCAAACACTCGCATGAATTCAATTTCCAACTGCTGGGCAGCTGTACTATTCAATAATGCTCCGTCCTTTTGTGTAGCCTGGTAGAGACGCTGATAGGCTGATGTCGATGGACTCATCTTTTAAGCGCCGAGCACATTATCACAACGAGGTTCTGCTCTGGCCACGGGCGCAACTGGTTTGAGACCAGCTAAACACCCAGACTCACGTTTGCGTCATCGGCCCAGTCAAACAGTCGCGCAACCAATTGATTGAGTTCGTCAATATGGTAATCCCGGCATTCGCCTGGGAACGTGTGCGGAGTCATGGCTTCCAGGTTCTCAACGATGTCGCATAGCTCCAGATCGAATGCACCACCCCCTTCCGTAAACCATGCATCGGGAGCCTGGGCGCGTAATACACTGGCGATACGATGGGCTTTGCTTGCACACGCCGGCGCAGAGTAATCCTGTTGCGCCCTCAGAATGGTCCTGATTGGGATGGTTCGGCTCCAGCTTGGCCGCCTGGTCACGTGTGCCGAGATAACCGCGGGGCTAAGACACGGTCGTTGCCGAGCGTGGGCGACTACATTGCGTTCCTGGGTCTGGGTCATGCGGAGTCCTCTTCCTCTCGGTTCAGATTAACCAGTTACCGGTGTGACCGGGTTGTTCAAAGCCAAAGTGGTGTTTCAAACGATGGCGCACATGAAACAAGGTGATATTCAGGGCCACCAGGTTCTGGTTTTCGGCACTGTTAGGGACCGAAAGGCGGGATTGAACGACCTCGTTGGATTCCATCTCAGCTGCCTGTCGATCGAGATCGCGCAAACGCAACTTCAGTTCGTCCTGGGACTGCTCCTTGATGACACCGTCATGAGCCTGGGCAAGCTTTTGCTGAGCGACTACTGCACAACTGCGCACAAAGTGGTGATGGTGATTCAGCAGCGAATCCCGAAGTTCTTCAGTGCATGCTGCCCAGTGCTCGTCTGCAAGACGGCAGCGACCGCTTCGATCCAGGCCTGAGGCATCGACCAGAGATATGGATCGCTTGCCGCTCAGTTGCAGAATGATCTCTTCTCGAGCCTCGAAAAGGATGGAAATGCGCTGGCGCGTGATCGGGTGATGACTAGCTGTATTCATGGTTTTGCTCCTGAGTAGATGAGGAGATCTTCTGCCAGATGATCGTGTGCCTCTACCCTGGATCTGTGAATTCAAACAGACGTAGTTCTGCGGCAACCTTTCCTACTTAAAAGTACCGGGTTGATTAGGGTTCGCAAGCCGAAATAGGGCTCGAAATGGCCCGCGTGCAGATTAATCTAGACTTGTACGGTCTGCATCCACGTGTATCGTGGAGACTTGGATGTGTGCTCACAGGAAGCCTGTGAATGGCGGATTTTGGATTGATCAAACAAGTTGGGAAGGGGCTAGGCACAATCGTGCTGCTTTGCTCATGCGCGCTGTTGGCCGCATATGCCGAAGACAATTTCCCCGGGTGGGCGTTTGGCTTGTCGTTACTGTTGCTTGTCGCCGGCGCCGTTCCAATGGTGTTGTTCTTCAATCTGTTCAGAGACCAAAGCACTACTCCAATCAAAAGCTTTGAATTTCAGGAGCCCACAGATGATTGGAGTGACCTGTTCAGCCCGTGGCATCGAGATAGAGATGACGACTAAATCTGAGGCAGATGGATGTCGCGGAGCATGAATTTGCTGAGTGCGTTCGTTTAGTCGAGAGGAAGTAAAAAGGGCAGCCTCGATAGCTGCCCTTGCAATTTAACCAGTAAGCAAACTGAACTGCTCCATGGGCGTTTGCTCTGAAATTACCCATTTGGAGCATGCACTCGGCAGGCGTGTGAGTTCGTAGAGTTTATCCAACGCTGCAGAAACCTTGATGTGCACGTCACTCCCCACACGCTTGTGGTCAACACTCGCCAACAAGTTCTCAACGTTTTTCTGTTGATATGTTTGAAGCGGAATGCTGGTGTCGACGACTACCACCGCGTCTTCCGGGATGATTGGTGCGCAGACGATGCCATCACGGTACGCCTTAACCCGGGTACGGAAGCTGCCAGGCTCACGCAGCTCGGCCTGCCAAAGATCAGATACATATTTTGCCACACAGCTGTAGGCCCAGCCGGCGCATTGCCAGTTGCTGTCGGTACCCTGGATCAGGACGTTATCGTCGTCCTTGGCAACCTTGTAGAACCGCGGCGTGGCGACCTGAAAGGCCTTTGTCTTTTTCGGTGCGTACCCTAGGCTTGAATTGCAGATGCCATGCACAGGCGTGTCGTAAGATGGGATGATGCGCCATGCTCCAGCATTGCTGCCGTTGAAGATCACACTCAGGAGCTCGCTGTCACCATGTAGGGTGAGCAGCACCGTTTCACCTGCCTCCAACTGCGCTGCCTTTTCATGTTCCCCTAGCTGGACCATCGCAGCTTTTACCCGCTCGAAGTCGCCCCGGGGAATTGGAGAGCTATAACTGTCACCGACCTTCAGTTCAAATTCACGGTCGTGCATCGATACAGGATTTTCCAGAGCCTTGAGCCAGCCGGAGATATAGCCTTCAGGGGTAATTGTGCGTCCGCCTGCGCCCTGCAGCATCCCGCCCTCGCAGGAGGACCCTGATTCAAAGATCACCCGAACGACTGCTTCAAGGTCACCGATAAGCTGCGCGCACCAGCGTGGCTTGTGTGGATGCACGTTCTTCGAGTAGCTCTCCTCGAACAGGACATAGACTGGTGTGCCCTTGCTGCCGAGGAATGCCCCAACCAGTTTGCCGGTAGATACGGTTGCGCCCATGTGTGTTGCTCCTGATAAGAAGGTCTTGATTGGATACCTTCAGTGTCAGGTCGCTGCAGGGGTGCCAGAACCGGAAAGGGAAGCCTTTTTCGACGGCAAAGTCGGTCCCCATTGGTGACAGCGGAAAATGGATGCACCGGGAGTGCAGTTTGAACTATTTGATACTCCGCAACCCATGTGCCGCGCGCTCTGCGCGTGCGTGGGCCTGCTCCAGTGTCTCGCCCCTGGCGATCGATCTTTGCAAGGACTCAAGTGCTCGCGCCATAGCAGAGGGGTCCTTGATTGATTTGGAGACCGGGAGGTCGGCGCGTAAGCGATCAGTCAGCCCCCACAAGATTGCTTGCAGCTCTGGCATGGAGGCGTCGGCCCAGTCGTCTTCAAAATCAAGGTTGGCGCAATCAAAGCCGAGTGCCTGGCCGACGGACTTCACCCATTTCGTGTATCGGCGAACGAATAGCGGTACACCAACGTAGTGTTTCTGAGAGATAACTCGGTGCCATCCGCTCATGTGCGCTGCATCGATGTGCACCAGCATCAAGTCTTGAATTGCCTTGCCTGTAATCTGCCGCACTGTCGATGGCAGAGATTTGGACAGCGACTCACAGAGCAGATCCAGATCGACAAAATAATAGGTGACCAGGCGTTCAGCCCAGTGTGCGCGCGCATCGCTCATACCGCATTCCCGGTTATAGACCTGATCGCGCATTTTCGGATGCGTCGGACCTGGATGATCATAGCGTTTGATAGGCAGGATTGGTCCACGATTCCCCGGTTGTGGTAATTCTAGACCCGGGCCACTTTCTCAAAGCAGCTTTTATGGAACCACTCGCCGGCGACCTGGAGTTGATCATTGACGACGTCTTCGACTTCACCGACACCCGGGACATTATCACCCACGATGAAATCCCGAGTTGGGAGTGGAACACCAAAAACTGCCTGGCCGCCCCGAAGATCCTGGGCGCGGCTGATTGACCATTTACGCCGCATTTCCTGTACCGAGGAATCGTCCCCGAAAGTTTTTCTGGCAACATATTCAGCGTTATGTAGCCACATCGAGTGAGACATGCCATCGAAACGGGTTCGGGTGCCGTTGTGATTGTCGCTTAAAACGCGCTCTGCAGCTTTTAGCAGCCCGGCGAGGGTTTTATAGCTTGTAGGGGTCGGCATTGGGTTTCTCCTATCGATGGGTGGCTCCGGAGAGCTTGGAAGAAGCCATCGTCGATAGAAAAGGAGGGTGCCACCAGCATAGGGTGATGCAGTGAGTTTCAGGGGTGGACTTCGGTTTCGGCAGCTACTACTCAGTTGTGCGATCGTGGAGCTCAAGTGTGGTATTCGCCGGCACCGGCATCGTGTTCAGCAGCACTAATGCCTTGGCGTCAGAGATATTGATCGACATATCCTTCGCTCCCATGCAGGTGAGCTTTCTTGCCTTGAGCACCCATTGAGCATCGTCAGTCCCGGGCCTAAGTTGAACCAGTTCGGCCGCGTAACTGCATTTATGCTGGGAATCCACGACCTTTAAAAACACCATCCCGCCCATTCCCTCCGTAATCTTCTTATCATTCTTAACCTGAACTGTCCCGGCGGTGACGGGGCCCGCCAGCAGCTGTATGCAGACTGTTGCTGTCATGAGTAAGAGGTTGCGGTACATATGTCTGCTCCAGGGTCTATCGGGTTGCGGAGGTTAGGTTTGAGGTGTCTCATGGAGAAACAGTAAAGTCCGACCGCCTGGATCTGGTAGGTGCAGGTAGTAGCCCATCAACTTCCGTCCGCGCCATGCGCTGCAAACTGTCGCCCCATGTTCATTGCCGTTCACGTCGACAATGTCTACATCGCGGCGGGTGATCAAATCGGCGATCCATGCTTCACCAAAGCAGGCGGCATGCATATCCGATTCATGAATTTGCATCCCAACCTCGGAAGTCGAGCTGCTCATCACGTCGCAGCAATGGATATCAGTCCAGTTGTATGGATCTCGCATCGTCACAAAGTATGAAGTCAGGTCCAGACCGCGCCAGGCCGTTGCAATACCACCTTGCTTGGGCAACTGGATCATGTCCCCCGTGTCGGCACCATGGGCACGCCCAGTGTCGCCTAACCATCTCCAGCCGAACTCGGCCGCTGGCAACTCATCCATGTGCTTCTGATGAAGTTTGGCTTTGGACACGGGGCCTACTCCAGGTGATCGTCAGGTGTAGATTTCAACACTAGGGTGACCGGACCATCTCGTGTATTGCCATTGATTTGGCCATCAAGTGCAGCAATCTCCTTACGAGTCAGATTCCGCCACTTTGCAATGTCGAAGTCGCCCTTGAGTACTCCCGTAGGGTTCATCACGCAGGTACTGCCGTAGCTATAGCCGCGTTCATCAAGCCATGCTCTGCAAGCATTCATCGCTACAAATGGAACGTGACCCGTGAAGACTTTTTTGAAGACACTCAATCCAAATTCTCCTGCAGTTTCACGACATCAATGCCAGAGCTGGGGTTTCAGAGGACAGTGCGATATGGAGTTCACCCGGGAGCTTAAGTAGTTCCCGGACATCTGTGTACGCTTCGCACTCCAGGCATTTACTTCCCTTGCGGTGCTTAGCGTCTCCATCCCATCGCCCTGGTACCAGGTGATCGTGGGCCGGCGATCCAACACATTCTTCACGGTCCCATAACTCTACGAGACGCTCCAGGGCGGCGCGTACCCGGCCGCTGAGCTCCGGTGTATTGGTGCTTGTCCGCTGATCCGTTACAGCCCCAGGGACGGGAATGATCTCTACCGTGCGCAATGCTTTGCTGGCAGCATGGGCGTACGCGTTTGCGCGTGACTCTTCGAAGAACAACTCATTGTGACCGCCGTCGACTTTGACAAACCAAGCTACCGGTCCAGGGTTCTTTTGTGCCGCGATGACCAGAGATACCCGATCCGCGAGGTCATGCCTCCCAGACTGTATTGCTGTGCTGTGCAGCTGCCAGAGAAGCTCATTCGAAACGTTGGAGGTTGTGCTATTGCTCATCACTGCTCCGTTGCGCATTGCGCCGAGTGGTTTCAATTCGATGGTGTCGCGGAGATTTGCAGGGAATTGCTGTTACCTGCTGGTGAACCGTTCTTTTGGTCAGCGCTTTCCAACGAGTATCCGTTGTTAAGTGCCCACATCCGCGCTTTGAACTTGGTGGGGAAAGTCCCGGAAACATCGACCCATACACGGTCTTCCAACTGGGCGACGTGCCACGTACCGGTGCCTTTGAGAGGAAACACTTGCACGATCGGAGTTCCGGCCACTGTAGGCTTAGTGAGGGTGCGGAATGATTGATCTGCCTTTGAAATGCCATCTGCCAGATCATTAGGTAACCTGGCGCGATGCGTCAGGCACCGGGTGAGAAGATTATGTTGCTCGGATAGTAGCTCTTTACCCTCTGCGGCTTTCAGCAGCTCAAGGTCTTTCGTACGTATTAACGCTAGCGCTGCGCGCTCCAAGTCAGACCCTTTGCTGAGCAGCTCGTAGAAAGTCTCCGCAAGATCTCTCTGTGTGGCCGTCATCTGCCATTGCAAGTTTGCGAGATCGATAACCGCGACGGCGCCTTTGCCGTCACCTTCCGCCACACGAACTTGTGCTCGGAGGGGATCAACGCGCATAAGTACTTCAACCCAGCGTAGACCCATGCTTTGGGTCTTAGCATTGTGAAACAGCAGGTCACCACCCTTTACAGGTTTGCCCTCAATCTGGAACAACTCAGACATGCCTATTTCCCTTCGTTGAAGTTCATTCTTTGATAGGGCTGATGATCCCGGCCTGATGAGAGTGCCACCAGCCATTCGTCACCAGTGGCCAATGTGAAAATCAATCAGAACCCTTTCAGTGAACTTCACCTTTCATTGTGGGAACCGAGGTATTGAAGTTCCATTCTCGCGATTCTTCGACCAACGCAATACTGAAAACAGGTGCTCGTTTTTCCAGAGCTCCGCATGGGTTCCAGGTCGGGGGGAGAGGAACTACATGTGGCAAGGGGCGGCCGATGTTCCACCAATCGGTCCTCCACGGCTGGATAGGTAGGATCACTGCTGGCTGCAACTGCCGGTATTGGGCGGCGGAAATCCAGCTTTAGTTTTGGAATGCGGGCTCCGATAGCCATCGATACCATCGTTGCATCTTCAATAACGCTGGCGCTAGAAATGGCTATTTTGCGATTCATCCCTGCAATTGTTTTCCTGATGGCAATGGATCTTCTCGGTCGCGCTCAGGGCTCCTGGATCTATGGGTTGTTTGGCGCGACTCCAGATCCTGATCGACTTCTGGCCAGACTTGTTTTTGACGCCTCTGCGGTCGCGATATGGGTCTTTGGGCTCCGCGTGCTGGCAACGCCGTACATCAAGCCAGGCGCAAAGCTCAAACCTTGGATGATTGTTTCAGCCTTTGTTGGCTTCTTCTTTTCCTGCCTGTTTCTCGGCGAGTCGGTACGACGGATGAAGGTAGGCGGAAACCTTCAAGTCTCAACTGACGATTTATTTTTCAACTTGGGGATTGCCGGCCTGTGCATCGTGGGCTGTTTTATCGTTTTCAATATTACGAGCACATGGAGAGAGCATTTCAGCTCGAATGAGGAACTGCATTAATCGAAAGGAGTCACGCATACCCGTGACAGCCAAACGGCCCAGGTTGTTACAAGGGCCGTCGGGTGAAGGGTGGGGGCGATTAACTCGCCCGGGCCAGATCGCTTCGATACCAAGTCCAGTGATGAGGCTCCTTCACCATGCCGGCGCGGATCTCTTCAAATTCACGGTGGAATGCTGCCGCTTCCTCCAGGCTCAGATCCACTGAATTTTCCTCGTGGCTGCCAGTCCCCCACATATTTTTCTGCTGGTCGTAACCCTTCAGAGTGGAAACGGTGAACCGCGGCAAGCTCTCTGGCATCGGAATCTTCTTGCCTCGATGCTTCATTGTCTCGAGGACTAGCCGCAGGACTACACGGCGCTGATTGTCAGGGTCATCGAAATACACCGTTTCGTTTTCTCGATAGGACACTTTCCGGCCGGCTACGGCGTCGACGAAGTAGGACGCTGTGGTGATTTTGGCGACGTCTACCAATCCGAAATCCGCCAGGGTGCGGAGTGCGGGAGCTTCCATGTTGATCTGCGATGCGGTCATATCGATATCCACCGTTGATTTGATGGATCTATCGTCTCTTCGATGACCGCGTGCCAGTAGCGGCCGTTATGAAATAATGCCAACGCTTAAAATCTTCAGGTGGGAGGTCAATTGTTCGCTACCAGGTGCAGCTTCGGCCCCAATCTTGGAATGCAGAGTTGGGTCGAGGGCGGCTGCAGAAGCAAATGAACGGTGGAAGCGCATCGCAGTCCTGTAAGGACTCAATTTCTGCCCTGTACAATCCGCTTGCGGTTCGGATGCTAACGGTCGCCGGGCCATCGCCAGGCTTGGGTACCATCGTCACGCGGTTATAGGGTGGGACTACTTTTCCCTTCCAAGACTTGGTTTGCCAAACGGAGAGGTAACCGACAACCTGGCCATCAGGTACACACAAGTCGTTGTGCACCATGAGCTCGGCTGATACGAGGGTCACGCTGGAGGGTGCAAGCATGACGCAGCCGCGCATAGGGGGACCGGCGTTGGCGATTCCTGAGCCATAGCCAATAAGTATGCAAAGAGCCCCGGACGCGAATGGGATGGTCATCTTCGTTCCTCCACTGAGGGACTAAACCAGCATAGTCCCCACTGAGAGCACGAGTCGTTCGGCCCGCTAAGCGGCGGGCACGTTGGGTGCGTTAATTAAGCGGGCATTTCCGTTCTGAGACGCTCAAACAGCGTTATCAATGACTTTTCCAGAGTCCCCTGCCAGATGCCGCCGACCTTGCCTTCGTTACAGTAGACATTGAACACGTCGCCTGTGCGCATTTTGTGTCCAAGGGTTATGCGATGGACTACGGGGTGGCCCTTGATATCGTAGTCCTTGAACCCGTTTTCTTTGGAGACCAGCGTAATTTCAATCTCAGGCTGAGCGGCTGTAGGCATGGTTCGTCCTGCTGTTTTGATGTGTGGGGTGCTGGAGCGCGCCTGGCGCTTTGTTGGTACATTTCGGGTGAGTAGTGCCGGCTTTTCCCGTGGCCCGCCGGCGGCTCGAAGACTGAGTGCATTCAGACATGCAACGCAGGGAACAAATGGATGCGCATCGAAGTACGCTGCCCGCCGGCATGTGTGCCGGTTCTCATCCAACCGCGGTGGGCAGTTTGAGAACGCCTCAGAGCTTCTTCCACTCTGCGCCCGCGTCGAGCTCGCGTGCGGTTTGCTTTTAGCTACTCTGGCCCGGGGTGTTTGAGCGCACTTTGGCTGAGACTTCGCTTGCATTGCCTTACTCCAAATTTTTGTTTTCGTGTGCACTACATATCTCCATATGAGGGTGCGTTAGGGCACTGGCCCAGCGAGTGGGGTACAACTACAGGTCGGCTAACAGTTCCGCAGCGGCGACTTCTGCCGGCTCTCCATCCAAAATGCGGGAGGTGAACGTTTCGATGAGGCCAAACGACTCCAGGCTGCGCCACGTATCACCGTCAATTGCCTCGGAGGACTCTACAAATCGAGTCCCGGACAGATCGAAGCGGACGCCCTCCGTCTGCAATAGCGGTTCAAACGGGAGCCACTGGATTTCGGTTTTCAAACACTGGGAGTCAATGAGGGCAATTGAATAACGGCCTTGGCAATCGTCCGCAGATATGAGGGTGATATCGAGACGGGCGGTCGGCTGGGATTGAATTTGCGTTGAAGTCATTTGTGGCTCCTGTAATCGGTTGATGAGTCCAGATTAAGGACGCAGCCGATGTGCCAGAAGCCCGCGATCAAATGATTGTTCAGACGGCTTGCATCGCCAACTTCACCTTGGCTAGCGCGTTCTTTTCCAGCTGTCGGATGCGCTCCGCCGATACTCCGTAACGCTCGGCCAGGTCTTGGAGAGTGAGCTTGTCGTCAGCAAGCCAGCGCTGGTGAATAATCTCCCGACTGCGCTCATCCAGATTTGCCAGTGCCACTTCAAGATTTCCGGTCATTGCGGAGCCCCAGCTGGAAGCCTCGAACTGCCGTGCTGGGTCATAATTGAAGTCCTCCAGGAAGTGTGCCGGCGACCTGATCACCGTTTCTTCGTCGTCGTCGTCGGCGGCATCAAAGCCAACATCTTGTCCGCTAAGGCGACTTTCCATCTCGCGCACTTCGCGGGGCTGGACGCCCAAGTCCTCTGCCACACGTTCAACTTCGTCGCCGCTCAACCAGCCCAGTCGCTTTTTCTGACTGCGCAGGTTGAAGAAGAGTTTGCGCTGGGCCTTGGTCGTGGCGACTTTCACAATCCGCCAGTTGCGCAGAATGAATTCGTGAATCTCGGCCCGAATCCAATGACGCGCGAAGGTCACCAATCGCACGCCGATGTCGGGATTGAATCGCTTCACAGCTTTCATCAGTCCTATGTTCCCTTCCTGGATCAGGTCCGAAAGGGGGAGACCGTATCCGGCGTAGCTGCGGGCGATGTGGCCAACAAACCGTAAATGCGACATGACCAGCAGCCGTGCTGCATCTACGTCTTGATGGTGGAAAAGGCGCGCACCCAACTCCTGCTCCTCCTCGAGTGTCAACAGAGGATGGTCAGACACCGCCGATAGGTACACCTGAATGTTGGAGCCCGGCACCATAGGGGTTTGCAGGCGAGTTGCAGAATTTATTGGCTTAGCGTTCAACGACGCTGCTCCTTTGCTTGTTGAGTGCCTTGGGAGCGCGCCTAATGGCGCGCCCGAGGCGTGCAGTGCACCATTTGATGGAAGGGGCAACCAATCGGCGGTTGCCCTCAGAACGCATTACAGAGCTGCGATTTCTTCGTTGATGATCAGCAGCAAATTGTCGCCTTGTTGCTTGCGAACCTGTTCTGCAAGCTCCGGGGTGTAAACCTGAGAATAAAACAGGCAGTTTTCTTTCTCCTTGCCCGCTTTCACTTGAATGTTGATCTTCCGTTTGCACTGAGTTTTCCAGTGTTTCAGGCTGTCGTAATGGTTAGCCATCTCTGGCAGTACCAGTTCTAACCACCCGTGAGAATTTTTTGGCTCATCCAATACGTAATTGGTGTGAGGTACCCGAAGGTCGAGGACGTAGCCAGCCGATTTGAATGCTTCTACCAGTTGATCCATATCGGCCTCTGGTACGTCAATGTTGAGCGGGCCACCGAAGCCACCGTCTGACACCTCGCCGATCTTTTTCCCTTCAAGCCAAATCTCGGCGGACCAGCAGGCGCCGTCGTCGGTGCCGATGACCTTGTACTTTTTGTACTCAAAGCCAGCTGCCTTGGCGATTTTCAGCTCAGTAATGAATTCCATTTTGAAGCCCCTTCGTTCGTTAAGTGATGGGGCAATATTGGAACGTGGACACCTGTGCCAGAACCGGCATCCAACAATATTTCTACTTTTCCCTAACACTTTTTCAGGTGCCCCTTGCTTCAGGACGAATCCGCCACTGGGGATTCAACACCTGAACTGTCAAGGCGGGCTTTATAGTTCCCGTGATTAAAATCAAATGAGTGGGTTTGGATCAAAGCTGAGAGGCGATTGTAATAATCCCATTTAGCACGGCCATCCAAAATGGGCCTTCGTTTTCCCAGGTCGTGAATGGATTCATTTCTTGGCGGCTGATCGCGCAGATGCCAGTTCGGTCTGCGCCCCAGTATGATTCAGACAATCGCCATGGACGATTCCACACCCTCCGCTGTTCTTGTGTCGGGTTCTATGGTGCCAGGCTGCATGGCAGCCTTGGCCTTCATCGAATGATTTGCTTATGCCGCCTTGCGAACCTGGCCGGCGGCGACCAGGGCATTCGGAACCAATACGCTCTCTCCCAAGAGGACTGCCACAACGGCACGACAAACGGCCACCAACTCGTCGTCATCCCTGAACTGTGGACCGGACCCGCCTTGATAGCGGCAGCTCGCATACACCTGATCGTAATGTTCGATGTCTACTCGATACTTCTTGATAAGCGGGCCGCCGGCATTCCAATCGGTGGAGTACGCCGGGCAGTTGTTGTACGCATGGCCGGTTTCATCGACGATCTTGAGTTTCAAATCGTACAAACTTGGAAGGCGCTCCCGTTCGTAGTCGGTGAACTTAGACCAATCCACCTTTTCGAGTTGGTCGGCTACGGTCAGGACTTTGACTTTCAAGCCGTCGGCGGTCGCTACCGCCCAGTTGAGCGCCAGTCCGTTCAAATCGTTCGCGAGAACCGCCGTAAAACCCTCTGCCGTCGTAGTAGTTTCAGCTGGCACCAACAGGCCAACGCTAACAGAGTCGGCCAGAACGGGAGCAACCTTCGTCCAGCCATTTTGGGTGTCCTCGTAACCGTTACGCATGAGGAGTGCACGGCCCGCCGACGTTGGGAAATGCTCGCCTCCAAGCGACTGGATCAAACCAGCCTGCTCGACGATTTCGCATTCAGCGGTGTTTTCATGGGTGTTGCTTGCCACTGCGGCGACGACTTCGATGGTGATGTTGGCGGTGGCCAGCACCGCCGACGCGGCGTGCAACGCCAAATCTTCAATAATGGTTCGGGCCAGCTGGCAACTGTCTGCGTAGCCCAATTTTTCAATGCCCAGCTTCGCGTCATCAATGCTGCTGGTCGAGTGCAGATAGCGCAAACCCTCGCTAGTCATTCCGCAGCTTACAAAGAAACGTTCGCCAGGCCGGTGGGCAACCAAAAAGGCAAAAGGGCTGCCGGTCAGGTCAAAAAAGGTTACGCCCCGTTTACTGTGGGTGTAAAAACCGCTTATCGATTCGTCGCCGCCGGTATCGGTGTTGGCTGGGTTCTTGGCTGCTTTGATCCACTTGCGGCCCGGGGTACTGATGATGAAGTCCATGCTTTCCCTCTTGAGTTCGTGCTCTGTGAGCTGATGGGAGAGAGCTTCGCAAGTTGCAGTCCGTGCCAGAACCGGCATCACTGCAAAGAATTGAGTTTTCGCGCCGGTTTTACACCCGCGCACGCAGGAACTGAGCGATCTTGGGTGAACGCATGCTTGCGGTGGGGTCGAACGGTTGGACGATCCCCAACCGTGATGGACTGGATCGTGTGGAACTCGCTCCCCAGGTTAGGGAATGAGCAGACCTGTGGTTGAAGGGCAGCAATCGGCGGTCTGATGCCGTTTGCCTCGTACCGGCGCTGTTTTGCCTGTGAACAAAAAAGCCGGGCGATCCCGGCTAATGCTCGCTGATATTCAGGCGGCCAAAGCATCATCACTTGAAGGGAGGCTCGATTTGAACTCGGTAGTCTGGATGTGGATTTCAGCGTAGGTCCGCAAGTTGCGGAATTTGTCTGTAACCATCCCCGCTTGCAGCGCAGCGTGCAGAAATGGCACAAGGTTGATATCCATGCAGCCGAACGAAACGCTGCCAAAGTACTTGCATCCATACACCATTTGATCGAGCGCAGCTAAATCTGACTCCAACTGTGCGCGACTGATGGCACATCCGGTAACGGCTGCGGGGAGTAGAGGGAAGGTTTCTGCGTGCAGTCGGCGCATGGTAGTACGAACCATTGCGCGGGACGTGGCATCGGCAGGGAAGAGGGCAGGCTCTGGGTAGCGCTCTTCAATGAATTCAACGATCAGGTCGAACTCGGAAACGATCAGAGCACGCTCAATCACGGCCGGGAACTCGGTTATACCCAAGGTTTTTGCCAGTTTTATTGCTGCAGGAGAGCCTGCGTCCAATGCAACAAACTCAATACCTTTCACTGCCGCCATATAGCGAACGATGTCGGATTTCACGCAGTTGGCGGAAGTGATGAAAACGAGAGTATTGGCTGCCGACATTTTACTGACCCCTTGCGTGTTTTGATGGGGTCCATTGTACATCGACGGCGGTGTACAATGGCGAAAGTTTAAACACTATTGGGCAACTTTCGTATTCCCGATCTTGGGAGTTGAATACCCACACGCAGCCTGGCACGGACGTGCTCAATCAGCTATTGCTAGACAGGTTGGAAGTGCTCTTGTGGTTAAGCTTCTCCATGCCGTGGCAATAACCGCCTGTGGCGCGAAAATAGCGCATCTGCGCCTCTTGCAACATTTCGGAAGCTTTGCGACCGCCTATCGCAAGTGACGTGCAGCCTGCGCAGAGATGCTCACCTGGTTTGTCTATCTCGACAAAGGCATCGCCCCCGCGCTTTTGCTGCTTGCAGTTCGAGCAGGTGATGAATGAACCGTTGGCCATGGGTGGGTAAATAGGTTGGATTTTCATCGTATAGCTCCAGTGTGGGCACAGGTACTCAAGCGTTGCCCTGTCGTTCGATCAGTCGACACTTAGGTCAACCTATAGACTTCCAATAAAGCCGTCGCGCTGGTGCCTGCATCAAACCCGAGCTGCCATATTGAAGTGCCCGGGCTTGCTGTTGCTGTCCACGTCAGAGAGGATTCAGGCCACGTGTGGTGCGTTTTCTCCCTGTGCACCTACGCATTCGTCCAGTGCGATCTTGTGCCTATTCAGCTCCTCGCAGAGCATCTCCATGTCCTGATTGGCCATCGTGTCGCGAAAGTCAGCCAGAAAATATCGACTTCCTGATTCGGTCGTTATGACGCTATCGGCCAACGAAACAATGGTGCTGGTACGAATCGGTGTTTCATCCTGAAAGCCGGGTCGGCCAAAGACGTAGCCAATGGCACATTTGGACGAAGGGAAATGTACCTGCGATAGGACTCCGTCGAGTTTCAGTCGTTGGGCCTTCTCGAGGCCAGCACGGATGTGAGGTGTATTTTTGCCGTAGATGCTGATCCGGGACATGCCGCTCTCCTATTGAAAGCTTGAGGTAGACGTGGCCTGGGCTGGTTGCACAGGCCCAAAGGGTTTGTTGAGTCAGGCCGCACGAACTCTAAAAAACCGCCAATTTGGATGCTCACCTGAATTGATGTCATGTGCGATACGTTGCTCTGTGAAGCACGTCAGACCGACGGCAAGAGTGGAGCAAACCTGTTTGGCAACATCTTCAGCACTCACTGATCCATAAATGCCGGCCAAAGGTTTCGAACCGTCGTATAGGCTGTTGGCGTTGATTTGATCGATCAATGTGACCGGTACCTGGATCAAGGAATTAGGTAGGAATTCGGTCATGAGTTTCAGCACTTGCGCATCACGGTGGATGCACACAGCGGACTGCGATTGGATTAGTGACTGGAGAGCCTCTAACTGCGCTGCGCACGTCTGCCTCTCAGTTGCAGTACCGCATAGGGCCTTTGCTGTCCGGACGTACGTCATGTATTCGCGTTCGGACATGCCGTCGAACAAGAACTCGGCCCCGATCGCTTGGGCAGATGCCATGCGTGGGTCCCAAGCCGAGGTGGTGTAGTCCAGTAGCAGGACAACCCGGATACCGCGCTTCGGCGACTGGATGACGCTCACCCCGGCGCGGACCTTCAGGTGACGGGTCATGGCCAGATCGTTGTAGCGATGAAATGCTTCGTTCAGATTGAGGCTGGAGGTTTGCGTGGTAGACGACATAGTGAAGGCTCCGTGAGTTGGAATGGAGCCATCTTGAGTCAGAGTCGAACGTGCCAGCAGCCTAGAGGGTATGAATAACGCAGTCCCTTCTGAAGACCTTCGGGATCAAGCGAAGTTTGTGGCTGGAAACTCAAAAATGCCCGGGGGCTGACTAGGATTGGGAACTCGGAAAATGGCCAGAGCAGCTGTAAGCCATGTCTCAAGTGAGGCTTCTGAGTTAGAAATCAGAGCCACTGTTGCGAGCTTCTGATCCGAACCCTCTGCGAAAACATCTCGAACATCTGCGTGTTTCCCCCCAGCATAGATATCCACCAGGCGCCGTAGGAGTGCATCGTCAGTGAGAGCGTTTGGCCGCAGCCGCGCAGCAATTTCGGCAATGTAATCCTTATAGTCAGCCATCGCTTCTATCTGCAAATTGCTCAGCGTCTCCGCCCGCGCCTCGAGCTCATGCGCTGGGCATGTGTAAAGGGATGACTCGTCAAACATCAGTGGAAAACGCGGGCGGTGGAGCAGATCCTCAAGAGCATCTGCGACTTGAAGGGACATCGACTCAGTAGGATTCACGGCACCAAAAACAAGCAGGTCAAGGAATTGCACTGGATGACCTGCCGTCTTGATGCAGTGCATCTGCAGAGCCGTTCCTGAAGGCATCATCTTCAATGCCTCAATGAATTGCTGTTTTGCCTTCTCGTCCATCAGATGTCCTTTATCTCGCAGAATTACAATGTTAGGAGTTTGCGGCCAGCGCCATCTCTTTCTCTGGCATCCCGATCGACAAAATTTCAATCAGCGCCGAGCGTTGATGAGGGGCCAGACTGCGAAACGTTTCGATCAAGCTCCACTCTTGCGGGCTAATTTGAGAGGCGTCCGCGTCCGAGAACTTGAACTCATCACTGTCGCGCAAGCTGGCTTCCAGCCGGCTGATGATTTCAGAATTCATACTGCGGTGATTCTTACGGCCAGCCTCTGCGATGCGCTCGCGCATGCCATCCGGAAGTCGAACAACAAACTTGTCGGCAGTACGCGAGCTGTAGAGGGTGTGCATTGACTGAGGCATGGTGATCCTTTCTTAATTCAGGTTGAACAGAACACAGCTTTGGATAACAGCGCGTGTGCCACCAGCAACCAATGAGGTGCGCGCAGTTTATATAAGGCTTACAGCATTCCCCAGCCGAAATAGGGCCTGGAATTTCTAAACGATGATGGTTTATTCCACAAACCGCCGGAGGTGAGTTTGGCGGCTCAGTGCGATACGTTGATAACCGGCCGAGCCGTACGATTTGAATTCAGAATCTGTACAACCGCGCTTTCGCCATGAGCGGTGATGACTCGCAGCAAGGCTTTTTCGGACAGGTCCAGAATATCCGCCTCTGGGTACTGATCTTGTTTCATGGCAAGGCGATCATCCGCAATCATTACGTCAGCGATCCCCATGCCGGTGCTGAACTCAGAGACTTTGTAATGCTGACCGAAGCCCAGATCCAGATGCACGCCGAACACGAAGCATTCACCGCCGATTGCATGCGTAAATGTGGCCAAAAGGGCGGCGTCGCGGGTGCCCGTGCGGGTTGCAATATTCATGGTCTGGTTCATGGTTTGACTCCAAGTAAGATTCGATGAACGAATTTTGCTTTGGGCAATGTTGTGCCAGAACCAGGCGTTGAAATTTCAGAGTTACTTTTTTGCTGGCGGAAAGCAGCTGCCGTTTTCGGAAATGTAAATGTCCTCACAGTTACTGAAGAGTATTGGAGGTGACGCCTGCCATCAGCGATTCCAATGCCGCACCCTTCGGACGCCAGCCGACAATCTTGCAAGCCTGATCGAAGCAGTCCAGGTCACCATGGTCGCGGAATTTCTGAGTGATGACGCGGATTTTGCTCGCACGTTCTTGGATCTCAACGGCGGCTTCCGACATTCTGTCGCCGACCAACGTGCCCTGGGCAGAATTACGAATGGTGTCCGCAGACAGATCCATTTGAATTGCCATGTCGTCCATGAAGGCGGCGATAGCCAGGTGGTTGGTGTGAGAGGTTGCAGTAGCTTGAGTGTGGTTCATGATAAGTCCTTGAGTTCTTAAATTTGGTTTTGATTGCCGGCCAGCTCGACGGCCGGGCAGTTAGGATTGGTGCCGTTCCAGGTCACAAGCATCGAGCTCGCTTCCCTGATGAAATTATCGGCCTGTACGTCATTCAGACGGTAAATGCCGGTACCGCGCAGAATGTTCAATCCGATAAGCACTGATTGGGCCTCCACGTAACTCAGCGTACTGGTCACTGGAAATCTCGCCCCGCTTTCATCCTGGTTGATCACGTCCACCAGCAGCATTGGTCTGTCCGCGGTCGATGTCTTGAAGTGCATTTCAGTTTCAGCACCTGGGTCAAACGATGGATGCTCAGGATCAAGCTTGCGCAGATCCGACATGCCCCGGGCAAAACCTCGGGTAAAACCAAGCACCAAGTAGAAGCGCTTGTCTGCTTTCGTCAGGGCCTGCACCTGGAAATAAGCATGGGCCTCTCTCGCAGACTTGAGCTCGGCTCCGGCGGACTTTATTGCCTCTCTCAGGACGTGAATAGCAGACCTAAGCATGGTTTTCTCTCCACAATGGGTTATTGACGCTCGACCTTGTTTATTTGCTTAGGCCTGCGACGCTACCGTTGCTTCTACCCCACAGGAGTTGAAGCCCGACATAAAGTCCTGGTACCGACGACCGTGCGGGTCAAGCAGACTGATGGAGGAGTTCGCCAGCGCTACTCCCTTGAGTTTCGCCGCTTGGCCAACCAGAAACACGGATGAAATGCTCTCTGGGACAAAGCCATCACCGTCGCAGGCTACGCAGTGAGGCTCATTGCGCCAGGTCTCACGACCATCGCACATTGGGCAGCCGCCAAATGGTGAGTTATCAATCCAGGCGCGAAGAACCCGGGCCAGGCTGCGGTGTTCGCTTTTCTCAGCGGCTACGCAGGCTGCCAATGTTGCGCGGTACACGCCAACGTCGGTAATCGGAAGGATGCGCAAACCAGGCGGCACTGCCATTTCTGGGCTGTCGCAAGATTGGGTGGCGGCGGTCATGTGAGTTGCTCCATCAAGATTCGATGAGCAATGTTGCGACGGTCAGGAGTGTGCCAATAGCCCGTTGTGGTTTTTTTTAGTCGTGCGTTGAAAACGAGAATGCACCCCGAGTAGGCAATGCACTGTCTTGATTAAGTGATCAGTGGCACTTCAAGCATTTGAAGTGCCAGATTAGATCACGCCCCAGGAGCTTTGATTGGCAGCGACGCTGGCGATGTTGCATCGCCGTGTTCTGTGTACCACTTCTGAAGGTCGCCTGGCGATTGGGAACGGCACCGGCTTCCGTAGATGCGCCAACCGAATCCGCCTCGATCATTCGGGTCGCGAAGCAAATTCAGTGTGCATTCTTGGCCGTTAAACATGGCTTTGACTACAGCCTGGTCGCCGCTGATGTCCGGTTTGGCCACCGAGATAAATCTGTTGGCCACGTAGGGTGCAGCCATCGCTTGAGCTGCTTCTGGACTGCCAGGCACAACGTCCGCCTGGCAGGTTAAAGAAACGGTCAATGCCAAGAAGAGGAGGTGGATTTTCACTGTTATTTCCAAGGAGAGATGCCGGGCATGGCGATGCGGACATTCTTGTGGTGACCGAGGTTGGATGTCCGATCAGCAACCAGCTTTTCAATTCTGAAGATCTTGCTGTCTAGTCCGTCAGCGGATAGCGCACTTTTTTGCCTCAACCGACTCCATCTATTGATAGACAATTTTTTACTTTAATCACCATCAACTCAGGAAGGACCTGACGCAGCATTTTCATGTTCGATGAGGTCGGGTTGCTCAACGACAAATTCGTGGTAATCCATCAATCCGCCTGAAGTTAGGTAATGGTCAAATCTGACGCTCATTGCGAGCCGAGTTTCGTAGAGACGCCGAAATAATGGAGTAAGGGAAACGTCGCCAAATGCGAGAGCAATTGACTCAACCTTCACAAGGTGCTCGCGATAGCGCTGAGTGAACGTATGCCCATTTGAAGCACAAAATGATTCTGCATGCAGATTAATGCGGTATTCGGCGTTGATGACGGGCAACGAGCCTCCACGTGAGTGCATTACAGAAAGGGTCGCCAATCCGTCCTCGACCAGAAGATTCTGGAAGAGAGGGAAGCCAATTCGCGGAGCAACTACTAACACGCTGCCATAAAATTCGATGTAATTCTCAAGCGTCAATGTACGTTCTAGAAAGGCCCGTACTACTGCCCGATCTCTTACGTACACACTACGAACGGCGAATGCGTTGTGGCGCTCTAATGCCTTAAACAACGTCGCAAGAAACAGACCAGACACACTGTCGTCTGCGTCCATCATGCAAATATGACTACCCGTGGCACATGCAAGGGCCCGGTTGCGTGCCGCCGCAGGACCTGTATGTAAACCTGAAGCTGCGTAAATGATTCGAGGATCAGCGGGAAGGACGTTGCTGTATTCGAAACCATCGTCGGAACTGACGACTATTTGAATAGGCGTCATATCCGAACTCTGTTCAAGTAAGCGCTTCACCAGTGGAGGTAAACATTTCTGAGCACTATGGGCCGGAACGAGGAGTGAAAGCATGGGAGCATCTGCAACAGGTACCGATTCACCGATGGTCTGACCGTCTAACATGTCTTTATCCTTGTTTAGGATCGATTTGAATGGCCAGGCCTTGCTCCAGCTGACTGACTTCCAGTCGTGCCTGCTGACGTAGTTGTTCGCAGTGTTCGCGAATAAATCTCGGAATCAAAAATCCGTCGATCGTGCACCAAATCAACGACAGGATCAGCAGTTGCCAGTACATGCATCCAACCAATCCCAAACCGAGCATCCCAACGGCTGAATCTTTGCGCCCCAGGTAGAAGCGGTGGGCACCAAAAGAGCCCAGAGTGAAGAACAGCAGATAGGCGATGCCGGTTGATTTTCGGGCGTTGGCCACCTTCTGTTCGACAAGTAGTTCGGACTGTACAGAGGCCACGTTCGGCATCCTTGGTAAGGGGCTATTGACCAAGGGATTGAATAGCTGCGAGCTCCCACTTGCAAACCAAAATGTGGCCTGGATTTCCGTTATCAGAGACTGGACATGAAGGATGGAATTTTGAGTTCTGTACGCTTGAGCTGGACCGTGTTCGGCGAAGTGCCGATCTGCTCACTCACGTCCCTGTCTGACATAGAACCCAGCAGTTTAAGGTGCCATTTGGCCCATTGATGGCGAGGTTTTGGGTTCACTGGCTGAATCTTCAGTTGATTGCGGCGAGCAGATACACAGCCAACGCTCACTCCAAACTTGCCGGCGAGTTCGGCGTCGGTAGTTGTACCCAGCAAGGCATCGCGCTCAGGGGTCCAAGAGGATGGTTTTTCACCGTCAAATGCGGCGATCCCAAGGGCACTCCTCTTGTAGTGAACACTCCATGCAGGAATGCCGGTCACCGAGCTCACATCCTTGTCGTACATGGTCCCCAGCAGTGCAAGGTGGGACTCGGACCAGTCGTACTCTTTTTGGGCAATGAATGCGGGAATTTTCAACTCGATGCGGCGGGCGGCGACACAGCTGCGGCTCACGCCGAGATGGGCAGCCAAGGCTTTATCGGTCATGGTGCCGAGATGAGCGAGAGTTTCAGGTGTCCACTCGATATGAACGTGTTTGGTGAAGGCCGCGATCCCCGCGTTGAGTCGCTTTGAAGTTACGCGCTTATGCGAGACGCCCAATTGCGCCGCAAGCGCCCAATCGTTCATGGTCCCCAGCAACGCCACGCGCGCCGGCGTCCAGAACACCTTAATCGCCTCATTAGCCACTTGCTGGCGCATCTGAGCAACCTCATCCGCCGTCATACGCATTACCTTGGCCATCGATTCGTCATCCAGCGTTGCAAGTTGCTTGATGCGATAGGAGGTCCACGCCTTGGCGCTTTGCGCGTTATCTTCCACATCGAGTGCGGTCTTGGCAGTGGACGTGATAGCTGGCAATCCCATGGCCTTGCGCTTAGCAGCAACATCGGTAGGTGGGATGCTGAGTTTCGTGGCGATCTGCTCGTCGTTCATTGTCTCGAGCAGAACCAGGTTCTCGGCGGACCAGCACGTTCTGCTGGCGGCGCGAAGAGATGGAATGTTGTGCCGGATGCGGTAGGCGGAAACGATTCCAAGGGTGGTTCCCAGCTGGGCCGCCAAGGCTTTGTCAGTCATTGTGCCGACCAGTGCATGGCGTTCCGGGGTCCAATCAAAGCTGGTGCGGTTAGAAGTAGCGATCATCGGTGGTGGCCTGAGTCAAAATTCGATGACCCATATTCGTCCTTGACGAAGCGTGCCAGAACCACCATCGCGGCGAAAAAATGAAACATTCGACTGCGCGTGATTGGCTCGATCAGGGCGGCGTTTCCGCCCTGATGCCGGAGCTATCAGTACAATCCAGAATCACCTTCGAAGTAGATATCGCTGTAGGCGTGCGCCCCTGAGAATGAATCATCGTCGTCTGCTTCGATCGCAACGATTTCATCGCCAATTACTTGGTAGGCCTCTTCCAGCCCGACGAATACGCCCGAGCCACAGATCTGCTGCATGATGGATTCGCGGGTCGGGAACTGGGCCTTAAAGGCTTCCCACGTAGAAGCTACCCGGTAGACCGATTCCGAGTCATTGTCGTTGGCAACATATCCGCACAGCATTTCATCGGTGCCCCGTGTTTTGAATTCGGTAAGGGTGACGTAGAGGGGATTAGACATGTGGAGTACTCGCTATTGGCTAGTTGATGTAGCCATTTTTGAGCCAATGAGCCCGTGCCAGAAGCTTCCCCCGAATAAAACGCCCAGCGCCTGAAGCCTTCCATTATCGAGGAGTGAGCAAGAATCAATTCCGAACGTAGGGAGGCAAATCGAGCGTTCGAAGCTCTGGGTAAAGGAGGGACATGTTGACGTGACCCGGTCGAGAACACCTCACATTGAATTGCCAGATCTTCGTGAAACGGACATCTAACCTATGGTGGTGATGTCCGTTTGGCAGTCCTGTAGTCGCGTGTCTCGTTGGAAATATCGTGAGCTCAACGACTACTGGTCCTTTTCGGGAAGCATTTGAATGATCACTTTTTCTCGTGCCTTCATTTTTTCGTTTGCTGCCTCAAGGGTTGCTCTGAAGTCATTGAAAGACCTCGCAGTTCCAATCGATTGGTTTGCATAAGCTACTGCAGCAGCTTGTGCTTGGTTTTGTTCATCGATGAAATTTCTGAAGACGCGGACTGCGTCCATTTTCTCTTGGAGCATCGCTTGTTCGACCAAATCAGGTTGATGATCTGCTGCAAATCGAACCGCCAGCGGGTCGAAAGTCTTCCAGCCAAAATTGGCCGCTCCCGCGCCGATGAAGCTGATACAAATTGCCGTCACGAAAACTCCAAGCCATTCCCCAGTCTTGCTGGCGAATGAAGCTTTGTATGGCGAATACTCGCTCTTAAATTGGTTTCTCTGACGGTGCGCGGCACACACCTTGCTAACCAAGTCATCCGCTGCGGCGCGAGTCGTGAACCAAAGCTGCTTGCGGCCATGCTCGGGATCACCGGCGCGTACATACGTCAGCGGTTGTTCAAAACCCTGACGGACTTCGCTTTCAGTCTCACTCGAAAGTCGCAAGCCGCTGTAGGTAGCATCGATCTCGCAGAAAAAACCTGCGGCTGAAAGGTTAGGTCTGGTGCCGGAGAAATCGATGAGGATTTCATCGGCCGATTCAAAGATGGTCAGCCCTGGGGAATTGATCATTGCGATGAGGCTCAGTTGCTGGGGATGGCTATATTCTGAGCGTTGGATGTTCGCCCGCAAGCCAAAATGGCGCTTAGAATTCCCGGCCTTCGAACTTTGCTTTGGTCTTGATCGCTAACTTTAAACAGGCGATCGTGGGCGGTGTACATGACATCCGAGGGGCTTTGGTAGCCCCCTGGAAGGTGCGGAGCATTTCAGGCTTCAGCGGCGACGCCGGATGCTTCGCTGGCAGCTTGATCACTGCGTTTTGCCATGACTCCGGCGAAGTGGACTAGCAGAAATACGACGTTACCAATGCCGCTCACCGCCAAGATCGCCATCATCAGCGCCTGAAAGCTCGGCACCGAGGAAAACAATTCGGTCATGAGCTTCATAAACGCCGCAGGTTCAAGTTTGCCGCCAGCCTTTGCTGCATTTAGAAGGTTCAGCTGCGCAAGGGTTGATGTTGGCAGTGACGCCAAGTACCAAAGAAGTGGCATGATCAGCACGCTCGGTAGTGAACACATCAGCGTGAACAAGAGTCGTAGCGGTTTAGACATTGAGCCGTAAGAGACACCAAGGTCTCGCCAGTATTTTTTCATAGGTGACTCTCTTCGGGTTGGTTTCCTGTTATGGAACCGGATTTCATAAGGGGTCACAAACCAAAACGCCCCCTAGAAATTCCGGTCACTCAACCCTGGTGCCGTACTATTTGACGTCGGCAGGTTTTGGAGAGATCAAACCAAGTCGCAAGCCAGCGTCTCTAACTTTCAGCATTGCTGCGTCTTCATAGCCCCAGTAATTGTTTTCCTTCTCGCCTGGGGCCGCCGGTGTGAAGTACATCTCTCGCATCGTCTTGCCGCGAACTACGAAATCGCGAACGGACTGGATCAAGCTACGCAACCCGCCGCCGTGGTTGAAACCATCCCAGTCGTTGTCTTTGTGGGTGTTGACGCGCTTCAGGGTGTATTCGTCGGTGATCCACATCCGACCTTCAGGGTCCAGATCCAGGCGAGCGATAACGCCGCTGTCCTTGTGCAAAAAGTACTGATGCCCGCAGCTGGCGATGACCTGGATAAATTCATTCGCGGCCTTCAGCCGATCAAGAGCTGTCAGTGTTGTTGTGCTCATCAAATACCTCGTTGGTTGTGTGCGGGGCGGGGAGTGCGCAAAAGAACGTCTTAACGGTGCGTCAGGCGGCTGCCAGGGACTGTGCTTCGAAGTCGATTTTGTTCGGACACTTCTTGAAGCCGGGAGGGCAGCGATCATCGCGGTATTTCATTGCGAGAACCGCCTGGTGGCTGCGCTGCTCGGCAGCACTCAATTCAGCAAGGCGTGCCTTTGCCGCCGCGTAAGTCAACTGTGCACACTCCTCGCGGAACAGATCAGTGGTTTTGCCGTACATGGCAAAGACCATCCCTGCACGGAACTCGACGCGACGGATAGTGAAACGGAAATCGTATAAGGCTGCCATCAGTGTGCTCCGGCTGTATGAGTAGTGCAGCCATTGTTGTGCAACGGCAGGCGTGCCAGGAGCACTTACTCTCCTGTTTTTTCACACGCCAAGCGGAACTGCTGATATGGCAGGCGAGTTAGGGTATCTGAGTCGTATGGTGGAAATTGAGATGGGAGAACGGGAAAGGAAGTGCGAGTGGAGACTGGGGTGGGCCGAGGAGAAAGGGCTCACCCAAACTCGAATGAGCTAGAAGCTGCGGGCCGGGCCGGTGTGGTCACCGACCCGCTTTCGGTAAGTTAACGTTTTTTGGCCGGTACCGCTTTCATGCCTTGGATTGCTTCCCGCAGATCGCTGACGAAGATCGGGGCGTCATTCGCGTGCTTGAAAACCGGCTCACGGTGCAGGATGGCAGGTGAGTCCAGATCCAAAGGCTTTGGCTCATGGAACCCGCGGGGAAGGCGATTGTTTGCCGAGATGCTGCGAAGGTGTTTCGTCCACAACTCTCGCCATTTACCTTGCGGCCGGGCGAGTTCTTCCGCCAGCGCATGGGAGATTACAGTTTTCCCTGAAGAGCCCTTGAGCGTTCTGATGGACTTGAGTGGACGGTAAGCGGTCATCGTGCGTAGATCCTTTCTAACTTTTCGGTGTGACGCTGGCGCTGTGTAGAACGAGCAGTACAATCGCCGGCCAGTCTACACAGCAAATAAGTGGTGCGGGAACCCGGCCTTAAGACCATCCCAGATCCGGGGCCAGGTGTCGCCGATTTATGATTAATCGTTCTTACTGCGGGCCCGGTAGTCGGCAACCCACTTCTCGAGGTTCTGAGCGAGTCGCAGAAGTTGATCTGGATCAGCAACCGTGGTGAACGCTGGTTTGGCCAACCATGCCGTCAGGATCTCTGACATCTGGTCCAGCTCATCTTCACCACCCCAATCTGGGTCCTGATGTGCCTGCTTGGTGATACAGAACCACATCACATCCGCATCCGGAAGTGACGTCTGGTAATCGTGCAGTAAAACAGTCTCGAGCTTTCCATGGTACTCGGTGACGCCGATCAGCTCGCCGTTGCTTAGCTTTGCGACGGTTCCCTTTGGTTGCTGCATCACAACGCTGCCGACTTCAAAAGCCAGCCTTTGCATGCGATTCAGGCGGGCGTCGTAGTCGGGGAATAGCTCAGGCGGCGTCCCCTCACGATAGATGCCGGTGGTAGTAAGCGTTTTGTTCATGTCCATGTCGGGTCTCCTTCTAACGACAACCAAACGATAATTCCGGGTCGGCGGTGCCAGAACCGCCGGGTCCGTATTACTTCAGAGTTGGAAGGCCGATAGTGCTTTCGCCGTTGTAGAGGTACTTACTGGTGCCGTCGTGGAACTGTGCCAGCACCCATGAATGACCATCACAGAGGTAGCCCGCGGACTCTTCCGCATCTTGCATACGGCGGGCCTCAGTCAGAGCTTCCTGGTATGTGGTATCCGGTCCGGGTTCAAAGGTGCAGGTCTCCCAAGTTTTTGCGTTCGGCGGCGGCGGGGCGATCGGCTCCCCAAATGGGATGTTATAGGGGCGCAGATCAACGAGTTCCTTGGCGTTCGGGCAATCGTAATCGTCCGGAACCTCGGCTCCGTACACGCTCCAGACGATGGCTAAGGCATACCCTTGCATTGGGTCCTTTACGTTGAACACCGTCTGGCCAGGGAGTGTGACCTCCCAGCGGTCGTTTTCAGCAGGAGTCGTTGAAAGCCGCAGGCGCTTTACGTGTGGGTATAGTTGAGAGAGCGCCAGCATCTCTTGGTGAGGTTCGCCACCAAAGGGCAGAAACGAGTTACCGCGGTAATGAATCTCACCTTCCCAGTAATCCCACGGGGCCCAGAAGCGGCCGTCGGCTTCCTTATCCATGCCAAGCGCTACGGCGGCATAAAAGCTGAGCAGGTTTCCTTGAAGATCGTTGGTTTTCATGGCGGCACCAGTTATTGATTGGCCTCTATGATTGCGTTGTTGTTCACGTGCCAGAACCACACAGTCCCTAATTCCATATTGCTTTCACGCTTGAACGAAGAAGCCGCCATAGGAGGCGGCTTCTCGTTTTACCTTTCGGGTGGCCTCTTGCGCTCAGATCAGCTGGCCGGCGCAGTTCGGGATGCCGCCTCGCCTTTGCGCTGGACGAAATGCGCTACGAACGGGGCGGTTACAGCAACGACAAAGACCAGCATGGCAAAGTGCGTCAGGCCGGCCGGGACGTAAGCTTGCGAGCGACTGACGTATTCCGCGATCTGAAGAGCCACTACCAGGACGAATAATACTGCGACGGTTTCGATTAACGTCTTCTTGCTGAACATTTTCAAAGATTGGATTTTGATCTGCGGATACAGAAGGCGGCGGACGCCTTCCGTCAGCGCACTCGCCACGACAATGCTGGCGATATCAGCTCCGAGGCCTTTGGCATATGCCTGCCAAACCCCGGTGACCGCCAGCGCTGCTTGTGCCAGCGCCAACAGTCCATAGGACAGCGTGATGTTCATCAGCGAGTTGTAAATCCGGTTGGCGAAAAGTTGTTTCATGTTGCACCTCTTTGTTGCGGTGGTTTGGAGTGGATAGCGTCAGGCTGGTCCACCTGTGCCACCACCAACCCACACAAATTTTTTCAGATCATTGGTCAGAAAGTCGCCGCCAAAGCTGGTAAATCAATGTCGCTATGAGTGCGCAAAGAACAATGGCCAGCCTCAAGCTGAATGGTGCAACGATCAGCGCGCACAACGCCGTCTCGACCGCGAACAAAATTCCGGTCAATGTGATTTTCAGGGTTTGTGGCAGTCGGCCTACCCAACAGGTGAGGTCGCATCGGTGGTTGCGCCGGGCCTTGAAGCGCGTCCAGTGGCTTGGATGGTTCGAGCAAAGCATTTCGGCTCCTGGGATAGGTGTTTAAGTGTTGAAGCCCCCAGAGGGCTCTCCCGAGCGGCGGTAATCGGAAAATCAATCACCGCCGCACGCGATCGGATCAATACACCTCGTCGTCCTCCGCAATCTCGCTCATAACCCAATCCCAGTACTCTTGGTTAGTGCGACTGTGGTCGATGGCTGACTGCCAAAGGGCGCGCGTGTGGTACGCGTGTTCACCCGCAGCGGCAAACTTGATCTGGAGCTCCTCCTTGGAAGCGCCTAAGTCCTCGTAGTCGTATGGGAGATCCCCGCGATTGATATAACCCGGTACTTCGCCTGATGCTAAAGGAGCGGCGGTGATCGACTGTGGGTTTGTTGCCACGGTGTTCGCTGTAGTGGCGGGGATGCTGGTATTCGACATGGGTCACCTCAGATTCATTGGAAGTGAGGTGATTCTCAGGCGGCGGCCCCCGTGCCAGAAGCCTGCCTCCCAGAATTTTGGGTAATGGTAAATCTCGAAACACCGCCGATTCCGAGACCGGGTGATGAATGCGTGCCGTCTTGCGGTTTGCCGTGCATGAAGGTTTATGCGGTTTTACTCTCGGCCGCGAACTCCTCTACTTTGGCCTGCACCCAATCCCAGTAACCACGAAGGGTGTCGCCGTTGGCGACCTCGGCCTGCCAGTCGCTCTTTGCAAACCGAGAGTGACCCCCTTTGGCCTCATATTTGGCTTGGATCTGCTCAATGTTGAGTTGAGTGTCGGGGAAGGCCTGTAGCAGTCGCGCGTCGATCCCTGAACAGAATTCAATTATCAACGAGTCGAACTCCGGCAGTCGGCTCCAATCGCTGAGCATCTCCCGGCCAACGCCCGAACCGTAATCAAGTCGAATGCGCTGATTCGAAACCCCGACCTTGCTGAACTCCAGCAGGGCGATATCCAGGCCCTGGATAATCGCCAGCGCTTCCCGGTGTGACTTGAAATCGAAGACTCGGCCATCAAGCTGGGCCTGTGCAACTTTCGCCAAGCGCCAGCCAGCAGCGGTGAGGTCAACTAAAAGGGCGGCGACAACGAGGGTTTGATTGTCAGGGTGGTGAGGGATTAGAGGTTCAGACATGATCGGCTCCTAAATTGGTTGGAACCATATGATTTGTTTTAACGCTGCGTGCCAGAAGCCGTACTGCTCAATCATGGGGTGCTGACTCGATAGCGCTGATAGGTGCCAGCAGCGCAACGTTGTATGCGTCTTCGGGCACATAAACGTTCCAAAACTCGAGTGCTTTCTCACGGAATAGCGACCAGTCGGCAACACTGGGTTGCCCATGGGTGCAGAGACGGCATTCTGGGGCCCCTTTGAGCATCTCAGACACTGAGTTATGCAAGTCGATGCCCATTCTCCCGAAACGCCCGACGGTCGACCCCTCAGAGCAATGTATCCAGACAGTGTCCTGCATCGCCGACACCTGAATCTCGTATTCAAATTCCACGTTTGGATCTCATCTTCGGTTGAGTAATGGTCACGGTTTGCAAATCCCGGTACAGGAGGCACGGGGTCGAACATTTACGTCGTGCCAGGTGAAAGATGCCGACTTTTACTGGGGCAAACAAGCGTCACCCGCACCTTCTGGCCCATCCAGTACAAAGGTGTGAAAGTTGAGTTTGTGCCTGAGGAGCTGCTCGGCCAAAGGCTTGGCTTGAGCCTTAATCGCGATTTTCTCGGCCAGGGTAAGTGAGTCGGCCTTGGATTGGTTGTTCAGCTTTTTGATCTTGCGTTCTAACTGCTTGGTGATTTTGGTGTGCTCGAGCTCACGTGCCTCATGATGAGGGTTGCGTAGTGCGCCGATGATGTTGAGGGTGAAAGCTGCCGACATGGCTTGGGCTCCTGAATAGTTGATGTGCTCAGTTTCAAGTCACTTCATTCGTGCCAGCACCCTCAACTCGTCAATTTGGCGGGATTTCCAGGCCATGTTTTGGGTTGCTGCACCATGGGCCCCTCTCTATCGTTTGAGATTCATTGGCTCATAACGTCACGAAGAGACATCACTATGCAAAAAATCGAAGTACTGGGTAGAACAAGAAAGACCTGCGCCATTGCGTCCGATAAAATGAAAAATGTGTGTGTGTTCTTCATTCGCGCCTGCGTCGACATTGTTGATGTTTCGGTCTTGACGGCCCGAGTATTTATCAAAGGCGCGCTGGTGACAGAACTCCTTATGGTTGCGTACTGGTTCATGACAAATGATCCTAAAACGCTGGCGCTGGAAGACTTCCTGGTTGCAATCCAATCACCTGTACTGTCGGGTTTCGCGATCTTCGGCGGCCTAGGTCTGCTTGCGTTTCAGGGCATTAAATCCTGCGTTCGCTGACAGGTACCGGTTTTCCGTCGTCACCTCCAGCGCTGAAAACGGGAGAACAATGAATGACACCTGAGCAGCTACGATGGGCCAGCGAGCAGTTTTGGTTTGAAAGATCGGGTGCGGATGATGAAGGTAGCTATGTCGTCGGCCGTGAGTGTTGGGGCAGTCGACCAGCTCTAATTTTTCACGAGTTTGACAAACTGGTTGAATGGGCGGGGGGGCAGCGCAACCTGTCTGCTGAAATCGCGATTAGTCGCCCAGGTGAGGAATCCATTAGTGCAGCAGGATCAGGTATGAAAACAATTTTTGATGTAACAGTCGCTCCGCCTACGTCCGCGGAAATGAAACTGTTTGAGCAACAAACTATCAAGAACCCATGGATCGAGCGTGCTTGGGGAGCCGTCATGTTGTTTGGGGGCGTCTTATCGTTGTATTGCCTCTTTCAAAATGGGGCGTACACAGGCACAGGCGTTGCTCTACCCTTCCATTTTTGGGCCGGTTTGGTTTTAGGCTTAGGCGTATTTTCCGGGGCATGGGCATACCTCATTCTTCGAATCTGGCCAATGGGTGATGCAAAAAGCCTTCTCAAGTCCTTAAGCCCGCACGAGTGCTCAGAATTAGCAGATGTGATCGGTAGCGCTATGGCACCTGAAGTGCTTCGTTACCGAGACGGGGTATTGGCGCAAAATCGCGATTTCTGCGTCGGGGATGCAAGAGCCATTCAACGCTATACCGCTGAGTACCAATCCCAACAAGACCTCGACAAGTTGCGCGCTAAGCTTTACAACCCTGGAAAAGCGCAAAGTGAGGGGGGGAAGGCATGACCACATCATCGAGGAGTGATGCTTAGACGATAGTGGGCTCATTCAATGTCTGCTCAGCGAGGTGGAGCCGCATTGTTGGGCCACGCTGAGCAGGCAAAAGTCCATCGTTATATTGGAATTTAAATTCCTTCCCTTTAGTGGGAGTGCGGAACGGACGAGGTCAGCGCCGACCGCAAGGCCGACACAGCTACCTCCCCAAAAAACTCACCATCACAGGTGTAGGTTTCCTCACTGTCCTCGTCGGTAATTTCTGTGGCGTTTGCAGAAAGAACAATGCTCACACGGGGGTGTCCTGTCGCAGTGTCAACTTGAATTGCCAATTCCATCTGTTCTTCAATGTTGATTTCTTTGCCGTTTTCATTGAAGTACGCCAGCTTATAAACCATTGCAGATGGTTCAACAGTGATCGACTTGATGAACGGTTCTTGCTCGATCAGCGAGCAGGCTTTTTCGATGGTCGTAAGTCCTGCTCCAGACAACTGAATCTCCGCTCGAACCGGGCACATTTCCTGCGCCAGAAAATCCATGGCGAATGTTTCAACCTGGAAGGAAACAATTGAGCTCATCAGCGTTGGTTGAGTGTTCATGCGATGTCCTTGCTTTAGATGAAGGGAGCGGTTTAGAGAGTCCATCATCAAGGTCAAAAGTGCGTGCCACCACCGTGAAGACAAGAATTTTAATCTTTGGTTGAAGCACCGCCGGCTACATGTAATTCAAACGCTTGGCTGTAAGTCAGGAGTTTTAACGCGGCTCTGTCGATGCTTTGGCCGCAATCGGGACAGAATTTGAACTCGGTAACATGTCCGGGATGACTGATCTGGTCGCGTTGGCCGCGCACATTGAAATCTTCAACCTTGACAATGAATGCCGCCAGGCGCTCGTTCCACTCGGCCGCTGTTGTAGACGCATCCGGGATATATCCCACCTGGTGGATGCAATCAGGCTTCATCGTCGGCCCGATCTTAAGTTCCGGGTTCACTCTCTTGCGCAAGCTCACTTGAGACCTTTTCCCTCGGCCAGCACCTCTGCAATGAGGGAGTCGGATAACTCGTTCAGGCTGGCCAGAGTTGCCTTGGTGCCGGTGATGACATCAAGCCGATCCAAATAGCCTGTCAGTAGGCCGTGAATCTGCAGCAACTGCGGATCTGCACGTTCGGGAGTGAAGTGTTTGAAGGGCATCCCCAGTTGGCGAGCGATGCCGTCCCGTGCGGCTGTGACAACTTCCTCTGCGGCGAAGGCCCATTCTTTGTCCATAGCATCGAAAGGGACATCATGCAGGATGTTCGCAGCTCCCATTCGGTAAACATCGATCAAGCTGGCATCTGAGGGGTGGTCTTCGCCATGAGTGTGTTCGACAGCGAGTATGTCTATGTAGGCCGCTACCAACTCGCGATCGGCGTACTGGCGTTTAAGGGCGACTGCCCGGCCTGCGTAAAAGGTAGCCATCGCTGGACTGTTATCGCCAGCCAGATCTGCTTCTGCCTTTTCGCGCTGAATGTCTAGATCGCTGAAGTCCATCTCCGCGCTGAGCGAGCCAAAATGCGACATGTCTGGGCAGCCGTCAGCATCAAAGCCCAGTGATCCGCCGTCGAGGAAAATGCCTTTCAGCACTGACATTCGGGATTTGTACGACACCGGATACGTCAGCATGACTGCCTTGACGACGTGGTCGACTTTGTTGAGAACAGGCTTGGCGGTGATAGTGAGGGGCATGAGACGATCTCCATAGGTAATGGACACCATTTTTGCCGCCTGGAATGCGTGGCAGAACCCTAATGGAGCATTTCTTCATTGCAAAGTAGCAATGAATGCCGCCGGCAGTTAAGCCATGCTAAGTGGTGAACTACGAAAGATCCACCGGTGCCCGCAAGCAGGGTTATTGCACACTCCGGATACCCGGCCAGTAGCCTGGGGGGCTATCGCCAGATGTTCGATCGTTCAACACCCCACCTCGGACGTGGTACACGTAAGTCATCAAAAATTCTTCGATGACTGACAAGTCGGTACTCCGGCACTTAGGGCAGCGGCACGCAAGTAGATCGCCTTTTTGCATTGCCACGCCTCAGTAAGTGAGAGTGGCTGATCGGCTATGCCTTAGCGGCGGCCAGTTGCTTATAGTGATCAACCAGGTCTGCCAGGGTCTGAATCAACTCCGGCCCGGTCATTGCGATCCCAGGTTCAACAATCCCTGCATTCACAACCGCTTCCCCGATAGCGTTAGCGAGGTTGTCACGCTGGTTCAAGACGCCTTGTAGGTCATCTTCCAATACCAAACGGCGCGACGGTGCGCGTTCGTACCACTCCGCTCCGGTCATGCATTGAAAATTGTCACTGCTGATGGTTTTCCCTGTATTCATTGCGTCCTACCTGTCCATTTGAAAGGCACCGCCGATGGTGTTGAAGTTATGAGATGCGCGATTCGTTTCTATACGAGATTTGCGGCCCAGTCCGGCAGCCCCTCGGTCACGGTCAACCCATGCCCTGCGGGATCATCGAAGAGCTCGCTATTGCCATTGAGCAGCGAATCCTGCAGGTCTGCCATCTCTGCACGTTCGGCCTCTTTGTAAGAGGAATCCATTGAGCGTATTCGCTGAATCTGAGCGAACACCAGCTTTTGGGCATCGGCGTCGATGACGATGCGGGTCATGCGTTCGTGCTCTTCGCCCTCGAAAATGTGCCCCCAGTAGCCGTTGAGGTATTTAGTCATGGGGGTGATCTTCTGCGCGAGCTCTTCGGCCTCATTGTCAAAAGGGCCGTATTTTTGAAAGCACGCAGCGTGACCGTAGATGCCACCTCCGCGGCTAGGGTAAAGCTCCCCACTGTCCCGGCGGTATACGCTGACCTTCTCGTAGACATGGGCTTCTACCATAGGTTTGCCGCATTCCTCACACGGGCCAAAATGATCACCACTTCGATTTGCTGGTCGAAGGACGTTAAGTTTTTTTCCCGTGAAAGTTCCCATCGTTGTTTTCCTCGTCTGTTGTGGGGGGGCGGGTACTTCAGCAACGATGAATCAACCGATTGCTGGCCCGCTTGAATAGTTGAATGCTACTGCTGCTCGGTTTGTGCCATCAGCCTCGTCCGTGTTTTAGTTCGCCGAATTGGGCGTGACCGTTATCATGTGTGTCATCCGGCAAACAAACGAAAACAGTTAAAGCCGTCCAAGGGGGGTTAAACTCCTGACCCGAACTGTCCGCTTCTGTTGAGACCCACTGCGAAATGACTCGCCCCGGCACCTTTGCTCCCCCACCTACGCTTTTTCTGCCATTGGCGGAAGATGTTGCGCAGGCATTGGGCAGCAATGACAACGTCGCCGAGTTTTTCACCTCCGCCTCCTACGCTGAATTGGCGTGCGTGCTGCTCCTGCAGAACCTGCCGGCCCTGGCAAAGCAGAATGTCAGTCGAACGAAAATTGAGGTGATGTTTGAGGGCGCTGTGCGCGCTGGTATGGCGGTGGTACCGCCGGGCAAGCCCTCTTTCGCGACCCAAGTCCAGGAACGATTCAATCCTGCGGCACTGGCGGCGGGGCTCGCAGAACTCCTCCCTCTAGGGATCAGCCTGGTCGACGACGACATTGTCGCGGCGCGCGACTACCTCGCCGGCGATGGGGGCTGGGACTTCACCTTCTCCCAGCGGCACCGCAAACGCATTAATCCGGCCAGGGAGGTTGTTCTTCCCTCGGGGGCTCGTTTGGTGCTACGAGACCAGCAGGGTCGCCTCTTTGACGAACTGAAGTCAGGGTTGGATGAGTCCTTTCACATGCAGGGCTATGCAGGCGTCGGAAAAACGTTCTTGATCTCGAAAATCTTCGAGCTGTTGAACCCGGCGACGACCTTGTTGATGGCCTATCTGCCGAGTCAGTTAGCGTCACTCAAAACCCGGGTTCAACTCCCCAGCTCGGATTCGCAGTTGAATGCGTTCACCTTCGGTCATATGGCGAACTTGATCCTCAATCGAGACAGGTCGCCCGATGCCTGGCGGATCACGGACACGCAGCGGGCAATGACAAATTACCTGGTCACTGATCAGCAGATGGCGAAGTGGTTGAAGATTCAGGCCGTAGGGCGCCTCAACCAGCGGGAAGTCGCCAACCTCTGCCGGCGTGCTGTGTACAGCTACTGTATTTCAGCCAGTACACAAATCGAGTCGAAGCATTTGCCTGCCACGGGCCACAAGCTCAAGGATGTCGACGTAGTCATGCTGCTGGAGTACAGCCGTTTGATGTGGCGGGAAACGGTCAACCCGTCATCACCTGAGATCCGATTCCCGGTGCGCAATGTTCACCGCATTAAGTACCTGGCTTTGGGATATGGGGTAATCCCGGCCAATTACACTCACGTTATCGTCGACGAAAGTCATGAGCTGACACCGGCGATGATCCAGATCCTGGATCGAAGTCCGCAGGCGGTGCTGACCCTGGGCGATGACTACCAGCACTTGCACGGCATGGCTTCTCGGCATAGCCAGCTTGTTAGGCAGCGCAATATCACTCAGTCGGTACGAGCCGGCCGGCAGATGGGGGACGTATTGAACCCATTCATCCAGTTGCATCCGGGATCAGTCAAAGACGAATTCGAGGGGAGGGCGGGATACCCGACTGTGTTACTGCCCTACGACGGCAGCGCACCCATTCCAGACCGGCCAACGACGATCATCGTTGCCAACGAATGGGGGTTGTTCACCTGGTTCAAGAAACTGGTACACGCGGACGCCGATTTCTACATCCCACCTTCCGCGCTGAAGGAACTCACAGCATTTGTCGGTGGCCTGGTTCAACTGCACACCATGGGTGTTAGGGCGAGCCACCGTATGCTCTTTCGCTACGCATCGTGGGATGAGCTGGCAGCGGCGATGGGCAACAACCATGGCTTCTTAGCCGCGGATGAGATGCTCGAGCAGGGGCTCACGCTGGAAGGGTTCGAGCGTTATACCAGTGACCACTGCGGCGACGAAAGCACTCCGCTAAAGCTGGCGAGGGTCGACGACGTGAAAAACCAAGAGTTTGACACTGTCCTGATCTCACGCGACTTGATGCGACCTCCTACGGCCGGGGCCGCACACTCTCTGGCCAGCGTGTGCTCGATGCTCTATACCTCGGCATCCCGCGCCAGGCACGAGTTGCTCATTCCGGGCGACCTTAGGGATTGGACAAAAGACATCTCTCGCCTGCCGTCAGGATCTTCAGCGGCGTTATAGCCTCTATTGACGCAGAGCTGGAGGAAGAATCAGTCCAGCCCTCGCTGAAGTGCCTTAAACAGTTTGGCCGCCGTTGGCCAGCGCGCCTTCGATCTTGGAAATGAGTGCGCCCACGCGGCCTTGGACGTTTGCCAGATTAATCGTCGGCGTTTGCTTGCGCTGACTCACCAGCCCATCGATCTCTTCCATCTCGGTTTCTGTCAGGGTGACACTGAGGCCCCTGGCGGCGTACTTGGAAAGTGCGTTGTGTAGCGCTTCAACATGGCCTGCTTGTATCAAGGCAAAGTGGATAACGAGGCGCTCTGCTTCCAGGTATTCGTTACCTTCATCAGTGACAGGCACACAAAGGGTTGCCAGTTCGTGGAACAGTCGTCCTTCGCTTACCAGGCCAGACTTTCGCCATGCCAACACGTCGGCCGACAATGTCGCGATATTGTCCTGTGCAAAGCGGCGGGCGGTGTTCAGTGGTGTTTCCATGCTCATCGTTGTCCCCTCTGGGATCATTTCTGGAGCCTGGATGTTGACCTCAGGGCGGTAGTGCCAGAAGCGGGCCATAAAAAAGGCCCGAGCATTTGATGCCCGAGCCTATGAGCGCTAAGCCTCATACCCGGTAAGGGTGTAGATCGTTTCCCATTTTTTGTCGCAGTCATCGCAGGACGAAGCCTGGCCGATGGAGTCACCATGGAACGTAATGTCAGTGCCGGAAAACGTGACGTTTTGGCTTCCGCACCATGGGCAAACAAAGCCATTTGGGTGATTGATATAGGCCAGATCTGTGATGGGCTTTCTTGCTAGCACGTTGGTTGAAGCTGGCTTAGCTGGCTCAGCCGCTGGGTGCGAAGACGATTTGTTCACTGGGCAATCCTCCTGAATATGTGTGCTTATATTCAGCGGGAATCGGCTGTGCCAGCAGCACACCAAAGAAAACGTTTGACCGGAGAGTCACTGCTGGCGGTGTTGCAGGAGAAAATCTTTGGCTTTTGACTCGGTAGGAATGCCCATCACCCGGCGATAAATCGTTTGGGTGGTGGAAACCTCGGGATCTCCGGAGGAGGGGCCAAGCTGAATGCTGTCTAGATCATCCAGCATGGCGTCATAGACCGGCGTCGTGTCGCCCACCGTTAGGTACCCCTTTGCCATCTTGGAGTCGATGAACGACTTCGTTTTTTCCGAAAGGGACTCGTAATCCTTGGCGATAACCGCGTAGCCGCTGGCGGTGATTTCGCTATTGCGGAACCACTCATTCAAGTAATGGTTTGATATCTGCCAGAACCCGTATACCAGGAGCGCCAAAAAGAAAAAGCTACCAAATGACAGCGACTTTCGTGGTTTTCTCTTTTCGTTGTCTGATCCGGGTGTCAGCGTTTCATTCACCGGGTTGGGCATTCTTTTTCACCTTGTTGAGTGACTTCAGTCGGCGCGTTTCGAGTTGGAAAGTATCCCACTCTTCGGCGGTGACTTCTCGGTAACCGTTTTTTATGGCCTCGTCGTAGTATTCCTGCCCCATCACGGCGGTGACCATCCGAGTTTTGTCGTTGACCAAAAATCTGGTTTGAATAGCCATCTTTACCTCGTTGCTCAGATGTGGGGACGGGCTGTTACGCTCACGGCCCGATCGGGATGCGCTGGATCTCGAAGTGCTCAAGGAACCCCTTCAAATTTTCACAGTGAGCGGAGTATTCAGAGGCCAGCACCGGGTCATCCGAGATCTCAACCAGGTATTCATCACCGAACTCAGCTATCAAAGCCCGATCCAGCATCCAGAACAAGAAGAGCGGGCGGATAACCAACCGGGCCAGGCCCAGCGTATGGTTTGGCCAGTAGAACCGTTCGGTCGGGGTAGTGACGAATGCATAACCGTCCTCCCAAACCACGTAGTTTACCGGCCAACTGATGTTGTCCGCATCCAGGAAGATGTTGAACCACCTGGCACCGCTGGGCGCGAGACTGGCACGCGCGTGGCGGCGACTTGAGAATGAGTTACCCAGCAGGCCTTCGAAAGAGTTTCCTGGGTAAAACTTCATACGGTCCTGCCCGACCTTCAGGATGGGGACGGCCTGGTCAATGTGGTGGCGAAGGATGCTGAACAGGCGACGGCCCATCCGCTCCAGTTTGTAGCCGGTGGCGTAAATATTATCGTTGGGTTCCATCCGCGGGCTCCTTAATTCCATGTTACGTCCATGGGTGTCCCCGCCGGGATCTTGCGAGGGCATTTCTGCATGGGGTCGCAGGATCGATCGATCGGGATTTCTCCGATCCTGGTGGTCGCCGCAATGGTTTTGCTCACGATCTCCCGGTAGCCGCTGGCGCAGGTTTTAACCTCGTAGAGAACGACATAGCTCTTCTGATCCTTGTGGATCAGTTCCCCAACGTAGGTACACTTGCCCTGCGCTGACACGCTCTTTACGAGGGTCGTCTCGGGAGTGATATCCCCTGTGGTTGTCACCGTGATCGTCTCGGCCGATGAAAAGCCGCTGGCGGCTAGTAGCATGGTGCTGAAAGCGATGGTACTGAATTTCACCTAAGGCCTCGCCATCGGGAATTTGAATGAAGCCAGTATATCTACCGTGCTATCACGGCTCATTTCAAAACCTAGCCTAGAAAATCAAACCTCCCTAGCTCTCCCAGTTTCAACAGGTGAGATAAGCTATTGTGAGGTTTTTGCTGCTTACCCAGCCTGCATTAGCGAATGGAACATAATTTTCATGATCAGCACGCACAACTATGTTGCCCAAGCGAAAGAGCTCCTGTTCAACTTGGGCGTTAGACCAATTTCCCAAGGCGTTTGGGAATTTACTGACGTGCATACCGCCAGCCAGGGATACATTCATCACTCCACTGTGCCGGCCGCGCTGGTCGCCTACTCGGCAGTCAACGCGACATTTGCTTCTGGCCGGATTCCAGGCTTTACCCTGGTCGATATGGTGGACAAAGTGCCTTGCATGGACGGCATTGAGTTGACTGCATTGGCAATGGTTTGCGGCATTCCCGCGCCCGCATTTCAAAGTTCGGACGTGCGAGCTGGAATTTTTGGTCAAGCTGTGTGGCAAATTGTCGAGACTTACGCGCTCGAGGGTTGTTTTGAGCGCAACGAGCATTTCGGTGGTAACGGTGACCATTACAAATTGCGACCTCGCGGTCTTGATTGGGGGGGCGATTGGAAGCCTAACCCTGAAGCTCTAAAAGCTATGCGCAAGAGCTATCGCGCAATGACGCCACTGCAGCAGGTTATGGTGCTGTCGATCATGCACCTGTACAGCCAAGGAAAAGACGACACATTTTTGATCGGGGGCTGTAAGACCAAGATTCTTGCTGCCGATGCAATGAGTATCCTGCGCAATAATGGAGCTGCACTCTCAGCCTGGGGGCACTTGGTCTCCCATTACGCCGGGTGGTAAAACCGCCGTTCATTACGGTTGCGTCGGCTCTGGAGCTCACGGAAAATTCAATCCCAAGCATCCAGATTTAAACAGGGCCCCAAGTGAAAACCGTCACCCGCATCATCTCCGACTTTTGGAACGGTACCAAACTGGTCATCCCGCTCATTTGCATCCTGCTCTGTGCCTGGCTTTTCGTCTCTCTGATCACTTCTGGTTCGTCGTTCCGTGACGCACTGGCGCTGGGGGTGTCTAGCGGCGATCTTTCACAGGGCGACCTCATTACCCGCTGTGTCCTTCTCGCATTCTCCGTCCTTTTTTCCATTGTTTACTCAGGCCACAAACTGAGGGCCGCGGTGGAGCACGCGGTGACCCAAGCCGGCCATTCCTCCAAAACGCCTTTGAAAGGCGACTCAATATTTGGCGATCGCTGACAATTCTGGCTATTGGCACAGGCCGTGTGGATGAGCACTGAGTATCTCAATCTAATCAGAGGAATTCAGTCATGCAAACATCCACACAAATCATAATTCCAGACGTGGGCCCCAGCCCGCCGAGATATCTATGCGCTCCACCCTGCTCGCGATGCACGATGCATTCGAGGCTCGGTGGAAGGCTGCAGGCGGTCCGGACGGTGCGACGGAACTATGCATGTGGGACATGCAGCGAATCATTGATGAGCTACCCAACCATCGTCCTGTGAACGCTGTACTCATAGAGGCCACCGAATTGCTGGAGGAGTGGTCAAACGTTGGCGCTCCGGCAAGCGCTGAAGAGGTTGCCCTGATCCAAGCGGTGAAAGGGCTTTTACCGACGATCCGCGTGCAAATGGTAAGTGACGGCATCCCCGCCTATCAGAACGACTTCAACGTCCAGGACCTGGCTCTCGCTACCGCAGAACGGCTTGCCTCCGGCTGCACTAAATCGCAGAAGATCAGCGTTAACGGCGATCTTGTCTGATACAAACTGAAGACTGGGTATATCCGGGCGTATGCGATCCCGGCGTAACTTGAGCACTGGTGGCCGCGTTATTAGACTGATCGCTCAATCTGATAACGCGCCACGAGGCATTCAACTTCGCCAAGGTACTCACGGTACTCCCCCAGCAGAATCGGGTCCTGGGCGATGCCCTGGAGCGTGTCAGGGCCAAACTCACTGGCGAGCGCCAGCTTAATCATCCAGTCCATGAACAGCGGTCTGAGTACCGACATGGCCAGCCCCGATGAACCTTGCGGCCAATAAAACCGATCCTCGCCGGCAGACACCGAAACGCGCCCGTCTCCGCAGTCTACGTAATCCACAGTCCACCAGATCCCAATTGCATCCAGGAACAGGCTAAACCATTCGGTCGGCTCGCTTGCTCCACTGCGAAAATGCGCGCGCCAGATTTGTCGCTTTGCGTTGACTGCTATCCCGTCAAACGCTGCACCTGGATAAAACTCCGTTCGGTCATATTTTATCTTGAGTACTGGTACTGACTGATCGATGAAAGCCAGTAGCAGATCCTGAAGATGGGGACCCAACGCTTTCATCGTAAATGGATTAGGGTGGCTCTGGGCGGCGGTCATCATTGCCCCGGCGACTGAGTCGAAGTTATTTGGTCCCATCTGGACCTCAGCATTTTTAGGTAGAGATCACCCGGGATGCCGTCGTACGCGCCGACTGCAAAAGCGTCATTCACTTCGATCAATGCAGTCTCGCCGGTAGAGAGGACACCAAAGTCGATTGCATAGCTGAACGGCCCATTTGGTACCTCTGCCATCGCTCGCACTGCAGAGGATATCGTTTCTGGGTCTGGGGAAGCGAGGCGTTCGCCTTCGTAAAAAGCCAGGTGAAGAACAGAGCCACCAACAACGTAAGCGCGCCACTCACTCTTCCACCGGACAACGTCACTGCACCAGACTGGCTCGCTCGGTGGGGCCCCGGTGGCTCGATACTCGTTCGAGTAATCGACGACGAATCCAGTGAAAAGTTTTGGCCGCTTGGATGGCTTCACAAATATCCGCTGGCCTGACCTGGCCTTCGAAAGAGCTTCTCTCAGTCGGGCTTGCCATACTTTTCGGTAAAGGAAGCCGTCCAAATGCCTGGGGTACGAATCAATCACCGGAAAGGTAATACCACGCTGGCGCAAAGCGGCCTTGATGAAGTCCATGCTACCCACCACAAGATCCGCAGCGCGGGTATCCACTCTGTCACGGTAGATCTGAGACAGGGCGGCGATATGGTAGGGCTCGCCGGCCTCCTTCAAGGCCCCGATAACGAGCTTCTCTTCAGCACCTAAGCGGTAGCCGGATTTGTGTTCAATTATTGTCATTCTATGGAGTGGCCCACTGTGTCAGTGATCTACCAGATCTGGAAAACTCTCCAGGACATGACGGTCCACGGTTTCCTGGCACCCCGGGATATAGGTGCCAGGACAATCAACCGTTAGGGCAACTACTACGGGGTCAAGACCGAATTGGTCGCCAGTTACGTCTATCACAAAGGTTGAATCCATTGTTTTGGCTTCAACCCAGTAATGTCCGTGCCCAACGCCACCGATGAAGATCCCGCCATCGGACTCACCATCCCCTCCACGAATGACCGCAGTTGCCTCTGAGAATTTGTTGAGCATCTTGGCGCAAAGAACCGCCCCAAAAAGACAGGTCCCCTTGGTGTTTTGATGGCCAAGGCACTGCGCGAGAGAGGCCTCGAAGATCCTGCGAGCACTATCAGCCACTGTAGCAATGTCAGACATGATTTCTGGTTACTCGCTCAACAATGCCTGTCCTGCAAAGATCAGGGATACAGGTGAACGAAGCTCGCCGCCGTTGCTCATGGCATCAGCGCACGCGTTCAAAAGTTGCTGTGCAAGGCGCATGGCCTCTTGCGCATCGGTAATCTGAATCGTCAGATAGTCCGGGTAAATCGATTTCCCTTGAACGACTTGCTGACCAGCGCCTTGCTCGAACAAGATCTGGCAGTCCTTTCCTGCGTGAGTCAAAACCGAATCCAAAAGCTGCGGTGTGATGTCTAGAATGGCTTCACAAATTTGCGTGGTGATTTCTTCGGTTGCCTTCACGGGTTTCTCCAGGGTTCTACTTTTCGCCTTTAACTTCGGCGATGACGGTAAGGGCTTGAGCGCGTGCCTGACCTAGGGCTTCAGATGGAAACTCTCCGATGCCTGTGTAATCGACCGTGCCCTCATGCTCCAACAATGCTTCCAGTGCAGCCAAGAGCATATCGCGATGTGCAGTCATGCGTTGTAGATCGTCACGAGAATCGACGACGGTATTCTTTTCCGTTTCAACGTTGTTCATGGATTAGCGTCCGTCAGTGAGAATATAGGCGTTTATTGCAGCACACCTGATGTGTTCATCGGGTATGCGGTTGGATCGGTCAACTCACTCGGTGCAGGCAGACCCAATTTACGACAGAGCTTCTGGAGTTGCCTCTCAGCACCCTCCAGGAAGTCAGCTAGGACATATACCGACCCTGTACGGCTCACGCCTACAGTGTGATTCATCACGCGATATACCTTCACGATTGGAGAGCTGCGGATGTGGCCGGCATCAGTAAGGGGGCTGTGACCGAAGATGACGCCGCCTACATGATTGCAGTCGCGACTGAACGACACCTGGGAAAGGACGCCAGTGATTGGCAGTACGTCGCGCAGGCTCAAAGCTTGAACAATGTGGGGGGTGTTGGCGTTGATTTCGGAAGGCATGGGCCACCTCACTGGTTAGTTGAGGTGTCCAGAATCATTTGACATCGAGCGTGCCAGAATCAGCGTTATCCGATTTTTGAGTGGTAGCGCCTTGCCCTGCTGCAACGGCAGGCAGCATGGCCTCTGGTCAGCTCCAATGCACTACTTCACTTCTTGCGTTCATCATTTACTTCCTCAACTGGCGGCCGGCTGTCAAAGGCACTGAAACAAATTCTTTGGGTGGGTCAAACCCGGCTTTGAGCCTGTTGTCGCGCATCACGCGCGTCATTCATCTTTTTTACTTCCGAGGTCAAGGATTCACGCGTAGGAGGACGCGGTTCAGATTTTCGCAAAACGTGTGCTCTCCAGTGAATGCTGCGACCGGTGAGCACGCGATCACATCTCCGTCGCCAGTTTCGACCTGGGCATTTGTGATCTGGATCTGGATCTTTGCATCATCGGGGTAATTCTCCAGCAGTCCAAGAAGCTCCGCTTTCGAAATCCCTCCAATTAGAGCCGGTCCTTCAGGTCTCTCCCGCACAATCACGCCTCGATGTCGCGATCCAACAAGAAGGCCTTGGGCTTCCAGCTGGCGGATCGCTTCCCTGGCAGGCATGCGGCTTACACTGTAGAGGTCGGCGAGTTCTTGCTGCCGCACAGGTGTTCCTGGCTTGATTGTGCCATCCAGGATGGCGCTACGTAGGCGCTGCTCGATGGTTGAGCGAGCTTGCGACGGGAACAACGTCTCTGGCTTAAGCAGCGCGTGTAGAGGGCGTTTAGCAGTCATTGCTGTTCCGCTCCTGAAAATGATGAGTATCACCATTCGGTGGCACCTGGCCCCCGGTACCGGTGATGACATCGAAGCGGCTCAACCGGATCAGCCGCGAGTAGCGCTCCGGGCTGATGGGCTTGCCGTCGGCAATGTCCCTTAGCGCTTCCGTCCGAAGCCTTGCTGGCATTCCCACCCGATCCTTGGTGTCGGCGTATTGGATTTCACTCAGCAAACGGCCAAGGGCGTTCAGCCGGGCAGCTTCGCCACGGACGAACGTCAATGAGGGGGTAAAAGAATGCGGGTTGCGAAGCGTGTGCTGGCCGGCGGTGAATAACTGGCTGTGGGTGGTGATGCCGTCAATGTCGATCCCAAATCCGGCAAAGGCGATCGCCATCGTCTGCTTGAGTGTAGGAGTGAGATCCAGTGCTCGGCCGCACAAGTCCGGGAACACCAGCGGCACGTCATGCGGAGGGCTGCCGTTTCTGCTGAAAGGCACGACGACACAAGAAGACTGATTTTTCATTGAAATGCCAAGCCTGAACGTTACTGAAGAAATATAACGGCCGAAACGGCCCCCACTGGAGGACCGTCTAGCGAGAAATAGCGCTATGAAGGGTTAGGCAGCGTCAAAAAGGCTGAGTTGGATGATTGACGTTTGGGGCACGGCTTTTCTAGCGGCGCGCGCGGGGGCTTTGGTCTCGATGACCGTCGCAGTTGGTTGCTCAGACTTCACCGGTCCTGCTGGTTCTGTGGTTGCGACCGGTGCAGGCAGCTTGGTGTCGTGGTGTATTTCGGCTTCGATGACTGCAACAAGCGCTTCCACGGGCTCCACTACTGGAACAGGCTCAGCTGCCAGCGCTGGTGCCGCAACAGCTTCTTTCCGGTCGAATTCGCAGAGAACAATCTCGCAGATTGGGCTAACGCCATGCCACTCGTCCTTGTAGGAGGAGGTATCAATCCCGCAGTTGTTCTCAAGGACGATGCCTGTCTGCCGCATCATTTTTGCGCATTCTTTGGTGATCTCTTCCCGGTACGCTCGCTCCCCTGAATAACGGAATGGAGCTGACGATTGGGGAATGATGAACGCGCCGCGATCTGCGATATGGCTTGCGAGCTCTATAACCTTGTATTCAAAGCTTGCGCCACTGTATAGGCCTTGGAATGCTCCACCCGTCTTCACGGCGCCGAAGGGTGGATTAGATATCGCCATGCTGAATCGACCAAGATCGGGCAAAGAGAAAACATCGCTCACGATCCACTCTGCTTCTGGCAAGACACGCTTACCGACCGCCGCGTATTCCGGGTTTTGTTCCACACATACGATTCGCTCTGCTCGGTCACGGCAGTGAAAGGACAATCTGCCGATACCCGCGCACAGGTCAATGAGTGACTTGCAGCTCGAGACCTCGATGGAGAAATCATTAGCAAGTCCTTCTGGGGTGAAGAAGGCACCGGCCAAGCCATTCATATTAGTGGCAGCTTCGTGGAAGTTTTCCAGGATGAAGAAGCGATCATCGAGACTCAGCACCTTATCTGAGTGAACCAGGTCGAGTGCCTGCCGGTGCTTCTTTGCCGCTTCCTTGGATAACTTGGCCATCTGAATTCCTCACCCGCCGCAGGACAGGATCTTGTATGAAGTGGTTGCTGCTTTCGATGGGCAAATTTTGTGGCTGCGGTAGGTGTGCCACTACCTCCTCTGCAAAAAATTCACGGGGGGTTGGGTATCGTGAAAGCGGATTTAAAACTGAGGCTTGGGGCCGGGTATCGGTACTTAAAAAGATGCGACAACTACCTGGCGAAAGTCACTGTCGTTAATAGCTGCTATTGGCTGTGCAATTTTCCTATAACACCACGGCGGACGGGCCTGTAAGCTATTCAGGAGGCCCGTTGCCTACTCTCTCAGGATCGCCCGCGATTCGTCATCAATCCTGACAGAGAGCCCCATGACTGCATCCATCCGCCGCGCAACATCCCTTCGCCCTGGACAACTCAAGCACCTGATCCGCGTCGCATCTGTGACTGGCCGCCTCCCAGAGCGTGACGTGATGCTTTTTGTGGCTCACACACACCACTGGCATTCGCGTCACCGAGCTGGCCTTGCTGGAGGTCGCAGACGTGCTGTATCCCAGCGGAGCCAACAAGCCCGAGGTGTATCTACGCGCAAGACACCACCAAGGGCTGCCGACAATGTGTGCCTGACCCATCCACGATGCCTTGCCGCCCTGGACGGCTGGATCGCAGTTCGCTTGCGGCGCCGCCGGGGCCTTTCCGGCACTGACGAATACCGTGGCCTGCGCCCAGGTTCAAAGCTGGCCACCACACACAAGGGCCAAGCCTTTGAACTGGCGTTCAAGCACCGCGAGCTGGACAGTGGGCCAGAGGTGTACCGGGCCTGTGACTCGCTCCAGCAGGCCATCAGTAGGCTCTACCGGCAGGCCGGTATCAAGCAGGGATCGTCGCACAGCGGCAGACGCTCCTTGGCGGCCAAGGTGTTGGCGTCAACCGGCGATGTTGAGACGGTGCAGACCATCCTCGGCCACGCCTGCCTTGACCACAGCAAGCCCTATTTGACCGTCGATCAGGCCACTATACGACGGGCTTACGAACTGGCATTGTAGATACTATGTTTAAACAAAGCGCTGGTGTTTCCTTCGCGCTGTATATACAATGTTTCTACTTTGTGAGGTGTTTTATGGAAGTGAAAATTCAGCAGTGGGGCAATAGCGCGGCGATTCGTCTGCCAGCAACAGTGCTCAAGCAAATGAGCCTGGTTAGCGGTGATGTGCTGATGCTTGATGCGTCCGCAGAAGTGATGACGCTCAAACCGGCAAAAGCCAAGCTGCACTATCGGCTGGCTGATCTGATGGCCAAGTGTGATTTGAATGCGCCTGAGCCTGCGGAACTGGCCGAGTGGAACGCAATGCAGCCAGTAGGACGTGAAGTTTGAAACGGGCCAAATTCAACCGGGCGGATATTGTGCGCTTGAACCTGAATCCAACCGCTGGCCGCGAGCAGCAGGGTGATTTTCGTCCGGCGCTGATCCTCACACCTGCGGCTTATAACGCATCTGGCCTCGCGGTCATTGCGCCGATCACGCAGGGCGGCGATTTTGCCCGGTACGCCGGTTTCGCGGTGCCGTTGAGCGGTTCAGGCACCGAGACGCAGGGGGTTGTTCTGTGTAACCAGATTCGCACCGTTGACCTTGAGGCCCGTGGCGCCAAGCGCATCGAGTCGGCTCCTGAGGTAGTGATTAACGATGTGCTGGCCCGCGTCCAAGCACTCTTTGAATAACCAAGGAAAATCATGCGAAACAACGACGAAAAAAACGCTGAAACCCCGCAGCAGATTGACGGCCAAGGCACCCTAGAATCACTGCTTATGTATGTGGTTCTTGGCATGTTCTGCGCGGTCGTAGTTTTTTGTGTAATGCCGTACTGCGAGAGCGTATTGGAACTCCCTATTCTGTTCCCTGCCGCTATTGCGCTTGTTTCACTTTGGCAGTCGTTCGGATTTTACAAAGACCTGAGCGGTGTGCTGAAAAACATACAACTGTCAAAAGCGTCGCAATGAATTTTGCCGCCGTGGCGCGAGCCAATATCGACTGGTTCGAAGCATGGTCGACCGATGCTCATCTGGCCATCCGCCTGACAATCAGCCAAAAGCACAGCGGCGGTGTGCACACCACAATCGCCAAACTCAAGTCCCGGCTGGGCTATAGGAAAAAGCCGCCGATCACCAGCCTGCGATGTGCGGGCCTTGTCGGTAGGAACGGGCCGCTTAGGCTCAAAAAATCGAGCAGGAGACGCCCATGCAGTATTTGTTCATCATCGCCGTTGCCGTTGCCGCCATTGTGATTTATTCGGCCCAACACGATCTGACTTCGTTCAGCCAATTTATGGATTATGTGCGCGACGATATGTTGTCGCTCATGTTGTCGCTCGCCGTCTCCCTTTTGGTGCTCGGCGCCGTGTACGTCGTCATGCGGATTAACCGAAATAAATAGGAAATGTCGCTGTATCCACAAACCCGCCAATGTCGCGGGCTTTGCAGTAACAGGGAGCGCTTTTCGCGTCCGTGACAAGGAGACGATCTTGAACCTCACCAAAGCCAAAATTCAATCCAAAACCGATCCTGAGCGCTGTTTTCGACCTTTTTGGAATGGCAATCCTAAAGGACTGGTTACTCGCCTAGAGGTCGAGGAACGATTGCGATTTTACGGTTTTGACAAAGACTCAACAGAGTGGGCAATCGTGTTTTCTGGTGGCACGGTCGAAGTAAAGCTTACTGTTGACTCGGCGGAAGAATCGTATACGTACCGTGTGGAAAACGTCGCGAGTTGAAGGAAATGTCACCCAGGTATACACCAAGCCCCGGCCTGAAAACCGGGGCCGAGGTCTTAGGAGAGGTGCGGTTTTCGCGCCCAGGATCGAGCAGGAAAAACCGTGACCGATGGTGACGACAAAAACGCGATTTGGTTGGCTGCAGAGTCAGCAAGGCGAGTTGCTTTGCGCGCTGCGCTCCGCGACAAAGCGCTTTGGGGTGATCAATCTTTGAACGTGATCTGCGGGATGATTAAGGCTTTTTGCGTAGCTATGGCGGTTTCAATGGCCTTTCAACGCTCCGGGCTACCCGAGAGCTTTTGTCATGTGATCGCTGTACTAGTGACCGGGCCATTGTTGGTATTCAACCCACGGGCTTTTTTCTGGCGAAACGTGTTCAGCGAGCGAGCCGACGCTGCGTTTGATGAAGCCCTCCGCGACTACAACCGTAGCTAGGAAAAGTCGCCCGCTGTACCCCAAGCCCCGGCCTAAGAAACCGGGGCCGGAGACGTACTGAGAGGCGCGATTCCCGCGCCCGGATCGAGCAGGGTAATCAGAGCATGCAAATCCAGGCTAATCAGTTTGTAACGGGGGCCGATGAACGGGTGCTGACCGATGACGGCCAACCGGGAATGCGCGGGAAAGCGGGCATCGGCTCAACGACAGAAGGGCACCAAGGTCAAGTCGCAGCTGCGATCTACGCAAACTGCGCTCACCTGAATAACCGCCAGCTCGATGAGATTATCGAGTGGGTTCGTCTCTACAAGAAATGATCCGGGAAAAGAGATGCGACTCACAATTGAACACCTCAAGCTTCTCTCGCAAATTCAGGTACCAACCTGGCAAGAAATTGAACAACAACTGATCCTTCTGGACGACGATGCTTTACACGCTCTCAACGAGTTAGCCCAGAGGATTCAGAGTGCAGCACACTGTGAAGATGAAGCACGTACTGAGGGCACCTCTAAACGAAAGTAACTAGTGAATCCGAGCGTACTAATGACTAATTTAATGCCAGGGCTATCCCAAGCGAATCAACGACATCGTTGATGCTATCCGGGGAGTTCAGATAATCATTGAGAACGTCGAACGCGCCGCATTCTGTCGCATCCCTCATGGCCGATTGCAGGGATTCGAGCGCTTGTTTTTGTGCTTCAGTCATTGCCGCTTACCTCAGGAAGTGAAAGTAGACCCATCTTCCTAGAGTGATGGACGTGCCTCCAGCTACCCACTGCATTTAGCTCTAACGGGGAGCGCTGAGAATAATGGAGCAAACCTATCTACGCGTGGTGCGCCTGCATGAGAGTCCAGCAGCAGAAAATTTGCCGAGGTGAGGTTGGCGAATGCCACCTGGCTAGGGTAGGGCAGTTAGCCCGCGAGCGCGGATAGGGAAGGGAAGCCCGGCGGGGCCCCAATGTAATCCTCAGGTTGGACCTGAACGAGTGATGGTTGAACCTCCACACTGATTGGGGAAGCGCCAGCATCCGGGTCAATTGCGCAGGCCATCTCTCGCAAGCGTTGCTCGTACTCATCGCAGGGCACTTCCCATTGAAGGGCGATAAAGCCTATGTCCGGGTCCTTCGGTTCCAGCCAATGAAGCGCCAGGTTCGTGGGGAAGATGCTGCCTGGCCCGACGTCGATGGTTTCAAAAACGTTGTTTGCGCCAAGTTGACCGTAGCGGTGGCAACCTTGCAGAACGACAGAAATGAACATCAAACCTTCAAAGTCAGGGTCGTTATGTGGCCAGGCTTCCCGACAGGCAACCCAAACTGTCGCGGTATTGAAGGGGGCCGGCAGGTCTGCGATGCCTTCGGTAAAAGTAAGAGCAATGGAATCGTCAGTTGAGCGCTCAACCATGGCAGGAATGACGATTGCGGACAAAGCCTGAGGGCGAATTTGAATAGTCATGGCTTGCCTGTGCTGAATGTCGCGGTCGGAGTAACGCTGATTGCCTGAGTGCCCTGGGCTTCCTCGGTATCAAGCCATTGTTTCAGTTCATCGGGAGTGATTCCACTCACAGGCTGGGCGTTGGACTGTTCTCCAGCGCATACCAGCCACCGGGCGGCCGCTTCCGAGGTGGAAACTAGCCGTTGGCCGCACACTTCAACCTTCGCCGCCAGCGCCCGCTTGAGGCGGTGATGCTCTTGCTGCTCGTGGATGCAGTACGCAGCGTACATCCCAACAATCGCCAGGGCGACCGCAGCTACACTTGCTATCACGATTTTGATGTTCATCGAATCGGTCGACATTTTTCCTGCTCAAACTGTATCGATTGCGGAGAATTCCGGTCCGCCAGCTGTGCTCGTATGGCTTTCCAGCCTTAAAGGGCTTCCATAGACACTCTTGCGGATCATGTTGAGCTGCCCTATGAGCGAATCCAAGGATTCAATGCTCGCCAGTTTGGCGCGGGTATAGCTCAAGGTAACAAACACATCTCTGCCTTCATGCTCCAGAGCGTTACCGGTGGCAACCGGCCCAGGCCAAGCACCCTCAGCGTGAGCGGCATAACGCTTTATTCCTTCCTCAATGCCCACCGGTGGTTCAGAACGGCGTTCCTGCGCGTTATAGCTATCGCAGATGGCCTTGGCTGCCCACTGGTGGGCTGCAAAGCTCTCACCGATGGCCTTCAGGCACAGATTTGAATCTTCCCCGATCGACAGCACGAAGATCGGGTCCTCATCATCCTCATGGCGCTTGAACACAAACCCCCATTTGAGAGTCGAGCCTTTTCCGAAAATTTGTGTCTCATAGATCATTTGTTCACTACTTGCTGACGGTGATAGACGGTTCAAGCAGCTTTCAGGTCGGGTAACCATTCAAGGTTGTACCGGGTGCAGTTGTGCATCACACGCTTGTTGGCGCGGGTAGGGCGGCTGTAGAACCACGGGTAACGCGACGCCGGCTTCGTGCAATCCTTGTCCTCGTAAAGCACCAGATCCAGTTTGCTTTTCGCGCCCACGGAGATAGCAAAACTATCGGTGGTCGGTTCACGACGGGCGAACAAGGTGAAAGCGGTAGCAGGCATCGCCGCGGTAAGATTTGAAGTAGTCATGGACATCTCCTAAAAGTTGATAGGTCCATGTTCAGGCGATGCCGGCCGTGCCAGCAGCCCTTACTCCTGAAATTCAAGAATATTTGATCTTCCAGTCTCGGCATTGAAAGAACAGAGCGGGAATAGAGCTGGCTGAGGCCGAGCACACCAATGGCCGGGCACGACTACCCGCCTATAACCAGATGGTCAGGGCAACTCCTTGCGTGTGGAAACGACGGGGGGAGGTAACTTGATCACCACGGTAACCACGCGGCTGCGCCGGCTAAGAACCTTTTCTGCCTGGGAGTTTGGGGTACCGGTGGACCGTTTCCCCGGCACGTCATTGTTGGGTTCGTATGAGATAGATACGCCGTAAATCTGCAATTCACGCTGCGCGACGTCTAAAAGCTGAATCTCATGAGACGAGAGCGTCAAGTTAAGGCGGCCATTGAGGTTGAGCGCTTCGCGGATCAAGGTCATATGCGATTCTGGGACGTTGCCAAAATGCACAGCTCGATCCGGTTTCAGACCCTCAGTCCGGTCTTGATTCAACTGAATGGGCATGCATGTGTTCCTAGGCAAAGTGCGGTACTGCACCGGCAGCACCGCCTCGAATGGCTTCAGTGAATACTTCATTTGTTTTTATTTGAACTGTCGCTTTGAGCCCCTTCGGCGCTCCGGACTCAACTGTTGGCCATTGCTGCAAACGGGTCTGGCTTACCGTTCGCCGCCAGGTATGCCTGTGCCTGTTTGACCAAGCGGTTGTATTCCGCCTCACCCATGCGCTGATCACGGTGTAATTCGGCCAGGGTGCCGCTGACATAGAATCCTGCAATGGATTGTTCGCTTACCTTCATGGCTTTGCCCCCGGCCAGCTGTAGAACTTCACGTTTTGCGATTGCGCCCACTCGATGAGCGACGACTCCAACCAGTCCGGCAAAATCCGCGCGTTGGCGAGTGATTTCCATCCTTCGATCGTGATGCGAGTCAGGAACGCACCGCCAGCAAATCGCGGAGGAATGCCCGGGACAGGGAAGGGGTAGTCGCAGTGATTGGCGATGAACACCTCAAATTCCTCCCTGGTGTTCGGTACGTCGAGATGCTTGACCATAAGGTCGGCCAAGCCCAAGGCAGCGGCTCGTCGAGCGTGGTGAAGCTCGTCCGTCGAAACGCCAGCGATTTGAGCGAGGTTCGATTCATATTTCATCCACTCGGCGAATGAAAACCCGAGGTAGATAGTGATTTCTTGAGCCAGCCTCCGGGCGTCGAGTACCGTTATGGGCAGCGGCGCATGGTTTACCGCAACCGACGTCGACATTGAGCTTTGAGAGCCAAACGTCATGGTTCAACCTCCTCAGGTGCCTTAAGGGTGAGGTTCTGCAACTGCGCCCATTCGATAATGGCCCGCTCAAACCAGCCGGGCACAATGAATGCAGTGGCAAGGGCCGCCCATTCGTCATGTGATATCCGCTTCAAAATTTCTGTGCCAACGAATTCGGCCGGAGCCGATGGGAAATAGTAGAGGTGTTCACAGTGGTCGCTTAAAAACGCTGGGGCACCAGCGCTGCAATCTGGGATCTTGATGTTTTTGACCACCAGTCTTGCAATCTCCAGTGCTGCAGACAGAAACGCGCCCTGGAGGTCTTCCTTAGTGACGCCGGCATACGTTGCGAGATGTGGCTCGAACATCCACCAGCCGAAGATCGACTGAGTCAGTACTGCTGAGATGTTCCGCGTCAGCTTGCGGTTTACCAAATTGGATCTGCCCATAGGGTGCTGGCTGCTCATCGCCATGCTCCTTCAAAAGTGATGGGGCAATAATCCGTTGGGATAGGAAGTGCCAGAACCCCTCCGGTCAAAAACAATCTCCCCCTCCAACGCCAATCGGCTAAGGCAGGACGACCGATTCCGGGGTGGGAACCAAGACCCAATGCTTGGACATGAAGACCTCTCCTAATCTGAGAGGCCTTTACCGTGCCCACTCATCCCACGCATGCGACGGAACATTGTCGAAGTTGCTCTGAAGGAGAAAATCCTTCCATGCGATCTTGCCGCTCAGGAAGCGCTGTGCGCTTTCCAGGGTCTGGTCGTCAACGGCATATCCGGCGGACAGCAAATCTGCTTGTACCTGCTCCAGCGTTCGCTGAGCGGTTAGGCGCGGTTCATCGCAATGGGGGCGGGAAGAGAAAGCGGCGGATTGCACGGCGGGCGAGCCTCAAAGGTCAATTGACTGACCATTTTCGGTTTTGGCTCTGTGCAGTGCCAGCCAAAACGTCCCCTAGAATTTCCGGGAAATCGTTCGGCTGCGGGATGGTGAGGGATTAAGCGAGGGTGCAACAGGGGCCGCCGAAACCGGCGACCCGGATGGAAGCGGTCAGGCAGCCTCTTCGCTTTCCTTTTTCGCGCCGAGCCCGAGGCTGCGTGTGAATGCCTCAAGTTCAAACATCCGCTCAGCATAAGCCGCGAGGTAAGGGTAGGCTTTGAGCGAAAGGCCTGCCTTCTTCGCAGCATAAAGCCAAGGGATTAGGGCGCAGTCCATCAGGGTCATGGTTTCACTGGCGAAGTACTCACGACCTTGGGTCAGCGCGTTCATATCGCGAAGGGAATCGGACAGCGCCTTGCGGGAGTCCTCGCAACCGGCGACGGCGGCGTCGAGCAACGGGAAGATATCCCGATGGAATGCCCGCACCTGATTGCGGTAGGTGGCGCGAGTCACGGCATTGTTTGGCAAAAGCGCGGGGGCCGGGTGACGCTCTTCGATGTACTCGACGATGATGTCCAGATCGTGGTTGGTTAAGTCGCGATCACTAATGGCAGGCGCGCTAACCACACCTGCCAGAGCAGCCACTTTGGGGTTGCTTTGGAAGTCGATCACTTGATATTCCACTTCTTTCACCTCTGCCATGAAGCGCAGAATGTGCGACTTGAGACAGTCAGCGTTGGTGAAAATATTCAGTGTTTTGAAGGCAGACATCGCGGTGACTCCCATGTTTGTTTTGATGTGCCTATTGTACATCGGCGGCAATGTACAATCGCTAAAAAAACACCCATTTTACTGACTTTCGTATTTCCAAAGATCGGGAATGAACCCCGTTTTTTCGGCTTCAAAGATGGTCAATGGTCGCCACCTACCAAGATCAACTGCCATCATCAAACCTGATTTATAGATCCCATCATCCGGATTCAATTCCAATGATTGATCTCCAGTTTCTGCCGCCGGATCGGCACTCAAATATTGAATACCTGTTCCTGAACTGCCCGCTTTTGGTTGTGAATTTCCAGGCCTCGTTTTGGGTACGCCTCAGCAGGCCATTGCTTTAAATTTCTGTTGGAGTGGGCTGAAACCTGGCCCGATGGCTAATGCAAATGACTACGGGTGAAGGTAGATGAGCAGGGATTTTTCAGAACTGGCAACAACTGCGGAGGCCGCGGCCAGCTTTTATGTGGTGATCTCTACCAAGGGAAAGATCGATTTCACAAAGGACGCAATAACTGAGCGTGAATTGCAGGGCTACGGATTTAATGTCGGCGCAGCAAAAGCTAACGGCCATCAAGGGCTGTTTCGCGCCGGAAACCGCGTTGCACTGCTGTTCCCGAATAAAACTGTCATGTCGGACTATCTCCAGTCGCTTGGATGTAACTCGGAGGGTTTTTCGAGCGGTCTGCTGGGATGGTGGTTTGCGTGACCGGCTCTCGCTGATGAGTTGAAAAATAAACTGTCGCCGGTGGTGGCACAGCGCCAAAGCTTCAAAGATGGTCGCAGCAACACAGCGTGCCCGAGCAATAAGGCATTGGGGTTGCGATCACACTCTCCAACATGGAAACCGACTTAGATGATCAATAACGATACGTTTCGCCGTATTGGCACCAATCACGAATTGAGTGCCTCCCTTTACAACGCCGTCCTGGGGGCAGTCCTTTTATGGGGCTTCGCTTTGAACTGGTGGATGGTGGCCAGCATCCCCACCGAAAGCGTTAAAGCGATCAACCCGATCATGTTCATTATCGGTTACTTCGCCAGTGCACTGGTTGGTATCTGGATGATGCACGCCTCCAACAATCCGATTGTGAGCTTCCTCGGTTACAACCTCATCGTCGTACCCGTCGGCTTGGTTCTGGTCATGTTTATTCCTGGCCACTCCCAAGAGCACATTGTTGCAGCTGTACGCACAACTGCCTTGCTCACCGTCGGCATGATGGCGCTGGGCACAATGTTCCCCAGCTTTTTCCGTCGCATCGAAATGGCTCTTCTGTGGGCGCTCTTGATTGCCATCGTGGTCGAGCTGGTGCAGATGTTGGTCTTCAAGGTGCAACTTGGTGTTATGGACTGGATCGTGGCGGCGATTTTCTGTGGTTACATTGGCGTCGATTGGGGTCGCGCAAACAGCATCGAGCGTACCGTTGACAATGCGATCGACAGCGCCGGAGCTTTGTACCTGGACATCGTCAACGTGTTCATTCGTGTCCTGGAGATTATTTCCCGCGCCAAGGATTAAACCGGCCCTTAGCCACTCAGCCTCGCTACTTAGCGGGGCTTTGTGCGTAGTAGGCCCTGTTCACCGTGCTCAGCCCCCTCGACATGAATGAGAAAACTGATGGATAGATTTCTAAGGACTGACGAAGAGTTATTTCAAGCCCTGGCATCTGAAACGCAATTCGGACCAATCAATATTCAGCGCCTCGCCGGCTGGGGCTACAACCGAGCTGCGCGAAAGATCGAGGAGTGGAGGATTTCGGGAAAGGCCAAGCCGATCGAGGACCAACCCTATCGTTATGTCCTGTGCATTGAGCCTAGCGATGTCAGTCTGATCGTGGCGTCATCATCCGACCCTGTCTTCAACGCCGAGAATCAGTAACAACACCGATACTGCCTCGGCCTGGAGTTGGGAAATCTACATGGCATACATCAAGCGAGTAACACCCGGAGAAACCTCCCCGCCGATCAGGGATAAGCCTGTTGCTGCGCGAACGGCCAAGCCTGAAATCTTCAAAACCGAATCCGACCTGTGCGCTCTTTTCATTCGCGAGTTCAGCGCCCTCGACTGCTGGACATGCTATCCGGAGGCCGGCGGCTTTGATGTCCTGGTGGTGCACGAGGATGGCCGGCAGATCGGGGTAGAGGCCAAGCTGGTACTCAACGCCAAAGTAGCCGACCAGATTTTGCCTGCCCGCGGGGACGATTATCACCAAGTGCCGGGCCCGGATTACCGCCTGGTGATCGTGAGCAAAATCAGCGATGCCAATGCGGGGATCGCCAAGATGCTGGAGATGATGGGGGTGTTGGTGTTGTGCCCATATACCCACTCAACGCCGGCGGACTACACCTTCGGGTTGGAGCATGTGCTGCTTGAGGCAAAAGACCATGTTGCAAGCTACACCAGCAAATATCTATTCGACTGGAATCCAACAGAACGGTGTCCGGTACCGCTAGTGGTCGGCGATTTGCCCGCAGGCGTCCCAGCACCGCGCCGCCTTACACCGTGGAAAGAGTCGGCGCTCCGGGTAGTGGCACTGATGCGACGCCAGGGCTCCATCACCAGCAAGCAGATTGCCGATCACGGCATCGGTACCGGTTATTGGACGCAGCCCTATGGGGAGAGAAAAGCCTGGCTGGCGAAGGGGCCGGTTCGAGGCCAATGGGTGGAAACCAAGCACATGCCGCCTTTCGACAAGCAACACCCGGAAGCATATGCGCTGGTGCTACATGAGCTTGCCAGCAGCTTGCAGGGAGAGTTCACGCTCACATGAGTCCGCTCCCAAGGGCAGAGAATGAACGGGTAACCTGCCTTCTATTCGGGTGTGGCTACCTCGGCTGGATCTAGGGCTCGAAGAAGCCCCCATCCTGATTCATCATCTTCGCGGCGTTCAATTATCCACCCATCCTCGGCGGACTCATCCAAAGCTGGTAATCCAGCCAGTAACACCGCCAGAAGGTTCCCAACTGAGCAGCCCTCATCTGCAAGGTCAGCATTCACCGCGCACAACTCGATTTCTTCAATATGACTAAAGGAATCGTTTAGCTCAAAAAGTCGGGCAAGCGAATCACATTGACCACTGACCAGGACGTCCTTCCATGTTCTATCGTCAAGTGAGTATCTGACACCGATGCAACAGTAATCCCTCTTACCTATTCGCTTGTGTTGCGGGCTTTGCCAGAGGATCAAAAATACGCGTGGGTCATCTTCTGATGTGTATTCCATCATGAAGTCGCCTAAGCAAGCTTTCATGAGCAGATTCCCCGCGGGGTCATCGTCGGTTCCAGGCACACGGGTAAAGCCACCGAGATAGACCGGCACTGGCCCTAATGTCACGTCGTTCACCACGAAAGACGGCTCTCCGATGTCAGCGTCCGGATCAACCGTATCGACTTCGATATCCCACCCTAGAAGGTCTAAACCTGTGCACCAGCCTTGGATGTTGATTTGGCCACATAGGCGAGCGCTGGTGAAAAGCCGGGTAGGGTCAGGAATGCTTTCCAGCTCCAGATCTTCGTCTAGCTCATCTTCAATTTTCTCTTCCTCTGCCAGGGCTTCCTTCATTTCGAATGATTTGAATGGAAAGTCGGCCGATGGAGAGAGTCGCTTGATGAAGAACATCGCGATCGCCGGCCTGACATTCAGAAGACAGACGAATACGTGCATGTATCCTTCTTTCCGCTGCACGACAACGTCCTCTGGCATAGCCTCATCACAGGCAGTGGGCGGCATCGACTCTATGGCGAATACCATCACTTCCCAGGAGCCGAAACCACAAAGCATTGCGAGGATGCTTGCCGATTCTTCTTTGTCGGACTTCGTTGATAACGCGTAGGCGTCGACCCACTCGCGGGCACGCTCCACGGTTTTCATGATGAACGGTTCGTTTTCCATTTTCGCACCTGGCCGGCCAGATTTGTTTGGTCCGGTTTAGACCATGGAAGCGTTATATGCAACGGATATAGCAACTTCTCATGATGGGAATAGCTGCGATAGCGGGTGTCACTTAAACAGTGATCTGGAAAGGGTAGGATTGCATTATTTAGCGTCAGGGATTCTAGCCAATAAAGCGCTAAACGGACTTAAACATCAGCTTGTGTGTCCGTTTTCAAACAGCTTTCATCACAAATTACCACTGAACTACAAATTGGTTGTGCACAGACATGTAGACCACCTTGTAATCACGGCCATCCTTGTTTTTCCACTTGCAGCGGCCTGTACGCTTCGTTTCCTCAAGTATCTTTTCGGGGTCACCTGGGTTGCATCTCGCATAGTGAGAGTTCAGCCATTTCAGGAATTGTATTTCGTCCATCGAGCGATTCTCCAGATTGAAATTCGACCGGCCGAGACCCCTGTTGAAAGGATCTGTTCGGCCTTGCAGTCATTCCAAGGCAGTTTCACGAAGCTTCGCAAGTACTTCTGGATAGGTCTCGTGCAGCTCCGGCCAGTCATCACCTGGTCGCAGCGACTCGATTGGTAGGCGACCTTCTCTGATGGCAATCCGAGCCCTCGGGTTTGTGTGGCCCACGGTGGCCAGCCAACCGGCGCAGACAATGTCTTTTCCCTCGAGCGACTGATGACAGGCGAAGAGTGGGGCGAACATCTCCGGACCAAACCCGTCCTCATCTGGGCTACACGCCGCCAGCCGCTCAGCACGCTCTAAATCGAAGTGGGGAATGTCCTGGGCAGTCTTGTTGGTGCGCCATGGGCATGATGGGCAAGGCTTGCCCAACGTTTTCAGTGTGCAAGATTCGGTCATTGTGGTGGTTTCAGATGTGAAATTAGGTTGTCCATTCTGCAGTGTCCCAGGTGTGGCAGAAGCATCCCGGTTCAGCCGTAAACCAAAAAAGGGGTAGAAAAAAACCGCCTGGCTTGGGCGGCTCTCTATACACAGTAAAAGGTTTTGGTTGCTCGTCAAAAACGGTCAGGACCGTAGCATAGGTCTATTGCTACATCTATGCTACGAACCTGATAGCGCGGCGGTCCTTCGAAAGCATTGAGCAGGAAAGCCATACTCCGCGCAGCTGCATGAATCGCCACAGCGTTCCGACCTGGTTTCAGCTTTCAATAATCCAAGGTTCACGCCCAGTTCTTGGATGTGAGCGCCATCGGCATTACCTCCCTCGAAAGCAATGTTGATCAATTCATTTGCGAACTGGCGTAGCTTCACCAGGTGCTCCAGCTGCTGTGCGCTCGTTAGGTTTCGCTGAAGTGAGTCACGCTCCGCGCCCGGGGTCGTGCCATCCGAGCCGCCGGCATCCATCAATGCACTCATACGTTAGCCTCGTGAAGTTGGGCATCACCGGCTGCGGATCACAGCCTGGCATGCCCGATCGATCATTCTGGTACAGCATGCCAACCCGGCCGGGTGCCGGGTAGCGAAAACCACACCTGAAAAACTGGAATTAATGCAGGCAAAGAGCGGCAAGCCGGTCTTTGCCCGGGGTGGACGCTGATGCGAACTAGCCGTGGAGTTCAGCAAGGATCGCGTTGCCGTGCGCCACCAAGCGTTCTTCAAATTCGCTTGCGTCGACGTTGATTAACTCCTCTGGGGAGAAGAACACCAACGCATAACCACGACCTCGGAGGCGACGGGCTTTTTTGATCAGTGCCTCTGCTGTGTATTCACCGGAAGCCTCATCGTGCGCAAAATCAACCGCATGCTTTACCCAATCCCAGTACCCAAGCGAAGTTGCCTCGTTGGCAACGGCAACTCGCCATTCAGAACGGGAGTAAAGAGGATGCGCGTCAGTCTCGGAGTAAACCTCCGCCAGACCTACAGCGGTGAGGTGATGGTCGGAGATGCGATTCGAGGTTGCTGTTGCCGGCGTGCAGGTAGTAGTCATTGCGGAAAATCCTGTTGGTTTGGATGACCACAGGATTGATCGGGCGCAACCGTGCCAGAAGCGAGGTCAACAGAGATACGGCCTCGGTACGACGACGCCAATCCCAGGATTTAAAACTGCGATCTGGGGTTTGAATTCCCAGGATTAAATTCCAGTGTGCAACCATGAAGAGTGTGCCGGGGCGAGCCTTGAACTGGTGGCGGGTCACCAAAGTTCGATCACAATTTTCTCATCGTTGGTGGTGTTGGCACGGCTGGATCTGCTCAATGATGCTAGCTCAAATAGACAAAGGACGGATTTGGGAATGAACATTGAGGATTGCATCAGCGCTCAAGAATTGAGCGAGCTGCTGGGGCCCATGAAAGCTGGAACTCTGGTACCGGCCGTTGGCGGTGTGCTCGTGCATGGAGTCGACTTTGATGAGATTGCCGACCTGTCCAAAGATGATTTCGCCGCTCTGCATGCCTTTGTACTTGCTCAGGCTGATGACTTCGGCCGTGAGTTATTTCTCACGTCATTCCAGGACTTTCGCGCCTTTTTCGATTGGCTCGACACGGTCTGCCACTACGATCAAGAAGACGCAGAAATGTCACTTGCCGCGCAGATGCCTTGGCTGGCCGTGATCTACATGGAGATCAAGCGCAGCTACAGCTACGAGAACGCGGCGACCGTCTCGCTTGGCCGGATGATTTGCACAACCTGCCATGAGAAAATCTTCACAGGCAAATTCCGTTCTTATGAACTGCCTGATTTTTATGTAGTGCAGCACAGGGCGTGCAGTGATCACGATCCTCAGTGGGCCGTATTGGACAAGGAAGAAGACGAACGAAAAGCCTGGCGGCGCGACTACGTCGCGGCGTGTCGGGAGTTCAATGCTAAATGGAACACCAGCGCACTCGACGAAGAGATTGCGCAGTATTCCGTGTGACGCTGCTGGTAGACCATTCACTCTCGCACATTGGCCCTTAACGGGCCTTCGGCGGTACCTGGGAGCGGTCTTCGCTCCCCAACTCAAGGATTTGACATGGCTGACTCGAAAAGGCTTACAAAGGCAGAACGTTTCATCGACGACATGATCACTGGCCGTGGCATCGAATTCGCCCGGATCGGTATGGCGGTCGAGGTCGATGGTGGAATGGGTACCATCGAAGGCATGAACAGCAGCGCCAATTTGAATGTGCGGTTCACCAATCAACTCAAATATGGAAAGCATTTGCACAACTGCCATCCGACCTGGAACGTGAAGTACTTCGACGCCGAAGGCAAAGTCATCGCACACTTTGACGACAGCAAGTGTGTGTTCCGCCCAGTCAAGGCCGCTTAAAAAGTAATCATCGGCCAATAAAAATCACCCAGGGGCTGCTGGCACGTTTCGATCTGCTCGAGGATGGCACAACTCAAAACCACCAGGAGCAGTGCAATGACCAGCGCCCAGATCGAAACCAGTTCCCAAACCAATTTGCCCCAGCAGCAAGCCGAATCGGCCCCTCAGCAGTTTAGCTATTCGGCCTGGCGTCAGGGCGGCTGGTACGTCCACAACGTTCGGCACCCGAATGGTTCATGTGGATGCGTCAGTAACAATTACCCGGACAAAAAATGGCGCATCGTCTGCGATAAAAGACGTGGATCACTGGGCGAAGAGGGTGACTTTACATTCCCATCTCGGGACGCGGCAGCAAGAGCCGAATTTGAGCTGGTTGCTGCATTGAAGCTGAACCTGCCTTCCCCAATCGACGTTGAGCGGCTACAGGATTTTGTCCGCTCGCACGGTTATGGCGATGCGACCGCCGAAGGCATTGAGCTCGGTAAAACACTGATTGCCGGCGGTGATGATTACGCAACCGCTGGCGCGGAGATTGTCTCTCGTGGTCTCACCGAAGACGCTGAATAACAGGGCTCGCCCAGTCCTTCCTCCAGGAGCCGTTGCGCCGGCCAGGCTGATGAAGCTGGAGTAAACTAATGAAAGCAGGAGATAGCTAATGACTGACAGTATTCAAAAGCCAATGTGCATTGGCGATCTTTGCTGCGAGCAGCGCGGGACTTTGCCCGCTGTTCGCATGATGCCTCAGTCGTCGGACCAAGGCGTGACAGTCACAATGGTTCCTAGCTGCGATAATCACGCATGGGGCTGGTGGGACGGGGCAGATTGGAATGGCCGACATCTCGAAACTGCGCTTTAACCAATGTCCTCGGTTCGCCGGGGAATCACTGAAATCAGCTGCACCAAAAGCCCGCCCATGCGGGTTTTTGCCATCTCAGCTAACACGATTTCGCATTAATGGAGCGGCTAACAGATCCAACTGGCTAACACCGGCTACATGAAATCATCACCTGGTGCCAAACGGCTTGATGCTGTGTCAGCAACTGAGCAGTTCTATGACCGCCTCAATTTCCAGGCCTAAAAAATTTTTACTTCACCGCTGCTGGCACGCTTTATTCAGCCTGATGATTACTCCATTCAGATCAAACACTGTTCAGGAGAAACACCATGGCCACCGTCCACACTCTCACTCTCGCATCTGGCATCTGCGTACCACTGGTGCAATACAACTCGACCGTTGCTGGTGACGGGTTCTACGTCAGCCACAACGATTACGACACCTCGCCCGGGCTCTATGGCTGCGAAACCACTGCTTTGGTGTTCGGCCAGATGCAAAATTTTTACATCCTCAACGGTGATCACCGTGAGGCCTATTCAGCGCTGATCCCTTCAGGCTTCGATGCTTGCATGGATTATTTCAAAGCCAACATTGCGCTCATCAACAAGCGCAGCGAACGCCCGGCGCAGGTTTGACCTACCCACTTCAGGCGTGAACACCGGAACCCGTTCACGCCTGAGTGTGGCAGCAGCGACAGCCGAGACCACCGCCACGATCATTATTTGACCGTCTGAATCACTACAGCCCCGGCTACTGGCACGCTTTGTTCGGGCTGATGATTGCCCGAATTGAAACAAATCACGGATTAGGAGAAAACTCTCATGTTAAAGCCACTTTGCATTATGTCTGGGTCTGAATTTGACTCGCTTCCTCGCGGATTGCCGAAACAAAGCACCGCCCAAGGCTGGGAGGACATCGGTCGAGTGGTCACCGAGAACTCCACCGCGCAAACCCTCTGCGGGATCACTTATTTCCCAAAATGGGCGACGGCGCCGTTCACGCTGATTACAGACAAAGCCAAGAAGGCCAAGCTCGTCTTGCCCGGCGGCCTCACCAAGCAGCTGATCCGAACTATTAAAGCTTCGGTGAAGAGCGCCGCGATTCCCTCGACGTGCGACTGGTTGGTAAACCAGGGTTATGCGTCAGATCATGACCATGCTCGCGAGCTGGTTGAAGCGTCTTATTGCTGAGATGGATGGGTTGAGCTCATAGCGTCCTCAGCAATCGCACTGCTATCCTGCGGCCCTTCACGGACCTTTGGCAGTGCCAGGGTATGCAATGCGCATCCTTCACCCCGGCCGTTAGATGATTAGGAAAAGTCGCTCTACCCCCAGCCCCGCCAGTCGGGGCTAAGCCAGTAGAAGGATGCCTCCGCGTCCACCCCATCGAAGGAATGACCCAGTGAAGACCAGCAATCCAGATAACGCCAAAAAGCAACCAAACACTTGGACTCGTGGGGGGCAGGCAAAGTCCTCGGACGTAGCAGCGGTCATGGCCAAGTTCATCGACTCCGAGGCACCTAAGCAAAATCAGCCGAAGTAAGCGGGAAAACAGCCATGACTGACCGCACGCTGGAACTGAACCTTGCTCAAGCAGCACAAGACCTTGCCGACTACCTCAGAGATAACGAACTGACGGCAGAAAATTACCAAGCGGTGCAGTCCCTGTTTCACAGCGTTAGCTGGATGGGTGAAGCCGCGCTGAAACTCTGCAAAGAGCGCTCGACGAACTGATCACGGAAATCCGGCCCAAGTACCCCCGAGTCAGCCCGTCGCGGGCTCGGGAGTATTTAGGAGCGATTTGGTAAAAATCTAAGGAGAATGATGAAAGCACTACTTGCCCTTGGTCTGACTGCCGCGACAGTGGCTCAGGCTGCACAAGCTGCACAAAGTAACAACACGTACGCGATAATTGGCTACGGGAACACGACGTGTGTTCAGTATCTCGCCGCCAATCGTGAGGATTATGCGGCGCTGAACTCATGGGTTAGCGGCTATCTTACCGGGGTCAATGCATTTTCACCGCTCACCAAACGTGAAGGCTGGGGCGACATTGAGGATGGGGTTGAGGCTGGTGCCCGTCAGGCATGGTTAAGCCAATGGTGCAGTACGCACCTCAAAGACAAAATCGCCACCGCTGCGGAAATGTACGTCAAAGATCGGGCGAAAAAAATTGGCCTGTGAAGCAATAAGCGCGAAAACCCGCCTCACTGGTTTACTCGACTTTGATTTCCGCGGGTGCCCGCGACGTGAAGCTCCTAACCAGATCGGCGCAGAATGTCTCGAGGCTTACCTGGGAGTCGAATTCGACTAACTCACCGATCGCGCGGTTGTACGCTTCAGATGAGCGTTGTGGGTTATTTCCGCTCGTACCGTGGAAACTTCGTATTCCACACGCCCGTTCGTGCTCGGTGAACGCCGAATCGTCACATCCCCAGTCTTCCATGTCTAACCTCGATTCCCGCGGTGCGCTGCGCGGGCCTGGCCCGGGCAAGTTGATGATCCAGGGTGTCACTCGATAGGACGTGACTCAGCTCGTAGCTTGTTTGCGGGGTATTGTCGTATGAACTCGGCAGCTTGTTCCACTGAGGCGTTGAGCCAATCGTTGATCGACCCATTGGGGAGGATGACCACCATTCGCTTCTCATCATTGGGCTTGTGGTAATTCTCCATTAGCTGATGGCCGCCGGCATTCAGCGTCAGCATGGAGTAGCTGTGCACCACCTCACCCTCAGGGCTTTTCCATTTTTCCCATAGGCCCGCGATCGCCATTACTCCGTCGTCCGTACGGGTAATCCTGGTCGGTACCGACTTTCCGCTACGCCAATCTGGCTCGTAGATGGCTGCAGCCGGGATCACGCAGAACTGAGCTTTCTTCCAGGCTGATTTGAATGACGGCTTGCTTGATACTGTTTCGCTTCGACAGTTGTAGGTTTGCCGGCCTAGCTTCCGATCCTTGGCCCAGAAGGGTAGTAGCCCGAACTGGCCCAGGAGCGCTTCGTACGCTTGGTGACCATCGTCGATGGATTCCTCACTTCGGGCGCGGATGAAGGGACCGGTGTACGTCGGCCAAAGGTCGTTCTTGAAAGGGAGGTCGGGGGCAACGCCAAACCCATCTAGAAGGCGCTGCGCCGTGGGCGATTCGTAATGGCTACACATTGGCGAGCTCTCCAAGATCTTCGTCCAAAGAGTAGACCCTGAGCCCAGCGCTGGGTTGCAGAGAATACCCGGATATCTGCCTGCCGGCTGTTGGCACGCACGCAAAACTTCGAGGATATGCCCAACGCCTGAAGGTAGTGCTGCCTCTACAAACCTTTTCCATCGAGGTATTCAATATGCCCAATACCACCATTTCAACGCCACTTTTTCACGGATCGAGATTCTATTTCGAGTCCGGATTCAAATTGCTCCCGCAACCTGACGGATATGTCCAGGGTGAAGGCGTCAGTGATTTCGAAGCGTTGGTGGAGGCCCGTCGCCCTGCGCAGAAACTGTCCCGCAGCAAAAGCGTTTTCCTTTCCGCCGACATGGATTTGATTGATGGTGCAGGTGGGTACATCGATGCGATTTACCAAGTGGACCCGATAAGCCCACCAGAATCCTCAGATCTCGCTTGGTACTCAGAAGCTTGGTGCGAATTCTCTACCGAGCCATGTGATCGTGCAAAAGTGGCCGATCTAATTGACTGCTACTGGTCGGGAGTGCCATTTCATGATCTGACGGCTAGCAACATCGAGTACCGAGTTGAGGCTGCCATAGTGATCGGAATGCAAGAACTGAACGTTCAACTTGAGGAATTGAGGCAGGTTACAGCGGCGTCTGCCTCAAGTACTCACAATCAATAAATTAAACCGATGAGGCGCTTTCGCTATTGGGACACTGATTCTGCAGCGTCACGGGCTACCCAGTGATCGATCAGCTCCTGGTCATTGCTGGACCACTTCAGCGCTTCGCTCATGCGCTTGAACGCGCGTTTTCGGCTGTCCGACTTGCTAATCCGGCATTCGGCCTTCTCGACTTTCAAAATCCACGCATCGCTGGTTTCGCTGATCAACTCTGCTGCCGAAATGCTGCCGTTCTTCGAAGCCAGCAGCATTCCTTTGAATGCCAGGGATACTCCAAGCATTTTGCCCGCGGCCTCCCTCGGCCCGATCACAATCCGGGCACCGGCTTCCGTCGCTTCGGTGAACCACTTCAACGTTTCTGGCGACTCGGTGTAGCAGCCACCGCCGACAATGCCATCCACCCCGACGGCCAAATAGGCTTCATCGTCCTGGAGCGGTTTGGTGTGGGCGGGGACGGCGGAGAAGCCTTTCGGCAAGCTCAAACGAATTGGCGTTGCGGTCATCGTTGTTCCCTCGAATGGGTCGGCGCATTGAGGCGCCCTGATCAAGTAAGCCTGCCAGGCGGAAGATAGAACTCAGTTTGTTGCTTGTTGTGGTGGGCGTTCTTTCGCAGGAATGGACTGTCGGCTCCATTCTGAAAGGCGAGCCTCGGCAAACGCTGCGTTGTACTGTTCTGTCCAGCCAGCTCGGTCAATCTCCCGAAGTACCGCGTCATTCAACTCGCGTGAACAGTCAAGCTCTGCGACCAGTTTGCAGATAACTCGAAACAAGCAGGCGGAAAGCAGGCATAAAACTACAAGGGCAATAATCAAAAAAGTTTGCATGGTTAGAATTCCAGGGTTTGGACTTGAGTCAGTGGCAAGCGGCCGGGGGCTGGCCAGTAAGTGTGATATCAGCAAAACGCATCAGCGGGCCGACTGGCCCTCTCGCTGTGCGGCGATACGATCCCAAAAGCCGTTGGCTTTTTCTTCGGTCCATTTGCCAGTGGACTGCGCAGCTAAATCACCGCCGATCCCCCTTATGTACTTGTCCGCGTAACTCCAACCCTCCGCGTAAGTCGGCGCACTATTGACGGGTATTTGAATCCCAAGCTGCTCTGTAGCGGTTGATGCCGGCGAGTCCGAAATGGCTTTCCGGAAGGCTAACAGCCCGCAAGCTCTGGTGTGCTGGACAAGCTTCCAATAAAACTGCTCGCAATGCGGACAAGTAGAGAGGGGAGTGTAAAACTCACCAGGCCCCACTCTCTCGGCTTTGAGTTCTTGGCTGCAGGCGGGGTACGGACAATTGAAGTTCAGAAGGGCCGCGCCCTGGGCTTCAAGTAGCCTGGTACGCTCGGCGTATAACTCCAACAGTGTCTTTTCACACATAGGCTTTCCTACCAGGAAGGTGGTCAGCCGCGCACCAAGGATTGTTGATTCAAACTTCACATCCGAAGGATGGATATCGCTGAAGCGGGCTGGATGACCTTACCGACGATACTGAAGGGCCTTAGGTGCCGCCATCCAAAACACCCTTCGTTTTCCCAGATGCACGGATCGTTTCCAATGTCCCCGTATGGGCTGCTACCTGGTCGATATGGGCTGGCGATCATGGCAATGCGAGGCGCAGATTTTTAGATTCCTTTTGCGAAAGACTGAATGACAGTAGAAGGAGCAGAAACGCGGGGTACTGCGCCCGGGGAAAGCTGTCCGGTGCAAACCATCCCACCAGCTGAACAATCACTGCCACAGAGAAACATAGGTTGGCCCCAATTCCGTACCAATTCGCTCTTGTGAGCGCTGTTTTCCGCGGGCATTGGCCGTGGGTCTTATTTGATGAGTTCACGATAACCCCAACTTTTTAGCAATGTGTCATGTGGTCGATGTTACTGAGCCCGCTTAACGACCGCCATCAAAACCCCGCTTGGATTACCGTTCAACCCGTCACCGGACTGACGTGCAAGATCGGGTTATTTCGCACCTTGGCCAGGCGCACATTGAACCGACTCCCTGTCGCACCAAAAAACGACGCGGCACTGACGCCCGCCAGCTTGTTCCCTTCGCTGTAGTTGAAGCTCTCAGTAACGTGTTTGCGTACGTTGCGCTCGAAAGCGGCCTTGTTCGCATCGATCCAAGAGATGACTTGATTTGTTAACTCTGGCGCGGCCGGTTGGACTGGGTCAGGCCGGCCTTTGCTCTTTGTGCTCGCAGGCTTTGGTCGCCTGGTCCCAAGGGTAGTTACCTTGTCGAGCATGAATGAAGCGGGCACCGTGCAGACGTGTTTTTTACCTAGCCAGAGCTTTACCACGAGGTTGGTGCCGTCGGGCTGACCAATCAGATTCCTCGGATGGGATGACACCTCCAAAGATAGTTTTGGAAAGGCTTTGATTGCGCCCGGGCCATAGGTAATGCCACGGCCGATCCTCGTGATTTGCTGGTCAGCTACCCGCGCCCAGCCGAAATCATTCGACTGCAGGAAGCACAAATAGCGATCGCCTTTGTCCAAATCCGCGTCCAGTTCCCCGTTAGGTCGCTCCCACAGCAACAGACTCGCTTTATCGTCGGTCTTGAGAAATGGAGTGGAGAAGCGGTCTTTACGCCGAACCTGGGCAGTTTTCGTGATACTCGTGCGCAAGGCTTTGCTGAGTTTGGCTCCGATCGCAGCTCGACTCTTCACATGCGCGGCGTGGCGCTCACTGCTCGCGCGCCGTTTTGCCTTCGAATCGACATCATTCTGGTGTTTTGCGCACTGGGCCAGGAATTCGTCGTGAAGTTTCTTCAGCTGCTCAAGGCCGTTCTCCATGTCGGTGATCATTTCGGGCGTGATGCGCACGGCGTCTTCCAGCCAAGGCTCCGCTATCTCCAGTGCCTGCCGTCGCGCCGGCTCGTCTTTCAAGTGAACACTGAGCTCGTGGTTGTGCTTGCCGCCTTCAGTGAGGTTCTGGCTACCGATGGTGACGAAGCTCGTGTGGTCGGTGACCATCTTGGCGTGAAGCCCATCCAGGCGATAGACCTCATGGTCTTTCATCAAGCCTACGATGTCGTTCAGCGACGAACCGCCGGCGGCAAATACCGTGGCTTCAAAAAGGGTGTAGATCCGCGCGCCGGTCTTGCCTTTGAGGAGGTTAAGCGCAACGTTCTTGGTGATGTAGGGCGACAAGATGGTCAGCGGATGGGTCGAGCGTTTGGCCTGTTGCTTCCAGCGAGGGGAAATATCGTCGTACATGCGCATCGAGAGCTTCTTCCTGAAGTACTGCCCGCCCGGACGCGCCGAGCCAATTCCAAGGCTGGGCGATGAATTAGGGTTTCTTGATCAAACGCTGGTCCAGATTGAACGGTTCTGCGTGGATTAACGCCTTGGCCGCGCCGGGGTGCAGCGGGTTGAACAGGTAATTGAGTGTGTGCGGCATAATCGCGCTGGGCACCGGCAGCAGTAGTGCAGGGCACTGCACCAGAAACGAATCGCCCACGCCCCGGGTGAGATTGAGGTCAGCTTCCCACAGAGCTTTCAGCGTGGGAGCGGGTGCGATGCTGACATCGTCTGGAACTTCAACTTTGAGCAGCTGAAATGTCTCAGGAAGGTCTTCCTGATCGATCTCAAGGTGCACCAGGATCTCTAGCATCGCTCCGGCAGGCGTGCCAGCCAGGTAAACCACCGGTCTCCCGGCCGTGTGCCAGCGTCCACCGGCCAGAACTCCGCCGCGACCTGTGAGATCTGCATAACCACTGATACGCCAGAAAATCAAAAGGCAAACCCTTCTGCCATTTGAATAAGCATTTCTTCGACTTGGCGCATCCCCTGGACAGTCGACAGCATGGCCATTGGGCTCATATCTGAAAACCGTTCCTTGGGTTTGGATAGCCAGCGCTTGGCCTTTTCAGGATTTCCGAAGACCGCGTCGGCCATGGCCGTGATGTGGGCGGCCCGATACAGGCGATCGCTCTCGTCGACGGTGAGCCGCTGATCTTTGGCAATCCGTGTCTTCAGAGTTTTGAGAGGGATAATCAGATCGCGCTCAAACGTGGTCACGTCACCATGTTCAAAGAGGCTCATCAGCCTTTTGGCAGCGAAGCCATCCTTAATCAGGAGGTGGATCTCCATTTCGGAGGCGTCCGTAGGGATTTGCAGTAGGGCGTGTAACCGGGAGCGGTAAGCACCATAGGCCGGTTCACGCATAATTTCGGCTAGCATGGCTTCCTCCAGAAAAATGCGGCATATGCCGTATAATGCGCGGCTAATGCCGTATACGCCAGTTTAATCGATAGTCGGTGAGCTGTGCAGGCATGCCACAGCCGCTGGGCCGTGCCGCACGCCATTACAGAAAGCGATTTAGCGGTATGCCATCGTTAGTGTGGGCGTGACGCAGGGATGTAATTAATTACGCTCCACCGCTAATGGCACGCGATGGGTTACCTGAAAATGAGACCGTCAGAACATGAACTGAGTGCACAAAAGCACCTCAGCCCAGGTACCACACCGCGAGAAATCCCCGGTAACTTACAGGAATACGTTGATATGAAAGTTGGATGCATTTCCGAGCTGAAATCTGCGATCAACGAAGCCTGGAAGGGCATGCCGGCCGCCGCTACTGCGTTGAAAATCATCAATGCCATTGAGGCTAAAGCATCTCCAGAAACAAAATGGCGGATGGCGGACATCCTCAGCTTGCTGGATACAGCGGAGCTAACCGCAGACGCAGTAGCCGCTCTTGCGATTTTGACTCAATCCGAATATGCGATTTTTCGCGCATGCGGCGAGTTCATTGACGAAGAAAATCAACGGCACCAACTTTCCAGCGAAGAATTCCAAAGAGTCATGACCCAAGACATGGTTTTGCATCCTGTGACGCGCGTAGAGGTCACACGGGCATCAGAACGTGTGGCCCCTTTTTTTGTAATTGAATCCGGGCTCATTTGGTAGGAAGCCCTGGTGCAACACGGTAAGTCAAAACCCGAAAACGAAAAACGGTAGAGCGGCAAAATGCTCATCAGCACCTGTGTTCATCACCGGTTACCGAATCGCGGGCTTCAACTGCTGCGGCCAAGTAGTTGTCCGCGTCTTCGTCGCTGATCAAGTAGAATTCTTGGTCTGAACGAATTTTCGTCTCAAACGAAATATACCGGGCCCAGGCCTGTGCCGGGTCAACTTTGATCTGTAAAAGCCTTTCATTCAGGTCCTGGATGAATTCAGAACTCACAGGTGCTGGCTCGATACAGACGATCAATCGCGCCTCTGTTGCCTTTCGCAATAGCTCGGCTGCCTCGTCTGAAGTAATCAGGGAAAGGTCTTTTGACAGGGCCACGGCCCCATTCACCTGGTTGAAATAGGTCCAAACATCCTTTGGGTGTAGGGCCAATTCACCCACCATCTTGTTGATGCTGACGATCGCCAGGGCGCGCAGTTCTTCCTGACTGGATACCGGTGCTGTTGTTGGCATGTTTATCATCCTATGTGCTCGGTGTCGGCCGCGCAGTGATCTTCTGGCCAACAGCTTCACAGACAACCCGCAGAGCCGCATCCCAAAGTCGGTGCCAGTATTTCAGCGTTCCCACTCGTGGTAGGTGCACACTCTGGGCGGAGAGTTCGCAAGCCTGCCTTAGGCACTCCGCTACCCGCGGCATGTCCCTTGTCCGTGCTAGGGAAATAATTGAGCCTGCTCAGTTGTGGGTATGGCCTAAATCCGGTTTCAATCCAAGGGCAGTACGTGAATTCACCATCAGGGTTAAGGGCGCGCGGCATGATTACTGACATTTACCAGGACGATTTACCGCAGATTTACCAAGATCTAGTGGCTCACTTTCCGGACAAGCCATGGCTGCGGCGCGTGAAGGGCCTGCAGTACCAGGTCAAAGCAAATCCGATGTCCAGGGAATGGCTATGGTTGGTCAACCAAGTTGCCTACGGTCTTACCGAATTCGACGCCCGCGGTACCGATCCTGTTGATTTCCGATCTTGGGAAGCTGTGAAGCACGCCATGGTATTTGCTGCCCAGGTACTGGCGATCGTGAAGGTCGAATCTGCCGATCGCGCCCGAAAACTCATTTCCCGGGTAGACGGTGCGCTTCGCAATCCAGATGACATGCGCGGGATCATGTTCGAATTGAGCTTGGCGACCGGTCTTTATCGGAAGGGATGCACGATCGAGTGGATGGAGGAGGATCAGGGGCCGGGCACCGACACCTTCGACATGCTGGTGGATGTACCAGGTGTTGGCCTGGTTGAGTTCGAGTGCAAGAGCTTCTCCGTCGACAAAGGGGAGGCCATTCCCGTCGAGAGAGCACTCGATTTCATTAACCGGCTCATGCCGCTGGTTGAGCAGGAGTTTCCGTTCCCTCCGAATCGTTTGTTTGCTGTGTCCATCATGTTGGAGGACACCATACCGACCGGCGCGGCAGAGCAGACCATCTTGGCAAACCTTGTAGGGCAAGCGATCGGCCGCGCCGACAAGATCCTGGATGGAATTGGCCGTATCGACATGCAATGTGTGGAGTTGGGCGGGCATGCCTTTGAGCTTGGCGAAGAGGCGCTGATTGACCTCACCAACGAAGCGTTGGGAATCCAGCCGGCACATCAGGTAATCAAAGTCCTACCCGGCGGAAGTTTTCTGGCTGTGCGCGTCTGGAGTGTGGTGCCGAGCACCCTCGACAAGCGCATGAAGGATGTTGCCAAGAAGGCCATCCGTAGGCAGATGTCCGGATCTCGACCAGGGTGCCTGGCCATGCGTGTTGAACGACACACCGGCGACGGATTGACCGCTATTGCTGACGACCAGAAAAACAATCTTGCCTTTGTGGCCACCTCACTCATGAAGAACGCCGAGCACGCGCATCTTGCCGGCGTGGTGTATGTCAGTGCACCAACGATGACTCGACTGTCTGACTCAACCGTGACCGGGCAAAGCACTGTCTATGCGTTTGACAACCAGGTGGGAGCATTCCCGAACCTCGGCATCGAACTCCTTTTTACTGAGCAATAATCCGCAACAACCACAATCATAATCAGGACGGCCTTCGCCGGAGCATCGGCCTGCCCACGCGGTTGGCTACCTCTTCAGTTGCCAACGTTTTGCTTTACATAGGCGAGGGCCTGGGCCTTGGCTTCGTTTTCTGTCGGTACTAGTGAGTCGCAGCTATTTCCAAAATGTCGCATTAATTGCCCAAACCGATGGGATGTCACCGCCTCGCCATAGGAATTCTGGGTTGGGTTTTGAGTGGTCGCCTATCAGCATCTCTTTATATTGGGCCTGCACTCAAATGACCGAGGATTCATCAGTCCAGCGGACTGGTGCCATTCTTCAATAAGCATGCGATCTAACGGGAATCACAATGGCACGGCGAAACAAAGATTCTTTGCTCCACAGTCTGCTTGATGTCGCACAAACTATCCCCCTTTGGGCCAACGCACTGCTCGCGGCCGGGATCTATGCCGGTTTGCACACCTATGCCGGCGATCATCCGCCGGTGATGGCCGCGGCACTACCTGGTCAACTCGGCCAAGCGTTCATCGCCTACCTGCCCAAGCTGGTTGGGTATTACGGACAATTTGTTCTCCCCCCGATCTTCATTGTTGGCGGCCTGCTTGGGGTTTTGAAACGAAAGGTGAATGCCAAGAAATTTGGTCGGATTGCTGCCGCTGCCGATGTGAGCAACGCAATTCGTAGTCTCACCTGGAGTGAGTTTGAGCAGATGGTGGGAGAAGCGCTGCGCAAGCAGGGTTACTCAGTCACAGAAACAAAAAAAGGCCCGGACGGTGGAATCGACCTGGTACTGCACAAGGGTGGTGAGCGTTTCTTGGTCCAGTGCAAACACTGGAAGGCCTTCAAGGTCAGCGTTCAAACTGTGCGCGAACTGTATGGCGTCATGGCGGCCCAGGGTGCCGCCGGTGGCTTTGTGGTTACCTCCGGCGTCTTTACCACTGAGGCCCGAAAGTTCGCCCAGGGCATCAATGTCCAGTTGGTTGATGGGCAGAGTTTGACGCATTGGTTCGCAGGGTAAATCAATCGCTAGAGCTTGGTGAACGGCAGTGAACTGCGAGTTCGTCGTTCCGGTTTGGATATGACAAAGCCCCGATCAATGACGGGGGTCAGTTGGTTGGATTGGCCGATTACTTCAGGTCGTACTGATCAACGTAAGAACCGGGGCCCAACTCATGCTCTTTCCCGTTTCCGTTCCCTTCCGTGACAACGAACGTCTGGTCGAGGCCGTGGGTATCGCCCTCCAGGTTTACGCCAATTGACACGTTGTGACGCTCCAGCAACTCGCGAAGCTCGCGACGAAATACATCAAGTTCAAAAGCCATTTTCGAATTCCTCGGTGGTGGTCGGCATGTTCATGCTTGCAGCGCGTACAGGGCCACGACTGGGCTCCTGCGTCTTGTGCCCAGTATCAACGATGGTGAGAGTGCCAGAAGCGCCTCTCACACTCTTTGCACCGCCTACAGCCACAGAGCCATCTGACCAAGGGCATTACCCTCCAGCTCGGGGGTAGCGGCAGGGGTTTGAACATTGAACTTCGCCTGAAGTGCCTCGACCAGCGCCTGCGGGTCGTGGAGGATCGATTTGATCCCGTGAGCAAAGATCTGGTTGCTCATTCTGGCCATCCTGTCCCATTCCCCAAGGCTGCCTTTGTAAAGGGTGACGGTGCCCAGCCCGACGAAGTAATCAACCACGCCCATTGGGTTATCCAGCAGGCCAATGCGCTCCAACGCGTAGTCCAGATCGAACGCCATGAAGAGATCCGCGCCTTCCTCGTCGACTTCAAATTCATTGCCGACATTGGCGCTTTGGACAATGGTTCCATCCGCGAGGGTTGTGGTGGCCTCCCAATCGACCATGGCGTGGGCCAGGTTGCGGAAACCACGCCACGCGCTGTGATACTCAGCGTCTGCAAACGGGACTTCCGCACGAAAGGCCACGTCCTTTTCTGTGAATGTCGGAATCGAGGCCAGATCTGGGATTTCGTAGCGCTTGCCGCCCTCGTAAATTTCCTTGTAGGTGCGCAGGGCCACGAAGGAGTTCTGATAGCCATAGCGCGCAGAGATGAAGTCGATCGCGATCAGCTGGCGCTCATCGAGAAGGTTGAAGCGTGGGGCAATGCCCAGGCGGCTGGCGGCAATTTCCTCGCGGATCTGGATGGTCAACATGATGCGCAGCAGGTCAAGTACGTGCTGCGGGCTGTATGCGTTGGGCACGATCTTGATGGTGCCGGTCTCCTCGTTCACTGTGCGCGCCAGCCAGCAGCGAGCCGAGGGGTCGAAGTGCTTGGCAATCATGTATGCCCGCAGATCTCGCAGGGGAGCCATCCACTCATACTTGCCACCTTCTGTGGCGATGATGTTGTCCGCAGAGGTGTCTTTAGAAATCCTGGCACACGTCCAGCACCCGGTCCTGGCTCCGCATGCCGGGCGAATTTGCTCAGTCCCACTGATGTAAGAATTCACCATGCAATCGCCGCCATTTGCATCTCTGTACACCTGCAAAAGCTCCTCAAACGAGTCGTAGGCAGCCAGCTTTTCGGACCTTACATAACCGATGTAGGTGAAGACGTCGAAGGTGTTCCAGTCTGCGATCGGGCTGAGAACAAGTTGACCGTTGTCCATTGCGTCCACAGCTTCCGTGGAGCTTTCGCCACGCTCTTTCATCTTGGTCGCACGGGACACGCTCTCATCAAAGCGCGTGCCGATCAGGCTTACCAGATTGGCTTGCTTAGGTGATACGCCGTCTTTTTCGGCGATGAATGCACGTACGTCACGCTTGATGCGGTCGAGGGCCGTGGCTTTCGTCATCTGCTGGCACTTCGTGTTCGCTCCGACGGACATGATGGATCGGCCGGACAAGATCGCCACGAGGTAGTCATTACTCAGGTTTGGCGAAGCCACCCACACTCGTGCAGGAATGCCCGAGGACTCCGCATAGGCCTCGATCGATTTGATCTGGCCTTTGCTGTACATCTCAACGCGCGGGTTCTCCATTTTGGTATTCGAATGGATGACGTGCAGCATTGGGATATCGACGCCTTCAGCTTTCAGTTCAATCAGTGCTGTGAATGCCAAATTTAGAACGCACGATGAGTCCTTACCCGCACTCCAGGCGACCAATAAATGACGGCCTGCGCGCACTTGTTGCTTGATCGCATCAACAGCGCGGAGGACTTTTTCATCAAAACTCATCTCCACGACCGGCCCAAGCACGACCACCGGCTGGAGCTCTTCAAAGAGACCGGTTTGGATGGCTTGGTTCAAGTTGGCTTGGGCGGAAGTCATGGCGTAGAGCTCACTGTGTTCAACTTTGGAATGAGCAAAGTTTCAGTCGCGTCAAAGCGTGCCATAAGCCACATGAAAGAATTTTGTTGGACAGCATTCAGCTATATGCCGGATCGAGCCCGAGGCTGGAGATCGAGTTTTGAAAGCTCCACCACAGGTACTGCCTCGCTGGCGATAGCAGGTGGTTCATACTCCAGAGCTACCATTTGGTTTAACTTCGAGCGGTCAACGGCAAGCTCTAACGTCAGGAACTGTTCCCAGTTCCGCCAACCGCCCAAGCTGCCAGTGTGTGAGTATTGCCGCATTGAATTTGCATTTGGCGAAGTGCCGTTATTATGGGTACCTGATAGCAGTAGGTTCCCGTAAAAGCCCTGGACACAGGGGGAATTGAACTCCTTAAGCAACAATCCAATCGACACGGAAAAGAATCTATGGACGCAATCAAGTTCAACCGCGAAAAAGCCCGCAGCGAACCTGGGATGGCTGTAGCTAATGCTGTGGATGACCACCGTGTTGAGGCGGCACGAATTGGGAGCAGTGTGTCGGAGGTTATTCTTGGGGTACGAATTCAGGCAAAGAGGCATGGCAACCGGGTCGACTACTACCTCGATGGCATGCGCACGTCTCTCAGCAAAGTCCTGTGCACGCTCTCCACCCGCGCAGTGAGCGACAACACAGCGCAATCGTCGATCTAACTCGGGTAATCCCGTTTCACCCATTAGCCTGCCGCTGTGCGGGCTTAACCAGTTCCAGGGCGCGGTCTACGGTCGCCAAAACTCATAGAGGAAAATGTATGAAAAAAATGAGCACGTTTAACCAGATAGGCGCTGGTTTGCTTGTAGGATTTGGGATCGCATTCATAGTGGGCTACATCGTTTTTCAGGCCGAACTCTTTCGCCAAGGTGCAGAATCAATTGGCGTTTCTTACTTTGGTTTCAGCTACTTTTTCGGAGGCCTTGTGGTCAGCTTCATTCTTTGGGGGCTGTCAAAAGGCAGAAGCAGCCCAAAGTATTTGGGGTTCTTCGTGATCGCAATTATCGCCGTAGGCTCTATAGGCCTGAACAACGTCCTAGCTGTTTCAAGCGCTGGCGACCCTTTGGATTTTCAAAGAAACATTGCTGCGATTGCGCAACTGGTATCTCAGATTCTGTTTTGGGGTGTGCCCCCAGCACTGGTCACTCTTTACGGATTTGCCTTAAAGACCAATTCGAGCCTTCGATTGGGAGATCAACCGAAGTCGCACTGAAACGCCGACGACCACACACAACTCAGTCTATGAGATAACCGCATGAGCAATCTCAACGAATCCCATCGCCTAGCACTCAAATATTTGAAGACCAAACGACCTGAATTCGTATCCCCGGAAGAGGTCGGCCGTGAGGTTGGCGACCAACTCGGAATGGACGGTTGGGGTAGCGCCTTCGGTTTGCCGCTATGCAATAAGTTGGTCAGCGTGGGCCTAGCCCTGCAGAACGATGTTGGCCACTACGCTGCTGCAACTAAGTAGGAAACCCATGAACAGCCTTAAAAACACACTCGCCCAGCTCGATGATGATTTGCTTGCGGAGCTGCTAGAAACCGCACAGTTCGCTCTGAACGACACGCGTGCTGCGAAGCGCGTAGCAGCAGATCTGGGCATACCAGTCGCTCGCGTACAAGGTTTGGCTTACATCGCCATTCAGCTTTCTACAGAGCCGGGCACAGCGCCCGACATCACCACCGTGGCGCAGCTTGACGCCTTCCAGGCAGAGCTTGCCGGGGCATAGGGAATCCGCTGCACCACCAACTCACCACTGTTGCGGACTTTGGCAGTTGATTTCAAACAAAGCCTGGCACGGGGGGCTAGTCCCTCCGCCGGCGACCCGATAGCTGGGTTGGAATATCCGTCATCTGAAGGTTAGCGGTAGGTGGCGTTGCGCCTTGAGCTTCTCGCGCTTTCCATTTTTCAAGGCTGGATGTGAGTTCGCGAGCCGATCACGTGCGATGTTCATTTTCAGACGTTCCATCAGGCGGCTCTTTGTTTGCAGATGCCTGCCGACGGTTCCTGCCTCTGCATCCATCTCCGTTAGGCTCAGTGCCTCGCCGGTTGGCCAGACATTCTCGATAAAGTCGTCTGCAGTCCGGCATTTGTAGGCGAAGTTGTAGCTGTAGTAGCCCAATGCTTTGGCGACTATCTCGTTGATTGCAGATAGCTGGATCTGATTTCCGCAATCTTTCGACAGCGCCGATAACCTCGACGCCATCCGCTTGAATTGCCCCATGTACATCCCTGTGGTCGCACTGATGGTCAGAAGTAGATCGGCGATCCTGTCATCACGCAGCACGTAGTCATCGTCCTGGACCCACCCCGAGATGTTGTTCGCGGCAAGAAATGCGGCCCAGTGCTCGCCGAGCGATCCAATCACGTAACGCGCGGTCAGCTGGGGAGGGGCATCCTCCGGCGGGAGAATGGTGATATCAACCATCTGAAATTATTCCCTAACGTTGAGATGCAAATTTTACCCCCGCCCTGTTAGCGGTGTCCCTATATTCAGGCAGGCAGCCACGTAACAGTAGCCGGGGATCTTCCAGGGCCGAGAATTACCCGGGCAAGATGAATACCTAACCTCAGTACTGATCTCGCCCTCTGGGGTGTGCCCATACGCCGTTAAGCCTTCGATCGGCTCAGCGTCGCGGCACCCGTCCTCGGCTGCGCGTGAACAGTGCTGAGCTTCACTGCAGTCGACGTCGAACTGGTTCCAGGTGCCAGAGTCGCCAATGCCGGACAAGATGCGGGGTAGGCTCTCCACAGTGAGCGTGGCGGGGCGATCAATCAGCGGGCAATGGATGCTGCGGAAAGCGGTCATGGTTGTGAGCTCTGCATGGTTGAAGGCCCAGCATGGCGTCACGACAGCGGCCCCGCGCGCTATCAATGAAAATCCCACTACAGAGCCAGAGCCCTCGAGTTAACGCGAGGGAAGATTGGGCTGCGGAGCCCGTGCACTCGGCTCCGGCTGCGGCTCGATTTCGGTACCCTTCGATGACAAGTCAGCGATCAGCTTTACTCGCGCCTCAGTCAGTGCAACGCCAAGCAAGTTCTGGCCTTTCCATTTGCGAGGATCAAGGATGCGCGGGTCATGCTCTGCAAGGCCAACTCCCCAAATCCGATCATATGGGCTCGCTTCAACCAACACCGTGCTACCCGTGGCTAATAGTGCATCACGTAACGCGGCATTCTGGGAAAACTTTGCATAGCAGCCATGCGCGACGATTCGACCTCTGCGCTCGCACCAAGCAGCATCATCGTAACCAGCGACACTACGCCCGAGCGCCTTTTGATCACGAGGATGGGCAGCGGCCATAATTTTGTCTGCGGTCAATTCATCCCCAAAAAACTTCGCCTTGCAGTACATCATGAATTGCTCAACGCAGTTGAAGCGCACACCTTTGACCTCAAAGTCCGAAATAAACCAGTTTGAAAACTGATCCTTCTCGGAGAAGAAAAGTGTCATGTTCTCTTTGGTGATCATCGGTAAATCCCTGTGCTGTTGAGTGGGCTGCCCCTTAGCCAAGCCGCCCACGTCCATTGATTAAGCGGTGGTCAGCGTTGCTTTCTTGCCACTGTCCACGTAGCCCTTCCAGAGCGCGATAGCTTCGGCTTGCTTGTGGCTTGGATACACGCTGCGCACATCGCCGTGATCGGTGTGGAGTATTACCAGAATTTCCATTGCTTTGCCCTCCGGGGTTTTCCGCCTGTAGAAGTTAATTTCCCGCGTTTCGGTTTCAGCGATTGTCTCGGTCAATGCTGCGAGGGCGCGCAGCTACACGCGCCGGGCATGGCATAGTCAGGCGAAGTTGTGGAGGTCGAACAGCGCGTTGTAATCATCGCCGGTTGGTGATTTGCCATTGGCATTGAGATTGTCATCGTAGGCGCGAACCCGGGCACGTACGTCCACCAGCGATTGCAACCCGGCGCAGATCACTCGGATGCCGTTTTCGTCGTCGCCATTGATGAGGTTGAACGGCTCGTCAGGTCGATCTGAAGCGAAGGCCTGTACAACCCACCTCACTCCGCCGTATTCCCCATCCGGGAAGCGCCAAGAGTCCTCACTGGCCATGGCGGACGCCAGCTTGTCGTCCTCAACATGAACGACCGCAGCGAAACGTTCATTCGATTGATCGTTGATGATCAGGTGGAGCTTCTGACCGTCGTCATACAGCGCGTCTTGATCGGCGATGGGGGCCAGCACCGCTTCGTCTTGCGAAGCGTCGATCGGAAGCAGGGTATCGCCGTGCGTGCTGACCACACGGATGCAGCGTTGAACCTCGAAACGGGTGAACTGGAAACTGGCGGCAACTACTGCAACTGCGGTGGTTGGGGTGGTGGTCATGAAGTGTGCCCTCAAGTGTCGTCAGAAAGTGAGTACAGAATGAGGGCGGGATGCTCGTGCCATAAGCATGGCAGCTGAAAAAATGAGTGAGGTTTGTTCCGTGATTCAGTACCCGACCTGGGTACTGATGCTCACCCCCGCTCCAGCTTCGACCGTAGTGCCCACGCCTTCGCTAACGGATGGTCAGCTTGAAGGCCTTCGAGGTCGCTTCCGCCCATATAGTCGAGCAAGTCGAACAGGACCTCGCGGAGTTCTTCGTTATGGCGCGTAACGCTTTCGACGTCGGCGTTGGTTTCCACGGCTCTGGCCGTCTTCCTAGGCATGGACTAAGCCCCTTATTCAGTGAAGAGGTCGTAGGAGAAGTCCACGATTTCGCAGTCGGCCACCGTCAGGCCATAGCCAGCATCGCCGTAGGTGTCGATGAACTGCTGGGCCGCCTCGGCGTTCACGAAGCGTTTTTCGTAGCCTTGGCGAGAAGTGATCTGAACGATTTGGTGAGCTGCGTTGAAATCGGAAACAATACCGATCTTCGTCTTTATGACCTTGGGAGTTACATGCTCAGGCCGGCCGTTGAAGTTGCGCATGTATTCCCGGGCTTCCTCGTGGGTCACGCCTTCCAGAAGGGGAATCCACTTATGGTCAGTGGTCAGGACAACGATCCCGTAGGTAGGTCCGGCGTCCTTGTTGCTGAAGCATACGGTTTCGCCGCTGCGCTTTCTCGCAGCATCAGTTAGCGCCGTATCCAGCAGGGTATCGTTCACCTCTTGTTCAAACTCTTCGTTCTGAACGTGCAGCTTTTTGGACAGGGCAACGGCTTCGGTTTGATCTACGTCTGCTGCGATCGCAACGCACTGCTCAGGGGTCTTGAGAGTGCGGTTGATGTGGTTGCGGGCCTTGCGAGCAGTGCTGTTAGCCAGTGTTTCGATGCAGGTGCCGTTGAAGTAGATGTTGAAGTCGGTCATGTCGTTGGGCCTTGTCTGTTAGCTGGTGTCAGAAAGTGATGACCCATAATCAGGTTGAACACGGCGTGCCGGAACCGAGGCACTCAAAAAAGATGAGTGAGGATTGTTCCGCGATTCAATACCCGACCTGGGCACGCATCTGAACCTTCTGGTTAGCCGGCGGCGACCTTCACCCGGCGATATTCACGATGCAAGACCGGATATTCACCCACCACACGCGATTCCAAAGCACCGGCCAGCTCCAGTCGTTCGCAACGATAGTTGGGCCGGTTGAATGGGAGACTTCGGAACTCAAACCAACCGGACTCCGGCAACAGCGCCAGTGCTTCTGCGTCGGCAGAAGTCAGCGCCGGTTTTGGGGACTCAGTCCCCGACGTTGCGGTCTTCATTTCTCTTAATCGACCGTCGATGGCTGACGGTAAGGCGCCCCTTGGGTTGGCATAGACTGCCCCTTCGTTACGATGCGGCGACGAACAGACTGGGCCTGTTTCTTCGCCGCTTTATCGCTCTCGGACAGAATGACGTAGCACTCGCACTCCGCATAATCTGGGTCGGAAACCCGTCCACCGGTTGACCACGAGCCATTGGGGAACCGTACCACTGTGATTGCTCTCATGCTTTTCCCATCTGTGAAGTAAGGATTGTTCCCCGATTCAGAGCCGGCGGGGGCACCAGTAGCGCACCCCATTAGCGATTTGACGGCGAGCTTAAACGTCGCTGTTCGGCCCCTGCAAGGTGAACCGGGCATTACGGTATTGCTGCACCTCGACGCCAGCAGATTTGCAGATGGCGTAGGTGCTGGCGTAATCCGGGAGGGCGTCCTTGGCCTTGTCGACCAAATTGACGATTTCTTCAGCGGCGTTGCGATCGATTTGAACTGGCATAGTCGTTCCTTGAATTGTCTTGCTTTCTTGTGTTGGTTGTCGGCAGCGGCTGTCACCATTGCCAATTGATGATCAGATCCCAAGCAGCCCGATCAACGTGGTGTAATCCTCACCTGTGGGCGCGCGGCCGTCGGCCACCAAACCCTGTTTGAAAGCGTGAACACGGGCTTGCAGGTCGACCATCGCCTGCATGGAAGCGCACATGTCACGCATGACTGATTCATCGTTGCCGGTGATCAGCTGGTGGGCCACGTCCGGGGCTTCAGCCGCGTACGCTTGGACTACCCATTTAACCCCTGCATATGCGTGCCCGGCGAACTCGTAGTCTGAGTCATCCCAGACCTTTGCAGCCTGTTCTTCTTTGTCGTGGATAACCATTGCGAACTCTTCGCCATCGACTGTGTGGATGACCAATTCCAAGCCCTGCAACGGACTATAGATCTGGTCATGCTTCGCGATCTGGGCCAGCACCGTCTCATTCTGGCCGGCATCGATGGGCATGAAGAGTTCACCTTCGGAGTTTTGCATCCGGATGCGACGAACCACCTCAAATCGAGTGAAGCTCATGTTGCCGGCAATGGCGGCTACGGCGTTGGCTACTGTGGTCGCCATGGTGTTTGTCCTCAATGAATCGCTAACTGATGAGGACAGATTGAGGGCATGGAAGGTGTGCCAGAACCACGCTACCAAAAAATCAGAGGAGTTTGGCTCAGCCATTCGTTGCCTGGAATGGGTACCGACGCAGCACCCATTCCTTTCCCGGCCGGGGGCGCCTATATGGCTCCCTTGCAGTAATCACAACGACACTTTGCGTGGTCAACGTGCAACCCACGCTCAAGCCGCAGAACCGCTCTACGCGCACTGTCGATCGCACTCTCGTAAATTTCGTGACGGGTCCAACCCGGATAGAGCAGGGCATTCAACACCCCGTATGTAGGGTCGTCCTCGCCCAGTATCTGCTCGTCGGTCTTGGCCGCTACCCCGTACAAAAAGCAGGCACGTTCATAGCCTTCCCTGTCTAACTTGTCGGTTACCTCATCGCCGATACGTTGAATCAGTCCACCCATCTCATTCCACAGCGCGGACAGATGCACAGCGGCGGTCTTGGCATGGTGGATCTGCTCTTTCAGGCCCTCTGTTACCGCGTCCAGCGTGCGGTAGTTGCTCGGGTTGTTCTCAATGAAGTCGAAGGCGTATTTGCCCCCGTTGAACGAGACCAGCTGGATTGAGTGGATTTGCCCTTGCGCGACGCCATACAGCGACAGGGCTACGAATGAAACGGCACGCTGGCCATTTTCGTCCTCAATCCGGTGATTGGCCGGCTCATCGTGTACCAGGATCACCGGTACCGGGCCGTCTTCCAGAAGATGGGGAAGGGGATGGCCATCAAAGCTGGCGGACTCAGCGCAGTCGTGGGATTTGATTTTCCAAGGCATGAAGATGCTCCGCAGTAGGTGAGGGCATCAATTCTGGGAAGCAACTGGTTGTGCCGGAAGCAATGACAGTACTTCTTCGAATTCCTGTGCTTGGGACTGGTGGCGGGGTTTAGGGCCTGCCCCCGGCGCTGAATTTGCTCGCGTTCGAGAGCAGGGTAGGGACCCAAGGTCCGGGTTTGAATGCGAACCTTGCGGTTCTGTGCAATGGGGAGCGTGTAAGCCCGGGAAGTTCGGGCACAAAAAAAGCCGCCGGTCAGGGCAGCTTTTTGACAATCAGTGGCGCTTTAGCCGGCCAGGCGACCAACAGGCTCGAAGTCACGGCCATTGGACAGTGCCACATCCAGAAAACGGCTACGTTTGTCGGAGCGCTTTGCCAGCGCGGCGCGGGCTTCAGCTTGGAAGCGGGCGACCATCATTGGCTTTGGTTCGTGCTTAGGCTTTTGCATAGACACCTCACGGGTCTCGAAATTTGGTTGGATAGTATTACTGCTCAACAGCAATGACAAGTCGGCCTGTCGGGTCGAAGGCGAAACCTAGGCTCTCATAAACCGGAATGGCACCTACCGCAGGCTCTTGAACCTCGATTTCAGTGCATTTGATCATGACAGCGTAGTGTTCAATCGCGGTTAGCGCCAATGATGCAACCGCACCTCGTAGTGGGTGAGTCCGGTCTGGTTTTCCCTCAAGGATCACAATCTTGATGCACAGTTTGCTCTTGCGCGGGGAGGCATAACACAACCCGCAAAGTTCCTGGCCAAACCAGAGGGCGACATCAAAACCGCGGCTATCGTCCTGCTTCCATTCGTGAACCGCAAACCAGGGGTAAAGCGTCTCTTCCTCCCCCCACAAATCAGAGGCGTCTACAGCGCTATGCGTGATCGGCTCGTAGCGAATCTGAGCAGTGTCAATTCCACGTTCGATGAGATTCTGATTCTCCAGGGCATCAGCCTGAGCAGCGCTGCGTGCTTCAGATCGAAGGATCTGATAACGGAGTTCGTTTCCTCGATTTCTGGACATGGCCAACCATTGATGCATTTTTGAAGGGAGGCAGAATAACGACATTCCCGAAGATTGCTAGGGAATGCTGATTGCTCGGCCCCTACTTCCACACTTCAAGGCTTACCCCTGAATGGTCTTCGTCGTTCAGATCCAAGTCTCGACTATAACCGGGTCATCACCTTCATGCCGCCTCATCCGGAATAAGCCCGGCGGGAGCATTTTCCGCAGTGCGTCGAGATCTTCGGCGACTAGGACTTCGATTGTCGGAGCAAGGCCTACCCAACGCCTGGCGACAAACTGGGACGGATATCCTTGCGGTTTTTCATAGATCACCCACATTGTCGATGCGTCTTGCGCCATGTTCAGACCTTCCCATGGATAGGTTCACGATGCCCAGGACGGTAGTAAGGACCTGAGCCTACTTCTTGCATTCCATTAACATGGTGTGGGTCAAGGCCAGGCCATTGTCCTTGTAAAAGCCAGTGAAGTAATTGCAGTAGTAACTGATGCCCTGTTTGTTGCCTTCCTTGGCCAGCTGGGCGAGGACCAACGTACTCATTTCGTCTGCCTCCTCCTGTGGGCTCTTGCTCACAAGCCCACACTCCGCGCCAATGCTTTCAGGCACCGCCTGATTACGCTGCGTGTAGCGCTGCATATAGGAATCACATGAGGAGGTCTTCTGTTCACCGCTCATTTTCGACAAGCGCCGGATGGCGATTTCCTCTTCCTGCAAATGCGCAACGTACTCCAGGCGTTGCTCCAACGCGGTCACCCGATCAGGAGTCTTGAGGAGTCTTTCAAAAGCGGGCCCTGTGAAGTTGGCTATGGCAAGCCCGATGCAAATGCCAATGCCTGCATACAGGATCGACAAGATTCGGCCTTTGGTTTGTTGATTCATTTATTGCGATCCAATGTCTGCATGTGAAGGGTCAGGATCACCGCAAGCGCAATGAAGTTTGCGATCAGCGCTTGGGCCGAACTCGACTGGAAAGTGCTTGTGTGGCCCTGGGACCGCACCAGGTGCGTTGTCCGCTACTGGAGGGTGATAGTGATTGCCAATCTTGCCGTCATACCAGCGAGGCGCTTTACCGCAATCTCCGCCGTCTTTCAGCCAGCGCGGTGAGCAGGGCTCCCAACCTACCGGCGGCCGGTGAACGCCATGCGGTCGCCAAGCTTCGGCATCCGCCGCGGCGAGCATGTTGCCGGAGAAATTGCATCGAAACCAGCGGGGCTCATCCGCATGCTGTTTTTCCACTTCCGTGCACAGGTGGTGTTCATCGCCGGCCAGCAGCACATATTGAGCACCCGGTTCGTAGGCGAGCAGATCCACCATGTCGTACCACTCGACCGGCTCTGGTACCGGCGTCACGTTCTCCTGCAGGGCGGTAATACGTTCAACCAATGCGGACACCTCAGCGGAGTGCCGCACGCCGAGCACGCCGAGCACATCTTTCAGCACGGCTTGTTGCTTGAGCACCAGTACCTGAAGGCTGTTGTTCTGGGTGTCTCGCTCGCTGAGCAGTTGCTCCAGGCGGGATATCTTTACTTCCAGAACTGTCATCTCTTGGTCGTCGCCGGTAACCGAGTCATCACCGTGACGACTGCCGGCAATGGTGTCCCAGTTTCGTCTGGCTTGATCGAGGCGATGACTGAGACGGTCGCTTTCACCACTGGACTCCAAGTGTCGGCGTACGAGATTCGCGAGTGATGTTCCGACGCGAATCAGCACACTTTTCGGTGCGGGTTCGTGAGCGGGAGAGGCGGGCTGGCCAGCTTGCTCGCTGACCTGTGCATTGTCGGACATTTCAAACTCCTGTTCATTGGGTTGTATCGCTTGAAGATGCCAACTCTTGAGGGTGCCCGGGCATGCCACCAGCGGGAGCGATATTTAATAGCCGTCTGGCTTTTCTTCCTGGGCGGGGGTTGCCGGATTGAGCGCTCGGTAGTAAATGATCGCGATCAGCCCTCCTATGGGCGTCGTGGCTGGAGCAATCCCTACAGGCGTCACTTTGCCTGGGCCAATCAACTCATCCAGATACTGTTGAGCTGAAAGAGCGCGATAAACACGACCGCGGCCAATACCGCTCGAAACACACTTGCCGTCCTTGACTGCCAAGTTTGGGAATCCGTCCCAGGCGTCATAGGTGACATGCCCGACTTTGGGTTCGCAGAACAACATCTCGCCGTCCCTGTAACCCTGTCCAGCCACAAAGACGTAGCCAGTGTTGTTCATGTTCTGGCCCATCACTTGTGCGACATTGTCATTGGTCGGGCCGGCATTCGCGTTCAAGGACACCGAGGCCGCCAGACCGGCGGCGATGATAGCTAGGGCTTTGCTGTTGAGCGTCGATCGTTTCATAGGTCCCCATTATTCGGCTGATGTTTGCTATGGGCTTTATCGGCCCAACTTTAGGCGCTCGCCACCTGCGGCTTTATTTTCCTTCGCCTGGTGTGGCTCTCCTCGTCGCTTGTGTTTTGCTGGCGCGCACTTGTAGCCGTAGCTGATCGCGGATTACCCCATGGCGCTTCGCGGTCTTTGGTGAGGAACTGATTATCGACGGAGGAGCAGGCAATTCGTACTCAAAACCTATCTTGGTTTTTCATGAGTCGGCCGATGGGCGCAAGGTCAGAACTGGAGTGTGTTACGGGGTGGCTGGCGCAAGACGGACACGAAAGGTGGCTTTTATGTCCGTCCCGCTGAATTAACGGGGAGGTTAGTTGGCGATCGACTGTGCTGCCGCTGGATAGGCGTCATGCATCACGCCGTCGATCAGCCGGCCGGTCTGTCGCTTGCCGAGCCGATACATATCGACAGCATTGTCTTTCGCCTTGGTGTCCAGGGCATCGAAAGCTGTGCCGTCGATGTTCACGTGGGCTTTGCGCTGGACGCTCGCGTAGTTCACGCCCTCAGTCGGGCCATCGGCAGGATTCACCCACTCTCCCCATTGCTTCATCAGGAAGGGCACGCCCGCCGCCTGGCATTGATCACGAATGTCCCGTGGCCATTGCGGATGCATTGGCCGCGCCAGAGGTCCTGACTCTCCACCGGCGACCACCCAGCCGATCCCCGCCCCCAACCACTCACTGATATCGACCGGGCCGAGCAATGGTTCCATGCTCAACCACCGAACTGCCGCTGGCGTCTCCAGCAACTGAGGAATGCGCTCCCGGGCAGTGTCCTGGTTCTCGACGCTTACGCCAATCCAGACGTTCGGCAATGGCCAGGCGACCTGTGGGAAACCAGTCGCTCCTATCTGACGGCTCATGTAACGGATGTTCAGCACGTTTGCTGCCGTGAATACACCATTCTGTGTGACCGGTGCCCAGGCCTCTGCAGCTGCCTCGAGGCCCTTCATGTACTCGAGCATTCGTTCGGGGCGCTTGGTCAGGATCTGGAACGTGTGCTGTGGCGCGATGGCCATGATCGCGAACACGTGATCGATGACGTCGGTGGGCACGTTCTCATGGAACAGGTCGGACATGCTGTTGACGAAGATCGCCCGGGGCTTCTTCCAGCGCAGAGGCTGGTCCATCACCTCGGGCACGACCTTGATTTTGCCGTTCCATTGCCCACCCTTGGCGAGCAACCCGTCGTAAGCACCGTTGCCCTCGGCCACACCCTTGCCGCGATCCATCAGGATGATGCGCGCGGCCTGGCCTTCGGCGTAACAGTGGCGGCAGCCATCCGAAACTCGCGAGCATCCGCGGATGGGGTTCCAGGTTGCGTCCGTCCATTCGATCTGTGTCTTGTCGCTCATTGCAGGACCTCGCGCGCTGGAAATGCATGCGTGAAGAGGGCGGTGTCGTTGCCGGCGACGTGAAAGGTCAGCACCGCGCTGGCGGCCGTGAATGAGAATTCACGCTCCATCATCGCGAGGTAATCGGCGTGCGAGTACAGGAGGGTGGAGGAGGGTTGTTCGAAGTTCTTGCCAGTGAGGTTGTTGAAAATGACTCGAATCGCACCATTGCCCGATAGGATCGATTCGCCGTTGATGCGCAGTTCGTACACCACGCTGTCGGAGATCCGCTCAGGCTCGCAGTGAGACAGGCCGGTGTTCACGGTGTAGCAATGGCGTCCATCGGTCACCGCGTCGGTATCGTTGGAATCCATGAAGGATTGGAGTTGGTCAAGTGCGCCAGGCTCCACTTGCCATTCAGTGCGGGTTGTGACGAATGAGTTCCAAGCCTTGGGATCGGAACGCGGGAGAAAGCGCATCGGTACCGGAACCAGGATGATCTGGTGGCCGGCGGTGCTTTGGATGTTGAGCGATGGCGACATGGTGGTACTTCCCTTCGAGTTTGGTTCGAAGGGAAGTGTTAAGCGGTTTCTTGCGTGCCAACATCCATGGTGTCTATGCTGCCTCTTTGGCCGTTCGACCCAGGAATTCCAATTCAAGCTCTTCCCGAATACTTGGATACCGCAACCGCCCCTTGTACCGGCTGTCTCGGCAGCTTTCTTGGATTCGCTTGAAGTGCGGCAGACTCGAATACGTGTTAACGAATGACAAAATTTCATAAGCGGCTTCACGTCCGTAAATGATAACCGCGACATGGAATGCGTGCGCCGCCCAAGCGATACTTGACAGAAAAGCTGTTTCCTTGCGAGCTGCCTGCAGCTGCAAGCAAAACTCCCAGCTTTCGTTTCTTTGATTGCGGGTGAAAGCCTCGTTCATTGAAAGGGTTAGATTCAGAACCGGTGCGCGACTTGACCCTAGGGCACATTGAATCGAAGTGTTGGCCTTGCCTCGGTAGATTCCCCAAGTTGGCTGTGCTGCCAACACTTTAGCCTTCCAACATTCCTGCTCAATCGATGTATTGGCAAAGCCCGTTTCTGAGTACCGTGAAAGGTTTTCTTCGATCATTTTCGATTGTCGTGCTTGCAAGGATTTACGTGCACAAACCCCATATATCCACTCCACAGCATCTATAAATTCGTGCTCTTGATATATGGCATTTCGATCAGCCGCAACTTGGTTAAGGAAGTTGATCTTTGCATTCAAGTTCCGTTGTTGATGAAAATCATTCTCCAAAACTGCCGTTCTCATTTGATCTGACAGCAATTGGATTCCGCTTCTGATGAGATCCAGCGCCAACTGTTGATTTTGGTTAGAGAGAACGAACTCGAAAAAACTCTGTTCGTCCTGCAAAGCTGCACCAATGGGGAGTTGCGACATGGTTTGAAGCCTCAGTGGATATTGGAAAAAGCTTATCCGCTTCATTTCCGCAGTCGTAGTCAAAACCGGGCCTAGAAATACCACCATGTCGATGAGGGCATTTCTCACACGCTGGGCATTCTGGAGTGCGCGGCACATGGCTGTGCAGCACACTGGGATGCCAGAAAGGGTTGGTCCCATCAAGGTCAGATCGTGGAAGCCTTTTGAACGAGGAATATTACGTCCTGGCCAACCTCCAACACCTGCAAACCGTCAGTACCTGTAGGGGTTTTAAGGCTTCCACTTAGGGTTACTGCTACGCGCTCCCCGCCCTCTGTTCGGCAGGACATTTGCGCCTCAGTCACGTTTAGCAATTGTGAGCCGTAATTTCCCTTTGTCGGCCTAAACGCGAATTTGCATGCCCGGGTTTTACTCCGCATATTTCCCGATATCGCCCTGGAAATTCTGCCCGGAATTGAAAACATGAGCAGTGGTGAGGTCCCCCTCAGCAGTGATCACGATAGGGATCATTGAGTAGAGTGGAATAACAGTAGCGCTCTCCGCAGCGAAGGCAGGCGCTGTCGTTGCGAAGACACAAGCCAATGCAATCAATTGTTTCTTCATCGTCGTCTCTCTATTAGCCGCACAATATGCGCAGGCTCTCATACAGGTTTAGTCGCGTACCGCCCAATGACCCGCGCCGTACTGTTCACCAGCCGCTATCGGCTATGCCACATGCTTGCGCTGTGAAGTCCTCACCTTTGGTTCTAGGTGTTTGTGCCTGGTCGTCAGGTACAGCGGGCCGCTGTACTGGCTAGCTTGGCATTGGTCGCGTAGAAGGCGAAGTGCGGGAATCTTCGAGTGTGACTCCATGACATGGACAATTTCGTTACGTCCATCGGCGCCGTACAGAACTTTGATCAGTTTGAACATCGATGTGTGGGATTCAACATCGGAGAAAAAAGCGAGCTGCTGACGAATGCGCTCAATTTGAGTTTTCAGCGACCAACTCTCATTTTTGCGATTGCTTGCATAGGCTGCGTTCATGGCAATCGTTGCTTCAAAAATCTCTACTCGACAGGCGCGTACAGCGCATTGCAAAGAGCTATCAGCTTTCTCGTTATTCGCATCCCAGGTCGGCCGGGCTGAATACACACCTGCATCCCAGAACTGCCGTTCAAGCGCCGTGAGGGCGACGTTTCGCTCAGACCGGAGTTTTGCTATGCCATCCTTGATTGCCTGGGCCTGTGCTGCCTGTAGCTGCGAGAGGGCCGCTTCGCCATGAATCCATTCCACGGCTTCGGCCATGCAATGCTGCGTGCGGATATGCAGGCGATCATGGGCTTCCTGGCAAAGGAATTTGCTCTTGGTATAGAGCTGGCGCTGAGATGTGACGTCGGTATTGCGGACTGCCTCTCCGAGCTGAGAGCAAAGAAGCTTTACAGCACCGTTGATTAAACTCAGCACCATTCCGTGCTTCGGGCTGTTGAGGATGAAATTGAAGAAGTAGTTCTCATCCTGCATTGCTTCGCGGAGTGTGACCTTGGCCATCGCTCAAAACCTCGGTGAAGAATTTGCCGAAAGCTTATTAGGTTGTCACCCGCCCTCGTAGTCAAAACAACGCCTGGAATTTCCACCCGGTGGGTTCGTCGTCACTATTCACACTGCAAGGCTTCCTGGAACACCTCAGGAGCACCATCGGCGCGGCAACCCTGGTCGAAGTAGTAGTCCCAGTCGTGCACGGCGTCCCAAGACGCTTCCGGCCTTCCGAGATCGACCCACATCTTCTTGATTCGATCCATGAAGGCTTTGCGCGCATCAGCTTTGGATTCGTTACTCATGGTTCGACCACTCTCCATAGTGAAAAAGCTTTCAGTTTTGAACTGCCGGTTTGTAGGCTTTTGGGCTGGTTGCTGCTGTCGATCGGATTGCCGCGGTGATGGTGAAGCAGCTTTCACCCTGGGGCAGGCGAAGGGCGATTGGTGGGCTGACTTCGCTGTCTTTGACCAGGAACTGGTTCATGTAGGCGGCCTGCGTAGGCGACCTGCCTGCCATGTTTGTTTTGGATGGTTCCTGCCACTGGGCAGTTACCGACATCAGGATTGCACCGCCCGGGGTAGGAACTGCTGACGCGGTCAGTTTGTAATCGATGCCCGGCGCGAGGTCGTATTCAGCAGGGCGACCCAAATCGACAACCTGATTTCGGGTTTGAATCTCTTTTTGAGCCCCGCAATACGCCACAGAGATTTCCACTCGCCCCTGAGGAGGGATTGCCCGACCCGCTAGCAGTTGCTGCTGCGAAGTACTCACCTCATTACCAACGTCGGTCGAATGCGCAAGCGGCCGATCGGATGATGCGCAGCCGGTTAGGAACAATGCAAAAGGCACAATGGCTGCCAGGTGTTTGAGTTGTTTCATCATTTTTGGTCACGCACGATTGGGCTGTTGGCATCCCCTGTTAGCACAACGGATCGATCTGGCAGCGACATGCAGTGGATAACGACCCACGCACCCAACCCCATCAAGATGGCACCGATGATCCAATGGCGGTTCCACACCAGAAGGTAGCCGGTCTCTAGGAGGGCGAACGCAATCCACCCCCGTACTCGGTATCCCCTGGCCATGCACTTAAACCCGGCTAACGCCGAGGTACAGAACAGAATGAGCAAACTCAAGATTGTCAGCATGTTTCCTTTTCTCTTCGTATCGGGCTCCCATTCCGGGGCCTCTTACTGGGTCAGCGCTCTGCGGCAGTAAATTGAATTCGGAGTCACTGCTCCTCGCGAGCATCGCCACGCTCTCTACTTCGAAGGCCAAGGTTTGGGATTGGTATACCCGCGCTGGCGGTTGGGTGCTGGCGCTAGCCTGGACATTTTGTGGAAATTGGAGACCCACTCCTTGACCAGGTTGTTCAGATAACGCCCGCTGCTGGTGGTGTGACCCAACGGAGCCATCCCAATCGTGAGTGTCGCTACTTCGTTCTGCGTTGTAGTCATTGATGCTTCCTCGATCATGTGCGCCCGGCGGCGCTTTTAATCTTCCAGGCGGTACTCGCCAACGGTCTTGGAAATCTGGATTACGTCAATCTTCCCCGCTGGGGCCTGGGGGTTGTAACCGTCCCAGATTTTTGCCCGTGTCTTCGGTCCAAAGACACTCTCAATTCGTTCCAGGTACTCCCGGCCCAAGGGTGGCCAGAAATAAAAACAGCCGCTAAAGAATGTCCCGATCGCAACGCCACTGACAAAGGCTGCAACGGGTATAAGCAGTGCGTTATAGGGCGCGAACGGTAACATCGCGGCTGCCATCACCACAGTCGATACAGCCAGGGGCGAGGCAACGAGGCGAAGTTTATTTTTAGTAACACTGAGGGCTATGACTGCATACCTGGATTTGCGCCTTTCAGGCGAAGCATCGAACTCGCTCGCGTATTCGTCGCGCTCTTGGTCGTTCTCTGGTTTCACATCCGCTCCTCCTACAACGTCAGTACAAGATTTTGATTGGGGCTGCTTGAGCAGGCTTGCTCCAAGGATTCCGCCGATGTCACTTCTTGCCCATTGACGCTTGCGTGCGAGAACCGATCTTTGAGCTTGGACAGTACCTCCACGCACCCTTTGGAATCCTTCAATGTGAGAGCGAGTTTTCCGCCCCGGGTTTTGTCCGTCGGGCTCAGCACTTGGATTTCTGGCATACCGGCCTCTCGCAGGTCTGTAGGCCCCTGCGCACTCACTTTATCGGCAGCAATCCGGATGTATGAAACCAGTGCACTGCGCTCTGCTGCGTTCGTCACGTGCACGACTGCAAAGCCCATCACGCAAGATGCGATCGCAATACCTGTCAGGAAAAACGGAACCCGCGAACGAAGCTTGCTGCCTGATTGAATCGAGGTCATACGGTGTCTCCACGAACGGTTGATTGGCAGTAAATGGGATCGCCCTCGTTGAAGTCGCCTCGAACAAACCCACCCTTCCAGCGAACGCAGCCGGCCGCGTTCGGATCAAACCAACCCACTGAATTGCCCTGGCCAGCTTTGCCACCGTTGGTTGCATGGACCAGCGCCCGTAGAGTGAGCGGTGCGTTTCGCAGCCGAATGCCGGACGGGAACAGCTGCTCGATGCTCACATCACGCTCTTGGGCCAGCCGACCAATTTCCGCCTCGGCCTGCTCAATCAAGTCGATGAAGGTGGGATATTTCTGTTCTGATACTGCGGCCCCAGTGGGCTCAACGGACGTGACGGAATCGTGCACCGGCGGGCTGTTATCGTCCTTGGCTAAGATCTGTTGTCCAGCTTGGGCAGGGTTGATGATCGCAAACAGTCGCCCCCAAAGCTCTGAAGGGAGGTTTGACGTTCCGGCCTGGGCGATATCGACAAGCAATGATCCAGCTGCATCCAGAGCGTCGAGCGCTGAAATGACCTCGTCATCACCTGAGTGCAGGTGTTTGTGCTGGCTGCGCTCGTAGTGCTCCCAGTCGGTTTTCCCGTCGAGCCCAACAGTCGCGCCGCAGGAGTACGTAGGTGCACTCCCGCCCCCGGCCGAGGACAAATGCAGCGGTTTACCACATACACGACACGGCGGTACCGGCTGGGGCGTGTAGCGCTCGCGGAGCGCTTCGACCAATTCAGCGGAAACGGTGGGCGATTCCTTACTGCTCATTGACCACCTCAGTTAACGGCAAGTCTTCGACCAGGGCGATGCGCGCGCCCATTTCGAGCCACGATGGAATCGGAGCTGCGTTTGGTAAACGAAACTCCACCATGTTCATTCCTGGGGCATAGCCGCAAACGTGGGCAACCACCGATCGACCCTGATGCTTCGCTGTCTCCACCAACCGGCGCAGCGTCTTCACCTCGTTGCAGCCGTTGTCGATGCTGTTGAGGTAACGCAAGGCACGGCGCAGGGCGGTTGCACTCGGGTTCTGTTGTGCTGAATGGTGGGGAGCGCCAACCTCGGTAAAAGTCCGAACCTTGCCATCGATTCGAAGGCTGACCATTGAATAATCCGTCCAGTGGGCAACGAGCTGGGGTTTGTCATCCGCTGGCGCTTGGGGTTGGAAGTTCTCCAGGCGCTGCAGCAGGATCAGCTCAAGCGCGCTGACGCCGATGTGCACACTGTCTTTATCTTCCTGTGGTTCATGCTCGCAAATGTCCCGGATGATCTGCGCCGTGACGTCAGTCAGGCCGAATTGATCGCCTGCGCGACGGATGTTCGCCGCATGCATGAGGGCGCGAATGGTGGCCGATGCGTTTCGCAGAGTGAGATTCGTGGGGTAAACCTTCTCAATCTCCACACCGCGCTCGGCGGCGATGCGCTTGATTTCCTCTTCTGCGTCTTCAATCAGGTCAACGAAGGTAGGACGCGTATCCGCGGGTTTGCACTCGGGGCAGGGGGCCATGACGTATTCCGGGCCGGTATCGTCGATCACAATGCTGCCGGTGTCGTAACACAGCGCACAGTCGGCATCGCTTCCCAGTTCTGAGATGTGCATCGTGCCCGAGCTGTCTTCCACACTCCGCACCACAGTGGCAGGCAGATCCTGATGCATGACGAACGCAGCGTTCACGCCTATCCAGCACCCGTGCACGTACTCGTTGGCGTAACCTTCCCCATCATCGGAGCGAGCCAGCCAATGGCGGTCCAGCCATCCCAAAGGCTTATGCTCGACCTGGAGTACCCATGCTTCGAAGCGTGTGCGCTTGTCTTCCAAGCCGTCTGCGGCCGGAGCCGGTTGTTCGATGTAACCGTTGCCCTTGCACTCGCATGTCACGTCACCACACAGAATGCCTTTACTGCACCCGACCAGTTTAGGGGCGTCGAGAGTGGCGCGAATCTCCTTTGCGATTACCTCGGCTCCTACCCAACCCGGGGATGGGCCACGGGCTTTTGCGGCGTAGGTTTCAGCCAGGCGCGACATCTGCGCTTCGATGTTCTTGCTCATAGGTATTCCATCTCCGAAGGTTCCATCGTTTTCAGGCCCGCAGCTTGGATTGCAACCCGGCACATCTCTTGTTGCTCGATCCGAATCGCGGAGAGTTTGTTTCCCTTTGCTGCACTCTCGCGCAGCAGGGAGGTATCTGGTAGGCGAACAACCAACGTCGCCCGGGATTCATGCCACCCGGCCCAGGCCGATTGGTATCCGATCAGTTCAGAGAAATGACCGACAATGGCACGGTCGTAGATGCAGTAGCTTCCCAACTCGTCAGACCAGTGAATCCCCGCCGGTACCGGGAATCGTTTCTCGAAATCGGATCTGATGCTCATTGGTTGGCCGACGCTGGCGGTGACCAGCTGGGCGCAATCACCATTGCAGGCGATCCTTGAGTTCGTTGTATTGGTCAGTGGTCAACTTGTAGTTGACGACTGCCTCATTGATCAGTGTTCTCGCCGCCGCCAGGTGTTCGGCGGTACCGGCGTTGATGAACTGCTCCACAATCTGTTCAAAGTGGCCGCGGCTGTTGAAGGTGATTCCGTTCGACGTCCAGGGAAACGCCTGGCGACCAGTTGCCGCAGTTGCCCGGGCTCCGCTTGCGCTGCTCACTGGACACCGCCGAGCGGGGCTTCGTCCTGAGCTTCTTCCTTTGCATCAGCGAGCACCACAGCAGCTCGAATGGCTTCCTGGACAGTGGCACCCTCGGCCGAGGCAATCACTTCAGGTTCATCGCCCCAGACCGAAGCAATGGTGGGACCTTCGTACTCGTGCTCGATACCGATTCGGCGGGTGTTGATCAGGCCCAGCAGCTCCACGTCGCCGGCCTGGTGTTCAACCACCAAGCTCAATTCGTTCACCCGGGCCGTAGCGGCATCGAAGTCGCTCAGCAGATCCAGGATCAGTTGGGAGCGCTCATTACGCCCACCTTGTGCCGACGCTTCCGCGTTCAGTTGTACGCAGGCATCGCGCAAGGGTTGGTATTTGTCACTCATTGGAGGCTCCATTGATTCCCCATGCTGGTGGTTCAAGCTACCGGCCTAGTGGATTCGGTCAGGCGTTGAGGGTGCATGTAGGGAATATCGTAACGGCGCTACACCGGCTTACCAGCCAAAGTCAGGGCTGGAATTCCGGTGCGTAGCGCTTAGCTGCTATGGCCAATGACATTTTTTGCGACTGTCCTACACTGAGCTGCAAATACAGCTGCGGCTGGCCATCTGATCTTCTGCAAGGCTGCGTCGGTCGAGTTGGTATGTTGGACGCTGACCAGGGGGCTTATATGAGAGATTCCGATTACGAAAAGTCGGCAAGAAGAGCAAGAGGGGCTGTAGTAATTCACTTTGTAGTTTGCCCCCACCCGCCACCAAATGGAGACTTGCTTAGCGAGAATGGGGGCGCCGTACTCACACCCTACAGTGATGTTGACTGGAAAGGATTGGCCAGATCTGCCCGCGACGTTATTGACGGTGAAATCCCTAAAAATGTGAAGTTATTCGTTGCTGACGACGCTATTGATGTCATGGATGTGCTGAACATATCCACCGAAACTAGAAAACCATTTCTTGGAACGAAAGATTTCATTTTTAGGCTGCACTCCACCCTCAGCGACTTATCTATGCGGGACATGCACGCAGGAATTACCAAGCTCGCTGCTAAGTATCCAGAACTTCACATCAATACCCCCATCCAGGGGCAAAGGCCCCCGCTTGGGGCGTTGATTTTGTCTCTCAAGTTTAAGGACAACTTCCAGATGATCGACTGCCTCACCTCAGCAACCACGTTGCTTTTTGGGAGGTCTGCAATAGTTGCCGTCAACGCAGAATTTAAGCCTCGTTCAACTACTGGGGAAATGCCTTCGTTCCTCGCCAGCTGGCTCAGATCACAGTTTGGCGTCGTTTACGGAACCAACTGCACCGCGACTGCGATCGCTCGCACCTATTCCGATTAATGCGAGTGCATCTCAAGATTTTTGTTATGAACTGTCTCGGCGTTCCGGCTTTAGAAGCGTCCAAGGTCAGCCCATAAAGATTGGCGCGTCACTCAGTGTGTGGAATGCCTTTACTTGCTCCGGGCTGAGTGGCCCCCTGTGGGTCGGCCCACGGCAGATCAGCTTTTTGTTTGGTGTAATGGTCATGTGACGTTACCTTTTCCCTGTGCGCGATGTCGCTTCTACGCCCTCGGCCCAACGGTTTTACGGTTGGGCTTGGGGTATGCACGAACGGGATTTTCCTTGCTATTCAGGGGTGACGTTGCCAGCGTCGTTTTCAGGACTGGCTACACGGGTTTGCTCTGCTGTGATGAGTTGATCTTTCTCATCTTGACCCAACGCATCCCATTGATTGTACTCATCAGCCCCTGCATTCCAGCGATTCTCAGCGACCTGGGCGATGTTGTCCGTTGATTGCGTGTTTCTATTCATGTCTCGTACTCCGCACGACTCTTCGCAGCAAATTACAGCAGAGGGAATGGCAGTCGCAATTGATGCCATCCCAGTCGCAACTATTTCGATAACGCTAACCGCCCTGCGCGCGGTAGTGCATTGATCACCAGTCGTAGGACGGCAGATCGTCCTGAGGCTCCGCATCACTGTCCAGTCGTACCCAGTCGCCACGGAACTTTTGGTCGCCGTCGGTGCAGACAAGGTTCTTCGCACGCAGCCAGTCGCGAATGTCGAAGAGGCACTGCGGCGCGGGCTCTTCTTCACTTTCTGCGCCCTCCAGCTCGTCGAGGTGCAGGAAGAAGCCGTTTTCCCAGGACGCACACACGCACCAAGGATTGTTGTTGCCGTCGTTGGTCAGGCGCTCGGCGACCTCTTGGGTCAGGTGGTTGGTGCTGATGACGGGCAGTACGTGCAGTTCCATGATTTGTTACCTGAGTGGTGATTTGATGGAGCTATCTTCCATTGCCCCGAGGCGTGCCAGCAGCCCGCCCGGGGAATTTCCCGGTTTAGGCCGCCTCGGACTTAGTCTCCACCTGCTGCCATTCAGAGCTGTAACCGAGATCTACCAACCGCTCCACGCGCGCCGGCCCGGCCACGTCGACCCATACGGCTGTCTTGAGCCATGCGAGGAAATCCTCTGCCTTTTGGCCGGATCGGCGCTGAAGCCACGACGCAGGGCCACTGAGATTGATCTCTGCCCATTCGCCAAACTCATCGTCGACGCCGCTAATGTCCTCGATCTGGTCTTTGTCACGCAGCATTTTTGCGATGTGGTCACCGTAGAGCTTGAACGAGGTGCCCTCGCGCCAGCCGGCATCAAGCAGGAACGCTTGCTCGATGCTGTCTGTGATGCTGTGGAAGTCCGGGCCGCCCACACTCGCCTCACTGACGTAGCGCCAGTACAGCGGCCCCAGGCTTGGATGCGATGAGGTAACTACGACACCGGTGCGAGTGCGAGTTTTGCCGTGGAAGTCGTCGGCGCTGTCGAGGATTGGGTTCGTCATGATGTTGCCCCATCAGTGAGTTGATGGAGATATGTTCTGGCGGCGCCGACTGTGCCAGTAGCCAGGTTGCGAATATTTCGAGCGTTCGCCTCTGATGTTACTCACCCCCGCGAGTTGGTTAACCCCTCTCTCAATGGCTAGGCTAATAGCTGCACATCAATGACCCTGGGCGGCCTATGGCAGTACGAGCGCCCACTGATTGGAGAGAGCAGCATGGAACAGGATCGCGTTTTCACTGAGCTTTCGTTTCATCTCAACAGCATCGGAGTGCCCGCCGACCAGGTCGACTGCCAGATGTTCATCGGTACCCGAATCAACGGGGCCACAATGACCTGGGTAGTCGCAGTTAACGCCGCCTCTTCACACGCATTTGAGCTGCCTGGCGATATCGCACCTGAAAAGGTGGTGGCCATTGCCCAGGCAGTGATCCAATGGGACATTGCCATGATGGAGATGAGTCCCCTAGCTGAGGAAGCGAAACCGGTACTTACCGCCGCGGCGCGATCCATGCTGCCGTGTTCCTTGCGCGAAATGCTAATCGGGCGCTAACCCTACTTGTTAACCTGCACCACTGCGCTGAGGTCACTGTGAAAGAAAGACACGCAATGAATAATCCGATCGCTGTCACCGTCGATCTGCCGCCGCGACTGCTCAACCTGTTGGAGTCCTATGTTCGTGCTCGTAGCGCCACCCATAAAATCTCGGCACAGATTGATGAACTAAAAGCTTCGCCCCAGAAGGCTGAGGATCAATCGTATTGGCGTGCCTACCATCGTTCCGCCTACATTGCGGCGGAGAATGAAGAGCAAAGGCTGGCCGATCTCACGCTCTTCAAGTTGATCCTGGAGTTGCGCGAGTTGGGTGTGGGCACATTGGGCGACGCACTGAACGAATACTGGCTGAACCAGACACCGGCGATGCCAGGCACCAACACCCGGACTGTGCTGTATGTGTACCGTTGCACCGCTTGTGGCCATGTAGGCAATGAGCATCTGCCTGAATCCTCCCCCGAAGTGACGGTAGCCTGCTCCGGCTGTGGTGCGGAAGTACAGGCGGAGTACGGGGGAGTCGAATTGACCGCCAACGCCGAACAACGGAATAAACGATGAATTCAGTCCGAAAGGCCAGCTTCCCGAAAAGCTCCTACGCCTACGGGGATTATGGTTGGCACCTTGCCTGGACGGTAGATGTTGCCGGCCGCACGGCAATCCATACATCAGGATTGGTATTCAAGTTCTTCAGTGGGGTAGGTGGGGATGCAAAACCACCGTTAGGCGGTCGATGCTCTTGTGGTGCCTGGTATGGTGAGTTGGTTGGGGGTGCTGACAGCCTGCCTGCCCCTTACAAGGAATTTGTCGCTATCCGCCTTTGCCTCGAGGCTCAGCAGCTTTTCAGCGATATGGCCTCACACGCGTGTCAGGATTGCCCTGAGGACACACTCGGCGGGGACTACTACATGGTTCATAACGACCTTTGGAACAGAGCGCATCCGAACAGAGTAGGGATGCTCTGCCTACCGTGTCTTGAACTACGAGTGGGTCGTAGGTTGCGTGTTACCGATTTTACGAATGCCCCGATCAATCCGCAGCGCCGGATTGCTGAGTTCTGTTCGGAGAGCAGGCATTTTGCCTCAGCGAACCGCGAGACCGCGCTTGGTGATGCCTCACAAGAAACAGAAAGCCCGCACCAAAGCGCGGGCTCTCGTCAGGAGGGCCGGGAGGCCATTCTCTGTGTTTGGGACTGATTCAGTTAGCTGCAACCACACCATTACCTTGGAAAGGTCCCTTTGGAAGCTCGTCAGCTGTCACGCACGCCAACTCTTCCCCTTCGGCATTCTGGAGTCCTACGAGTGACGAACCCCAGTCCTCAAGATCCGGAGTATACGAACCCCCGTTGTCCGTCAGGATCATGATTCGCCCTTCACCTAAGTCGAGCACAAGGGAGTTCCCGGAGTCCGATACCTCAAAGCCGTAGGTAACCGGGTCAACCGGCTGCGAGCCGTCTGGGGAGAGAAAGGGGTTCTGAATAAGCTGGCCTTCATGAGTAAAAGCAAAGGACGGCAGCGACGGATTGCAGGCGATACCCTTTGGCAGGTCCCCGGCGGATACGTTGACGATCAAGCCTTCTTGGTAGTCCTGAAGCCCCACGAGTTCCGATTCCCAGTCAGCTCCGTCAGCCTTCTTCTGAAGCCCTACACGGGCCGACTCCCAAGAACCGAGGTCAGGAGTGGAGTTGCCGCTGCTATCCGTCAGCAGCATCACACGACCGTCTCCCAGATCCCGGACCAGCGCTGCGCACCAGCCGCCGGTATGAACGGTCACAAACCCGTAGTAGTTCGCCGGGTCTACGAGGTGTGAGCCATCCGGAGTCAGGAACGGGTTACGGATGAATTGGCCATTATGGGTAAATACGAGATCAGTCGACATGGGAGGTCTCCAGTGGGTTGATGTACCCATAATCACGCCGGGCCTACCGTGCCAGAAGCGTTGATTTTGCCTTTTGATCGACTCTGTCTTCGCAGTAGTCCACTCCATGACCGGGCCAATGTTTGGTGCCGAAAACAGAGTGTGGCTGGTATCACAGTCTTGGCGTTGATCAGAGGTAACCCCCGATTCGTCAATTTCCAATCCTCGGGCCTGAATGCGAACCCGAAGTTCGCCCGGGCTTTTCGGCGATACCTGGGGGGTTGCGTCTTTCCTCACACTCCGTCTAACCCATGCAAAAAGAACCCGGCGGTTAGGCCGGGCTGAAGGGGTTTGGTTCGTCCTGATGAGCTTAGCCTACCTTGATGGCCGTGTTCACGACCGGGTTGGTGGAGAGGTGTGCCGCGCGGATGTTGGCCAGCGATCGGAGAAGGTCAGTCAACTCACCATTGAGGGTCAGGGTCACCTTCACTTCCTGAGGGATTTCTCCCATGAACGGCACTGCCTTCTCCAGTTGCTCGGCCAGCGCCAGCAACGCCGGGAGTGTGTTCTCCATATCCTTGCGGCTGTACAACGCAGCAGCCTGCCCGGTGCTCTTCGGAGTGATCGTTGCAGAGCCATTGCTGTGAGCTACCGACAGCTGGTTCTTGAGTTCTGTGGTTGCGCTGGTGCCTTCTGCCTTGCACTTACGGCTCACCGCGATTGCTGTAGTCGGCTTCACGACGCCAGCGGCAACCAGATCCTGAACCCCGGGCTCAGCCTGTCCCAGTTCCAACATGCGCTTCACGTGGTCAACGCCTTTATGCACGGAATCTGCAATTTCTTGCACCGTCATGCCGTCCTCAAGCAACTCACGATAACCACGCGCAAGTTCCAGCGGGGTGTGCGGGACGCTTTGTTGGGAAACCAGTTGGCGCAGCACTTCAGCCCGGCGACCGCCCTCGAGCTGGTTCACCCACACACGCTTGATGGTCGCCCCTTTGGAGAGGGCCTCCATCAGGCCGAAGTAGCGATGGAAGCTCGCTACCACCCGCAGTGTGCCGTTCTCAGCGACCACAGACAGCGCGTCAACGTGTTCGCCAGCCATGTAGGCTTCGGCGAAGCTGCGGATCTGTTCAGAGTCCAGCTTTTCACGAATAGAATCCTTCATGTCGCAGACCAGCAGCGACACCGGCATCTCGAACGCGTTGTTGCGTTTCGGATCGAAGTCCAAGCCGAGTTGCTTATCGCTGATCAGCTTCTTTGCCACGTCATGCATGTTGCGCAGACTGGAGCAGCTAGCCAGCGCTTCACGAGCTTTCTCACTCATTGCGTTTGCAGCGATAGGGGTCTGGGTCATGGTGGTGCCTCCTCGGTAAGTTGATGAGGCCATATTGAGATCGCCCGGACCGTGCCAGAAGCTGTGATCAAACTATTACCGAATTATTTTCAGCGGCCTGGAATCACTATTTCTTCAAATGCCGGCACCGATCATTGGAGGCGAATCAGTAGGGGATGGCGGCGGTCGAGGTTCGGATTTCAACGTATTGCGCCTGTTCGGCTTCGAGGTTCGGCATTGAATGCGAACCCTCATTTGCACCCAGGTAGCTCAGTAAGCATTCCCAGGCTTTGGCCTTGAGTTGCTCACGCTCATCGACCGAATGAGTCATTGCATATCCAGAGCGTGCTGATGGGGGAGGGGGAGGGGAGTTCGTTGCCCGGGGTGAGAAAGCGAGTGGTTCGCAGGAGGGTGGTCCACTCGCAATCTGTGATGCCCAGTTGTCTCAAAGGTTGACAGGTTGCGGTACAAACGATGCCGCCGTCGAAGCGTAGATTACGCAGCAGTCATTCGAGTCCATACCCTCTGCCACCTCACCAGCCGAGAAGGTGATTGCCTCTGAGATCTCGCTCGTCCACACCGGATGGAAGCCACAGAATTCGTTGACGTCCTGCAAGTACACCTCACGCACAGGGGCTGGAACGTCTTCCCACACCGCTTTACGCAGCCAGTTGACGAACTCATCAACGGACTGCCCGCTGCGTTCCTGGTAATCGCTCAGGCGTCCATGGAGTGTGGTAATCATGATGGGGTTACCGTGGGCGTCGTTTTCATGTTCTACGTCCGGGTCTGGTTCGCCAAATTCGTTGAAGCTGTAGCTGATCTGGTCTTCATCCCCTAGCACCCTGCCCATATGGCTACGGTGCATCCATGCGTGATCACCGGTTCGCCAGCCGCTGCGGAAGGTCATTGTGCCCTCGCATTCTGCGTCATCGGAAAGACCGTAGTAGTCCGGGGCATTACAGTCGCTATTCGAGACGAAATACCAGAAAAGAAGGCCGAGAGTGGGGTGCCTGGCGGCCACGTTCACACCGGTGGTAACGCGTTTCGCGATGTAGCGGGTTTCGTTGGTTGCTGGTGACATGTGAAGGCCCTGGATAAGTTGATTGTGAAATGATCGCTCTCCGCCATGCGTGCCAGCAGCCCACCCCGGATAAGGACACGAAAAGCAGGGTTCGAGTCCGTTTCACTGAATTGCCGGCTGTTTGGCAGTGGCCAAAAATGTGGCGATGTCGTTGAGCACCCTTCCGGGAACCTGGTCACCTGTGTAGGTGGCTGCTCTGAGAGCCTGACATTGGAATCTGAGATTCAGAAATGGGCGGGTTCATGTCCGCAGTGATGGTTCGAACCCAAGGTCCGGGTTTAAATGCAGGCCCAGAGATTTTCGTCCTACCGCCCAACCATCGCCTATGTCATGACCTGAAGCAGATCTCCGCTCTTGAGATCCAATAACGGGGAATGAATGCGAGCCCGGGCTTGCCTTGGTCGTGGAGCAAAGCAGGAAGCATGGTGAACTCTGGACGAATCGAGGCCTGCGGTGGCAATAATGGCCTCACTACATCCTGGTTGGAGAACGCTTCATGCCCGCGGAAGAACAACGATTGAAGATGAAGATCGTCATTGAGATCGACGCCAAGAAAACCGAAGACATAGGCAGCATGATTGATAACGCGGTGGATGCCATCAAATTCGGTTCCCCAAAGGGGAATGGGACTCTACTCGGCGGGTTGGGCAGCTACACGTATGTGGTCGAAGACAACCTACCGCGTAAACCAATGACAACCGATACTCTTTTCGACATGTTCAACCAACAACGTGACCCTGGTACGCCAACCGTTGAAACGATCATGGACTTAACCATGGCCGCCGGAGACGAAGCTGCAGAATGGTGGCAGAACCTGAGCGAACAGGAACGTTATCAGTGGCTGACCACTCATGAGGGCATCAGTACGCCGCTGCAAGCCTGGTTAAAGCACAGCCGCGGATAGCTTTGGCTAGGACGTAACGCGCTTCATTCTGCTCTCCTCACGCAGCGGCCTCCTCAAAATCATCTGGACGCTGTCTGCGTGCACTGGGCGTGATGGCGTTCGTAGGTTCGGTCAGATCCTTGATCCGCTCATACGCCCGGTCACAGGCGCTCAGATAATCCTCAAACACCGGTTCAGCCACCTGGATCTCGTCTGCGAGGGCCAGGCAGTAATTGACCAGTTTGAATGGGGTATCGAATTTGAAGGATTGACCAACCTCGTATTGGTACCGAATTTCGATGCTCAGGGCCTCGCTGTTTAATGACGAACGCTGGAGACGAAATTGGCCTCCGGATTCCCGTTTGATCCTGCGGGACAGCGTTCCCTGATGATAGGAGCTGACGCCGTCCAAGATGGCCGCCAGTTGCCCGATCAGCTTGTAATTCGACATCCATCCGGAACGCGCTTCGTCATCCTGGCGTTGTCGCTCCGCCGAAACACGAGCCTCATACTGCTCAACAGCTAGACCTCGGTGTTTTACGTCATCGAGCAGCTTCGATTCGAACCTGTCCAGGTGTCGGTTTCGTGTCGTCGAAACGTACTCATGAAGTATATGGATGCAGTCGAATTGACGAAGTCGAGCAATCTGGGTGTCAAGCGCGTGTGTCGCCTCCCACATCCAACCCTGAGATAGGCATTCAATGAGGGCCCTGATCTGTCTCACCCTGGCTTGCGTGTCGTTCAGGATTTGAACCCAAAGATCGACGGTTATCTCGCCTGTTATGTGGTCGATTGGCAGCCGGCTGAGTCTGTTGCTGATGTTTTTCGCTTCGTTGGCGATGCTTGGCATTGGCCTTACGCCAAATGAATACCCACGTTCGGGCGCGAATTTGGACCTGTACGCCTCGAAAGTGGTCGCCTCAGACTGGATCTCAATTAGCCAGGGTGCTCGGGCGGCAAGGCTGGTTAGCGAAGCATGCTGAGTTTTGCTGAAGGTCATACCTGGGCCGCGCGGTATCTCAAACCAGCCGCCGGCAACAGCCTGTGTGATCGCCTGAACTGATCTCACCAGATTGTCCGGTACCTCGCGGCGCTGGAATGCCTCAAGCAGGCTCAGGCCTTTGGTCCTGTCGATCTCAACACCTCGGGCGATTCGTAAGGCGGAGGCGTTGGTAAGGGCGTCAACGTCAATCGAGTGCATAGCAGTGCTCCAGTAGGCGAGGTGGTTAATTTCGCTTCCTCGTTGGCGTGCCGCCATCCCCGACCATCACCCCTTGAACTGTCCGCTTTTGATCCTTCCCGGTAGCCAACCAACTATTTTTTCAGTTCTGTCCGCGGGAAGGTCAAATTTGGGTCACTGCGTAGCCACTATTACGGTGGAGGCTCCATGCATGAACCATTCGACTCTTAACTTGGCCCTGCAATCCACCTGGCGTCTTAGGGTGGTGCCCAGACCAAACCACTGGACGTTCAATGCATTTCGCTCGTTGCTTTATCAGTCTCGGCTGGAAATGAGTGAAATCCGAGACAAGGATTTCGTTGCGGCGTTGAATGATCTGTACGTAACCGTGCGGGGCACACAATCACTGTCTCCCATTGACCTAGAAGGTATCGATCAGCAAATGGACAGGCTTCAAGCAGCAAGCCGGCGTGCGAGTGATGCTCGCGCTGGTGATCATGGCCCTGCAGTCATCTACCTTTCCGGTTTCGGGGAACGAGCAGAGTTCATCTCCCACGAACTGCATTCAATGGGCATCAAACTCCTCACGATGAACCCAAATGCGAGCCTTGGCTTCGCATCCGATCTTGAGGGACGAATTCCACGTTCGGGTCTGCTACTCGTTGGTGGCGGGGTACTAGAGGACCCTGCCGGCATGGATGCCTTGACGACGCTTGCGACTCACCACGAGTCGGACCTTCTGGTCATCCTTGCTACGGATACCCATCTCAGTTTTGAGCAGCGTTTGCGTGCGACAGCCTTTGGCTCGGTTACGTTGTTCGGGCCCGAAGCTGATATCAAAACCTTGCGAAACCTCATCCGTAGCCGCGCACGAGACTCACAGCTCAACGGGTACAAGGTCCTTCTCATCGAGGACACACGCACCGATGCGTATAAGGCATGCATGTACATGCGAGAAGAGGGGTTGGAGGTGATGCATATCCAGGACCCCAGTGAGGTTCTTCAGGCAATTGATGAGTTTGCGCCTGACGTAGTGGTCACCGATTTTCATATGCCTGGGGCCAATGGAGACCAGGTGGCAAGTGTCATTCGCCAGGATCGGGAAGCAACCATGCCGATTGTGTTCTTGAGCAGTGAGCGCGATGCAGAAACTCAACTCATGGCGCTGGCAAAGGGCGCAGACGGCTTTGTTCAGAAGCCGCTTAATCGTGGCGCATTCATCAAGGCACTCAAATCTTTGATAGCGCGTTCGAAAAGCTTCGAAACAAGGATGCGTCGCGATCCATTGACCGGGTTGCTTAATCACGGCCAATTTATGGACTCCGCTGCGCGGGTGGCCGCGAGACCGACCGCCTTAACCAATACGATAGTCATGATCGATATTGACCACTTCAAGACCGTCAATGACACGTACGGCCATCCGGTAGGTGACAAAGTTCTGGTCAGTCTTGCAGAGATTCTGAGCGACTCGCTACGTTCCACTGACTACGTTGGACGTCTTGGTGGAGAAGAATTCGCGGTGGTGATGGAGGGCGCGGATGTTGAAGCCTCCAAGGTGGTTATCGACCGGCTGAGATATCTTTTCAGTTCGGTACAGTTCGATAGCGATCTGGAGGAATCAAGCGCATCAGCAAGGTCTTTCGGTTGCACTTTTAGCGCAGGTATTGCCGTGCTGAGTGGCAAGGTCACTGACTGCATCAAAGCAGCGGATGAGGCGATGTACCGTGCAAAGCACAATGGTCGTGACCAGGTGATGATCGCAATTTAAGAACACATCTTAGGGAACAAAAAAGCCCAGCAATCGCTGGGCTTTTCGTTTCCGGTAATCAGGCTTGGAGTGAGGCGTGTTGCGTAGAGCGGATTGGCGTCACTTTCGAAGGTGCTGCTTCCATTTCAAGGCCGAAATCAGTTGGCTCGAAGCTTTCTACGTCAAAGGTGTCTGGGCCATCGTGCGACAGCTGCATGAGAGTGCGCTCCATGACCTCATTAGTATCAAACTCGGCCAGTGGGAAGTCAGATGGCAGTTCAACGCGATCGATGATGTGCTTGATATCCTCATACACGACCGTTGTACGGCCACGCATAAGTTTGATCAGTTCCAGGATAATCGCTTTGTTCTGCGACGCTGCAGCCAGGCAGCGTGAAGATACGCTTTGGCGCAGCAGCATGATGCGGTTGGCTTTGATCATTGCTTCCGCTTCGGATGCTGGCTTGAAAAACGAACCTTTGTGCGTAATGTGCAAATAGCGAACAGCCAATTCGTCGAAGTTCTGTAGATCATCGACGGCCGCGTCCGAGGTTGTGTTTCGAGTGACCTGTTCCGCAGCGCTGCCCATCATCAGCATGTGCAATCGCCAATACATCATCTCCTTCGTCGAAAGCAGGTTCATATCGCCGAAAATCTTGCCTGTTCGGGCATTCAAATCCAAGAAGACGCTAAAGCTGTCAGCGATAATGCAGTTGCTGCCTTTGTAGGCAATGATCCGCGCCGCCAGGTGGATGAGCAACCGCGATTGGTCAGCCATTGTCACCTGAAATGCCGGCCTTTGATCTACAGAAGGAGCGAAGTTGTGGGGCAGGGCGACCGCAGTCGTTGGAAGGCCTGTATTCACGTCTAAAGCAGGTTCCGATTTAGGGCGAACACCAGATGCCCAGTACGCCACACCTAGCAGTGCTGCGACGACGACAACGGTTAAACTGTTGTAGAGGTTTTCACTAATCGCGCGGTAGACCGGCGCGGCCGACACATAAGCAAAGAGGCTTGTGCCTGAGGCAACCCATACATAAGTCAGTCCGCGGTGGAAGCCTTCGCCAATTGCGACAAGCACGTTGCCCGGTTTAGCTTTAACGATCGCGGTCACAAGGAAGACGAAGCCCACCAGCAGCGAGAGGACAATGGCAGCCATGGATGCAAAAGCGACAAGCTCATGCGGTTTGTCGGTTGCCGTGTAGCGTGCGACCACGTACAGACCGATGATTACTCCCGAGAGTACAAACGGGAAAAACCATGCCGGGAGCATACGCCCGGCATCCTTCAAATTAGTCCAACTGCTCATTGTCCATCTCCGTCAAGAAAGGGCAGGGGTCGCCGTCGCCGCACTCTGTGCAGCCTGTTTGGTTTGCTGCTGGCCACCGCCCTGTTGCTGGCCTGCCTTTGCCTGCTGTCCTTTGTTCGGATTGGCGGGCTTCTGTGCTTGCGGCTGCTTGCTAACTTGTTGCGGCTTGGACTGCGGAGCAGGTTTGGCCGGCTGCTGTTGTTGCGCCTTAGCTTGCGGCTTAGCCTGTGGTTGTGGCTTAGCCTGTGGCTGCTGCTGGGCTTGTGGTGGCTTATTGGCCTGTGCCTGAGGCTTCGGCTGTGACTGCGGTGCCTTTGCGGGTTGAGCGGGCTTTGCAGGCTGTTGCTGTGGTTTATCCTGCCCCTGCTGTTCATTGCGAGCGTTTACACCGGCTTTAACACGCTCAACAGTACGTTGCCCAGCGCCGCGCGTTTGCGCCTGTGATGCCTGGCCATTCTGGCGATTACGTTGCTGCCCGGTTTGAGTGGCATTGATGCTGGCGACGTCCTTCTCGATCAAGGTGAGCAAGTCTTCGAACTGAGCCATGGCTTTGATAAAGCCTTCATCTCCGAGTCGATACTGCTTGCGCTGTTCTGACTTTGTACTCAAGGACAGTTCACGCAACCTGGCATCGATACGAGAAACCCGGATCGCATTAGCAAACATGCGTGCCGTCCGTTCCCCCTCGATACGAAGCATTCGAGTAGGCAAACCATTTTTATCAGCTGCAACGCTGGATTGGTTTTGTTCATTAGCCATGGGGGTACCTTACTGGTTAGGGCCAAATGTTCTCAGCCATTCCCAACCGGCAGTCTGTTGGGTGCATGAGATGAAGAAAGTGGTCAAATCTCGCGAGTGTTTGCTGTAACTCGCGCTGTCGTCCGGGACAAAAACGCCCCATGCATCGACCCACGCTAGGTGGGCAACTTTATGAGGGAGGTAGCAAACCTCCACATAGCGGTACTCAGGTGCACGCAGGAATATCTTCCCGACGTAGATCACGAGTAATACGAGGCAAATCACCATGATTGAGTGCGCGAGTGGTCCGCGCTGTGTGCTTCCGCCCTCAGCCATTTTTAGGTTCCTGTTCGAAACGAATGTTGAGGCCAGTTCGGCGCTGCACCTGGTGCAGCCCATCGACCATCGAGAGGCCTGCCTCGATAAATCCAGCTAAGAGGCGGACAGCCTCCTCTTCAGGATTCACATGAATTCCAAGGCTCTGGCTCATGTCGGCCCAGTGACGCGCGGATGCTGGTGTGAGGTTGCGGGCGATAGAGCGAATACGATTGATACCCCGAAGGTCGGGGGGAGATTCCTTAAACAGTGCCAGGCAGTAATGAGCCAAAAACACGCCGCAATTCATCCGATTCGCAACCATCTTGCGAAGCTCATCGCCTTTGCCACTTTGACGCATTGCGTCGGGGTCATCGAGCCCAGCGCCGAGAGCAATGATGCTTAACGTGATTCCGACCGACTCACAGGCTCGGATTGAAGAGAGGGCACCCTCATAACCGGCGCGGTCACCGTCGATAAAGTGTGCGACCTCTTCAATGCCCTGGGTCACAAAAAAAGCTGCCTGTGCCGAGTTGATGGACGCTTGGCCGATACCGCATCCCCATTGTTTCTCGATCTGTAGTGCCCACGCATCAATCGTGCCTTCTACGGCTACCAATACGGTTGGCTGGCGTTTCGAGAACAGGTATGGAATATCTTTCTTCAGACCATCGGAGAACCGGTATTTTGGATTTTGCTTATCACCTTTCCCTGACGGTAGCCGACCCCATAAGCGGGCATCACCATCTGGGTGCGGCCAATAACCTACAACCCGGCCAGACATCCCTGACCAGACACGGTTAGGGTCTTTGACGTCATAGCCGATGTAACCCTTTTCGGCTGCAACCTCCTTGGATATTCCCAGCGCGCTCAGTTCTTTCAGCACCTCTTCGGCGGTCGTGTAAACGCCAAGTCTCATCTCCTTCATGACTTCATCGCTGTAGCCACGTGCGGCCTGGAATGTAGAAAGGATTTTCGGGTTTTGCGATGCCAGGCGCTGGGTGACCTGCATGATCGCTCGACCTGGAGTCAGTACGGCTGGCCGGTTTGCGCCACCGTTGCCGGCGTCTCCTTTGTTCCGGCTATCCGGTGGATCGACGCGTGCTTTTTCGCAAAGCAGAGCGAGAATCTCGCCGTTTTTCAATCCAGTCTTAGCGAGCGCGTCCCAAATGGACGTTCCATCTCCGCATTCAATTTTCCGATTGCATTGAATGTACGCGCGCCCTGGGTAGTAGAAGCCTTCGTTCATGCCACATTTCGGGCAGTCGAGCTTGTAGGAACCATTTGAAGAGAGGGGGGCCGGGTGGAGGTTGTTCAGCATCCCTTTGTCGACAGCATCGAGAACGGGATAAACCTTCTCCTTCACAAAGTCCGATATGGGGCTGCTCAAGCGCTTTCTACCTGTTGGGATTTTTTCTGAATCGTGGCCACGTACTCGGGGCACACGCCTTGATCAATTGCGATTTCGGAGAGTCTTTGATTGAGGGAGCGCCGTACCTTCCATACCTGACGCTTCCCAAGTCCGAGCATTTCACTGATGTCGGTTGGTTCCTGACGATCAAGCACGGATAGGCGAAGGATCTGGTATTCGCGTGGAGTCAAATATCGGCGGATCTGCTCGATATTTTGGTGGCGCATCTGAAGAGATTCGTTGCTGAGCACGACGCCGTCGGAGAGGAATTGGGGTTGGGTGTCCAGGCCTTCGTTGAAGTCCGAACAGGTGCGCATGTATTCATGCTGGAGAGCATGTGCGCGAGGGGTTTGCTCGATGGTGTCCAGCTCAGCGACATTGAAGCTGTTCGAGCCCGGTACCTCATCGAGTACCGCGGCTCGGCCGTAGACACGGATGTACTGCAGCGCATAGCCGATGAGGCATTTGCCCCGGCCATCTGCTGGTTTGTCTCCGTAGTTCTTAATGGCCGCCTTGACGGTATTGAAGAGACCAGGATAAAGAATCGATAGGACCTCCTCATCGCGAAGGCGAATGGATAGCTTCTGACGAATCTCAGCTACCCATTGTTCTTTCGACTCTTGATGAGTAACGAAGTCCCATGGATTCAAGTTCTTGAACTGGTCGCAGGTTAGGCCTGACAGCCAATTGCTCCTGATGAGGCGCATGCCCCCCTCCTCCGGTCGTGAGACCGGCTCCTAAGCGCAGCAAGGCCGAAGCCTAAATCTGCATTTGCGGCCACCGCGACAGTGTCCGCCCCTCCTTCTAATTGCAGCGAGCTTTGCTCTGCTGCTTCGATCCGCTGGCCATCCGTAGATTGTCCAGAAGTATTTGTTGGCGATTCTATGGGGCGCCGATGGGACAGGCAACTCTAAAAAAGCCCTGTTTTTTCACGAAAATCCGCAGCCTACCGCCGATTGTGAGACATGGCGGATAAGACTGTATGCACTAGCGTGCAGCGCCGAATTGGCTGTAAGCCTTGCGGCGTGGGGATATTGACGCCATAAAATGGCCATTAGTGGCACTATAATGGCAATGGCCGCAGGTCGACGGTGCCGAATAACCGTCTGTCGACCGATTGAAAATATTTTTACGGTCGTTATGTTCTCGCTATCTGTAGTGGAGAAATCAGCGTGAACAATGCAAATGAGAAAGCTCTAAGGCTTGCCAGAGCAGGTGAGTTCCTTACCAGGGGGCGGCTCCGGGCATGGACCGTCCGGTCAATAGATGGGCAGAAAGCGCTCATCCATCTCTCCTATATAAAGGAAGGGGAAATTGACGCGACGGTGATTTGCCTCGATGTGTGCGGAAGGGCCGATCTCGATATGGTGGCAGACCACATGAATGGACAAGCAGGTGTCGGCAATCACGTGGTCGATGGCCTAACCAATATCTACGGTATGAGAGCGCCGATGGATTCGATGCTCGCAGTAACCAGCAGTGGGGTGGTGCCTCCAATCACACAGTCCCGGCATTGATGTTGACCGTTTATAGTGCACCGACATTGCACCGGGAATGAAGCGTCCGTCATTTGCTTTCTGCATTCCCATGCTCGGCTACTTCAACCCGGGAAAGCGGTTCTTAATCCTTCGATCAGCGAACCCAAATGCACATCCAGCGGATGGATTAGATTCGGGAGCGTGCTTTCAGGCCAGCTCGCAATATGCTGATCGAAAAAAAACTTCTGCGTATGGGGAGAGCTGTCAGCAACTTTTGCCCGTTCTAATGCTTCCGCCAACCCGATCCTGCCTAAAGCCACCATAGCCATCAGCACCTCGAATTCACCAATCGTCAGGAAGTAAATGTTCTCATCCGGGATCTTGTCATCTGCGGCGTACTGGCTACGAATCTGCTGCATTCGGTCAGCGCCGATGGCATCAGCCAGCCGGCGGCCGTTTGCTATGTAAAGCTGCTTGTACGTGACAGCTAGAAGGAAGTTGGTCTTCCTGGTGCGGATGATGGGGTGCGCCAGGTCGTGCTTGACAATGCGGGTGCAAACGTCCAGCCCTTGTTCAACGGCCTTGATCAAAGACGTTTTCGTAGCCTGGTGCACTATGTCCCTGCGGTGCGTTGTCCTGCCGCGAACAGACATTTCAACGCCCTTGGCATCAATGAAAATGTTTGCGTCACCATCGACTACTAGGAAGTCCACGACCTTGCCGGCTGGAAGGTGTCGGATCAAATCCTGCTCTGCGGCATAAGCAAGGCACGATTGATCGCTCAGCTGCTGCTCTACATATTTTTCAAAAGCTGACCCAAACGGCGAGCTGAAACGGTCATTGTCGTCCTGCTTGAGTTTGTCGTAGATGAAGTGCCCAAGTGATCTCTGGAGGATCTGCTGATTTATGCACCAGTACTCCGATCCTACCTTTACGAGCGGATGTCGCATAAAGGGAGTCGGCTCAACGAACTCATCTGCACTGCGTCCACTTACATCAAGCTCTGCTAGTGCGGCCGGAAGCTTGTCGACGTCTATCGAGACTGCCCGTAGAAACGCGTCAATAACGTCTGGCGTTTTTGTGGGGAATAGATCGAACAGATGATCGCGCTTCATCACATAGCAATCTGCTCCATACCCGGCGAGCGTCGTCAATGAAAGAAGAAGGAAGTCGTCTACAGGAACGCTTGTGGACCGAAAAAAGCGCGTTCTGAAAAAATGATTTTCTGGTACCTGTGCGAACAGAGCTTGTTGGCGTGCGAGGTCCACCATGCCCTCATTGCCCTGGTGCACAAACTGTTGATAGGCCGCAGCTCTCAAAAAAAGTGTCACGTCCTCATAGTCGCTTGGCCGGCGACCTTTATTAGAAAGCTCGTACATCAGCTGAAGAATGCCGATCAACTCAACTCGGTCGATCGCAGGCCTCCCTGGCGTCATTGCGAGCGGATCGAGGAACACCCATTTAAGTAGCAGCAGGGTCTGCCAAGGATGCTTCATCAAGCGCCCATGCTCGCCTGAAACCGGTTCGTATAGGTATTCCAACGAAGCGTGGAGAACACTCACGGGCGAGTAACAACGAAAGCGATTCTGTATCACCTGCAATCGGTCTTCGAAGGTACCCGGCGTTTCTCTGTGTTGTGCTGCCATTAAACGATCCTTTTGGTGCGAGTACGTTGCCGGAGCTGATTGCCGTGTAGTTGATCCTGCAAATCGTCTCAGGGGCATTCGTGGTGGCTCCGCCTTCAAATAGGTTCAAAAACAGGATGAAAGCGCTGCCGCCTAAAAGCATTTCAATCGGCTGTGGACGGCAGTAAGTCAAAATCTATTTTACGGACCCGGAAATTCCAACAGTTCGCCATCCAGTAAGTCAGGCCCTAAGCCAGATGGCAGTGGGTAGCAGAGCGGCCATTCGCTGCTCACCTATTTTAGTTGGGTGGCCGTTCGTGCCTTGGGGAAGGTGTTGCAGGTCGAGACGCTTGTAGCTAATTCAAAGAGCAGGTTTGTCGACGTAGCTCTTCGATGATTTGGAGATCGCTCTCAATGTGGCTCTATTTAAGGCAGCAACAGAACCGCGATCCCCGAGTTACAACAGATATCGATGACCGTTTGAACTGCATGTGCTGCGTGGTTGCTTGCGGGCAGCGCGAGAGCCGCAGGTTTTTTCTCGACCAAGAAGGAAGCGAGTTCGACCAGAGCTTCGGCACGGTTGCTCGAGGTAAGGGGTGAAACGACGCAGCGGTACCCCATCAGCGTTTGACCTGGTGTTACAGCGACAGCCATCTCAGGCAATGCCGAGCATTCCACAAGAGCTACCGCACCGGCGCGTGTATTGCCTAACCGGTAAGCATCCAGAGTCTCTTTATTCCACCGCTTACGGCCGGAACTATTTACCGCATCCGCGGGGAGTCGTCCGTCCAGTGACATTCGTCCAAGCGTGTGCCTAGAAACCATTAAGTACGTCGCGGCCTGAGTGAGGGTGAACGCTTTCAAATTAGAACCTCGAATGGATACCAGTAACGACAGTGTTTGTTGCGGTTTGATAAACCGACGTTTTCGTCCCCGGTTTTTCACTTTTACTTCCGCGAAATCGAAGAAAATGAAAATCATGAAATAAAACAATACCCTGCACAATTACATTAGACGGGGATTTAAGCGTTTTGAGGTACAGCGAAGGCGCTTCGAGTCTGTACGTAATTATGAAATTAAAGACTGATTATGTAGCAAAAAAGGCATAACTGCACCCAAACCACGCTGAAGCGGATAGGCGGAAAATCTAGGGGGTGTTTTGGGGTGCGCGCCAGGGGTAAATGGGGATACTTGGGGGTGAAGGTGGCTTAACGTGGTTGAAAGGGGAATGTCCGGGGTTTTACAGGGGTGAGTGCCCCAAAGGAAAGGGCACACAGTGAGTCTGTTGGGGTGGTTTAGGGGTGTTGGTTAGGGCTTGCCGGGGTAAATGGGGGTGCAAAGGGGTAAAGCGGGGGATATAGGGCGGTAATAGGGCGCGGATAAACCCTATTGCTACCAAAGCTACGAAATACAACCTTTTTTGGTGGTTTAGTCAGTTATGCGTCAAAACATTCGTGACCTTGAACATGTCGGTCCATTCGTAGAAAAGCTCACTGCAGCTTCTGAGGCGAGACACGCATTGCTACATCAGTTGGTCGATCAGGTGACGTTTGCTCATGAGCAACTGAATTCATCTGCTCAAAAAATATTGGCTCAGCTAGATATGTTTCCTGCAACAGTCGACGGGGTTGCTCAGACGATTCTCTGGAGGTGGCGGCCGCACAAGACGTCGACGAAGGTCAGGTCGATTGAGGTTCTGTTGTGCCTCGATGACAAGACGTCGCCAAGACGTGCACAAAAAATGCTTTCGCTACGTGATCGCTCGGTCCGCGTTGCGTTGCTTGCTCCTGCAATGGGGAAGAGAAGGGCTGCTCATTTTTCGAAGGGATTGGATAAGTTTTTAGTCGAGGCGGATCGGGTTGCACGTTGGGCAAGTGCTGGTGGTCAACCAGTAGTGCTCAACCAACGAGCCGTCAGGTATGGATTAATCAATTGGGTAGATGGGATTGGTCAGGCATGTGAGGCCGCGTCCCCTTTCATCGCCGGTATCGTCGAGACATTTCTCAATATTGATGCGGAATTAAACGCCCTCACTTTCGAGTTCAATGCGGCCCGACAACCAGTAAGATTCCACTCCATCATCTGCAGGCGAGATGTACACGCATCCGATCCGCTTGCTCCATCTGCGCCAAGGTTTAGGGTCGTCGAGTTTTACGATCGCAGAACTGGCAAAAGGAGCAGTCGTGATGTGCAGTCGTACAAGCAGAAGATGGCTTTCGCAAGGCTAGCGGCCGATTTGCGAAGGCGCCTGGAGCGTGAGCCGACCAAGGCTGAGGTAGAATCGGCTCAAGCCACCAGGCGTATGCGGAAACCAAATGCGTTGATCACCGCAGAGTTGATCTCGCATTGCAAACTAGGCAAACACTCAGCCGGGATTTACCGGCTTCAAAAAAAAATTGCAGATGCTATGGGCAAATGGGAAGCATGCCGAGCTTTCCTCCAAGCGCTGCTTTGAAAGAGGTTAGAAGGAAGATGTCCGACTCGATCGAACAGTTAATCGCTATTGACCTTGGTAACGGGGTCACCAGCTACATTGCAGGTAATGGGGCGAAAGGTAGTTTCGCGTCCCTGGTGTCTGAGGCTAAAGGGACTCAGGGCCTTGGAGCAGGCTTCGCCCGGGAAGCCTTTAAACTGAAGGATGGTTCTTACTACGTCGGCGATGATTGCCGGGAGGCAGGCGCCGTTGTTCGCAGTACAGATTCGAGCTACTACAGTTCGACCGAAATCAGGGTGCTGTTCCTCAAGGTCCTCAAAGAAGTATCCGTTAAAAACCCAATCATCGTTACAGGGCTTCCTACCGAGTTCTTTAATTCGCACCGTGATGAGTTTGCCGCCACTCTGAAGCGGTGGGCACTGGATGAAGGGTATCAGCCGACCAAAATCCAGATCCTTCCACAGTATGCTGGTCCTTGGTTTGACCCTGAGCTGCTCGATGAGTCTGGAAATAAAGTCGATCCATCATTTGTGCTCAAGGGGAAAATTGCGATTGCTGACATTGGCTATGGCACCAGTGATTTCGGCCAGTTTGATAATGGTCGCGTATCTGATCTGCGCTATGGTGAGTCGCTCGGCGTCTCCGATATCCACAAAACTCTCTTTACCCAACTCGCGAACCCCGATTCGCTCAACGATCTGATCAAGTCTCCGAAATCGAAACTGCCAAAAGATTTTCGCCTAGATCTGCAGACCTCTGTTTTCACCATGGATAAATGGCTTCGTGATGGGGCCATCCCGTGGCGCGGTGAGATGATCCCGATTGAGCCCATCAGTCTGCCGGCACGTACCAAATTTGCCGATGACGTTTTACCGCGTGCAATAAAAACGTTATGGGGCAGCACAGATTTTCTGAATGGCTTTATCTTCGCAGGCGGGGGTTCGATGGTGCTTGGAACTGAGCTGCTGAAGAAGCACATTTTCACCAAGATCCTTCGTGCCGCGGACCCAGAGAATTCGGTTGTGCGGGGTTTTTATCGCTTCTACGTAACCCAATTCTTTAAGACGCATGCGGTGGTGCAGCATGGCCGCTGAAAAGCCACGGTCTATCGAAATCAGGGACTTCTTAGTCCCTGGTCACCACGACGCGCTACTGGCGGTAATGCAGGTGCATAGTCGCCGAGCTGGCAACCAGCTAGTGCTATCAATCTCAGAAGCGTGCATCGGTGGCTGGCCACTTGGGTTATCGGACTATGAACCGGCCCCTGAGGTGTTGAAAGATCGGCAGCGAGTTAAGGTTACGATTCGTGAAGATCGTCATCCAAACTTGTTCAAGCTTTACCGTTCGATAGGGCTTGGCTCGAAAGGCCAGGTTTTCTTAAACCTGTTCAACAGGCATATGTCAGTTAGAGAGGAAAATCCGGACGCAGTCAACGAGGCCGTGATGAAAATGCACGAGATGCTTATGGCCAAGAAGACTGGCGATGGAAGTGAAGTCATCGAGAAGATGACCGCGCCAACCATGTCCGCTCAAAATTCTGAGATGGGTCCGGTTGGCCACGACATGAAAGTTCAGGCAACGGATGTAGGTTCACCTTCAGAAACAATTGCAGTTGTACCACCGGCAACGCAGAAAAATGACGTTGTGTTCGTAACTGACCCCCTCTCTGCAGTCCCCATCGCGTTCTAGAAACCTGCATTACTCGGCTGCGTATCAGTAAACCCAAAAATCCAGGAGTCCTTGATCATAAAGGACTCCGATTTTTAACGAACCAGTCCAACCCTCAAAGCTCGCCAGCAAAATTTCCAACTCGACCTTGCCCCCTGTGACTGTAATTAAAGGCGGGAAAGCTGACGAATTGCTTGTTTCAACGCCACCTGTCATCGGTGTGTACAGGAAGCATTGTCGGGACGCCCGAGATTGACTGGCCTGATCAATGATCTGCGCGGCTGCAGACTCTGTGGTTGAATTGAACCGCGTCATTTGGTTGCCTCCACCCAAAAATAATCACGCGAGATGCAGAGATCGATTCTTGAATGAGATCGAGCAAACCAACGCATGGCATACGCAAAGAACCCCGGATTGTCTGCTTCTATAGGTGCCATTGCGTTGGTCAAGGTCGGCCCGAACTGATAATTCACGCGCACCTCATCGCCACCGGCGGCAAACTCCAAATGAACACGAGTAATGGAGTCCTCTGGAAGCCGGAATGCAACGCTGGCCACCAGGGTCTCAAAGTCACAAACTCCGAATTCACCACATGAGCCCTCGCGAACGTTCATGGCAAGTCGAGACAAGAAGCCGCCACCTGTTTGTGGCCATTCCACAAGGAATTCATTGACCTCGAAAGCGTCCATCTCCTCGATGTACGAATTGTCAGGGTTGAATAACGTGGCCTGCTTGAAAGCGCGAGAAGCAATCATTTTTTGAATCCTGCTGGTGGCACAGTTCGAACGCTTTAAATTAGGCAGATCGAATCAAGGCTTTCCGGTAAATACGCATGCTAGACATCCAGCCTGTAGACACATACGCAATAGGTGCGACGCAGATCCCGTCGCCGGTGGCTTCGTGGATATTCGCATTGAAGGTCTGGCTGTATGCGATTTCAAAGACGCCGTTCTCAGCAAGCATCCCCCGCATGATCGCGGCCTGGTCAGAAGAAAGATCTGGGAAGCAACCGATCGCCTCCTCAATCACGGCCGACGACTCATCTGGCTCCTTTGGCTGGACAAATGGGTACTCAGACTTCTGCAGTTTATTCGCCGGATATAGCGATGAAATTTGTGGCAGGGCGTCTGCCACAAACTCCAGCCGCGATACGATTTTCTCTACAGTATCCGTCCATGGATATGGGTGGGAGAGATCTGATGCTGAGGCCACCATGCTCACTGCAAATGGGATCAATGAGTCTGGATTTCCTTCAGCACTGCATCGAACCAGGTTGCCAAGGCAGTCGAGTAAGTACGCAGGGCGTGCAGAGCCGTTGGATGTGAAATACAGTTCACCGATCATAGTTACTTCTTTTCAACAATTAGTTTGAAGGTTTCAAGCAGACGCTCAACACCGGTTTCGATGAAATATTTCCCGTAATACCCATGGTGCGGTACGCCAGGCGAGTTTAGGTTTTCAGTAATTTTGAGATCCTTGTATGGGCCCCCGATGTCGCTGACGATCGCAGCCTCTACTGTTCGGACGTTTGCGTACTCTGCTTTTTGAGGCAGCCAGGCTCGAACGACCTTTCCGTCCGGGTCGACCAAGAAAACCATGGATGGCCACCAGTCGTAAAAAGGGCTTGCTTCATCAACGCTTCCGCCTAGCCGATCGATCACATACTGCTGACTTAAAGCTTTCTGACTGCCACCTTTCGGCAAGAACGGAGAAATCCATTCTTTGAAGGAAAGGCGGTCCGACCCGGATTTACGTGCCGCGGGCGAAATAAAATAGTTATCGATGCAAAGGCGGAAGGCCCTTTCGCACGGCTCATTGTTGAACGTTAGCCAAAATCCATGTGATCCATCGTTTTGCTTTACCAGCGAGTCGGGCAGGCTGTCATAGCCGAGGTAGTTGATTTCGAGGTCTACCTTGTTGTCCCGCACAAATTTGCTGATTTGCGCTAGAAACTGGGTTTCAGCTTTGGAGCGTACAGCCGCAGAATCTGCCTTGCCAAAACCTTTGTTCCAGTAATCTAGATCACCTTGAGGGGCTCGCGCGTCGGAGTAGACGTTCGAGGCAACCCAGAGCGACCACCGATGCGGAGTCCAGTCAGCCCGCTCAAAAAACCATTCACGCTTCGATGCCGCCTCCTCGTTCTGTTTGGTTTTCAGGCGAAAAGTCGAGCCTGGGAACTGGAATGCAGGAGAGCCAACCACATCGCCGCCAACGAGTGGCAATTCTTGTTTTTCATCACCGCAACCATAAAGAGCGGCCACTACCAGCGCCAAAGCCAGAATTTTCTTCATATTCATCTCCAATCAGAGGACGTTAATGCATATAACGTCCGAATCCAGGCTTCCAAGCCAAAGCAGGAAAATAATCTACTGCATTTGCTGAACCATGCACGAGATGTTTGGCCGGTGTTAATTGGTAGCCAGAAAGTCAAAGCCCGCTTCGAGAGCGGGCTTTGGTTTTGGTTAAGGTTTTTTCGGTCCAGTGGGCGTGGGTGGCTTGGCTACATTACCTCCGCCACTTGGTGGAGTGCGACCTCCGCCAGGTCTTGTTGGGCTGCCGAGAGGAGGAGGGCTGTTATCCGCATTATGTGGAGGATTTTGACTTGCCTTCGTTGAGCCGGTACTTGAGCCGCCGCCGTGTTGCGAACCGCCGCTTTGCTGTGAACCACCACTTTGTTGAGAGCTACTACCTGAACTCCCCTGGGATGAACCTTTACCGCCACCAGTTGAAGGCGGTTTAGAAGAAGCCTTTGTAGGGTTCAACTGACTACCAATACTCGAGCGAGAACCCGGAGACGCAGTTCCCGGGGAATAGTTTGTGCTGACGTTGTTATAAGCGTTGTTAGCCAGTGATGTGGCTGCATTGCCTGCTGGTTTTGCTGCTCCACCAGCAATTGCCGCGCCGCCTTTTGCAATCATCTTCCCTCCGCCCAGCGCGAGACTGGCTGCTTTCAAGGCTCCACCAGCAATAGCTAGGCCGGTCGCAGCCATCCCGCTTGCTGCACCACCCGGGTTGAAGCCGGAAAGCCCCTTCACATCATCCCAGATGAGCATTTTTGCAATAATGATCTCCACAGTAGTAAGCGCCATAAAGATGATGTATTGCGCGGACGCGGCGGAAATCAATAGGGCCCAGTTTTCCGTGTAGTTGCCTGCGTTGAAACCTTCCATAAGCTCACCGTTCATCGCCAAAAGTGATGACGCCATGGTGAGGCATAGGTCATTAATAAACGGAATGGTGAATGCAAAGACCAGTAGCTTCACGTAACTCAATAAGATATTTGGTGATAGGAAAATCGCGAAAACGCATATGATAGGGAACATAACAACGAGGATGCCTGCAAGCATGGCACAACCGTTAATCATTGCTGGGATCTTAAATTTCAGCATCCACTCCCGAAATTTCATGCCGAGGTCTTGCATGAAAGTCATCGTGCTATCAGCGATCTCTGAAAACCCGTTAGTCATGGGTTGACCCTGTATAGGCTGCTGAGCATACGGGGTCATATTTTGAGCACCAGTATTGCCCATTTTTTGCTGGGCAATCTTCGAGTTAATCAACTGCATCATCATCTGCTGGGCAGTCATACCATCACGCATCATGGCAGTTTTCTGTCCAGGCCTTCCATTAGCTGCTACTGATGCGTTGTAGTTACTGACTGCTTTAGCCACGAGCAAATACATCTGTGCACAGTTTTTTGGGTAAAAGGCGTGCGACTGATCGTTTGGAAGAGTGCCTGCAGAGCCGTCAGCGTACGCAGCATTCTGGTAGTCGGAGCCGAAACTACCGTTTACTGCATCGTCCAGTTCCGGTTGGCCTTCACCTTTGCCAAACATAACGCGATCCCAATACGCCTGCGTAGGCAACTGGTACCCACCAGTCGGGTTTGTGCCATTGAAAGGGTTGGCATCATCAGGGATTTTATTCAGCATGGCGATACCAGCAGCTACACCGGCTTGAATTTTATTAACAGAATTGGCCTCCGCCATACTCTCATCGTACATATTGAAGGGAACCTCACTTGACATGTATTTAGTCAAGTTTGGGTCTTTGTTCTTTATCGCCTGAAGCATCTCTTTACTCATAGTAAACTGAGCTTCCGATTGACCAATACCTGCAGAACCAAATAAACCAACGTTCCAGCCTGTTTTACGGGTGTCTTCTGTCATTCCCGCGGACTGCTCGACCGCCGATTGGCACTTGGTCATGTAGTCATTCATCATTGGCAAGACGGGGCTATCTTTATATCGATTTACTGTTCCTTGGTTTGTTACATGATAGGCATTATTGAACGCCAGCTCGTTAGCCCCTTCCTTGTTAACACTATCCAAACCGCTTTTGAATAACTGATAAATGCTGCCGATGATAAGCACCCCATAACCTGCGCCGGCTGCAAGTCCGACTTCGGCCCCATTTGGGCCGACTTTATAATTGCCGGGCTGCAGCAGCATTCCAGTAAGAAGCACAATCACCATGGCGCCAGCTGCGGTTCTCAGCTTGTCAACTGGTGACTTCAAAGCCAATACGCCGATCCATGCGAGACCACCGTACATGACGATGTCCATCGCAATCTTAGTGAATACCTGGTGATATGCCTGCCAAATGTTCAGGTAGTGGCTAACCAAGTCAACAAAGTTACCGTCCACAAATTTAAGGAAATCGTAGTTGGCTATGCCAGTTTCAACATCAACAGTTTGGTCACCCTGTGCCATTATTTAATTGCCTCTAAGGTAGACTGAAGAAGCTTATTACGCTCTTGGTCGTGTTCGATTTTTGCTTGAAGTGCTTTGTACTCTCTTCGCAAGCCCTCAACGGACATGTTAGTCCTAGCGACGATCTCAGGACTTAAAAGTTCGCTATCAGGCTGGTTGGCAACACCGGTAGTTACTCCAATTTCGATTTTTGCGATCACATTATCGAGCTCTTTCATCATCGCAAGAGTCGCAAGGTTTCGCTGTGTTGATGCGAACAGCGCAGGGTTGTTTTTCGCGAGTCCTCGCATAAGCTGATACTCGGAATCCGTGACGACGATATCAGCTCGATTTACAAGATCTTTATAAGATTTGCTGTTTTTGAAGTTTTTGCGATCTTCGCTGTAGACCCCATGGTAGATGTCCATGTATTCGGTGGTCATTTCTTTGGACAAAGTGTCCAAATTAGTAGTTCGTGGTTCAACAGTGGTTGCTCCGTCTTGAGAGCTATATGAGGGGATTAGGCCGGAATATTTTTTGATGTCGTCGCAACCCAATTCTGACGGAGCCAATACGAGAGCCCTTGTACCCTCAGCGTTAGCACCGGAGCATGATTTACTGGCGATATTGTTCGAGTTACCACCTGTTCCCGATCCCGTGCCACCGCTTCCTGATCCGGAACCGCCCGAGCCAGATCCGCCCGAACTTCCCGACCCCGAACTGCCACTCCCAGAGGAGGTACCCCCCTTCATTCCGATGAGTCCGCCGGTGGCACTGGAAACACTGCCCATCAAGCTTTTAGCTCTGTTGGTAACCTTGTCCTTCATCTCTCCTGCTTGCTTGATAAGGGAGCCGGTAATTCCCTCGCCGGTCATACATTCCGGGCTCTTAAAGCCGGCGTCTGCTGTACAGTCTGCCTCTGCCAATGCCTGTTTCTTTTGTTCGTAAGCCTGATCTGCTTTCGCTCGAACACCGCTACAGGTCATATTGGAAAGGTCCAATCCAAATTGACCCACACCGTTCAACTGGTCGATTACAGACTTAACAGTTGGTTGGCTATACGCGAGATACATGATGGCGAGGGATGGGGCTTGTTGAATGAACTGCTCGATCATCCCGGCATATTGACCAATTTGACCGTCAATAACGCCGCCCAAATTCAAGCCGTTACAACCGACACCCACTTCAGTCGCCGCATATCCACCAACAATTTTTGATGAGCTGTCCTGGAAGGGAGTGAACGTGTCACTGCTATAGGACACGCCCGCCTTGGCATCGTTAACTGCGCTACCATTAATCTTGGTACCAAACAAACCTGTAACATCGCCCATGCGAAGGTCCCACGGGCTGTCATCACCACCTTTTCCTGCTTCTGGTTTTGGCTCGTCGTTGTAACCGTAGTTACCCCAAGTTGGGGTACAAGCAACGATCAGCATCACCGCAAATAATGGTTTCAGATATTTAGTTTTCATTTGGTTTTATCCGAGCTGGCCGTTTGGATGTAGGTCATGCCTTGCAGGCGGTCTTCAAGTTGACTCATGGTTTTGTTGCCAACCAAAGTTGTTCTTGCGGACTTGGCTTTATTATCAATCCAAGAGATTGGCCAAGCGGTAATGCCAAGCTTTTCCAACTTGGCGCGTTCATCTACAGAAACGATTCGTCCAGTAAGCCCGCGTTGAGTTACTTTTCGGTTGAATTCATTTCGATCTGCGTCAAGCTGGAATATCTTTATCTTGAGCTTAGGATATTTTGCTTGCAATTTGGAAAGCCCATCAAGTTGACGATCGCAAATTGGACATGTGGACTCTACAAACACCGACATGCTGACTTCGTCAGTGTTGATATACTTAACTGCTGTCGCTTTTTCTTTGGCAGCGTCCAGCCCCTTCATGTTTTCAAGTTCGCCAGCTTGCCATGTTGCCATCTTATAAAGCTCGGCTGACTTTGTGTATTCGCCCCATGTTTTATCCATGTAGGTCAAATACGCTTTGGCCGCTTCAGGTGTCTGTTCAAGCTGAAGGCGGATCATGGCGCTAGGAGTGCCGGGTGTGAAATTGAATTCAAGACCTGTTTTGTTTACAAAGCGCATAGGCGCTGCTGGATTTTTTTTCGCGGCGCGGTTCATTTCTGTACAGTTCTTCATCCACTCCATATTCTGGCATTCGAGAATATTAGGGAGTTTGTCGAGTTCCGCGTTGTCCCGAGCTTCGGAGGCCTGATCCACCTTAGACATGGCAGCAGCTACCGCATCAGCAATTACGTCTGTGGGATTGGTCGCATTTGAAAACACGCTAGTTGCATTAAAAGCGACGCCGCCGGCTAAAAAGGCCAATGCAAATTTAAAAGTCTTGTTCATAGTTTCTACCTTAAAACCGAGGATAGTTCGCTGATAACTGACTGCGGATTACTGATGAATCTTGGTTGTCCTTTTTCGGGGACCATAACGATCGCAGGCGTTGATCTGATCCCATACTTCCTGGCTTCATCGCCGTTCAGATCGGGCCTGAAGCCAACTACTGGCATTGATCCAGAATCTTGCGTAAAAACCGTTTTCGGGTTCCACGTAGCCGGGTCAATTAGTACGTAAAACTGGAAATCAATTTTTTCCCCGAATCGAGCTTTAGCTTGTTCAGAGAGAGCAACTAGATCTTTAACGGACGAAGCGTTTTCAGTGATAAAGGTCTTTATAATCACTTGCGGGCTTACGGCCGGTTGTGGCCCAAGATATTTTTCGATTTGGGACTGAACCTTTTTATATGCGGTTTTAGCTGCCTCGATATCCTTGGGTAGCGGCACACCACTGGCACCGCCAATCGACGGTGGACTGCCTGGCGCAACGGTCATGGCTTCAATTTGCTTCAACATCGCGGCACTGCCTTTGTGCCCTCGTTCAGCTGCGGCAGAAAAGAACTTTTTGGCACGCTCGAGATGATCCGGATACTCGGACGACTTAAGCATCATCGTTCCCAAGTGATACATTGCGATCACGTTCCCTGCTTTAGCTTCTGGAAATAAAAGATCCCAGGCTTTTTGCTTTTCGCCTTTAAGCGAAAGCATTAGCCCTTCGCCAACTCTCTGATCGGCCGTGGTTTCAGGTGGCTCTGCGTATGCATTAAGTGCGAGCAAACTAATGACCAGTGGCCAGTGATACGGACGCATTCCGTTTCTCCGCGTAATATTTAGACATGAAGTCGGCGAGGTAGCGTTTCCGGTGAACTTCGGTGCTTGAGTGGTAATAGCCTGCCGCGGCTAAGTCGCTCCCGTACTTTTTCTTGAGTTCAGCTAAGTGGTTTGCCGCATAGTCCAAATTGAATCTCGGATCAAACCATTGCTGCACGGTAGCTATGCCCTGACCGTGCCAGCGGTAATTAATTTGTGCGATACCAATGTCTGTGTTAATTAGCCGAAGTTGCCTTACACGAATTTCTCCTGGTGCAACATCTTTACTGTCGTCGGTGCGGAGTTTTAGCGTTGTGCTAGCCAGGCTGCTTGTGTTGAGGAGGCTTGATGCAAAACTTTGAGCCTCCAGTTGGTTTGCGAAAAACCGCCTGGTCATCATTTTTTTAGACGTTACGAACTTCACCATCCATGGATATTTAGTGAGAGACCAGAGGATTCGCACAGCAGTATCCTTGTCTCCATATCGAAAAGCCTCTCCGTCAGCATTAAAGGTCCAAGGATTCTTGCTGGACTCTTGAGCTGTAATCGTACGAAGGACAATCGGATCAACGCCGTGTTTCATAGCGGCGTAATCGATCAACGGATCGTATGGCGATGCGACGGCGTCTATTGATGCGAGAAGGGCGATAAGCATTAAAAATGGCCATTTCACAGGCTTAATCCTCTAGCGTGGTGAAATGGTTTTTTTTCAGCCAGCTTATGCAGCGCTGGCGTTGAGGAAAACATTTATCGAAACGACGAAATAGTTGCGGATGCGGGTCCACAGGATCAGTTTGGAAATGCATGTGCAGGTATTCATGGTGCAAGACATACTGGATTACGCACCGTGGAGCGTTGTAACCAAGCGACTTACTGAGGCTTTGATGTACGATTATCACCAATGCGCCGTCGCGGCTCTCAGTGCTTCCTGCCGGCACAAACAAAGTGTCAGTGCTGACCCGGTTGATATCTCTAGCGATAGTTTCCCATTTGGGGTCGCCAAGCTTCTGCAGTACCTTGACGTAAAGCTTTGATGCTTCTTCGTGTCCGATTCTGAACAGAGGCTCCAATTCTTTTTTAGCCTGGTTGAAATCGTGCTTTTTGATGCTAGTAACCGCGGCCTGCAGTCTAGTTTTCATTTCGGTGTTAAGTGGTTCAATATCCACTTTGGGCTCAGCCGCTTCACTGGCGCTGGGGATGCCCCAGCGCACGTCAACTGTTATCGCAGACTTGAAAAAGCTTCTGGACACATCGTCAGCTAACCAGCGAAGCGAAGCCACATCGGCTTCGCTTACCTCCTGATGAACGTTATAGCGCGGCGCAGCCATTGGGTTGACTCCAGAACTTGTGCATTACCTGTCCTGCCGAGTTCTGAAGGTCGAGCCGATCGCCGGTGATTGAAACGCGGTATTGCTGAATGTAGTCACCCTGGCCAACCATGTTTTCAACGCCGTTATCGACAATGAACGCATGGGCGACGCAGGTGCTGCAGTTACGTGCAGCAGGTGCTACCGCTTTCACACAAACTTTCGGCCTCGGTGAGGACGTTGCCACAAGGTTGGCCTTGGGCGCTGTTCTCGGTGCAATTGCAGGCGAGTGCTTCACTGGCGCTGACGCTTTTGCTTTCACTGGTTTGGACTGCACCTTGGACGGTGTATCCAGCTTCGCTAATTGCAGTTGATTCTCCAAAGACAGGATCTTTGCGTCTTTGGCTTTCAGTTGTGCGCCCAGCTCAGCCATCTCTGCACTTGCACTGTCTTGCAGTCTCGGCTGAGTACCACTATCCGGGTTCTGAAGAGGCGTGCCAGCCAAAACATGGGCTGGTTTTCCCAGCATCGTTGGGGCCGCCAAAGTGGTATCGGTGTTTTCTGTTACCCCTTTGCCAAATGGATTTGCTTCAGGCTTAGCTTCTGTGGCCGCCGGCGCACCTGAAGCTGTGGCCGGTGCGAATAGATCGGCTACAGGTAATGCTGCTGTCGATTTTCCGGCACCCAGATCCGAGTCAACCTGGTGTTCGACAGAATCCTTTGCAGGAGCTGCAGGGAATCCGAATGCGTCCAGGGAGGCAGACTCTTGTTGTGGTTTAGGTACGGCCGGTGCGGCTTTCGTTTCATTCCCCTGGAATGGACCGTTGAGGTCGAGGTCGTCGAGTTGTTTGCCGACTGAGTTATCTACTACTGGAGGTGCACCAAGCGGTGAAGGCATAAGCGCACCGTTAGATGACTCATCCTTGCTCAGATCTGATTTGCCGAAATCAAGTGCTACCTCATCGCCCTTGTCCTTGCCTTTTTCCGCGTGTTGTTCCGGATTTGGTTTGGAAGGTGCACTCACAGGATTTTCTGCAGCGTTCTTCAACAGGAAGACAGCGATAAGGACGACTACGCCGAGCAAAACCTTCTTTTTCGTTGAGAGATTTTTCAGACCACCATTAGGCTTTGATGGTTGTGGAGAAACCTCTTCCGGTCCCTGCTCATCAAGAAGGTCATCATCAAGAACGGCCTGATCAGGACCCGCGGAATTTGGTGAATTTGCTTCGATAACATCACCACTGAGTGTTGGCTCAGATTGCTCCGGTTTAGGTTTGCCAGCGCCGGTTTTCATTTGGCCGAAACCAGCTTTGACGTTCTTCACAAAATCGCCAAGTGCACCTTTTTTTTCGTCGCTCATTTAGTTTGCATCCCCAATCACAGGCAGGTACGTAGGAGCCTCCTCGGTCCAGCGGCCGGGGGCGATCTGCACACATTCTTCATGCTCAGGAATGAGCATTCCGTTTACTACTCGACCTGGGATTTTCACGCCGCAGTTGACTTGCGGTGCATCCCAAGTAAAACGATCTCGAGCGCGCATTTTTCCCTTCATGTCAGTGAGAACCTGGCTTACGCCTTCGGCGTATGCTCGGCGTTCCAACTCGGATTTAGGTGCATACAGCTCTTTAACTGGTTTCTGTTCTTGGTCGACGATTGTTTCGCGCGGCTCGTACTTCTCAGAACAACCAGCCAGCAGCGCAAGCAAAGATGCGCACGCGACCGTATTAAGCAATTTGGCCATAACGGGCTCCATATGGGTGTGTGCTAGAAAGAGCGATGATCGCTTTCTGTCGAGCAGTAGCTTCGTCGGCATAACCGTTCTGCTCCATCAATTCTTTCGCTTTAAGTTCGCGCATGCGGTAGTCATCCGGATGTGAACTTGCAATCCATAGCGTCATTGGGCTTGAGAAAAGCCGGAACACGCCAGAATAGTAAAGGTTCTGGCTAGTTCGCATTCGGTAGAAAACTTCGGAATACATTGGTGGCAATGAAGCTAATGATTGCCATAGATCAATTTCTTCAACAGAGAAGTCCAGCTCTTCGCGGGCAACTTTGTAATCCGACTCAGAGCATGCAAGGAAGAAGTAATGGCTGGTGTTTTCGAGAATGCCGTCCTGTGCATCACCGCCATTAGTCTCGGCTTGGATCAATTTTACAAAATCCTTGATTGTTTGACTGATCAACAAGCACCCGCCACCGTAACGACGGAGTTCACGATAAAAACTCGAAAGAGCTTTTGCTGCGTTAGGGTCTGATAGAGTTGCCCACGCTTCGTCCACCGCAACGACTTTCTTACGGTTTCGCTCGAGCTTGAATTTGCAATAGATGTCAATTTGTCGAAAAAGGGCAAGCGTAACGACACCCAGCGCCGGAGATTTGGACATGCGTTGAGTTTCAAGAACGGTAAAGTCGTTATCCCAATCGACTTCCAGGAACCCATCAAACAACGCAGCAAAGGGACCTTTGCCGTAGTACAAGGTGAGGTTTTCAACAAGTACCTTACCCTTTTGCTCTTCAAAATTGGTTTTTTCCAGGTACGGGATAAAGTCGCCGAAACGAGGCTCTTTAAGCGGATTCTGCTCGATCCAGTCTGTAAAAAATTCAGTCATCGCTTGGTAAAGCAGTGAAACAGTTACCCTCGACAAGTTTGATTTTGTGTTGCCAGATCCATCACCGGCTTCCATCATCATGATTAGCATGCGGGCGATGAAGAACATGTCTTCAAGAGAAGGCATTACGTTCTTACCGTTTTCATCCCTTTGTAAGTAAAAAGGATTGATGCAAATCGGATTAATGATTCTACGCGTTACTGGTTCTTCGAATGGTTCCGTAGCAAGTCGAACATAGTTGCCGCCAAGCACCATGCAAAGCGATTCGTATGAGTCGCCTTTATCGATAATCCATACCTTCGGTTTGTACTTAACGCGAAGAGCCATCAACAGATTGTTGAAGGTAAATGACTTACCGGAACCGGTAGTACCACAAATCAACGAGTGTGCCGTGTTGACGTTCTGGCCCCACAGGTCAATAAAAATTGGTTGACCTGCTCGGTTGTTCATCAAAATCGCAGGATCATCAACGCCCTGGTATTCAATGAACAAAGGAGCCAGGTGCGAGAGGCTTTCAGTCAGGTGGGGGATGTCACGCTTTAGGAGCGACATACTGCTCTGGCGGAAGTTGAAGGGCAGGCTGTTTCGTACGACAACGTCGCCTCGCAATTCTTCTTTGTGTCCAATGCGCCACAAGAGTTTCTCGAGCTGCATTGCCTGATCTTCAATGGCCGGCTTATCAAAACCCATCAGATTGATGTGGATGGAAGTGTCAAAGAACTGGGCCCTGTCGTTCACGTTTTCCGAACTAACCCGATTGCGGACTGCTGCTAAGTCGTCCTTTTGTTTCTGCAGTGTGACTTTATCGCCGACGCGCATTGATTCCTTCGCTGAAATCATCCGTCCTCGGACTGCGACGCGTGTCATTACCAACAGACTGCTTGGTACGCTCCAATTTAGAGTAATAATGCTTTCGGATTCGACCCCAGTCATTACTTGCTGAAGCATTCCAGGCATGCTTCTGTTTGGTTTTCCCAGCATAGAAACAGGCCGAATGTAATATGGGACACCACGATCGTGAATGGTCCAGCCTTCAGGTTCTGTTTCTACATGCGCAAAGCTAGCTGTCGCAGATAGTTGCTGACGATGGTTTACCATATTTGGATTTTGGAGCGCTTCAAGAACCGCAATGTCGTTTCGGTATTTTGGAGGCTCGATTTCAAAGCTGCGGATTGGATTAAGTAATTGGTAATGCAGGTTGATGTAGCCCTGTCCGGTCAGAACCTCGGGTCGAAAGTTGTACGTCACCATGCTCTGCTCAATTTCTTGGCAATGGCGGCCGAATTCTTTGGCGTGTTTGTTGTACGCCTTTTGAACCATTTTGTTCGCGTCGACTAAACCAACAGCAGCCAGGGACGCTTTAACGGCTGAATCTAATAGTTTGCCGAACATGTATTCTGGAGACCACATGAACACCAAATAAAAATCGTTGGTAAATGGGAAGCGGCCTTCGCGAACTTCGCGCTGAATTGCGCGGGTAGCTGTCTCCCGAACATCATCGTCAGTCGTATTTTCAATCTCAGCAATTGCATCGTCCTGCATCTGCTTGAGTACGCTGGATGATGTTTGACTAAAAAAACCATGCGCTGAACTTGCGGCACGTGCCTGTCGATTGATGATTGACGCAGCAATTTCTGCCGCAAACTCACCTGCCTCGGGATCAATTTGATCTTTGTACCGACCCAGCACCTCGCGAATGTCGCGATGTGTATGACGAATAAACTGGCCAGAACTACCCGCCGGATATTTATTCAGTACGTCTCCGAAACAGCTTGTGACGGCCAACAAACCTTCATTGTTGAGCATGGAAGCATCAACGCCAGAAAATTTCCAAATCTTAGCGAAGCGTCCATCAATTGTATGAAAGTAGCGTCCATGCGATTCGTAGACGAATGCATCTGACAGCAGCTGAATAGGCATGCCACCCTGATAATTGCGACGCGCCAACCCCTGCAATTCGGAGTCATATAGGTGCAAATTACTTTTCTCAGCCATTGGTCGATACCTTCTTTGTCGCAACAACAGTACGGGCTTCTGGATAGACCGTTACCTGAGTTCTACTAACTCGACTAAGGTATTCAGCTATGTCCGTGAGTGAGTTTGAATTTGTATTGAGTTTGACAATCTCGTTCTGGTCGATTTGCGGATCAAACTCTGCGTCATAACCACTTGCGGCGGATGCCAGTTTCAAAATTTGACCCAAAGGAAGGTCCTGGCCTTTGAAAATCTGCGCCCAAGGAATCTCGTCTGGTTCGGGCAATACACGTGTGTCCACTGTGTTTTGCTTGGAAAACATCTTCCGATACAGCTCAACGTCAGGTTGCCGTATGGTCAGGTCTTTACCGCTACCCAGGATTTGTTTCTCGTAGTACTCGCGGATACCGTCCTTCTGTTCCTGGCGAATACCGTCAGCATGAGCTGACACGGTCGCCACGCACGCAAGGACAAAAATTAATTTGCCCATTCTGCTTCCTCCACCACGATGTAATCCCAACGCCCACCGTGCTTAACGCCGGTTCTTTTGTCGGCGTATGGAATGATCCAAATCGGGGCGACCACATCAGGATTGCGGATTGGGTAGTAGGGCTCAGACGAACCTAGTTCAGGGCGCGCCCGTAGGCCTTCTCGCAGCAGACGAACTGTGTCCTGACCGCCGCTTGTGTTCACGGTGTCGTAGATCTGATCCATGCTTGCGCTGTTCCTGAATGGTGCTGGATCGCTGATGCAACCAGAAAGAAGAAGGGCAACGGCAATAACTGAAAGAGCTCTGTACATGGTCACTTCCGGATCAGATCAAGGTGTCGTACATCGAGGCGTCGATGTCGAACGGTTCGAGAGGCTTGAGTACGCGGATCGTTTGATCGCTGACGAAACGGAGCCGAATACCCGGCTCAACCAACACGGTGTCGATGGCCGAGTTGGCTTCTTCTTCGAAACGCTCGGAGATTTTCTGAAACATCGACCCGATGCCTTGGGTGATGGCAGCCTTGGTCGCATCGCCTGTTAGCTGGCTTGTAGCGGTTGAGGTGCCGTTCTGCAGAGAGCTGGTGTTCGTGAATTCAGCTGAGCTGAGTGTTGTCGAGTACGCAGCGGCAGCGGCGGCGGCTGACTGCAGCGCCAAGGTGCGCCCCGATGCTTGATCGAGCTTCCCGTAGACATCTTGTTCGTTGTCCCGGACGTCAACGATGTATCCAGTTGCTGCTACTCGTTGCGCCCCACCTGTGGCATCCCAGTAGCTCAATTGCTCGACGCGAATAGTTGCGCGACCTGTGTTTGAGCTAGACGTGCGACGACCAGAGCAGAGCCCCATCAAGTGGATTGTTCCAAGGTCGCGTTCTACACCGTTTGGGCCATGGAAAATTCCATGTACAGGAAGCACAACTGGGCGAGCCGGTATCTTGCTTGTGGAGGACGAGCCTGGCGCGTTTGCACCGATGGGGCATGCCACGCCATGAAGGGTTGTTACTTCTACGAAAGAAAATGCAGGGATCTCGTAGGTGTCATCCTTTAGCTTTTTCTTGGCTTGTTCTTCCGGCGACCGCGCAACCGGTTGTGCAGCTGCTACTTGTTGAGGCTGAGACTGTTGGCTACCGTAAGCTTCGTTGAAGTTTGCGTCTGTAGCGCGGCCACTAGAATTGCTGTCGGGTGCCGACATCTCAGCAAACAACTCGCTTTCGGACTGAGAGCCCTGAGCACCGCCGCTTTTGCCTTTGTAATTTGTTTTTGCTTGGGGTTTGAGAACAAAGTAGTTGGGCCCGTAAGGGCTAGCGGCCGCTACTGGAGCAGCAGGGGGAGCAGCCGGACCAAGATCGAAGTCACCATCAAATGACAGTCCACCAGAAGGCACTTTGACATCTGGCAAATCACCAATTTTTGAGCCTTTATCTTTGGAATTTATTCCTTGATAAACGGCATCGATTCGTTCTTCGCGAACTTTAGAAAGTTCTTCGTTCAGAGAGCGGATCTGTGCGTTGCTTTGTTGCAAGCCGGTACGAAGTTCATCACGAAGTGCTTCATCGCGTTTTGCTGATTCGGCAGCCAAGCGTGCTTGTTTATCTTGAAACGATTCCATTTTTTTCTGGAATTGAGTGAGCGCAGCGTCTTTGTCCTTGGCCGTGATTTTGTTGATGTCATTGTTGTCCATCTCTACTGAGTTCGTAGACTGCTGTGTTTCTCGAGCAGTGGTCTGAGTATCAGTAAAGAACTTTTGATATATCATCAGGCACACGCCGACCACTACAAAGCCAATTACAAGCTTTTTGCCAGGGTTCTTCCGATTTCCATCTTCGCTCATTGCATTTTCTCCGAAACAATGAACAGCAGACCACGGTGTGAGTCGCCGTAAACTTCGGAGATAAACTCAGGTGACGGGCCCAAAGTTCTAGAGGAGGGAAGCATTGCCGCTTGGCGTGCAATTCCGATTGAGGCCTGAACGTTTTTGTTCGAGTAATCTATTTGGTCTATTGCAACCTTAAAAGGCGTCCGACCGTTATTGATGATTTCGTAGGTTGTGCCCACGTAAGTTGGGCCCACAACTTGGGATTGCAGTATAAATTCAACCGAGCCTTGACGAAACACCACTCGCTGATCACGAGTTAGCTTCTTAAAGTCATTGCGACGGTAACCGTTGGGCACCTTTCCACTGTACAAGTAATTCATCAAGCCCTTTACGCGGCCACTTGAGTCTTTTGCAAGGGTCGATCGATCAATTGGACCTTCATTCGTGATCGTAACTTGACTGTCTGCGCAGCCGGGCCGCGTAATAAGCTTAATCAAATATGATTTTGAAGAGTCGCCATCAACGGTGACCAAGCCCGTATAAAGAGGGTCTTGGCTCTGAAATGCCAGTTTGTTAGGGATCGGGTTTGGATATATCGATACGCCTTCACGAATTTCAGGGTTGAATCCTTTTAACTCGGCTTCAGGGAAGATGACTTCTGCACGCTGGTTGTCATTCGAGATAAAAACCTCTACTGGAGAGTTTTCGTAGACGACAGAGCGTGGGGAACGGTTGCATTCCTCATCAGCATAAACAGAAGTAGCCAGGCCTGCGGCAACCATCGCAGCCAGTATTTTCATTTTCAATCTGTAATCTCCTGCTGTTTCATGTCGTCAGCTACTACAGCCCACTCGAAATGCTTCGAAACTTTTACGGGCTTAATTAAAATTTTGACGTTGAACTTTTTGCGGTCGAAAACTGTATTCAGTGTTGCGCGATAACGAGAGGCCTGGAATGACACGACATATCCAACTGACGGATCGTGCTCAATCTTGAAGGGAGATGTGCGAACGAATACCTGCGTGATCTGCTGCTCTTCAGACTGCTTTGCTGTTAGCTTCAGATTGTCTTCTTGCAACGCGCGCAGGCGGGGCGACATTAAGCGCATTGCTTCGTTGGCATTGGTGAATGATGATTCGGGGGTAAAATTGAATGCGTTATCCAGAAATACAGCAACGAAAGCCACAATGTGGCTGTCTGGAATTTTGTTCTGACTAATAAAAACCCCATCAGAATTGGGGAAGCCATACATAATGCGTTGGCCTTGGAGCTCGATATTGGCTTTGGTCAACTGATCGTTCTGCTCGGCCTGAATCTTGATGATCGCCCCCAGAAGAATTGTGACGGCGATGAAGGCGACAATAACTCGGCCCGAGCGAAGTTCGCCTTTCCCAAGCAAATTGAAAAACTTCAGTGGAACGCCATAGTTGTCGCTCATATTAAGGCTCATATCGATTGCAGTAGGTAGGAGAGGGCAGTAACCCTGCGTCAATCCAGAGTTTCGACAACATTTTGTTAAGCTTGGTAAGCGGCTTCTTAATTGCTGGAACCTTGGCGGCCAACTCACTTTGCTCCCAACGTCCAATGAGAAGGGATGCATGAAGTACGAGATGGCCGCTAGGTTGATTACGGGTGGCTTTCTTATAGAACCACAGACATGCGCAACCTATGGCAAAACTAATTAGTGGGTCGTCAGTCACTTTATTGGCAATGACCAATGGAATAACCCACATAACCAAGTCTTCTCTTTCTACCCCGCCAAAATTTATTGGCGAAGTTGCATATACCAACGTGTCGCGCTCTTCTGTTGTTCTAAGTCTCATGACTACGTTCCAGATACGTCGGAAAAACCTGCCCAGCTTGCGACTTGAGTAACGGTTTTCTCGCCGAACAAGCAGAGAAGAAGGACGCCAATAGGAACCCACCACAATGCCGCGCGGGCGAAGAAAATTGAAAACAAGAAGCCGGCCAAGGACAGGTAAAGCCCCCAGTTCGCAATGGTGTGCCACCAATCTTGCAAACTAGATGTGGTATTCCCTTTGATTTCCTTGGTCGGGCCGAACTTGCCATCCCATGCTGCGTTGGCCATCTCTGGGTAAAAAAAGAAAGTGGCGACCAGGACCAGTAAGCACAAACTGGTCATGAACCGCCGCATCTCCTCTTGGCGCAAATTGAAATTGAATCCTTCGACGGTCATCGTCTTTCTCCGATTCGGGTAGGTGTGAAGTACTGGCCATCGGGCGTGAGTTCCTGATACCGCATGCGTTTCCGCTCCGGTGACAGGATCACGTTGATGGTTTCCTCCATGGGCCGGACTTCACTCAGCATCCTTACTAAGTCCAGGCCAGGAAGCGGGTGGTTGGCTTCTGCAAGCTTCATTTCCGTCTGAGCCAGACGCAGGGCTTGAGCCGCGCTTGCCAGGTGCTCAACGGCAGCCTGGTAGCGCGGATCACGCTGGTCGATTACGTATTGGTCAGCGGCAATAGCCTGTGTCCCTGCTGTGAGTGCAGAGATGGAAAAGCAGAGAGCCAAAATTTTTGGGATCATCAAGAAATCCTCCTTTCCGGTAATAGTGGGAAGGGAGTGACCCGTTTTTGGCCCTTTGCAGAAAAAAACCCGGATTGCCCGGGCTTTTCTTTAGTTCACTGGCTGCGCGGCCAGTTTTTAACGATCAGTTCAGTGATCCACCGTCTTGTGCGATGGAACTGGGCCATGAGTACCTTGGCCAAATATCCAACGAACTGGACGAACAGCAACACCAGCACTGCTTGAATGATCGTAAAGACCATTCGTACTGTGCCGGCTACTGCGTGGGATGTGATCGTGCGCGTAGCGGGAAAGCTCAAGCCCACGCCGATTAAAAACAGCGCGATGAAAATGTAGGCCGGCCAGCCAGCCCTTTGAACGTGAAATTCAGCGATGTCTAGAAACCAGTTCAATACCGGTGTGAGGCTGTAATCCCAGTTACGAATTTTGTCGACCCAAGTCATATTTCCCCCCCTAAAAGTTTCTGCATGCGGAATGTTTTATTGCTGAAGGAGCCGGCGGTTCTTAGCGGTGAACGCAGCCCAGGCACCGACTCCCTCCCTGCCGCGCCGGTGGCGTTTAGTTAGTTGCATGTTGCTGAAATGCACATTCGGGAAGGTATTCCGCACAATTGGCATTCGCAGTCGATAGGTGCCCGACTTGGCGACCACGATTGCGTCACCTTGGTCCAGGGTCTGGAAGTCTTCCGGCTGCAGGAGATCCTCACGTGTAGCCTTCGCGCCCACGCTTTCACTGGTTCCTTCGTTGTCGTTGGTAATGAGGCCTGATTGCTCTGTGCTTAGGCTCGTACCCTTGCTCTTGGCTTCGGTCGTTTGTTCAAACGACCTGAGTGTCGTCCCCGCAAGTTTGATTGCGAACTCACGTGTTGCTCCGTCCTTCACATCGCAGTAAATGTGGGTCCAGCAGTTGCCGAGCACTTTGTCTGCGAACTCCTTGGATAGGGTCTGTAGGAAACCGATGCCTTGGAAAGCGATAATGATCGGCACGTTTGCACTACGCGCCAGCTGGAATAGCGTGATTTGGCTTTCATCCATGAACGATCCGTATTCGTCGAGGATGACCGGACAGATCATTAGTGGTTTGGTTTTTTCCAGCTGGATCTCACCAACGGCGCGGGCAATATCAGAGATGAAGAGTTTGCCGAAGAGCTCAACACCGTCCTTATCAGCAAGCGCTGACATGGACAAAATTACAACCTCGCCGTTGAGAATGGATTCCTTGATATCCACGTCGGGGTTGTACGTGTTAACGATGCGCGAGTATTCCGAGTGCGCGAACGCCGATAGCTTTGAAATTGCTCCTTGGAGCAAGGTTTTGAATTTTTTGGTATCCCATACCTGCTTGTCTTCATCCCACCAGAAGCGCAGGTAGGACAGCAGGAATTCCTTTCCATCGGCATGGTCGGTTGAGTCTGACTCCCTGATCCTGTTCATGTAGGACAAGAGGAGGTCAAAGTCTGACAGCAGGGCGATCAGGTCTTTGATGTGAAACGCCGGATTACCTGGCTGTAATTTCAAGCAAAGAATTGCGGCAGACAGCGAGTACCGGTTGGTGTCTTTCCAGAATTCCTCGCTTGAGTTCGCCTGCATTTTCATGGCAGTCGATAGGGTTGCCCGTACACCGCCATAGAAGAATGGATTGTAAGTGTGGCTGTTTTCAGGGAATTCAAAGTTGATGATTTTGAGTTGGTCAAGTCGATTTGCGGCAGCCATCATGCCCAGTACGGCGCCTGCAAAATCAGAGTCTGATTTTGCTTCAACCAGGATCAGGCCAGCCCCTTTTTTTATCTGTTGCTGAATGATACTGAGAATCAGTTCTGTTTTGCCGGTCCCTGTGGCGGCCATAATCGCAAGGTGCCGGGTCAATATGTCGTCCGAAAGCAGGAATGGGATCATCCCTGGATAGGCATCGAGCAAAGTGGCTCGCACATCATCGGCAGTGGCCACACCGGTGTCGTTGGTCAGTTTGTCCAGACGCTCCTTCCATTCGATCCATGGAAGGGTCTTGCCAAAGAAGGTTGACCGCCTGAAATCGCAGTCCGGTATGTCCGACTCGGTGTACGACCGATCCCATACCAATGGCGCCTCAAGCTCATCCTCCTCGCGGTTCAAGAACAGCGTCCACATCGCGCATGCAGCAGCGATCGAGACTGCTAACGGCAGTGAAAGGAATGGAACCGCGGCACCCACTAACGGAATGCTGATTGCGATGTTTCGCCGCCGTTGTAAGTCGGCCTTTTTCTTTTCTAAGGCATCAAGCCGGGACGATCTGATCGCCATTCTGTGCCATCCATTTAGGTAGGGTTGAGCGGACCCGGGTAGGTTCGCAGCCTGGGAAGTGGTCTACGACGCCATCGATCTCGCCGACCAGCACCAGGGTTCGCTTGGTGCTGTTCAGTAGCGTTGACAGGAGTTCAGCGTTAATCAGGTTCAGGTGTTCCTTGAGCACGACCAAAATCACGATTTCGTAGACCCGGCCGCGTATGAACTTGGGCGTCATCACCGCACCGTGGAAGAGGTTCAGGTTGCGCTTCAGATCGAGTGCGATGGGTTGGCCCTCCCTCGGGGTAGCCAACATGCGGACTGGGTTAAGTTCAGTCGCGGTAAACACGGAGAAGGCAGGGTGAATGCCAGACACCACCTGTCTGACGACTACCGGCAAGCCTCTATAGAGCTCCTTGCCATGAAATTCGACGGGAGCATCCGTACCTATGAACTCACTTGCGATCGCGCTTGTAAGCCATGTCACAGCGTCACCGGTGGGGATGTCAGCCTGTTGCTTCACCACGACGGGTTTGATATCCATCAGCGGGTCAATTTCACATTCTTCGGCGAACATCTTGATGAGGAGGTTGATCGCCTCTGGCAATTCCTCGCGCTTAGCCTTGATCCAGCTAATTGGTTGAGTTGGATCGAATGTGTCGTTGGGCTTGAGAGCGCCAGACCAGACTTTGTTGCTGGCCAATCTGTGCTCGGATTTCGCCGGTAGCCAGAAGCTGGCCAAGAATGTTCGGATCTCTTTGACCTTGGCCAACTCGTCGAATGGCTGGCCGACGGTTTGCGAGGGCATGTCCTTTGGCGCGCCAAGGAAGAAGATGCGCCCATTTGCCGGCATTGCTTCGAGAATGAAATTCGTCTCTTCAACGCCGATTGAGTCTGCGCCTACAAAGACCACTACATCTGCGCTGATGGGGCTCGACTTGTGGTTGAAAGGGACCCCAGTTTCCGGGTCCAAACCAACCAACTCTGCGTAGCCGACGACTGACGCATCTGGACCTAATGGGCGCTTAATTTCGGCGACCATCTCTGTTGTGCTGGCAGCAAACACTACGTCCGTTCCGAACGCCTTCAAAATGAGATAAATGCCGCGCACGATGTTGAGTTGATCTTGAAGTGTTTCGCATTGGATCAGCGCCAGGCGCTCGGCAAGTAGTGAGCACAGCCCGGCAGCCAATTGGCGAGTTGCCGGCACACCCAAACTCAAAGGCTTGAGGAGCTTTACTGCCATTTCGTCAGAGGGAACGATGTCGCCCAACTCATCTGCGTTCAACTCCACCCATTTAAGCGTCTTTTGCACGAGAGACTTTTCTATCTCGTACAAGTTATAGAGTTGGAGTTTCTTGTCTTGAGCATGCGCGACCTTGGCTTTCGACAGTTGGGTCACGGCATCTGAGAGAAGAGGGCGGAGCTGTTCCCGGGTAATGCCCAATAGCCGACACAGGGATTCCGCCAGGGGGCCGCCGGCGATGTAGCTATGGCCGAGCCAGGCCTCGCGCCGGAGGATCGCCACAATGGCTCCCTTAACCGCAGATAGGGAATCATTGGCGACCCGAAATTTCTTCGCCAGACCTTGCGCGGTGGAAAACAGCATGTCGTCGAAGTGCACATAAAGCAGGTAGGGATCTTCACGCAGGATTTGATTTAGATCCGCGTTGTAACCGATTCGGCGTTGGAGTGTGGATAGCTTTGCCGGCGGGATGCCCTCGAGGTCAATTTGCGCCAGCGCCAATTGTTCCGATCGTTGCTCGGCCCAGGTGCTTCCTAGCTTTTGCGCCTCAGCTTCACTGAGTCCAGCTTCCACCAACCGGCCTGGCGCTCGCTCAAGGATGTCTAAGAGGTTTTCACCAAAATGCTGAACTGCCTTGTTGGTACTGGCGCGGGACACTCTGGTGAGCGTTGAGAGATAGCTCGCCATCGCGTCCACCGACTTAGGCGGCATCGAGTTGAACATCGATGTGTCGAAGTCGCCACCTGGGATGTCCGGACTCCATTTCCCGTAGAGAATGAAATCCTCGTACAGGATGGCATTGCCGAAACTGCCAGTTCCGTTGAACACCGTCCCATCTTCACGTTTGAAGGTGCAGATTGACCATGGTCCGTGAGGGTCGGTGTACTGGATTGATACAAGTGTTGCTTGTTCTCGCAGCAAGCCGTCGGTTGATTCGGTTACATGTCCCATGTTCATCCTTGCTCGAAAGGCCTACCGCTGTTCACTATTCGCGCGGCTTTAGCCGTTCGCACCAGCGGGCGCATGGTGTAAACCAATGCTTTCTTTCTTAGTTCTTCAGGCTCAACGCTGAGCTGCTCAGGAAATTTGTAGGTAAATGCCACCAGCATGTCGAACATGGTCACGAGCGTTACCGCGCGTAAGAGTTTGTTCCAGTAGTTCATGCCGTCTGGGTAGGCGTTTACCGGGGTGTAACCTTCGAAGATCCCATCGCAGGGGAGGTCAAGGTAAGGCTGCATCATCACCTGCAGCTTCAGCATGGCGGCGTCGACACCGCTCGTGAAAAGAGTCGCCGCGGTTGAACGCTCATGAAGTGGGCAGGCGAAAATTACGCTTGAACCGTCATGGAGGAATTTACGAAGTGTTCCGCGTCGTAGCGTCGCGTACTGAAACGGATACGACTCATCGAGCAACGATTTGGCTTCGTCTGTATAAATTGGGTGCATTGCAGGCCTCGGATTCTCTAATCAAATAGTGGGTCTGAGGTGACCCATTTTTGGCCATAATGTGAAAAAAAAAGAAAAAAAACCCCGCTTGTGCGGGGTTTCAATGGAATGTGATTCAACTGCTCCAAATTTGGAGCATGAGTTTAAGGCGGTCCTCCAGTACGGTTTTGTCTTTCTTAAGACTGGAAACCACTTGATTCAATCGCTCAATTTCGTGAGTGTAGGGCAGGAACTCGTCTTTTCTTATGGCCGAATTTCTTGCCTGAGCAAGCTCCTGTCTCAGGCCATTTGTTTCCTTTAAATTCTCTTGCCTGGTCTTTACCAGTAGCGCTTGGTTATCGTCGTGCTGCCGATCGAGCAGTTGATAGAGTTCTTCGTTCGATTTTTCACGCTGGCGTACCGTCCCGCGAAGTCCTGAAATCTGCCTATTCAATTCTAGACGCAGATGTTTACTGCCGAATTTTACAGTCTCTACGTAATTTGGACGGTAGGCGCGATGCCGCAACTCGTTTATTTCCGTTTTTGCATTAGCGAGAAGGAATTCCAAGCGCTGCCTGGCGCGAATTTCTTTCACTAACCCCCGCAATAAAATCAGCTGTGCATCGTCATTCAGGGGGCCGGCGAGAGCAGCACCGAGCAGGATGAGTAGTCTTTCCACCCTCGATACAGAGGTACCCCCGAGAATACATTCCATTGGATTCAGCTTTTCTAAAGCGGCATCCAGATGCTCCATGCTTTCCAGTGTAATGGCGAGTTGCTGAATCTCGTTCAAAGCACTCACATCCGTCGAGGTTAAGGGGGTGGTGGGCGAAACCATATTGGCAACTACTGGTGTAGCGGAAGCAAGGCTTTGCCGGCGCGCTGCACGATGTCGAGCTTAAAGAAGAAACGTTGAAATTGCCGCGCCTGTTAGGAAGGCTACTGCCGCCAACACGCAGGCTGTAGCTGTATCTCGATGGCCTGCACGATTGAATGCCCAGGCACCGAAAGCCCCGATCGGAAGAAGTAACAGCGCCCAGATCATCTGAGGGGCGGCAATCCTACGAACCAGGTTTGCTTCGCCACCGGCGACCACGCCAAACCAATCCGCCAGGCCAAATGCAGCTGCCGCTAGACATGCCAGCGCCATGAGGAAACTGTTGTGGCTATAGCTGAAACGGCCGAAATGGATTTCGCCGTCACTTGTTGTTTTTTCGGTGTCCATAGGTCCTCCTACTTCAAGACAGGAAACCAGATTAAGTGGTGGCTGCCAACTGTTCAGCTTTGGGAGACACCTCGTCCAACATTTTGAGTGCTTCAGAATCCTCGTCCTGGTGTGCAAGAGCTTCCGCTGCACGGCCCAGCGCCTTGCAAAATGCCTCGCCGAGGTTGACCTGATCAAACTGCTTCTGCATCTCGGTAGTGCCGGCAACGGGTACCAGGGCTACAAGACCGTTTTCATACACCCGACTCTCCCAGATCGACGGTTCGATTCCTGTTGCTCGACGGTACTGAAAGCTTAGTTGATTGCGAATGCTGTCGGCGGCGGCCCCATATGTCGAGTCGAAAAGAGAACAGTCCGATGAGGTTGTGCTGAATTTCACGATGGTGCTTCCCTTGGTTGGTGAGCCCCCAACCATAACGGTCCACAAGCTACCTTCAAGGTCGGCCCGGGATGAAATTCTGGGGTGGATTATGGCTTGAATAGCCTCGAGCGCCCGTTAAGATCTGGTTATTCCTAAGGCACGCGTAGAGCTATCGCACATGATCCTTGATGAACAACAGATTCAGGAGATGCTTTCTTCTGAATACATGAATGATGACCAGGTCAAATTTTTCAAGAATCTGCTTCTAAGCAAGAAGGACGTACTGTCAGCGCGGATTTTAGAGCGCGAACAGTCACTCACAGTGAGTGAAAAGGTCGCCGATGCGGCTGATGCGGGTACTATCGAAGAGGATCGAAATCTGACGATGGAACTGCTGCAGCGTGAGCGCGCCGAGATCAAGGCTGTTGGCCAAGCGCTCGTTCGAATTGACGAAGATTGTTATGGCTGGTGTGATCAAACAGGCGAACCAATTGGCATCCGCCGTCTTTTGTCTAACCCAACGGCCGCTCTGTGCTACGACGCTCAAACGCGTCTTGAGCAAGTTGGGCGACACTTGCGGCCCGTCGCGGCCTGATCCAGCAGGCTTCTTAAAAGCCCGGCAGATGCCGGGCTTTTTCATGTCTGGGGTTTGCTGGCGCTCAGATCGGGAGATGGGTCATCAGCTTTCAGCGTTTGGACCTTGGTCACCGGCAGCGCTACCAGTCGCCCATTTATCATTGTGCAGTTGCCCTCGAATACTTTTCCGCCTTTGAGACTGTATTCGACGGCGGCTCCTACATCCTCGCCTTCACAAGCTTGAATGGCGATCGGAGACGGTGCGCCAACGGCGTCTACAGCCGAAGGCTCCGCTGCCATCGCCAAAGATGTAATACAGCAAAGACCGATGGCGGCGAGTACACCTGAACGTTGATTCATGAATTTCCTCTTGATCATTCCGGGACCGCAAACTCAGCCTTAACTTGGGGGCTTTGCTGGTGGTTTCGGCTTGGTGGGCTTAGTCCCGTGCCGATGGGCCGGTTGTGCTGCGAGTTTACCCCGGTAGTACAAACAAACGGCGTGGAAAACATCCCCGGTTTCTCCAGGCAGCTGAAGCAGGTCGCGCTCGTTGTGTCCTTCGCAGGCTTTAAATGCTTCTTCTGATGGGGGAGGGCCGTTATCGCGCGCGGACTGATCGGCATGGACGTCCGTAAGCACCAGCAGAAGGGGAGCCGCGGAAAGTATCTGTTGAAGTGAAGTTGACCAGGGGCATCTCATCGCCGCCCTCCTGAGGGAGTGAATCTGACGTCGCACTCTTACCGGAGTCCTGACCTGAATGGAGTGAGGATTGCTTTCGACAGGTAGACGGCCGACCCTCGACGGAAAGCATCAAGGTTGTCTCAGTGTAGATCTGATCCGGCATGCTGGCTTACATGGAGCCGGGAAGGTGACGGGGCCGGGGGC